>Ga0156246_1059_pt1 | contig 32698 bp, 30 predicted proteins | sample RifCSPlowO2_12_FD_107893 | JGI IMG/M metagenome (GOLD analysis project Ga0156246, IMG submission 107893) | Candidatus Rokubacteria bacterium RIFCSPLOWO2_12_FULL_73_47 | reverse complement strand
CGCGGTGGTACGTCGCGTCGCCGAAGGTGAACTCCGACGACTTGGCGCGCTTGAAGTAGAGGTGCAGGTCGTGCTCCCACGTGAAGCCGATCCCGCCGTGGAGCTGAATCCCGGTGCCCGCCACCTTACGGTAGGCGTCCGAGACGTACGCCTTGGCCATCGACGCCGCGAGCGCGGCCTCGGGCGCGTTCTCGTCCGCCGCCCACGCCGCGTAGTACGTGAGCGACTTGGCGTTCTCGACGTCCACGAGCATGTCCGCGGCCTTGTGCTTGACGCCCTGGTAGGTGCCGATCGGCCTGCCGAACGCGATGCGGATCTTGGCGTAGTCGGTCGTCATCTCGAGGACCTTCTGCGCGCCGCCGCACATCTCCGCGCAGAGCGCGACCGTCGCGCGCTGCTGCACGCGCGCGACGGCGGGCCAGGCGGCGCCCCGGGCGCCGAGCAGCGCGCCCGCGTCCACCGGGGTGTCCGCGAAGGTCACCTCGCAGAGCTTGCGCGTCTGGTCCATGGTCGGCAGGAGGGTGACCGTCATGCCCCTGGCGCCCTTCGGGACCAGGAACAGGCTCACCCCGTCCTCGGGGCTCTTGCCCTCGGCCGTGCGGGCGGCGACGACGAGCACGTCGGCCAGGTGGGCGTCGAGGACGAAGAGCTTGGTGCCGGCGAGCACGAAGCCGCCCCTGACCTCGCGCGCGGCCACGGTGACGCCGGCGGCGTCCCAGCGCGCGTTCGGCTCGGTGAGCGCGAGCGTCGCCCGCGCCTCGCCCGCGGCGATCTTCCCGAGCCACTCCTTCTTCTGCGCCGGCGAGCCCGCCTCGAGGATCGCCAGCCCGCCGAGCAGGACCGTCGAGAAGAACGGCCCCGGCATCACGCAGCGCCCCATCTCCTCCATCAGGACCGTGAGGTCCACGAAGCCGAGGCCGGCGCCGCCGAACTCCTCGGGGTAGACGAGCCCGAGCCAGCCCTGCTCGGCGAGCTTCGTCCAGAACTCGTCGGTCACGCCGGCGGGCTCCTCCATCCGCGCGCGGACGAACGCGGAGGGGCACTCGTTCTCCAAGAACTTCCGCGCCGTCGCGCGGAGCATCTCCTGCTCCTGGCTGAACCCGAAGTCCATGGCGGCTAGTCCTTTGGCAGGCCGAGCACGCGCTCGGCGATGATGTTCTTCTGGATCTCCGTTGTGCCGCCCTCGATCGAGTTGGCGCGCGAGCGGAGGAAGGAGTGCCCCCAGGCGCCGCCCTCGACGGCCCACTCGGAGCCGCGCCCGAGCTGGGCGTACGGCCCCTGGATCTCCATCGCGACCTCCTGGAGCCGCTGGTTCGTGTCCACCCAGGTGAGCTTCCCGGCGGAGGCCTCGGGCCCCGGCATCTCGCCGCGCAGCAGGCGCGTGAGCGCGCGGGCGCCCGTGTGCTTGAGGCACTCGGTCTCGATCCAGAGCTGCGCCAGCTTCTGCCGCGTCCGCGGGTCCTTGGTGACCGCCCGGCCCGTCTTCTCCACCCGGCGCGCCATCTCGATCAGGCCGTCGAGCGCGATGCGCAGGCGCGCCTGCAGCCCGAAGCCCAGGGTGAGGCGCTCGTACATGAGCGTGGTGAGCCCCACGCGCCAGCCGTTGTTGACCCCGCCGCCCGTCTGCGGCGTCCCGAGGACCTGCGCCTCGTGCACGCGCACGTTGTCGAAGAAGACCTCGTTGAACTCGGCGTCGCCGGTGATCTGCCGGAGCGGCTTGACCGTGATGCCGGGCAGCGTCATGTCGAGGAGGAAGTAGGTGATGCCCTTGTGCCGGGGCGCGGCCGGGTCGGTGCGGGCCAGCAGCATCATCCAGTCGGCGAACTGCGCGAACGAGGTCCACACCTTCTGACCGTTGAGCACCCAGTGCTCGCCGTCCTTCACCGCGCGCGTCTGGAGCGCGGCGAGGTCGGAGCCCGCGTTGGGCTCCGAGTAGCCCTGGCACCAGACCTCCTCGCAGGAGAGGATCTTCGCCGGGTAGCGCTTCTTCTGCGCCTCGGTCCCGTAGGCGATGATCGTCGGCCCGGCCATGCCGATGCCGAGCACGTTCAGGACGGGCGGCGCCTTGGCGAGCGCCATCTCCTCCTGGAGGACGATCTCCTCCATGAACGTCAGCCCGCGGCCACCGTACTCCTTGGGCCACGTGAGACCGAGGAAGCCCGCGTCGTAGAGCGTGCGCTGCCAGCGGCGCAGCAGGTCGTACGCCTCCACGCGGGGGATGTCCGAGCCGGCGACCGTCTGGCGGGTCCACTCCTCGGGGATGTTCGCCCGGAGCCAGGCGCGTACGCTCTCCCGGAACGCCTGCTGCTCCGGAGTCAGCGTGAGATCCATGTGTCCTCCCGGGATGAGGCTCGTCGCGCCGCGACTGAACGGTGGTTCATTCTAGGAGGGGCCCTCCCGGGAAGTCAAGGGCTATACTGCCGTTTCATGATCGCGGTCTCGCTCGAGCGCCTCCGCGCGCGCCTCGAGGCCCTCGCGGGCTTCGGCGGGCTCCCGGGCGGCGGCGTGACGCGCCCGTGCTGGTCGCCTCGGCACGAGGAGGCGCGCGGCTGGCTCCTGGGCGAGCTCCGGGCGGCCGGGCTCGAGGCCTGGGTGGACCCGGCGGGAAACGTCTTCGGCGCGACGGGCGTCGGGGCACTCGCCGCCGACCGCCCCGTCGTCCTCACGGGCTCGCACATCGACACGGTGCCCGAGGGCGGCATCCTCGACGGCGCGCTCGGGGTCCTCGCGGGGCTCGAGTGCCTCGAGACCGTCCGGCAGGCGGGGGCCGCCCACCGGCTGCCGCTCGCCGTCGCCGCCTGGAGCGACGAGGAGGGGCGCTACGGGAGCCTCTTCGGCTCGCGCGCGTTCACGGGCCGGCTCGACGTCGAGAGGATCCCGGAGATGGCCGCGGCGGACGGCGAGCGGCTGGTGGACGCGATGGCGCGCGCCGGCTTCGACGCACGCCGGGCGCCCGAGGCGCGGGCGCCGGCGGGCGCGGTGGCCGCGTACGTCGAGCTCCACATCGAGCAGGGGCCGCGCCTCGAGGAGGCCGGCCTGCCGATCGGCGTCGTGGACTCGATCGTGGGCGTGCGCCGCACGCGGGTGGTCTTCACCGGCCAGGCCGACCACGCCGGCACGACGCCGATGGACCGGCGCCGCGACGGCTTCCTCGCCGCCGCCGAGTACGCGCTCCGGGCCCGCGACCTCGTGGTCAGGCGGGGCGGGGGGCGCAGCGTGACGAACGTCGGCGTCGTCAGCGTCCACCCCGGCGTGAGCAACATCGTGCCGGCCCGCGGCGAGCTCGTGCACGAGATGCGGAGCCCCGACGCGGACGTGCTCGCGGGCCTCGCGCGGGAGTGCGAGGCGCTCGCCCGGCGCACGGCGCGGCGGCGCCGGGTCGCGGTCGAGGTGCGGCCGCTGTCGGCGACGGCGCCCGCCCTCTGCGCCGAGCGCGTGCAGCGGGCGGTCGAGGCGGCGTGCGTGACCGTCGGCCTGGCCTCCACGCGCCTCTACTCCGCCGCGGGCCACGACGCCCAGAACCTCGCCGCGATCGCCGACGCGGGGATGATCTTCATCCCGTCCAAGGGCGGCCGGAGCCACCGCGTGGACGAGATGAGCGACTGGGAGGCGATCGAGCGCGGCGCCAACGTCCTGCTCCACACGCTGCTCGCGCTCGCCGCCTAGCCTTCCCCTTGCGCGGCGCCGCGGCATCGGGTACGTTCGGCCTTTGTGAATCGACGGACAAGCGGCCGGCCCTGCGTGCGCTCGGCGCTCCTCCTCGGCGCCGCCGCGCTCGGCGGGTGCGCGTGGGACGGGCCCATGTCGACCGTGCGCGCGCGCTCGGACTTCGCGCGGGACATCCTGTACGTCTACGGCATCATCACGTGGGCCTCCGTCGCGATCGCGCTGGTGGTCTTCGCCGCGCTCGGCGTGGTCCTGCTGCGCTTCCGTGAGAAGCCGGGCGCCCCGCTCCCCGCGCAGACCCACGGCCACACGCTGCTCGAGATCGCCTGGACGGTCGCGCCCGCGCTCGTGCTGCTCGTCATCGCGATCCCCACGATCCAGGTGATCTTCCGCACGCAGGTGGCGCCCGCGGCGCAGGCGCTCGACGTGACGGTGCGCGGCCGGCAGTGGTGGTGGGAGTTCCGCTACCCCTCGCTCGGCGTCGTCACGGCCAACGAGCTGCACCTGCCGGCGGGGCGCCCGGTGGCCCTCACGCTCGAGGGCCCCGACGTGATCCACAGCTTCTGGGTGCCGCAGCTCGGCGGCAAGCGCGACGTGATCCCGGGCCGCGAGAACCGGCTGACGCTCGTCCCGGACAGGCCCGGCGAGTACTGGGGCCAGTGCGCCGAGTTCTGCGGCGCCTCGCACGCGAACATGGGCCTGCGCGTCTTCGTCGACACGCCCGAGGCGTTCGCGCGCTGGCTGGCGGCGCAGCGGGCGACGCCGGCCGAGCCCGCGGGGCTCGCGGCGGAGGGCAAGGCGCTCTACGCGCGGAGCGCCTGCGTCGGCTGCCACACGATCCGCGGCGTCTCCGCCGGCGTCCTCGGGCCCGACCTCACGACGTTCGGCAGCCGCACCACGCTCGGGGCGGGCCTGCTCCCCAACACGATCGAGAACGTCACCGCGTGGATCCACGACCCGGGCGCGATCAAGCCCGGCGTGAAGATGCCGCCGCTCGGCCTGACCGAGCCGCAGGCCCGGGCGATCGCCACCTACCTGACGGGGCTCAGGTGAGCGACGCACACCGCGGGGAGGACCGCGCGAGAGACATGGGCCACGCGGGGGGCATGGGGGGCCATGCCAGCGCCCAGAGTGGCGACGTGGGGGGTATGGGGGGCCATGCCAGCGCCCAGAGTGGCGACGTGGGGGGTATGGGGGGCCATCTCGGGGCCCCCCATGTCGGATGGCGCTCCTGGGTCACCACCGTCGACCACAAGCGGATCGGCATCCTCTACGGCGTGTCCGCCTTCGTCTTCCTGCTGGTCGGCGGGATCGAGGCGCTCCTGATCCGGCTGCAGCTCGCCGGCCCCGGCCAGGCCGTCGTGAGCGCGCAGGGGTTCAACGCGCTGTTCACGATGCACGGCACGACGATGGTGTTCCTCGCGGTCATGCCGGCCAACGCCGCGTTCTTCAACTACATCGTCCCGCTCATGATCGGCGCGCGCGACGTCGCGTTCCCGCGGCTCAACGCGCTGAGCTACTGGATCTTCTTCTTCGGCGCGCTGTTCCTCAACGCGAGCTTCCTGGTCGGCGCGCCGCCCGACGCGGGCTGGTTCGGCTACGCGAACCTGACCTCGAAGCAGTTCTCGCCGGGGATGAACGTCGACTTCTGGCTGCTGAGCCTCCTCGTGCTCGGCGTGTCGTCGATGATCGCCGCCGTGAACTTCATCGTGACGATCCTCGGGATGCGCGCTCCGGGCATGACGCTCATGCGGATGCCGGTGTTCGTCTGGATGACGCTCGTCGTCCAGTTCCTGATCGTGCTCGCCTTCCCGCCGGTCACCGTCGGGCTGATCTTCCTGATGTTCGACCGGTTCTTCGGCACCCACTTCTACGACGTCGCGGCGGGCGGCGACCTCCACCTCTGGCAGCACCTGTTCTGGATCTTCGGCCACCCCGAGGTCTACATCCTGATCCTGCCGGCCTTCGGGATCGTCTCGGAGGTCCTGCCGACGTTCGCGCGCAAGCCGCTGTTCGGCGCGCCCGTCGTCATCTACTCCGGCGTGCTCATCGGGTTCTTCGGCTTCGGCGTCTGGAGCCATCACATGTTCGCCGCGGGCATGGGGCCCGTCGCCGACGCCGCGTTCTCGATCGCCACGATGCTCATCGCGATCCCGACGGGCATCAAGATCTTCAACTGGCTGGCGACGCTCTGGGGCGGCTCGCTCCGCATGACGACGGCGATGCACTTCGCCATCGGCCTCGTCGGGCTCTTCACGATCGGCGGCCTCTCGGGCATCATGCACGCCTCGCCCCCGGTGGACCTGCAGCAGACCGACACGTACTTCGTCGTCGCGCACTTCCACTACGTGCTGATCGGCGGGAGCCTCTTCGGCATCTTCGCGGGCGTCTACTACTGGTGGCCGAAGATGACCGGCCGGTTCCTCGACGAACGGCTCGGCAAGCTCGGCTTCTGGCTGCTGTTCGTCGCCTTCAACGCCGCGTTCTTCCCGCAGCACTACCTCGGCGCGATCGGCATGCCCCGCCGCATCTACACGTACGCGGCCGGCACGGGCTGGGCGTTCTGGAACCTCGTCTCGACCGTCGGCGCGTTCGGGATCGCCGTCGGCGTGCTCGTCTTCGCGGTCAACGCCTGGCGCAGCCTGCGCGCGGGCGCGCCGGCGCCGGCGGACCCCTGGGACGGCCGGACGCTCGAGTGGCGGACGTCGTCGCCGCCGCCCGTGCACGACTTCGACGAGATCCCGGCCGTCTCCGGCCGCGACACGTTCTGGCGCGAGAAGTACGGCCCGCGCCGCGGGGCGCCGCCGGCGCCCGCGCACGACCACGTCCACCTGCCGGCGCCGAGCCACTGGCCCGTCGTGATCGGCCTCGGCATCGCGCTCCTGGCGGTCGGCGCGCTGACCCACCTGGCGGTCGTCGCGCTCGGCGCGCTCGTCGCGGTGGTCGGCGTCTTCCGCTTCGCGCTCGAGCACCACCGGACCCCCGCGCACGCGCAGCAGATCGGCAGCCTCGGCGTGGACCACCGCAAGGTCGCCATGTGGGTGTTCCTCGGCTCGGAGTGCTTCCTGTTCGGCACGCTGATCGCGACGTACCTCGCGTACCGGGGCCGGAGCGTCGTGGGCCCGTACCCGCACGAGATCCTGAACATCCCGGTCACGACCCTCTCGACCTTCGACCTCCTGATGTCGAGCCTGCTGATGGTGCTCGCGCTGGCGGCCGTCCAGCGGGGCGACCAGCGCCAGGCGCGGCTCTGGCTCTTCGGCACCGCGCTCTTCGGGCTGATCTTCCTGGGCTTCCAGGCGTTCGAGTTCACGACGTTCGTGCACGAGGGCCTCACGCTCCAGCAGAACCTCTTCGGCTCGACGTTCTTCGTGCTCACGGGCTTCCACGGCGGCCACGTCACGGTCGGCGTGATCTGGCTCCTGTCGCTGTGGGTCCTGGCGCTGCGCGGGAGGCTCGCCCCCGTCGACGCGATCAAGGTCGAGGTCGCGGGGCTCTACTGGCACTTCGTGGACGTCGTCTGGATCGCGATCTTCACGCTCCTCTACCTGATCCCGTGAGGAGCCCGGACACGCGATGAGCGACCCGCACGCGCACGGCGAGCACGCGACGATCGGCACGTACGTCAAGGTGGCGGTCATCCTCACGGTCGTCACCGCGCTCGAGTTCTCGGTCATCTACATCCGGGCGCTCACGCCGATCCTCGTCCCCCTCCTGCTCGTCCTCTCGGCGGGCAAGTTCGCCCTGGTCGTCCTGTTCTTCATGCACCTCCGGTACGACACGCGCGCGCTGTCGGCGCTGTTCGTGGGCCCGCTCGTGCTCGCGACGGGCATCGTGATCGCGCTGATGACGCTGGGCGGGGCGTTCCTGCTCTTCGGGCGATGAGCGAATTCTCCTGGACCGGCGGCGAGGTCCACGCCGACGTGCTCGTCGGCACCGGAGCCCTCGCGCTCGCCTGGGCGCTCGCCTGGGCGCGCGGCCCGCGCCGGCGCGCCGCCGAGCCGGCGTGCTTCTTCGGCGGGCTCGCCGTGCTGCTGCTCACGCTGAACGGCCCGCTGCACGACCTGAGCGACTACTACCTGTTCAGCGCGCACATGGTGCAGCACCTGCTCCTGACGCTGCTCGTCCCGCCGCTCCTGCTCGCCGGCACGCCGGGCGCGATGCTCGACGCGCTGCTGGCGCGGCTCGGCCGGGCCGGCCGCGCGGCGGCGCGGATCGCGACGCGGCCGGTGCCCGCGCTCGCGCTCTACACGGTGGCGCTGGTCGGCTGGCACCTGCCCGGCCCGTACAACGCGGCGCTCGAGACGCACGCGTGGCACATCGTCGAGCACCTGACGCTGCTCGCCACCGCGGTCCTCGCGTGGTGGCCGGTCCTCTCGACCTCGACGCTGGCCCCGCGGCTCCACCCGGGCGCCCAGATCCTCTACCTGTTCGCCTTCGGGATTCCCATGACGGCCGTCGCTGCGATGATCACCGGCGCCGAGGACGTCCTCTACCCCTTCTACGCGGCGGCCCCGCGCCTGTTCGCGCTCTCGCCGCTCGAGGACCAGCGCCTGGGCGGGCTGATCATGTGGGTCCCCGCCGGGCTGATCCCGCTGGTGGCGTTCTCGGTGGTCTTCTTCCGCTGGGCCGCCGCCGAGGCCGACGAGGAAGCATCGCCGCTCGGCCCACCCCTGCTATGATGGGCCATTCATGAACATCTGCGTCGTCGGGACCGGCTACGTCGGGCTCGTGACGGGCGCGGTCTTCGCGGACCTCGGCAACGAGGTGATCTGCGTGGACAACGTGGAGGACAAGATCGACGCCCTCCGCCAGGGGCGCATGCCGATCTACGAGCCCGGGCTCGAGGAGATGGTCGCGCGCAACGTCGCCGACGGCCGCCTCAGCTTCACCACCGACCTCGACGCCGCCGTCCGCCACTCGGTCATCGTGTTCATCACGGTCGGCACGCCGCCCAAGGCGGGCGGGCAGACCGACCTCTCCGCCGTCGAGGCGGTCGCCCGGCAGATCGGCCGCGCGATGGAGCGCTACACGGTCGTCGTCACCAAGTCCACCGTGCCCGTGGGCACGGGGGAGTTCGTCCGCGAGGTCATCGAGAAGCACCGGGTGACCCGCGTGCCCTTCGACGTCGTCGCCAACCCCGAGTTCCTCCGCGAGGGCTCGGCGATCGAGGACACGCTGCGCCCCGACCGTATCGTCATCGGCGCGCCGACCCAGCAGGTCGCGATGACGCTCCTCGAGCTGTACGCCCCGCTCGAGCGGCCGATGATCATCACCGACGTGCCGTCGGCAGAGATGATCAAGTACGCGTCCAACGCCTTCCTGGCGACGAAGATCTCGTTCACCAACTCGATCGCGAACATCTGCGAGCTCGCCGGCGCCGACGTGACCCAGGTGATGAAGGGCATGGGCCTCGACGCGCGGATCGGCCCCGCGTTCCTGCAGGCCGGCCTGGGCTACGGCGGGAGCTGCTTCCCGAAGGACACCGAGTCGCTCGTCCACACCGCCGGCGCGCTCGGCTACGACTTCGCCCTCCTCCGGGCGGTCGTCGAGACCAACGCCGAGCGCGCGCCGCACTTCGTCCGCGCGATCGAGAAGGCGCTGGCGCCACTCGACGACAAGCGCATCGCCGTCCTCGGGCTCGCCTTCAAGCCCAACACCGACGACATGCGCGACGCGAAGTCGATCGAGGTCGTCCGGCGGCTGCTCGAGCTCGGCGCGAGCGTGCGCGCCTACGACCCGGTCGCGAGCGTGAACGCGCGGACGGTGCTGCCGGCGGCGGTCGTCTACTGCGACTCGCCGTACGACGCGGCCGCGGAGGCCGACGCCGTCGCCCTCGTCACCGAGTGGAACGAGTTCAAGTTCCTCAACCTCGAGCGGCTGCGCGCCGCGATGCGGCGTCCCATCGTCTTCGACGGGCGGAACCTCTGGGAGCCCGAGCGGATGCGCCGCCTCGGCTTCGAGTACCACTCGATCGGCCGCAAGCCCGTCCTGCCCGCCTGAGCCGCCCGCGATGCGGGTCCTCGTGACCGGCGGCGCGGGGTTCATCGGCTCCCACCTCTGCGAGTTCCTCCTCGGCCGCGGCGCCGAGGTCATCTGCATGGACAACTTCATCACGGGCTCCGTGGACAACCTCGCCACGGTCGGTGACCGCCCCGGCTTTCGCCTGGTGCGCCACGACGTGACCGAGTACATCGACGTGAAGGGCCCGCTCGACTGGGTCCTCCACCTGGCGAGCCCGGCGTCGCCGCGCGACTACCTCGAGCTGCCGATCCAGACGCTGAAGGTCGGCGCCCTCGGCACGCACAACGCGCTCGGCCTCGCCAAGGCCAAGCAGGCGCGCTTCCTGCTCGCGTCCACGTCCGAGGTGTACGGCGACCCGCTCGTCCACCCGCAGCGCGAGGACTACTGGGGCAACGTGAACCCGGTCGGGCCGCGGGGCGTCTACGACGAGGCCAAGCGCTTCGCCGAGGCGATGACGATGGCGTACCACCGCACCCACCGGGTGGACACGCGGATCGTCCGCATCTTCAACAGCTTCGGCCCGCGGATGCGGCTCGACGACGGGCGCGCGATCCCCGCGTTCATGACCCAGGCGATCCGCGGCGCGCCGCTGACCGTCTTCGGCGACGGCTCGCAGACGCGCTCGCTCCAGTACATCTCCGACCTGATCGACGGCGTCTGGCGGCTCATGCTGTCGAGCGTCAGCGAGCCGATCAACATCGGCAACCCGCAGGAGATGACGGTGCTCGAGCTGGCCAAGCGGATCATCCTGCTCGCGGGCTCGCGCAGCGAGATCGTGTTCCATCCGCTGCCCGAGGACGACCCGAAGGTCCGCCAGCCGGACATCGGCCGGGCCCGGACGCTGCTCGGCTGGGAGCCGCGCGTGGACGTCGACGAGGGGCTGCGGCTGACGCTCGACTGGTTCCGCGCGAGGCTCCGCGCGTGAGGGTCCTCGTCACGGGCGGCGCCGGGTTCGTGGGCTCCCACGCCGTGGACCGCCTGGTCGCCGACGGCCACGAGGTCCACGTGCTCGACAACCTGAGCACCGGCCGGCGCGGGCACGTCAACGCGCGCGCGCGCCTCCACGTCCGCGACATCCGCAGCCCGCGCCTCGGCGAGACGCTCGCGGCGGCGCGGCCGGAGGCCGTGGTGCACCTCGCCGCCCAGGCGTCGGTCGCGCGCTCGGTCGCCGATCCGGTCCACGACGCGAGCGTGAACGTGCTCGGGACGATCGCGCTGCTCGAAGCCTGCCGGCGGACGGGCGTGCGCCGCGTGGTCTACACCTCGACCGGCGGCGCGGCGTACGGCGACACCGACGTGCTGCCCACGCCCGAGGACCACCCGCTCCGGCCCGCGTCGCCCTACGGCGCCTCGAAGGTCTCCGCCGAGCGCTGGCTCGCGTGCTGGACGGACCTCACGGGCGGACGGGCGCTCGCGCTCCGCCTCGCGAACGTGTACGGCCCCCGCCAGGATCCCGCGGGCGAGGCCGGGGTGGTCGCGATCTTCGCGTCGCGGCTGCTCGCGGGCGTGCCGTGCGTCGTGAACGGCGACGGCGAGCAGACCCGAGACTACGTGTACGTCGAGGACGTGGCGGATGCGCTCGCGCGCGCGCTGGCGTACCCTGAGCTCGGCGGCGCGGTCAACGTCGCGACGGGCGTCGCGACCTCGGTGAACGACCTGTACCGGCGGCTCGCCGCCCTCGCCGGGGTCGCGCGTGTGCCCGAGCACGGGCCGCCGCGGCCCGGCGAGCAGCGCCGGAGCGTGCTCGACCCCGCGCGCGCCAAGGCCCGGCTCGGGTGGACGCCGGCGACGCCGCTCGACGCGGGGCTCGCGACGACGCTCGCGTGGTTCCGCAAGGAGGTGGGACGATGATCGACGACGAGCTCAAGGCCATCCTGGTCTGCCCGGCGTGCAAGGGCGACCTCGTGTTCGAGGAGACGCGCATCATCTGCCGGGCGTGCCGCAAGGCGTACCCGATCCGCGAGGGCATCCCGGTGATGCTGATCAACGAAGCCGAGCCCTGGGCGCCGGGCAGGGAGTGACCGCGGAGCGGCCCGTCCAGGCGGTGATCCTGGCGGGCGGCCAGGGCACGCGCTTGAGGCCGCTCACGCACGCCCGCGCCAAGCCGGTCGTCCCGCTCCTGAATCGCCCGTTCCTGGCGCACCAGCTCGCGCTGCTGCGGGCCCACGGCATCGCCGACGTGATCCTCGCGTGCTCGTACCGGGTGGACGACGTGCGGCGCGCGCTCGGCGACGCCGAGCACCTCGGCGTCTCGCTGCGGTACGTCGTCGAGGAGGAGCCGCTCGGGACGGGCGGCGGCGTGCGGAACGCGGCGGACCTGGCCGCCGGGACGATCTTCGTCCTGAACGGCGACATCCTCACCGACGTGGACCTGTCCGCGATGGTCCGCTTTCACGAGGCGCACGGCGCGCGGGCGACGATCTTCATCACGCGCGTCGCCGACCCGCGCCAGTACGGGCTCGTCGAGCTGGACGCGGACGGGCGCGTGCGCCGCTTCCGCGAGAAGCCGCCGGCCGACGAGCCGCTCACGACGGACACGGTGAACGCCGGCGCCTACCTCCTGGACGCCGCCCTGCTCGGGCGGATCCCCGCCGGCCGCGTCGTGTCCATCGAGCGCGAGTTCTTCCCCGAGCTCATCGCCGACGGCATCCCCTGCTTCGGCTGGCCCGCGCCCGCGTACTGGCGCGACATCGGGAGCCCCGCGGCGTACCGCGAGGCGCAGCTCGACCTCCTCGAGGGCCGCGCGCGCATGCTGCTGCCCCCGCCCGGCGCCCTGCGCGACGGCAGCTGGTTCGGCGACGGCGCCGTGGCCGCCGCCGACGCGCGCATCGTCGCCCCGACCGCGCTCGGCGAGCGCGTGCACGTCGCTGCGCGCGCCCGCGTGGGCCCCGGCGCGGTGGTCGGCCCGGAGTCGCGGATCGGCCCCGGCGCGGTCGTCGAGGGCGCGGTGCTCTGGGAGCGGGTCGAGGTGGGCGAGGACGCCCTGCTCCAGGGGTGCGTGGTCGGCGCGGACGTCAGGATCGGCGCGCGCGCCCGCGTGGGGCCCGACGTCGTGCTCGAGTCCGGCGCGGTCATCCCCGAGCGCACCACGCTCGGTGGCCGTGCGAGCTGAGGCCGGCCGCCGGCCGAGGCGAGCGGTGAGATGCCCGGAGCCGTGCGAGCTGAGGCCGGCCGGGGCCACAGGCGCGCGACGCGGCGTGATAAACTGAAGCGATGAGGTTGTCCCGCATCCGCAACTTCTCGATCGTGGCCCACATCGATCACGGCAAGTCGACGCTGGCGGACCGGCTCCTGGCCCTGACCGGAACGATGGACGCCAAGAAGGCCGTCGACCAGGTGCTCGACTCGATGGACCTCGAGCGCGAGCGGGGCATCACGATCAAGGCGCACACGGTCCGCCTGCTCTATCGCGCCCGCGACGGCCAGGAGTACACGCTGAACCTCATCGACACGCCCGGCCACGTGGACTTCTCCTACGAGGTCTCGCGCGCGCTCGCGGCCTGCGAGGGCGCGCTCCTCATCATCGACGCGGCCCAGGGGATCGAGGCGCAGACGCTCGCGAACTTCTACCTGGCGAGCGACGCGAACCTCACGATCATTCCGGTGATCAACAAGATCGACCTGCCGGCGGCCGACGTCGAGGGCACGCGGGCGCAGATCACCGAGACGCTCGACCTCGACGGCGACGAGGCGCTCGCGATGTCCGCGAAGCACGGCACCGGGGTGCCGGAGGTGCTCGAGGCGATCGTCCAGCGCATCCCGCCGCCCCAGGGCGACCCGGACGCGCCCCTCAAGGCGCTGGTCTTCGACTCCTTCTACGACTCCTACCAGGGCGTCGTGGTCCACGTGCGCCTCCAGGACGGCCGCGTCCGCCCGGGCACGCGCATCCTCCTGATGTCGAACGGCCGGACCTACGACGTCCAGCAGGTCGGCGTGTTCAGCCCGGACATGCGCCCCGTCGAGGAGCTCTCCGCCGGCCAGGTCGGTTACATCACCGCCGCGATGAAGCGCGTCGCCGACGCGAAGGTCGGCGAGACGATCACGGAAGCGGCGCGGCCGACCACGGCGCCGTTCCCGGGCTATCGGGACGCCAAGCCGATGGTCTTCGCCGGGCTCTACCCGATCGAGGACACGGAGTACGAAGCGCTGCGCGACGCCCTCGAAAAGCTCCGCCTCAACGATCCCGCCTTCACGTTCGAGCCCGAGACGTCCCTCGCGCTCGGCTACGGCTTCCGCTGCGGCTTCCTCGGCATGCTCCACATGGAGATCGTCCAGGAGCGCCTGGAGCGCGAGTTCGACCTGTCGCTGATCGTCACCGCGCCGAGCGTGCAGTACCGGATCCTGACGACGAAGGGCGAGGTGCTCGACATCGACAACCCGTCCAAGCTCCCCACGCCCGACAAGATCGAGCAGATGGAGGAGCCGTACGTCCGCTCCTCCGTCTTCGTGCCCACCGAGTTCATGACCGCGATCTACAAGCTCGCGCAGGAGAAGCGCGGCGAGCACAAATCGCTCGAGTACCACGGCAAGCGGGTGCACATCCGCTTCGACTTCCCGCTAGCCGAGATCGTCGTGGACTTCTACGACAAGCTCAAGTCGATCTCGAAGGGCTACGCCTCGTTCGACTACGAGTTCGCCGACTTCCGGCCCTCGGACCTCGTCAAGCTCGACATCCTGCTCAACGGCGACCCGGTGGACGCGCTCTCGGTCATCGTCCACCGCGACAAGGCGTACGAGAAGGGCAAGGCGCTCGCCGAGAAGCTGCGCGCCGTGATCCCGCGGCAGCTCTTCGAGGTCGCGATCCAGGCGGCCATCGGCAGCCGGGTCATCGCGCGCGAGACCGTGAAGGCGATGGGCAAGAACGTGACCGCGAAGTGCTATGGTGGCGACATCACCCGCAAGCGCAAGCTCCTCGAGCGCCAGAAGGAAGGGAAGAAGCGGATGAAGCAGGTCGGTCGTGTCGAGGTCCCGCAGGAGGCGTTCCTGTCGGTGCTGAAGAGCTGAGCATGGACGACCGCGAGGTCGAGGCGCGCGTCGCGGGCTCCCCGGAGGCGCGGAGCCTGCCGGCGGAGGCGGCCCAGGCCCGGCGCCGCAAGAAGTCCGTCACCCGCGAGTACGTCGAGGCCATCGTCATCGCCATCCTGCTGGCGCTCGTCATCCGCACCCTCGTCGTCCAGGCGTTCACGATCCCGTCGGGCTCGATGATGGACACGCTCCTCGTCGGCGACTACATCCTCGTGAACAAGTTCCTCTACGGGCCCGAGATCCCGTTCACGGACGTCCACCTGCCGGGCCTCCGGGCCCCGCACCGGGGCGATATCATCGTCTTCAAGTATCCCCAGGACGAGCGGCGCGACTTCATCAAGCGCATCATCGGCACGCCCGGCGACCAGATCCTGATCCGCGGGCACCAGGTGTTCGTGAACGGCGCGCCGGTGACGGAGCCATACACGAAGGCCTCGGACTCGGGGACGACGCGCTTCGGCCCCGACACGTACTGCGGCTACGCGTACGGCTGCGAGCCGACGACCGTGCCACTGGACTCGTACTTCGTGATGGGCGACAACCGCGACAACTCGCAGGACAGCCGCTACTGGGGCTTCGTCAAGCGCGAGAAGATCAAGGGCAAGGCGTTCCTCATCTACTGGTCGTGGGACAGCGACCGGCACTGGCTCCGCTGGTGGCGATTGGTCAACTACATCCCGTAGCGCTCGCCGGCGTCGAGCCGGGCGACGCCTCCCTCGGGTTCTACGTCCACGTCCCTTTCTGTGCGCAGCGCTGCGGCTACTGCAGCTTCAACACGGCGGCGCTCGAGGCCGGCGCGATGGCACGGTACCTCGCGGCGCTCCCCCGCGAGCTCGACCTCCTCGGCGATCTCCCCTGGGCCCGGCGCGTGCGGATCGCGACGGTCTTCTTCGGGGGCGGCACCCCCTCGCTGCTCGCCCCCGACGAGCTGGCCGCGGTCCTGGACCGGCTCCGGGCCCGCTTCGCCGTCGCGCCGGACGCGGAGGTGACGGTCGAGTGCAACCCGGAGAGCGTCGCGCGCGCCAAGCTCGAGGGCTACCGTGCCGCGGGCGTCAACCGGCTGAGCCTCGGCGTGCAGGCGCTCGACGACGCCCTCCTGCCCCGGCTGGGCCGCCTGCACGACGCGCGCGGCGCGCGCGCCGCGTTCGCGTCCGCCCGCGAGGCGGGCTTCGGCAACGTGAGCGTGGACCTCATGTACGGCCTGCCCGGGCTCGACGCGGACGGCTTCGCGCGCGCGGTCGAGGCGGTGCTCGGCTGGGCGCCCGCGCACCTCTCCGCCTACGCGCTCACCCTCGACGCCGGCAGCCGCTGGGCCGCGGCGGGCGTCGCGGGCCTCCCGCCGGAGGAGGCGGTGGTCGAGCAGTACTGGCGGCTCGCGCGTGCCGCCGCGGCGCGCGGCTTCGAGCACTACGAGATCTCCAACTACGCGCGGCCGGGCTTCCGCGCCCGCCACAACCTGATCTACTGGCGCGCGGCCGAGTACCTCGCGGCGGGGCCGGGCGCGTGCGGCTTCGTGGGCGGCGTCCGCTACGCGAACGTCCGGGCGACACCGCGCTGGTGCGAGACGCTCGAGCAGGGGACGCTGCCGGTGGACGCGTCGGAGACCCTCACGCCGCGCCAGCGCCTCGCCGAGCGCCTGATCCTCGGGCTCCGCACCGCCGACGGCGTGCCGCACGCGTGGCTCGACGAGCGCCTCGCCGGCGACACGCCGCTGCGGCGCCGCGTCGACGCGTGGCGCGCGCGGGGCCTTCTCGGCGAGACGGGGAGCGGCGTCCGGCTCAGCGAGGAGGGGTTCCTGCTCTCCGACGCGCTCTTCGTCGAATTGCTATAATCCGGGGCGGATGGATGCCCGTCATCGCGATGTCCTGATCGCGGTCATCCGCGAGTACATCGACTCGGCCGAGCCGGTCGGTTCCCGCGTGCTCTGCAAGCGGCACTTCCCGAGCCTGTCCCCGGCGACGATCCGCAACGCGATGGCCGACCTCGAGGACATGGGCTACCTCGTGCAGCCGCACACGAGCGCGGGCCGGGTGCCGACCGACACGGCGTACCGGTTCTACGTGAGCTCGTTCCCGCCCGCGCGACCGTCGAAGACCGCGGTGGCGCGCGAGACGCTGCCGACCCGCCGCTCGGGCCTCGAGGGCTTCATGGAGCGCACGTCGTCGCACCTCTCGACCGTGACGAAGCTCACGGGCCTGCTGCTCGCGCCGCCGCTCCAGCAGACGACGCTGGCGCGCGTGGACCTGATGCCGCTCGAGGAGGATCGGGCGCTCGCGGTCATCGTGACCGACACCGGGTGGGTGACGGCGCGCGCGGTGACGCTCGAGCCGCCGCTCTCCGCCGACGAGGTCCGCGCGATCGGCCGGGAGCTCACGCGGTGCTTCGCCGGGCGCAGCATCCAGGAGGTCGTGGAGATGGAGGCGGCGCCGAGCGACCCGCTCGACGCGCTGCACACGCGCGCGCGCGCGGTCACCGAGCAGATCGTCTCGCTCCTCCGTGGGCGGACGCTCTACGTCAGCGGCGCGATCAACATGCTCGACCACCCCGAGTTCTGGGACATCGAGGCCACGCGCGAGCTGCTCCGGACGTTCGAGCAGAAGGAGCGGCTCGCCGACCTCATGACCTCGCTGGCGGCCGACGAGGAGCTGCGCGTGACGATCGGCGGGGAGAACCCGTACGCCGAGATGCGCGAGTGCACGCTGATCACGTCGACCTACCTCTACCGCGACCAGGTCATCGGCATCCTCGGCGTGGTCGGCCCGCGGCGCCTGCCCTACCCCGAGGTGATCTCGGTCGTCAACGAGACCGCGCGGCACGTGACGGAAGCCCTCTCGCGCGTGCGCCAGGACCTCTACCTGCCCTCGTAGCGGGCCCCGCGCCCGGTCGAGGCGCCCCCGCCGCACCGGCTCCGCCCGCGGCGAAGGGCATCGCGATGCCGGCATTGCTATACTTCCCGGGTATGGACGACATGCCGCTGACCGACGACCGGCCCTCCGAGGAGACCCCGGAGGCGCCGCGCTCCGACGTGGACGAGCTCCGCCGCCAGCTCGACGAGAAGCAGGACCGCCTGCTCCGGGCGCTGGCCGAGACCGAGAACGTGCGGCGGCGCGCGCAGCGCGACCGCGAGGACTACGTCCGGTACGCCAACGAGGCGCTGCTGCGCGACCTGATCCCCGTGCTCGACAACCTCGACCGCGCGCTGGCGGCCGTGCGGGCCGCAGGCCGCTCGACGGCCGAGGCGGGCGCGGCCTCCCTGCTCGAGGGCGTCGAGCTGATCCAGCGCGAGCTGCTCAAGGTTCTCGAGCGCGCGGGCGTCACCCGCTACTCGGCGGTCGGCCAGCCCTTCGACCCCACCCGCCACGAGGCGGTCGCCCGCGTCCCGAGCCCCGACGCCGCGCCCGACACGGTCGTCGCCGAGCAGCTGCCCGGCTACCTGCTGCACGGCCGCGTCGTGCGCCCGGCGCTCGTCGCCGTCGCGGCCGCGCCGGACGAGGGCGGCGCCTAAGTGGCGCGCGACTACTACGGGGTCCTCGGCGTCTCACGCGAGGCGACCGACGCCGAGATCAAGAAGGCCTACCGCCAGCTCGCGATGCAGTCCCACCCCGACCGCAACCCGGGCGACAAGGATGCGGAAGAACGCTTCAAGGAGGCCAACGAGGCGTACGCCGTGCTCTCGGACCCGGACCGGCGCGCCCACTTCGACCGCTTCGGCACCGCGGGGCCCGGCGCCGGCCCCGGGTTCGGCGACGCGGGCTTCGGCTCCCTCTTCGAGGACATCTTCGAGAACTTCTTCTCGGGCGCCCCGCGCGGGCGGCGCTCGCGCGCCGTGCAGGGCGAGGACCTCCAGTACGAGCTGAAGCTCGCGCTCGAGGAGGCCGCGGCCGGCATCGACACGAAGATCCAGATCCCCCGCCTCGAGGCGTGCGAGGCCTGCGGCGGCGGCGGCGTCGAGGCGGGCAGCCGCCTCGAGACGTGCGGGCTCTGCCACGGCCGCGGGGAGGTCCGCCGCAGCCACGGCTTCCTCACCGTCGCGCAGCCGTGCCCCAAGTGCCAGGGCTCGGGTCAGCTGAACACGCACCCGTGCGCGCAGTGCCGCGGCGAGGGGCGGCGGCGCGCCGAGCGCCTGCTCGCGGTCAAGATCCCCCCCGGCGTCGAGGACGGGATGCAGCTCCGGCTCAGCGGCGAGGGCTCGGGCGGCCTGCGCGGCGGGCCGCCGGGCGACCTCTACGTGCTGCTGCGGATCCGCGAGCACGACCTGTTCGTGCGCGACGGCGCGGACCTTCACTGCGACGTGCCGGTGTCCTTCCCGCAGCTCGCGCTCGGCGCCGAGCTCGTGGTGCCCGTGCTCAACGGCACGACGACGCTCAGGATCCCGGCCGGCAGCCAGCCGCACGCGATCCTGCGCCTCCGCGGCAAGGGCATGCCGCGCCTGCGCCAGCGGGGGCACGGCGACGCCTGCTACCGGCTCGTCCTCGAGGTGCCGCACACGCTCAACGAGTCGCAGCGCGAGGCGCTCGCGGCCTTCGAGAGCGCGGGCCGGAGCGCGCGCGGTCCCCTGACGGCGGCGTTCCTCGAGCGCATGAAGAAGCTGCTCGGCTGACGTCAATGTCGTCCTCCCGCTACTGGGAGCTCAGCCTCGCCGTGAGCCCCGACGTGTCCGAGGGGCTCACCAACTTCGTCTGGGAGCTCGGCGCCCTCGGCGTCGTCGAGGAGGAGGAGCCGGGCAAGCCGCCCCGGCTCCGCGCGTTCTTCTCCAAGACCGAGTTCGCCGCCGCGCTCGAGGAGCGCGTGCGCGTCTACCTCGACGGCCTGCGCGCGCTCGGCTTCGAGCCGCCGGGCGAGCCGAGCGTCGTCGCCCTCGCGGACGAGGACTGGGCCGACGCCTGGCGCGCCCACTTCCGGCCCGTGGCCGTCGGCCGCTCCCTCCTGGTGGCGCCGCCGTGGGAGCGGCCGCCGCGCACGGGGCGCCTGGTGATCACGATCGAGCCGGGCCGCGCGTTCGGGACGGGACAGCACGGCAGCACCGTCGGCTGCCTCCTCCGGCTGGAGGCACTGCTCGCGGACGGCGCGCCGGCGCAGGCGATCGACCTCGGCACGGGCTCGGGCATCCTCGCGATCACCGCGGCCCGGCTCGGCGTCGGCGCGGTGCTCGCGGTGGACGAGGACCCCGACGCCGTCGCCTCGGCGATCGCCAACGCCGCGCGCAACGGCGTCTGCGACCGCGTGCGCTGCGTGCTCGCCCCGGCGTCGAGCCTCGACGCGCCCGCCGCGCCGCTCGTCGTCGCGAACCTCCTGGCCGCCGCGCACCTGCGCCTGGCCGCCCGCTACGGCCGGTGGGTGACGGACGGCGGCACCCTGATCCTGGGCGGCATCCTCGACGCGGAGGCGCCGGCCGTGGCCCAGGCGCTCGGCGCGCACGGGTTCGCCGAGCGTGCCCGGGCATCCGTCGAGGGCTGGACGAGCCTCGAGCTCCGGCGGGGGCCGCGTGCGCCGCTTCACGATCACGCCTGAGCGGATCGCGGACGGGCGCGTCACCTTCGACCGTGAAGAGTCGCGCCACCTCGTCCGCGTGCTGCGCCTCGGCCCGGGCGACACCGTCGTCGCCACCGACGGCGCAGGCGCCGCCTTCACGGTGCGCCTCGAGACGGTCGGCGAGCTGGCGACCGGCACCGTGCTCGGCGCCGCCGCGAGCGCCGCCGAGTCGCCGCTCCGGATCACGCTGGCGCAGTCCGTGGCGAAGGGCGACAGGATGGAGCAGATCGTGCGCGCCGCGACCGAGCTCGGCGTGGCGCGCGTGGCGCCGCTGCTCACCGAGCGCACGGTCGTGCGGCTCGAGCCCGCGCGCTGGCGCGAGCGGGCGCGCCGCTGGCAGCGCGTCGCGCGCGAGGCGGCCAAGCAGTGCGGGCGCGCCGTCGTCCCGCCGGTCGAGGCGCCGCGGCCGCTCGCCGACTTCCTCGGGCGCGACGAGCCGGCGGAGCTCCGCCTCTGCCTCTGGGAGGCCGCGGCGCGGGCCGGCGGGCAGGGCGGGCGCCAGACCCGCTCGCTCGGAGCGAACCTCGCCGCGGGCCTGCCCCCCGCCCTCCCTGCCGGGGCGCGCGCGACCGTGCTGGTGGGACCGGAGGGCGGCCTGAGCGGCGCCGAGGTCGAGGCGGCGCGGGCGAGCGGCTTCACGGTCGTCGGCCTCGGGCCGCGAGTCCTCCGCACGGAGACCGCCGGGCCCGCCGTCATCGCGATCCTCCAGGCGCGGTTCGGCGACCTCGCGTGAGCGCCGCGGGCTTCGAGCGCTTCGACGTCGCGGCCGACGTCGGCGTCCGCGCGTGGGGCCGGACGCGCGCGGAGGCGTTCGCGCAAGCCGCGCTCGGCGTCCTGGCGCTCGCCGTGGCCCCCGACGCGGTCGAGGCGCGCGAGCGCCGCGAGGTGCGCGCACAGGGCGACTCGCCCGAGGCGCTGCTCGTCCACTGGGTCAACGAGTGCCTCTACGTGCACGAGATCGAGGGCTTCGCCGTGCGGCGGGTCGAGGTGCTCGCCTGCGACGACGCGCTCGTCCACGGGGTCCTCGAGGGGGAGGAAATCGATCCACGGCGCCACCGCCCGGCCGCGGCCGTCGGGGCCGCGACCCTCGACCGCGCCGCGGTCGGGATGCGCGACGGCTGCCACGTCGTGAGCCTGCTCGTGGACGTCTGAGCCGTGTCTCCTTTCCGAGACAGGCCCGGAGGCGCGGCGTGTCATCGGCGCAACCTGGCGGGGGTAACAGGCAGTCCGGCCTGTGCGCGAAATGCCTTCAGCACCATGTCTTTGAGCCCCGCTTCCGGCAATGGCATCGACGTTGCTCGTTCTCCCGCCCGGCCATGAAGCAGCACACGATCCGGAAACCGGTCAGCATCGAGGGCATCGGCCTGCACTCGGGCAAGCCCACCCGGGTCACGCTCTCCCCGGCGCCGGAGGACTCGGGCATCGTGTTCCGCGCGGGCGCCGGCCACGACCGCATCCCCGCCGCACCCGAGAGCGTCGTCAACTCCCATTACGCGACGACGATCGGCAAGAACGGCACGCGGATCCAGACGGTCGAGCACCTGATGGCGGCCGCGGCCGGCCTCGGCGTGGACAACCTCGACGTCGAGGTGGACGGCATCGAGATCCCCGCGCTCGACGGCAGCGCGAAGCCGTTCGCCGCGCTCCTGGCCTCGGCCGGGCGGCGCGAGCAGCCGGCGCGCCGGCGGCCGCTCGCGCTCCCCTACCCGCTCCGCGTCGGGAACGGCGGGCGCTGGATCCACCTCTTCCCGTCGGACACGCTCCGGATCAGCTACACGCTCGACAACGATCATCCTGCCGTTGGCACGCAGGTCCTGTCCTGGACGCCGACGGAGCGCTCGTTCGTCGAGGACGTGGCGCCGGCGCGAACCTACGGGTTCCTTCGCGACCTCGGCCTCATGCGCAAGAACGGGCTCGCGCGCGGCGGCTCGCTCGACAACGCCGTCGTCATCGGCAACCGCGGGCCGCTCAACGGCCTGCGCTACCGCGACGAGTTCGTCCGCCACAAGATCCTGGACCTGATCGGGGACCTCGCGCTGCTGGGCCGGCCGATCGTCGCGCACGTCGTCGCGCGCAACGGCGGCCACGCGCTCAACCTCGAGCTGGTCCTGGCCATCCAGCGCGCGCTCGGGCTCGAGCGGCGGCCGGCGGGGGCGACCGTTCGCGTGGCCGCGCCCGCCGGGGAGCCCGTGCGGACCGAGGGCTTCGCGCCCGCTCCTGGCCTCGCCGCGATCTAAGCGGCGCGCCCGTCCCGCACCCGCACGCTATAATGTTGCGTCCGGCGTATGCATGCGTCTTGCCCGATCCGGTCCCTCGTTGTCGGGGCGCTGGTGCTCCTGGCCGCCGCGCCCGCCCGGGCCGAACTGCGCATCAGCGACCTCGACGTCTTCCTGAACGATCACGTCGTGACCGTGCACACGGTGCTGCTCGACGCGATTCCCGCCGGCTTCCAGGAGGGCATCAAGAGCGGGATCCCCGCGCACGTCCGGCTCACGATCGAGCTGTGGCAGTACCGGCGGCTTCTGCCCGACAGCCTGCTCACGTCGAAGGTCGTCGAGCGAACGCTCGTCTACAACGTCGTCACCAAGGAGTACAAGGTGGCGTCCGTGAAGGGCGAGACCCGGCCCGTCTACTCCACGCGCGAGCCGCGTGACGCCCAGCGCGTCCTGTCGGAGGTGCGCGGGGTCAAGATGACGCCGGCCACCGCGCTCGACCCGGTGGCCGTGATCTACGTGCGCGTCAGCGCCGAGGCCGCGCTGAACGGCGAGAACACCTTCGTCGCGCGCATGAACGGCACCGCCGAGCAGACCGCGCGCCGGTCCGACTACCGCACGATCCAGCGGGTGCAGTAGTGCCCCTGCTCAGCGACGAGAACCGGCGCAAGCGCAACCTCGTGATCATCGGCGCCTTCCTGCTGCTGGTCGGCGCCGCGAGCGTGCTCGACGTCGGCGTCTACGCGCCCGACGTGCCGCTCGCCTCCAACATCACGGTCTTCGCGCTGTTCAACCTGAACCTGATCGTCCTCCTCCTGCTGCTCGTCCTGCTCCTCCGCAACCTGGTCAAGCTCTGGTTCGAGCGCCGCGCGCAGGTCATCGGCGCGCGGTTCAAGACCAAGCTCGTGCTCGCCTTCCTGCTGCTCTCGCTCGCGCCGGCGAGCCTGATCTTCCTGATCGCCTCGAACCTCATCAACAAGTCCATCGAGGGCTGGTTCAAGCCGCAGGTCGAGCGGCCCCTCGACCAGGCGCTGGCCGTCGCCCAGACCTACTACGCGAACCTCGAGAAGACCGCGCTGCGCCACGCGCACCACATCGCGCGCGCGATCGACCGGGACGGGCTCCTGGCCGACGACCGCCGGGAGGCGCTCACGGTCTACCTGGTCGAGCAGCAGGAGCAGCTCGGGCTCAGCGCGATCACGGTCGTCGGGCGCGAGGGCCAGGAGCTGGTCCACGTGAAGGACCCGGTGCTCGGCGACCTGCCGACGCGCGACGTCAACGAGAGCCAGCTCCGGCGCGGCGCGGGCGGCCAGGAGGTCACGACCGTGCGCGAGCTCGAGTCGGGCGACCTCGTCGAGGCCGTCGCGCCGGTCTGGACCGGCCTGGGCGCCGAGCGCCGCGTGGCCGGCGTCGTCGTGGTCGGCACCCACATCACCGAGCGGCTCGAGTCGCGGGTGCGCGGGATCTCGCAGGCGTTCCGCGAGTACAAGCAGCTCAAGCTGCTCAAGACGCCGATCAAGGGCATCTACATCCTGCTCTTTCTCCTCATGACCCTGATCGTCATCTTCTCGTTCACCTGGTTCGCCCTGTACCTGGCGCGCGGGATCACCGGCCCGATCGCCGAGCTGGCCGAGGGCACGCGCGAGGTGGCCGCGGGCAACCTGAGCTACAAGGTGCAGGCGCGCGCCGACGACGAGATCGGCGTCCTCGTCGAGTCGTTCAACCGGATGACGGACGACCTCGGCGAGTCCAAGCGCCGGCTCGAGGAGGCCTACATCGACCTCTCGGACAAGCACACCGAGCTCGAGGACCGGCGGCGCTACATCGAGACCGTGCTCGAGGCGATCGCGACCGGCGTGGTCTCGTTCGATCCGCTCGGGCGCGTCACGACGATCAACCGCCCCGCCGCGCGGATGTTCGGGCTCGCCGCCGAGGGGGTGGTGGGGCGCCTGCTGGAGGAGGTGTTCGCGGGGCCCGACGGGAAGGCCGTGGCGACGCTCGTGGGGCGCACGCGGCGGCCCGACACGGACACGGCCGAGCTCCAGCTCCACCCGCGCCGCGGCGGCGCGGCGCTCACGCTCCTGGCCTCCGCCACCGCGCTCCGCGGACCGGACGGCGAGTACGCCGGGGCCGTCGTGGTCTTCGACGACCTCACCGAGCTCCTGAAGGCCCAGCGCGTCGCGGCCTGGCGCGAGGTCGCGCAGCGCATCGCGCACGAGATCAAGAACCCGCTGACGCCGATCCAGCTCTCCGCGCAGCGGCTGCAGCGCCGCCTCGGCCGCATGGCCGGCGAGGAGCAGCGCCTCGTCAACGAGTGCACGGAGACCATCGTCCAGGAGGTGGACGGCCTGCGGCGGCTCGTGGACGAGTTCTCGCGGTTCGCGCGCATGCCGGTGCTGACCCCGCGGCCCACCGACGTGCGCCAGCTCATCGAGTCCGTGGCGAGCCTCTTCCGCGACTCCCACCCGGCGCTGACGCTCGTGCTCCGCCACGACGGGAACCTGCCGCTCCTGGAGGTGGATCCGGACCACGTCAAGCGCGCGGTGCTGAACCTGGTCGACAACGCGGTCGAGGCGGTCGGCGGCGTCGGCACCGTGGTCGTGGAGACCGCGCACGTGCCCGAGACCGGCATCGCGCGGATCGTCGTCGCCGACACGGGCCCCGGGATCCGGCCCGAGGACAAGGAGAAGCTCTTCCTGCCCTACTTCTCGACGAAGGCCGCGGGCATGGGCCTCGGCCTGCCGATCGTGCACGAGATCGTGGTCGAGCACGGCGGCACCATCCGGGTCGAGGACAACGAGCCCCACGGCAGCCGCTTCGTCGTCGAGGTGCCGGTCGCGCGCGCCGGCGCGCCGGTGGAGGCGTAGGTGGCCGGCGAGCACATCCTCATCGTCGACGACGAGCCGGCGATCCAGGCCTCGCTCCGCGGGGTCCTCGAGGACGAGGGCTACCGCGTCTCCGCCGTCGGCAGCGGCGCCGACGCGCACCGCTTCTTCGCCGACGAGGCGCCCGACCTGACCTTCCTCGACATCTGGATGGAGGGCGCCGACGGGCTCGAGACGCTGGCCGAGATCAAGCGCCTCCGCCCGGACGCCGTCGTCGTCATGATCTCCGGCCACGGCACGATCGAGACGGCGGTCAAGGCGACGCGGCTCGGCGCCTGGGACTTCATCGAGAAGCCGCTCGCGCTCGAGAAGACGCTGGTGACGGCCGCGCGCGCGCTCGAGCACGCGCGCCTGGCGCGCGAGAACGCCGCGCTCCGCGAGAGTCTCGGCCAGCGCGCCGAGATCCTCGGTGAGAGCGTGCCGGTCCGGCGCCTGCGCGAGCAGATCGCGACCGCGGCGCCGACGAGCGGCCGCGTGCTCATCCACGGCGAGAACGGCAGTGGCAAGGAGCTCGTGGCCCGCGCCATCCACGCCGGCTCGGCGCGGCACGCGGGCCCGTTCGTCGAGGTCAACTGCGCCGCGATCCCCGAGGAGCTGATCGAGTCCGAGCTGTTCGGCCACGAGAAGGGCGCCTTCACCGGCGCGCACGCCCGCCGCCGCGGGAAGTTCGAGCTGGCCGACGGCGGCACGCTCTTCCTCGACGAGATCGGCGACATGAGCCTGAAGACCCAGGCGAAGGTCCTGCGCGCCCTCGAGGAGCGGGCGTTCGAGCGGGTCGGCGGCAAGGACACGATCCGGGTGGACGTGCGCGTGATCGCCGCGTCGAACCGCGACCTCGAGGGCCTCATCCGGGCGGGGCGCTTCCGCGACGACCTCTACTACCGCCTGAACGTCATCCCGATCGAGGTGCCGCCGCTGCGCGAGCGCCGCGACGACGTCCCGGCGCTGGTCGACCACTTCGTCGCGCTCTTCTGCGCGGAGAACGGTAAGCGGCCGAAGACGCTCTCGGGCGAGGCGCTCGCGTACTTCCTCGCCTACGACTGGCCGGGCAACGTGCGCGAGCTCCGCAACATGCTCGAGCGGCTCGTGATCATGGCGCCGGGCGACGTCATCGACGCCGACGACCTGCCGGCGCCGCTCCGCCCGAAGGACACGCTGCCGGCGGGCGCCGAGCCGCGCGAGCGGCCGCTCAGGGAGGCGCGCGACAACTTCGAGCGCGCGTACATCCTGGCCGAGCTCCGCGCCAACGACTGGAACATGACGCGGACGGCCGAGCGCCTCGGCATCGAGCGCAGCCACCTGTACCGCAAGATCAAGGCGTACGGGATCGCGCCGCCGAAGTAGCGTGCCCGCCTGGAACTTCGTCCGGAAGAGCGTCTACCGGGACTCCGTCGTGCTCATGCGCCTCGCCCGGGACATGGAGGCGGTCCCGGAGGTGCGCCGCGCCGCCGCGATGATGGGCACCCCCGAGAACCGGGCGCTGCTGCGAGACGCCGGCCTGCTCGCCGCCGAGGGCGAGGCGGCCGGCGTGACGGACCTGATCATCGCCGTCCGGGCCGACACCCTCGCGGCGGCGGAGGCGGCGAGGGCCGCCTGCGAGGCGGCCCTCGCGCCGCGCCGCGGCCCCGCCGGCGCGGGCACCGCCCCCCGGCCGCGCACGCTCGCGGTGGCGCTCCAGGCGCTGCCGGACGCGACGCTCGCGCTCGTCTCGGTGCCGGGCGCGTACGCCGCCGCCGAGGCGCGCCGGGCGCTCGAGGCGGGCTTGCACGTGATGCTGTTCAGCGACAACGTCGCCGTCGCCGACGAGGTCGCCCTCAAGCGGCTCGCGCGCGCGCGCGGCCTCTTCCTCATGGGGCCCGACTGCGGCACGGCGATCCTCGCCGGGGTGCCGCTCGGCGTCGCGAACGCCGTGCCGCGCGGTCGGATCGGCGTCGCGGCGGCGTCGGGCACCGGCCTGCAGGAGGTCATCTGCCACGTCGCCGCCGCGGGCGAGGGGATCTCCCACGCGATCGGCGTCGGCGGGCGCGACCTCGCGGACGAGGTCGGCGGGCTCATGCTCGAGCCGGCGCTCGAGGCGCTCGCGGCCGACCCGGCAACGGCGGTCGTCGTCGTGCTCGGCAAGCCCCCCGGCCCGGCGACGCTCGCGAGGCTCCGGACCCGCGTCGCCGCGCTCGGCAAGCCCTCGGTGCTGCACTTCGTCGGCGACCGGACGCTCAGCACCGCGGCGACGCTCGAGGACGCGGCGCTCGCGGCGGTGGCGCTCGCGCGGGGCCGGACGCCCGCGCCCGTCGAGTTCGGCGCCCCACCCGGCGAGGTCGCGGCGCGCGTCGAGGCCGCCGCGCGCCCGCTCGGTCCCCCCCAGCGCTGGGTGCGCGGCCTCTACGCCGGTGGCACCCTCGGGTGGGAGGCGCGCGAGCTCCTGGCGGCGCGGCTCGCCGGCGTCGCGCCGGGGGTCGACGGCGGCGGGAACGGCCACCGGGTGGTGGACCTCGGCGGCGACGCCTTCACCCGGGGCCGCCCGCACCCGATGCTCGACGGGACGCTCCGCCGCGAGTGGATCGAGCGCGAGGCCGCCGACCCCGCGACGGCGGTCCTGCTGCTCGACGTGGTCCTCGGCTTCGGCGCGCACCCCGACCCGGCGGGTGAGCTGCTTCCGGCCCTCCGCGCGGCGCGGCGCCAGGCGGAGGCCGAGGGACGCGGGCTCGCCGTCGTCGCCTCCGTCTGCGGCACCGAGGCGGACCCCCAGCGGCGCTCGACGCAGGTCGCGGCGCTCGAGGCCGCGGGCGTGCTCGTGATGCCTTCCAACGCCCAGGCGGCCCGGCTCGCCGCGCGCATCGCGGCCCGGCGCGCGGAGGGCCGGGGACCATGAGCCCCGCGGACCTGCTCGCGGCGCCGCCGCGCGTCGTCAACGTGGGGCTCGAGCTCTTCGCCGACACGCTCGCCGCGCTGCGCGTGCCGGTCGTCCACGTCGCCTGGCGGCCGCCGGCCGCCGGCGGCCCGGCGCGCGAGCGGCTCGCCCGCCTCGACGCGCGCCGCGAAGCCATCGAGCGCGCGAACGCGCTCGCCTTCGACCGGCTCACCGGCGGCGAGCCCGTGCTCGTGGACTGCCGCCCGGCGCGCGAGGCGCTCGAGCTGCCCGCGCGCACCGTGCTCCACGCCGGGCCGCCGATCGCGTGGGCGCGGATGTGCGCGCCGCTGCGCGCCGCCGTCCTGTGCGCGATCCGCTGGGAGGGCTGGGCCGCCAACGACGACGCCGCGGAGGGCCTGGTGCGGAGCGGCGCGGTGCGCCTGGCGCCCTGCCACGACTGGCGGGCGGTCGGGCCGATGACGGGGATCGTCACCGCCTCGATGCCCGTCTTCGTGGTCGAGAACCGCGCCCACGACAACCGCGCCCACGCGACGATCAACGAGGGGCTCGGCCGGGTGCTCCGCTTCGGCGCCACCGACGACTCGGTGCTCGCGCGGCTCACCTGGCTCGCGAGCGAGGCCGGGCCGCTCCTCGGCGCCGCGCTCCGCGCGGCGCGGGGGATCGCGCTGCGCCCGCTCATGGCGCAGGCGCTCCGGATGGGGGACGAGATGCACCAGCGGAACGTCGCCGCCTCGGCGCTCCTGATCCGGGCCCTGATGCCGCACGTGACGCGCGTGGGCCAGCGGCACAACGCGGTCGCGCGGCTCGCCGAGTTCATGGCCGGCAACGACCAGTTCTTCCTGAACGTGGCGATGGCGGCGGGCAAGGCGCTCGCCGATCCGGCCGCCGGCGTGCCGGACGCGACGCTCGTCACCGCGATGGCGCGCAACGGCACGGACTTCGGCATCCGCGTCTCCGCGACGGGCGACCGCTGGTTCACGGCGCCCGTCGAGATGCCGGCCGGGCTCTACTTCCCGGGCTTCGATGCCGCCGACGCCAACCCCGACCTGGGCGACAGCGCGATCGTCGAGACGGTCGGTCTCGGCGGCGGCGCGATGGCGGCCGCCCCCGCCGTTGCCCGGTTCGTCGGCGCCGGCGGCATGGCGGAGGCGCTGGCCGCGACCGAGGAGATGCGAGACATCTGCCACGACGCGCACCCGCACTTCCTGATCCCCGCGCTGGACGAGCGCGGGACGCCCGCCGGCATCGACGTCCGGCGCGTCGTCGAGACCGGGATCACGCCGCTCATCAACACGGGCATCGCCGGGCGGCGGGCCGGGACGGGCCAGATCGGCGCCGGCGTCGCCCGCGCGCCGCTCGCCTGCTTCGAGCAGGCGCTCGAGGCGCTCGCGGGATGAGCCTGCTCGTCGTCGCCATCGGCGGCAACGCCCTCAGGAGCGACGAGGGCGGCTCGGCGACGGAGTGGTTCGACGCGCTCACGCGCTCGCTCCCGCCCCTCCTCGACGTGCTCGCCGCGGGCCACCGCCTCGTGCTGACGCACGGCAACGGCCCGCAGGTCGGCGAGGAGCTGCTCCGCATGGAGATCGCCAAGCTCGTGATCCCGGCGCTCACGCTCGACCTCTGCGTCGCCGAGACGCAGGGCAGCATGGGCTTCGCGATCCAGCAGGTGCTCGGCAACCTCCTGCGCCGGCGCGGGCTGCCCGACCGGGTCGCCGCCCTGGTCTGCCAGGTCGTCGTGGACCCGGCCGACCCCGCCTTCGCGCACCCGACCAAGCCGATCGGCAGCTTCTACCGGCAGGCGCAGGCCGCGCGGCTCGCGCGGGAGAGCGGCTGGCGGGTCGTCGAGGACGCCGGGCGCGGCTGGCGGCGCGTCGTCCCCTCGCCGCGCCCCGTCCGGGTCGTCGAGGCGCCGCTGGTCCGGGCGCTCGTGGACGCGGGCACGACCCCGATCGCGGTGGGCGGCGGCGGGATCCCCGTGGTCGAGACCGACGGCGGGCTGCGCGGCGTCGAGGCCGTGATCGAGAAGGACCTGGCGAGCGTCGTGCTCGCGCGCGCCCTCGGCGCCGACGTCGTCCTCTTCCTCACCGGCGTCGAGCGCGTGGCCGTCGGCTGGGGCACGCCGCGCCAGCGCTTCGTCGACCGGCTCACGGTCGTCGAGGCGCGGCGCCTCCTCGCCGCGGGCGAGTTTCCGCCGGGCAGCATGGGGCCGAAGGTCGAGGCGGCGGTCGAGTTCGTCGAGGCCGGCGGCCGCGCGGTCATCAGCTCGCTCGACCGCGTCGCCGAGGCCGTCGCCGGGCGGGCGGGCACCGCGATCGTGCAGGACGCGCCGTGAAGCTCGCGACCTGGAACGTGAACTCCATCCGGATCCGCCTGCCGCGCCTGCTGGCCTGGCTCGAGCGTCGCCGGCCGGACGTCGTGTGCCTGCAGGAGGTCAAGGTCACCGACGAGGACTTCCCGCGCGCGGAGCTCGAGGCGCTCGGCTACCGGGTGCTCGTCGCCGGCCAGCGCACGTACAACGGCGTGGCCATCCTCTCCCGCGCGGAGCCGACCGAGGTGGCGCGCGCGCTCCCGGACGACGGCGACGACGCCCAGCGCCGGCTGCTGGTCGCCGACGTCGGCGGGCTCCGGGTCGTCAACGTCTACGGCCCCAACGGCCAGGAGGTCGGCTCGGAGAAGTACGCCTACAAGCTCGACTGGTACCGGCGCTTCCGCGCCTTTCTCGACGCCGGCGCCGACGCCGGGCGCCCCGTCGTCGTCTGCGGCGACCTCAACATCGCGCCCGAGGACCGGGACGTCTGGGACCCGGAGCGGTGGCGCGGCCAGGTCATGGCGAGCGAGCCCGAGCGCGCGGCCTTCAGGAGCCTGCTCGCCTGGGGCCTCAGCGACGCGCTCCGCCTGCACCGCCTGGAGGGCGGCCTCTTCACGTGGTGGGACTACCGCGCCGGGGCGTTCCACCGCGGCTGGGGGCTCCGGATCGACCACATCCTCGTGTCGGCGTCCGTCGCGCGGGGGTGCTCGGCCGTCGAGATCGACCGCGACGAGCGCAAGGGGCCGAAGCCCTCGGACCACGTGCCGGTCGTCGCCACGCTCGCCGGCGCCGGTTGACAGCGACGGGAACGCGCATGTAGAGTGACGACAGTTCGTTCGCGCCTTTCCTTTAAGTGGGCCCCGAGAGGCCCGTAAGGAGAGCAGCTTGAGCAGCCCGGCACGGCCCTTCCGCGAGAAGGCGCAGGTCCTCGACGAGGCCGCGCTCGATCGCGCGCTCACCCGCATCGCCCACGAGATCCTCGAGCGGAACGGCGGTGCCGCCGACCTCGCCTTCGTGGGCCTCCGCACGCGCGGGGTGACCCTCGCCCACCGGCTCGCGGCCAAGATCGCCAAGATCGACGGGGCCGCGCTGCCCGTCGGCACGCTCGACATCACGCTCTACCGGGACGACCTCGCGATGCGCGGCACCCCGGTCATCCGCGGCACCGACATCCCGTTCTCCATCAAGGGCAAGACCGTCGTCCTGGTGGACGACGTGCTCTTCACCGGTCGCACGATCCGGGCGGCGCTCGACGCGATCATCGACCTCGGGCGTCCCACGGCCATCCAGCTCGCGTGCCTGATCGACCGCGGCCACCGCGAGCTGCCGATCCGCCCCGATTACGTCGGCAAGAACCTCCCGACGTCGCGGCGCGAGAGCGTGGCGGTGCGCCTGCGCGAGCACGACGGCGAGGACCGCGTGGTGATCGAAGAACCCGAGGAGGCCTGAGCATGGGCTGGACCCGGAAAGACCTCTTGGCCATGCGCGATCTCGACGCGGGCGAGATCCTCCTGCTGGTGGACACCGCCGCGTCGCTCCAGGAGATCGCGACGCGCGAGATCAAGAAGGTGCCGGCGCTCCGGGGCAAGACGATCGTCAACCTCTTCTACGAGGCGTCCACGCGCACGCGCACCTCGTTCGAGATCGCGGGCAAGTGGCTGTCGGCGGACGTCGTCAACTTCTCCGCGAGCGGCTCGAGCACGGCGAAGGGCGAGAGCTTCATCGACACGGCGAAGAACATCGCGGCGATGAGCCCCGATGTCGTCGTCGTCCGCCACTCGTCCTCCGGCGCCGCGGCGCTCCTGGCCCGCGAGCTCCCGTGCTCGATCGTCAACGCGGGCGACGGCACCCACGAGCACCCGACGCAGGCGCTCCTGGATCTCTTGACGATCCGCGAGAAGAAGGGCCACTTCGAAGGCCTCCACGTCGCGATCGTCGGCGACATCGCCCACAGCCGGGTCGCGCGCTCGAACATCCACGGCATGCGGAAGCTCGGCATGACCGTGACCGTGGCGGGGCCGCCCACGCTGATCCCGCCGTTCGTGCAGGAGCTCGGCGTCAAGGTCGCCTACCGCCTCGAGGACGCGATCCGCGACGTGGACGTGATCATGATGCTGCGCCTGCAGCACGAGCGCATGGCGGCGGGCCTGATCCCGTCGCTGCGCGAGTACGCGCG
>Ga0156246_1074_pt2 | contig 34097 bp, 33 predicted proteins | sample RifCSPlowO2_12_FD_107893 | JGI IMG/M metagenome (GOLD analysis project Ga0156246, IMG submission 107893) | Candidatus Rokubacteria bacterium RIFCSPLOWO2_12_FULL_73_47 | reverse complement strand
TCTTGATGTCCATCTGGAGCGCCGTGACGCCCTTCTCGGTGCCGGCGACCTTGAAGTCCATGTCGCCGTAGTGGTCCTCGCTGCCCATGATGTCGGTCAGGATCCCGTAGCGATCGCCCTCCTTGACGAGGCCCATCGCGATGCCCGCGACGTGCGCCTTGAGCGGCACGCCCGCGTCCATCAGCGCGAGCGACGCGCCGCAGACCGAGGCCATGGACGACGAGCCGTTGGACTCGAGGATGTCCGAGACGACCCGGATCGTGTACGGGAACTCCTCCTTCGAGGGCAGCACCGCCTCGACCGCCCGCTCCGCGAGCGCGCCGTGGCCGACGTCGCGGCGGGACGGCCCGCCGAACCGCCGGACCTCGCCGACCGAGAAGGACGGGAAGTTGTAGTGGAGCAGGAAGTGCCGCCAGATCTCCCCCTCGAGCGCCTCGATCTTCTGCTCGTCGGACTTGGTGCCGAGCGTCGCCGACACGAGCGCCTGCGTCTCGCCCCGCGTGAACACGGCCGAGCCGTGGGCGCGCGGCAGGTAGGCCGTCTCGATCGTGATCGGCCGGATCTCGTTCGCCCGGCGACCGTCCACGCGGACGCCCTTCTCGACGATCAGCCGTCGCACCGCCTCGCCCTCGATCTCCTCGAAGGCGGCCCGCACGGCCGGCTTCCTCGCGTCGTCGAGGCCGAGGGCGCCCCAGACCTCGTCGAACACGCGGCTCACCGCGTCCCCGCGCGCCTGCTTCTCGTGGGTGCCGAGGGCGGCGGCGAGCTTGTCGGCGCCGAGGCTCCGCACGCGCCCGAGCAGCTCCCGGTCGCGGCCGGCCGCCGGGTCGAACGGCCAGCGGGGCTTCCCCGCCCGGGCCACGAGCTCCTTCTGCATCCGGGCGAGCCGCTGGCACTCGGCGTGGCCCAGGGCGATCGCCTCGAGCATCGTCTCCTCGGGCACTTCCTTGGCGCCCGACTCGACCATGAGCACCGCCTCCTCGGTCCCGGCGATGACCAGGTCGAGGGTCGAGGTCGCCTGCTGGGCCACGGTCGGGTTGACGACCAGCCGGCCGTCGACGTACCCGACGCGGACGGCGCCCACGGGCCCGCCGAACGGCATGCCCGAGAGGCAGAGCGCCGTCGAGGCGCCGTTCATCGCGAGGATGTCGGGGTCGTTCTGGGCGTCGGCGGAGATGGTGAGGCAGATCACCTGGACCTCGTTGCGGAAGCCCCCGGGGAACAGCGGCCGGATCGGCCGGTCGATGAGGCGCGAGGTGAGCGTCTCCTTCTTCACCGGCGCGCCCTCGCGCTTGAAGTACCCGCCGGGAATGCGGCCCCAGGCGTACATGCGCTCCCGGTACTCGACCGTCAGCGGGAAGAAGTCCTGGGCTTCCTTGGCGGTCTTGGCCGCGACGCACGTGGCGAGCACCATCGTGCCGCCGTAGCGCACGACCACCGCGCCGTCCGCCTGCTTGGCCACGTGGCCGGTCTCGATCGAGAGCGGACGGCCGCCGACGTCGATCTGCACAGTCTGACTCATACGGGCAATTGTCCTCGTCTCTGGCGTGGGGGGTGGGGCCGGGCCGCCGTCACCGGCGGATCCCGAGCCTGTCGATGAGCGCGCGGTAGCGCTCGGGGTTCTTGGTCTTGAGGTAGTCGAGGAGCCCGCGCCGCTTGCCGATCAGCATGAGCAGGCCCCGGCGCGAGTGGTGATCCTTGCCGTGCTGCTTGAAATGGTCGGTCAGGCCGTTGATGCGCTCGGTCAGGAGCGCGATCTGCACCTCGGGCGAGCCCGTGTCCCCGTCGTGAACGCGGAACTGCTCGATCAGGCTCTTCTTCCGGTCGATGGTCAACGGCATGCGGGGTCTCCTTCAATCGCCACGCCCCGGGGAGCGGCGCTCCACCAGGACGGGTTCAAAAAGCCATTTGTTTTCAACAGATACCCGGCACTCTATCACGCCGCCCCCCGGAAGTAAAGCCAGGCCCTCAGGCGGGCTCCCGGGCGGAAGCCACGTCGGCGGCGATCTGCGCACGCAGGGCCTCGACGCTCGGGAACTTGCGCTCCTCCCGCAGGCGTCTGAGGAAAGTCAGCCGCAGCCGGCGCCCGTAGAGATCGCCCGTGAAATCGATGAGATGAGCCTCGACGGTTGACTCGGAGTCTCCGAACGTGGGCCGGACCCCGATGTTGACCACCGCCGGGTAGACCGCGCTGCCGATGTCGGCGCGGCCGACGTACACCCCGGCCGGGAGCGGCAGGGGCAACGCCGTCTTGATGTTCGCCGTGGGGAAGCCGAGGCTCCCGCCCCGGCCCGCGCCGTGGACCACCTCGCCGCCGACCGTGTAGTCGCGGCCGAGCAGCCGCGCGGCCCGCGCGAGGTCGCCCTGCCCGAGCACCGCGCGGATCTCGGAGGACGACACCGTGACACCATCGACCGTCGTCGGGGGCACCACGTGGACGCCGAAGCCCAGCCGGGCGCCGAGTCCCTCCAGGAGCCGGGCGTCGCCACGGGCGGCGCGGCCGAAGCGGTGGTTGAAGCCGACGACCACCTCGCGGGCGCGGAGGACGCCGAGCAGGACGCGCTCGACGAACGCCTCGGGCTCCATCGCCGCCACGTGGCGGGTGAAGGGGATCACCACCGTGGTCGCGATGCCGGTCTCGCCGATCAGCGCCAGCCGGTCGGCGAGCGTGGTGACCGGCAGCGGCGCCCGGGCGGGCTGCAGGACCTGCATCGGGTGCGGGTCGAACGTGCACGCCAGCGCCTCGAGTCCCCGCGCGCGCGCCAGCTCGACCGCGCGTCCCAGGATCGCCCGGTGGCCCAGGTGGATGCCGTCGAAGGCGCCGAGCGCCACCGCGCTCGGGCCGGCGTCAGGCGGGTAGGACTCGAGTCCCCGGATCGTCCGCATGCAGGATCCGCACGGGCCTGACCTTGCCGCCGCCCGCCGTGAGCTCGCCCACGCCGATCATCGCGCCCGCCTCGTCGTGGACGCGCACGAGCCCGCCGCCGGCCGGCGCCGCGGGGGCGACGTCCACGGGCTGGCCGTGGACGAACGTGAGCGCGGCACGCCGGTCGAGGTCCACCCGGGGCCAGGCGGCGAGCGCCGCCTGCGGCGCGCGGACGTGCGCCCAGAGCGTGGGGCCCGCCCCGGCCACCTCGGCCCAGGGCAGCGCCCCCTCGAGGTCGAAGGGCCCGACGCGGCTCCGCACGAGCCGCTCGATGGCCGCGCCCGAGCCGAGCGCGGCGCCGAGGTCGGCCGCCAGCACGCGCAGGTACGTCCCCTTGCCGCAGACGACCCGGAGCGTCGCGCGCGGCGGGGCGACCTCCTCGAGCGTGATCGAGCGGACGACGACCTCGCGCGGCGCGCGCTCCACCGCGACGCCGGCGCGCGCCAGCTCGTAGAGCCGCCGGCCGTCGTGGTGGACCGCGGAGTACATCGGCGGCACCTGCGTGATCCGCCCGACGAACGGCCGGCAGGCCGCGGCGAGCCCGGCGGGCGTGAGCTCGGGCACCGGCGCCTCGGCGAGCACGCGCCCGCTCATGTCGTGCGTGTCGGTCGTGATCCCGAAGCGGACCGTCGCGACGTACTCCTTGTCCTGGTCCACGAGATACGGCATCAGCTTCGTCGCCTCGCCGATCAGGACCGGCAGCACGCCGGTGGCGTCGGGATCGAGCGTGCCGCCGTGGCCGACGCGCCGCACGCCGAGCTCGCGGCGGACCGCCGCGACCACGTCGAACGACGTCACGCCCGCGGCCTTGTCGACGACCAGCACGCCCGCATGGCCCGGGCGCCTCACGGCACCGGCCGGCCCCCGCCCGGCGCGGCCGCCAGCGCGGCGCGGACCGCGGCCAGCACGCGCGGGGTCGCCTCGCCGAGCCCGCCGGCCAGCGTGCAGCCGGCGGCGTTCGCGTGCCCGCCGCCGCCGAACTGCGCGGCGATCCGCTGCACGTCCACGTCGCCCTTGGCCCGGAGGCTCACCTTCACCGCGTCGCCCTGCTCCCGCAGCAGGCAGGCGACGCGCACGGAGACGACGGAGCGCGGATAGTTGACCAGCTCCTCGGACTCGATGAAGCGCTCCGGCAGGGCGCCGGCCGGCAGCGCGAGCCACGCCAGGCGCCCGTCGTCGCTCAGCTCCACGCGTCGCAGCGCCTCGCCGAGCCAGGCGAGCGCGTCGGGCGCGCGCCGCTCGTAGAGCCACTCGGACACGAGCGCCGGCCGGGCGCCCGCGGCGACGAGCGCGGCGGCGATGCGGAAGGTGCGCTCGGTCACGTTGGAGTAGCGGAACGAGCCGGTGTCGGTGTGGATCGCGGTGAACAGGTTGGTCGCGATCGCCGGCGTGAGCGGCCAGCCGAGGGCGAGGAGCAGCTCGTAGACCATCTCGCCGGTCGCCGAGGCCGACACGTCGATCCAGTTGACGTCGCCGTAGCGCCGGTTGTCCGGGTGGTGGTCGATGTTCACGACGAGGCCGCCGGCGCGGCGCGCCTGGTCGATGAGCCCCTCGGTCCGCTGCGGGTTCGGGCAGTCCGTGAGCACCGTGACGTCGAGGGCGCCCTCGATCGCCGCGCACGCGCGGTACCGGTCCACGCCCGGCAGGAAGCCGAGCGCCGCCGGGGCCGCGTGCGGGCCGCCGTAGGTCACGCGCCAGTCGCGCGTCTCGAGCGCCTGCCCGAGCGCCAGGAGCGTGCCGAGGACGTCGGCGTCCGGGTGGACGTGACCCAGCATGAGCGCGCGCCCGCCGGCCCGCGCGAACGGCGCCAGCACGGCGGGCGTCGGCGCCGGCCCCCGATGCTCCACCGCGGCGCTCATTCGGAGGGCTTCGCGTCGAGCCCCCGGAGCAGCGCCTGGATCCGGGCGGCGTGCTCCATCGAGCGGTCGGGGCGGAAGTCGAGCTCGGGCGTCACCCGGAGGTCGAGGTGGTGCCGGAGCCAGTTGCGGACGAAGCCGCGCGCGCTCCCCAGCGCGGCGAGCGACGCGGCCCACTGCGCCTCGTCGCCCAGCACCGAGACGAAGACCTTCGCGAGGCGCAGGTCCTTCGTCGTGTCCACCTCGGTCACCGTGACGAAGCCGAGCCGCGGGTCCTTCAGCTCGCGCTGGAGCAGGGTCGAGATCTCCTCCTTGATGAGCTGGTTGATCCGGTCGAGCCGCTTGCCCTGCATCAGAGGATCTCCACCGACACGTCGATGACCCGCCCCTCGACGTTGGCCTCGATGAAGTCGAGCGCCTTGGACACCACCTCGTTGGCGTGCCGCGAGTCGCGGGCGACGCAGGCGACGGCGAGCGTCGCGCGCTGCCAGGCATCGAGGTGGTCCACCTCGGCGACCGCGACCTCGAAGCGCGCGCGCACCCGCTCCTTCAGCCCCTTGAGGACGTGGCGCTTGCCCTTCAGCGAGCCCACGTCGGGCAGGTGGAGCTCGACGGTCCCCACCGCGACCCGCGCGACCGACACGACGTGCCCGGCGCGCCGCTAGAGCGTGCGCGCCACTTCCTCGGTCGTGAAGACCTCGACGACGTCGCCCGCCTGGATCGCGTTCACGCCGTCCACACCGATGCCGCACTCGAGCCCCGCGAGCACCTCGCGGACGTCGTCCTTGAACCGCTTGAGCGAGCCGACCGTGCCCTCGCCCACCACGTCGCTGCCGCGGCGCACCCGCGCCTTCGCGCCGCGCACGATCTTGCCCTCCGTCACGTACGAGCCGCAGATGGGGCCGAGCTTCGAGATCACGAAGATCTGGCGCACCTGGGCTCGGCCGAGCGCGGTCTCGCGGATCTCGGGCGCGAGCATGCCCGCGAGCGCCGCCCGCAGGTCGTTGATCGCCTCGTAGATGACGTTGTAGCTGCGGAGGTCGACGCCGCTGGCCTGCGCCTGCGTGGCGGCCTTCGGCTCCGCCTTGACGTTGAAGCCCAGCACCACGGCGTTCGACGCCGACGCGAGCATGACGTCGCTCTCGTTGATCGCGCCGACCGAGCTGTGGATGACCTTGAGCTTGACCTCGTCCGTGGACAGCCGCTCGAGCGCCTCGGTGAGCGCCTCGACGGAGCCCTGCACGTCGGCCTTGAGGATCAGGCGGAGCTCCTTGATCTCGCCGCTCTGGATCTGCTTCTGCAGCCCCTCGAGCGTGATGCGGGTCGCGGCCTTGCCCTTGAGCTTGTCGCGCTCCTGGCGCATCCCCGCGATCTGCCGCGCCTTGCGCTCGTCCGAGACCGCCACGAGCACGTCGCCCGCCGCGGGCACGCCGGAGAGCCCCTGGATCTCGACCGCGTCCGAGGGCCCGGCCTCCCGGGTCTTCTTGCCGCTCGGGTCGATGAGCGCCCGGATGCGGCCCGAGTGCGCGCCGACGACCACCGCGTCGCCCTCGTGGAGCGTGCCGTTCTGGATCAGGACGGTCGCGACGGGGCCGCGCCCGCGATCGAGCCGGCCCTCGATGATCACGCCCCTGGCCGCGCGGGCGGGGTTGGCCTTCAGCTCGAGGATCTCGGACTGCAGCGCGGTCATCTCGAGCAGCTGGTCGATGCCGATACCCTTCTTGGCGGAGGTCGGCACGAAGATCGTCTGGCCGCCCCAGTCCTCGGGCACGAGCCCGAGGCTCGACAGCTCGCGCTTGACGCGCTCGGGGTCGGCCTCCGGCTTGTCGATCTTGTTCACGGCCACGATGATCGGGACGTTCGCGGCGCGGGCGTGGTTGAGCGCCTCCTGCGTCTGCGGCATCACGCCGTCGTCGGCGGCGACGACGAGGATGACGATGTCCGTCGCCTGCGCGCCCCGCGCGCGCATCGCGGTGAACGCCTCGTGACCCGGCGTGTCGAGGAACGTGACCTTGCCGTGCTTGGTCACCGCCTGGTAGGCGCCGATGTGCTGGGTGATGCCGCCGAACTCCTTCTCGGCGACCTTCGACTTGCGGATCGCGTCCAGCAGCGACGTCTTGCCGTGGTCGACGTGGCCCATGACCGTGACGACCGGCGGTCGCAGGCTGAGCTGCGCGGAATCGAGGTCCTCCTCGTCGACGACGTCCCCCTCGACCGAGCGGATCTCCAGGTCGAACCCGAACCTGTCGGCGGCGAGCTTGGCCGCCGTCGCGTCGAGCAGCTCGTTCACCGTCGCCATGACGCCCAGCTCGAGCAGCGCCTTGATCACCTCGCCGGACTTCCGCCGCATCTTCTCGGCGAGCTCGCCGACGGTGACCGACTCCGGGACGCGGATGAGCTCGCGGCGGACCTCGACCGGCGCCGCGGGCGGCGCCTCGACCGCCGTGGCGGCCGGCGCCGCGACCGCCGCGGGGGCCGCCGGGGCCGCGGCCGCGGCCGGGCGCGGGGCCGGGGCGGCGGGCCGCGCGGGCAGAGGCGACGGCGCGGGCCGGGGCGGCGCCGCGGTCACCCGCGGCGGTGCGAACGGTCCCACCGGCTGGCGCGACGGGCGCGACGGCGCCGCGGGCGCCGGGCGCTCGAGCGGCCGGAACGGGACGATCTTCGGCTCGGGCTTCTTCGGGGTCGGCGGTGCGGCCGGCCCCGGCGGGGGCGCCACGGTCGCCGCGGGCTTCAGCGGCACCGGCGGCTCGAGCGGCGGCACGGGCGCGCCCGGCTCGACCGGCGCCACGGGCTCCGGCGGCGCGGGCGGCACGAGCGGCGGCTCCGGCGCGATCTCGACCGGCCTGGGCTTGACGATCGTCGCCGCCGGCTTGACCTCGACCGCCGCCGCCGCCTCGACCTCGGCCTCGACCGGCTTGGGCTTGCGGGCCCGCGGCGCGGGCTTCCCCGCGGGGGCGCCCTCCGCCGTCACCGCCGCGGTCTTCGGCGCCTTCGGCTTCGCCGCGCGCTTCGGCTTGGGCTCCTCGGGGAGCTCCCGGCCGCGGCCGAGCTTGACCCGCAGCGCGTTCGCGAGCGTCGTGTCCACGGGACTCATGGCGCGCAGGCCCTTCTGCCCCATCTCGTCGGCGGCGAGCATGAGATCCTTGCTCGTCACGCCGAGCTCCTTCGCCAGCTCGATCAGTTTGACCTTCGCTGCCACGTCCCCCTCACCTCCTCGATGTCGTTCTGCTGCTGTCGCCCGTCGCCCCCGCGCGCGCGGCGGCCTGCACACTCACCGCCAGGTCCGGCGCGAGCTCGCACGCGCGCCGGAACGCGTGGGCGAGCCGACCCCGGTCGAGCCCCCGCGCGACGCACGCCGGCTCCGGGCACACGTACGCGCCGCGGCCGTGGGCGCGCGCCCGCGCGTCCACGACGACGACACCGCGCGCGCTCCGCACGAGACGCACCAGCTCCCGCTTGGGCCGCACGCGGCGGCACCCCAGACACGTGCGCCCGGGCTCAGGCCTCATGCGGGCGCCGGCGTCTCCTCGGGGCCCTCGGGCGAGTCCGCCGCCTGCGCCGCCACCCACGCCTCGGCGGCCGTGTAGAGCGCGTCGGCCCGGTCGCCCACCTCGGGCAGCGCGCCGAGCCGCTCGCGGCCGGCCTCGACGATCGCCGCGGGCGAGCCGAGCCCCGCCCTGACGAGCGCGCTCACGACCTCCGGGCTCGCGCCCGGCAGCGCGTCGAGCGCCGCCCGTTCCACGAGGGCCGCGGCGCTCTGCGCGCGCTCGGCCTCCACCTCCGCCTCGCTCTTGATGTCGATCCGCATGCCGGTGAGCTTGGCCGCGAGCCGCGCGTTCTGCCCCTTCTTGCCGATCGCGAGCGAGAGCTGGTTGTCCGGGACGATCACGAGCGCCGACGGCAGGCCCTCGGGCCCGGCCTCGCCCTCGGGCGCCTCGGTGATCGTGACCGACGACACCTTGGCCGGCGAGAGCGCGCGCGCCACGAACGTCGCCGGGTCGTGCGACCACTCGATGATGTCGATCTTCTCGCCCCGGAGCTCGCGGCTGATGACCTGGATGCGCGTGCCGCGGAGCCCCACGCACGCGCCGATCGGATCCACGTCGCGCTTGGTCGAGGCCACGGCGACCTTCGCGCGCTCGCCCCCCTCCCGTGCCGCGGCCTTCACGAGCACGATCCCCTCCTGGATCTCCGGGATCTCGGTCTCGAACAGCCGCGCGAGGTACCCCGGGTGCGTGCGCGAGAGGGAGATCTGCGGCCCCTTCGCCGTCCGCCGGACCTCCAGCACGTACGCGCGGATGCGGTCGCCGGGGTTGTAGCGCTCGCCCGGGATCTGCTCCCGCTCGGGCAGGATGGCCTCGGCCTTGCCGATCTCGAGGATGACGTTGCGCTTCTCGATCCGGTGCACCACGCCGCGCAGGATCTGGCCCTCCTTGCCGGCGAACTCCGCGTAGATGCCCTCGCGCTCCGCGTCGCGCACCTTCTGGAGGATCACCTGCTTGGCCGTCTGGGCCGCGATCCGGCCGAAGTCCTGCGGCGGCCGCTCCTGCTCGAGCTCGAGCTCGACGCCCAGCTCGGCCTCGCTGTTGAGCGCCTTCGCGTCCACCAGGCTGATCTCGGTCCGGTCGTCGCCGACCTCCTCGACGACCTTCTTGCGGCAGTACAGCCGCAGGTCGCCGCTCTTGCGGTCGATGTGGATGCGGGCGTTGTCCGCGTTCCCGAGGCTCTTCCGCGACGCCGAGAGCAGGGCGGACTCCAGCGCCTCGAAGAGGATCTCCTTGTCGATCCCCTTCTCGCGTCCGATCTGCTCGATGACGTTGATCAGCTCTCGGTTCATACCCTTCGTCGTCTACGCCGGATTCTACGCCCTGCGGGGCCAGGGGACCTCCGCCTCCAGGCGCGCCTTGGTCAGCGTCGCGCGGGGGAGGCGCACCTCCCCACCGTCACCCTCGAGAACGAGCCAGTCGGGCTCCACCGCCACGAGCCGCCCGCGGACCTCGTGGCCGCCCGCCTGCCAGCAGCGTACGCGCCGGCCGACGGCCCAGCGGAACTCGCGCTCCGTGCGCAGGAGCCGCTCCAGGCCGGGCGACGAGACCTCCAGGTCGTACGCCTCGTCGATGACCGCCGCCGCGTCGAGCACGTCGCCCGCCTCGCGGGACAGGCGCTCGCAGTCCGCGATCCCGACGCCGCCCGGCTTGTCGACGTGCAACCGCAGCACGCCGCGGGGCCGGAGGAGCCGCCACTCGAGATCCACCAGCTCGAGCCCGTGGTCCCGGATGATCGGCAGCACGACCTCCTCGATCCGGGCGACCTGCTCGGCCTCATCCATTCCGGGCTCAACCCCCGACGACCCCGAAAAACCAAAAAAGCGGGCAACGCCCACTTTTTCAAGAATTTAGCACGTATCGTCCGCCGAGGCAAGCTCGCGGACGCCTGGCGGGGCCAGGCGACGCCGGGCTACGGCGTGGCGAGCCCGGCGCGGAGGGTCCGCACGGCGTCGACGACCCCGTCGCAGGACGTCCGGATCTCCTGGCGGGTCCTGCGGCAGCGCACCTCGACCACGCCCTCCTTGGCGAAGGCGTTGCCGACGGTCACGCGGACCGGGATGCCGAGCAGGTCGGCGTCCTTGAACTTCACGCCGGGCCGCTCGTCGCGGTCGTCGAGGATCGCCTCGAGCCCCTGCCGCCAGCACGCGGCGTAGATCGCCTCGGCGGCGGCGACCTGGGCCGCGTCCTTGGCGCCCACCAGGACGATGTAGACGTGGTAGGGGGCGATGGCCCAGGGCCAGACGATGCCGTCGGCGTCGCTCCCCTGCTCCACCGCGCTCGCGGCGATGCGCGCGGGGCCGATGCCGTAGCTGCCCATGACGATCGGCCGCTCGTGCCCGGCCTCGTCGAGGTACATCGCCTTGAGCGGCACGGAGTACTTCGTGCCGAGCTTGAAGATGTTGCCGATCTCGATCACCCGCTCGACGTCGAGCGGGGTACCGCAGCGCGGGCAGGCCTCGCCCGCGGCCACGGTGTGCAGGTCGACGAAGCGGCACTCGAAGTCCCGGCCCGCGGCGACGCCCCGGAGGTGGAAGCCCTCGCGGTTGGCCCCGACGACCCAGGCGCCCGCGCGGAGGGCCTCGTCGGCCAGCACCGGCACCGGCGCCCCGACCGGGCCGACGGAGCCCACCGGCGCGCCGAGGGCCTCGCGCACCTCGTCGGGGTGGGCCGGCCGGGGCTCCTCGCCGAGCGCGCGCGCGAGCTTGCGCTCGTGCAGCGCGTGGTCGCCGCGGACGAGGGCGAGCACCGGCCCCGCCTTCGGCGCCACGTAGAGGAGCGACTTGATCGTGAGCCGCGGGTCGATCCCGAGGAGCGCCGCGACCTCGGCGATCGTGCGAACGCCCGGCGTCGGAACCTCCTCGCGCGTCCACGCCGGGAACGCGGGCGGCGCGGGCACGCCCGTCGCCAGCTCGACGTTGGCGGCGTAGCCGCAGGCCGGGCTGCGGCAGATCGCGATCTCGTCCTCGCCCGCCGGGCTCGGCGCCATGAACTCGTGCGAGCCGAGCCCGCCCATCATGCCGGGGTCCGACTGCACCACGTGGTACCTGAGCCCGCAGCGGTCGAAGATGCGGCGATACGCGGCCTCGTGCGCGGCGTACGAGCGCTCGAGCGCCTCGGTGTCGGGGTCGAGGGTGTAGGAGTCCTTCATGACGAACTCGCGCGTGCGCAGGACGCCCGAGCGCGGCCGCGCCTCGTCCCGCTCCTTGGTCTGGATCTGGTACCAGATCTGGGGCAGGTCGCGGTAGGAGCGGATCTCGCGGGCGGCGAGCCAGGCGACGACCTCCTCGTGCGTCATGCCGAGGCACATGTCGCGCCCGTAGCGGTCCTTGAGCCGGAACATCTCGCCGCCGATCGCGTCCCAGCGGCCCGACTCGCGCCAGATCTCGGCGGGGTGGATCACGGGCATCGTGATCTCCTGCCCGCCGATCGCGTTCATCTCCTCGCGGAGAATCGCGCTGACCTTGTCGAGCACGCGCTGGCCGAGCGGCAGGTAGACGTACACGCCCGCGGCGAGCTGCCGGACGAGGCCGGCGCGGACCATCAGCCGGTGGGAGAGCGCCTCGGCGTCGGCAGGGTCTTCCCGGAGCGTGGGGACGAGGGACCGCGAGCGCCGCACGGCTACGGCGCGCCCTTCTTCTTGTTCGCCCCCCGGACCCCCGGACGGTAGCGGAGGCGCTCGACCGGCGCACCGCCGGCGATGTGGGACCGGAAGATCTCGCCGAGGTCGGCGGCCTGCACACCGCAGTACCACACGTCGTCGGGGTAGACGACCAGCATCGGGCCCCAGCCGCATTGCGAGAGGCAGCCCGCCTTGTTGATGCGGACGTCGTCCGTGAGGCCGGCCCGCGCGACCTCGCCGCGGAGCTCCTTCACGAAGGCCTCGACGTCGCCCTGGGTCGGGCAGGTGTCGCCCGACGTGCACACGAAGACGTGCGTCCGGTACTGGCCCATCAGGGCGCGGCGGGCCCCCCCTGCGCGGCCCGGCGCTCGGCGAGGTAGCGGTCGACCTCCTCGCGCATTGCCTGGACGATCTCCGCCTCGGGCACCTTGCGGATGACCTCGCCGTTCTTGAAGATGAGCCCGATCCCGCGGCCGCCGGCGACCCCGATGTCCGCGGCGCGCGCCTCGCCCGGCCCGTTGACCTCGCAGTTGTGGAGCGTGGCCCCGGGCACCGCGAAGGAGGGCTCGCCCTCCACCTCGAGGTTGTGCACCGGCCCCTGGTACCGGACGCGCCGCGTCGCGCGCACGCCGACGTAGAGGGCCTGCGCGTCCAGCGCCACCTGGCCCGGGCGCGGGCTCGTGGGCCCGCCGACGGCCTCCGGCAGCCCCAGCACCGCCCGGAGCCGCGCGAGCGCGGCTCGCGAGGTCACGGAGACCACCCAGTGGCGATGCCGGGCGCGCTGGTCCCGGTGGTGGAGGAACGCGGCGATGCCGAGCCGGAGCAGGATCTGGTGGACCTGCAGCGCGAGCGCCTGCGACGAGGTCACGTACGTCGCCCGCGCGTAGCCGCGCACGCGCCCGACGTAGCCGTCGCCCTCCCAGAGTGCCCGCACCAGCGCGCGCTGCTTGTCGTGGGGCAGCCGCAGCATCCAGGCCGGCAGGCGCTTGGCGTACGCGCCGCGGCCGAACAGCCCCTCGAGCAGCGTGCCGAGCGCGAGCGAGTGCGCGATGACCTCGGCGGTGTGGCGTCGGTGGCGGACGTCGGCTCGCAGCCCGAGCCCGACCAGGATGGCGCGCAGCCGGTCGACGTACGCGGTCTCCCGCTCGTGGAAGTAGAAGCCCTGCTGGTGGGGCTTGCCGGCCTTGCCGGAGAGGCTCCCCTCGGCGAGATAGTACCCCGCCAGCGTCAGGAAGTCGTCGTCCACGGGCACCTCGCCGAGGCCGCCCGCCGGGAGCGTCGCCCGGTCCTCCTTGTCCTGGAGCACCGGGTACGCGACGACCCAGCCGGGGCGCAGCTCGCCGGCCGGCACCCACCGCGGCACCGCGCCCGACTCCAGCACGCGCTGGACGTGCGGCCGCCTGTCCCGGCCGGCCTTCCGCCGCGTCGGCCGCGGCAGGGCCCACACGGGGTGGTTCTCGGTGAGCCGGAACGGGACGAAGCCCGTCGGGTGCACTTCCACGAGCTCACCGTCGAAGCGATGGGTCGTGGCCAGGACGACCCGCCGCGCGGTGCCGTCCTTCGCCAGCACCTCGTCGCCCTCGGCGACCGCCTCGACGGCCTTCGGCCCCTCGGGGGTGACGACATCCTGGCCCGGCGGGAGGCACCCCATGACGGCGATGTGGATCTCCTCGTTGAGTCCGCGGAACTCGTCCTCGACCTGCTTGGCGAGCCTGACGAGGTCCACGTCGGCGCGCCCGCACGACGGACACGACACGAAGGTGAGCCCGCCCGTACGCAGCCCGAGCGACTTGAGGATGTCGATCCCGACCCGCACCTCCTCGGTCGGGTCCGCCGAGAGCGAGACGCGGATCGTGTCGCCGATGCCCTCGGAGAGCAGCGCGCCGAGCCCCACGGCCGACTTGATCGTGCCGACCCCGGGCGTGCCGGCCTCGGTGACGCCGAGATGGAAGGGATAGTCCACCCGGTCGGCGAGCATCCGGTACGCCTGGATCATCATCCGCGGGTCCGAGGCCTTCAGCGACACCTTCAGCTCCGGGTAGCCACAGTCCTCGAGGATCCGGATGTGCCGGAGCGCCGACTCCACCATCCCCTCCGCCGTCGGCCCGCCGTGCTTCGCCAGGAGATCCTTCTCGAGCGAGCCGGCGTTCACGCCGATGCGGATCGGGATCCTCCGGTCCTTGGCGACGGCGACGACCTCCTGCACGAACGGCGTGCCGCCGATGTTGCCGGGGTTCAGGCGGAGCCCGTCCACGCCCTGCGCGAGCGCGATCAGCGCGAGCTTGTAGTTGAAGTGGATGTCGGCGACGAGCGGGATCCGGATCTGCCGCTTGATCTCGCCGAGCTTCTCGGCGGCCTCCCGCACCGGGACCGCGCACCGGACGACGTCGCAGCCCGCGGCCTCGAGCGCCCAGATCTCCAGCAGGGTCGCCTGGACGTCGCGCGTGTCGGTCTTGGTCATCGACTGGACGGTGATCGGGGCGTCGCCCCCCACCTTCACGCCGCCCAGCTGGATCTGCCGCGTCTTCCGCCGTGTGAGCATGAGCCGTCCCGTCCGCCTATCTGAAGATCTTGAAGGCGTCGATCCGCACGAGGTCGTTGTAGAGCGCGTAGACCATCAGCAGCATCAGCAGGACGAAGCCGAGCTGCTGCGCGGCCTCCCGCTTCCTGAGCGAGAGCGGCCGTCCCATGATCGCCTCGATCACGAAGAAGAACAGGTGCCCCCCGTCGAGCATCGGCACCGGCAGGAGGTTCAGCACCGCCAGGTTCACGCTGATGATCGCGGTGAACAGGGCGAGCGAGGCCAGGCCCTCCTTCGCCTGCCGGCCGGCCTCCGCGGCGATCTGGATCGGGCCGCCGATGTTCGAGCGATCGATCGTCCCGAGGACGAGCTTCCAGAACCCCTTCACGACGAGCTCGGTCATGTCCCACGTCTTGACGAACCCGTACCAGACGGCGACGACGGGAGTGTAGGCCTCGTAGCGCACCACCTTCGTCGTGATCCCGACGCCGATCCGCCCGATCTCGGTCTCCTGGCCGCCCGCACCGCGCTCGCGGACGCCCGCCGCGGTCACGGGACGCGTGAGCGGCCGGCCCTCGCGCTCCAGCGCGAGGTCGAAGGTCTGGTGGGCGCGCTTCTGGATGCTCTGCATCATCTCGTCCGGCGAGTACACGGGCTGGCCCGCGACCGCGCGGACGAGGTCGCCGACGCGCATCCCGGCCTTCTCGGCGGGCGAGCCGGGCGTCACCGAGCTGATCTGCGGCGTCAGCTGGGGGCCGGCGCCGAGCTCCCAGGCCTCGCGCGGCTCGCGGAAGATCGGGTCGCGCACGGTCGTCCGGCGGGGCGTCACGCTGAGCGCCTGCTCGGCGCCCGCGCGCCGCACCGTGAGCGCGAGCGCGCGCCCGCGCGCGTCCGCGACGGCGCGCTCGAGGTCCTCCCAGTGCCGGACCGCGCGGCCGTCCACGGCGACCACCAGATCGCCGGTCCGGAGCCCCGCGGCGGCGGCGGGGCCGCCCTCGGTGACCCGCCCGATCAGCGGCGGCCACACGGGCCGTCCGAGCGTGGCGAGCGCGATCGTGAAGATGACCGCCGCGAGCACGAAGTTCATCCCGGGCCCGGCGAACACGATCAGGAAGCGGGCCCACAGGGGCTTGAGGCCGAACGCCTTCTTCGGGTCGAAGGCGGTCGTCCCGCCGCCGCCCTCGAGCGGGTTCTCCTCCCCCAGCATCTTCACGTAGCCGCCCATCGGGATCGCGGACAGGCAGTACTCCGTCTCCTTGCCGCGCCAGCGCAGGATGACCGGCCCGAACCCGATCGAGAAGCGCTCGATGCCCACGCCGCACAGGCGCGCGACCAGGAAGTGGCCGAGCTCGTGGATCAGGATGAGGACCCCGATGACGACGACGAAGGAGACGAGCGTCGTCACGAGGGCCGCCCCCCGCCGCGCGTCTCGATCGCCCGGGCCACCGCCCGCCGCGTCTCGACGTCCACCGCCACGCACGCCTCGATCGACGCGGGGTCCCCGGCGCGCGAGCCGTCGAGCGCGCCCTCGATCAGCTCGGCGATCGCGGTGAAGCCGATCCGCCGGTCGAGGAACGCCGCGACCGCGACCTCGTTGGCGGCGTTGAGCACCACCGGCGCGGCGCCGCCGCGCTCGAGCGCGACCCGGGCGAGCCGGAGGCACGGGAACTTGTCCGCGTCCGGCTCGAAGAACGTGAGCCGCCCGACGCGCGCGAGGTCGAGGCGGGCCGCCGGCGCCGGCCGCCGCTCGGGGTACGTGAGCGCGTAGAGGATCGGCACGCCCATGTCGGCGACCCCGAGCTGCGCGATCACCGAGCCGTCGATGTACTCGACCATCGAGTGCACGATCGACTGCGGGTGGACGACGACCTGCACCCGGTCGGACGCCACGTCGAAGAGCCAGCGCGCCTCGATGATCTCGAGCCCCTTGTTCATCAGCGTGGCCGAGTCGATCGTGATCTTCGCGCCCATCTTCCACGTCGGGTGCCGGAGCGCGTCCTCGACGGTCACGTGGGCGAGTCGCGCCGCGGGCGTCTCGCGGAAGGGCCCGCCGGACGCCGTCAGGAGGATCCGGTGCACGTCGCCGCGGTTGTGGCCCTGCAGGCACTGGAAGACCGCGCTGTGCTCCGAGTCCACCGGGAGCAGCGTCACCCCCCGCGCGCGGGCGGCCGCCGTCATGAGGCTGCCCGCCATCACGAGCGTCTCCTTGTTCGCGAGCGCCACGGCGCGCCCGGCGCGGATCGCGGCCATCGTGGGCAGGAGCCCGGCCGCCCCGACGAGCGCGGAGACGACGATGTCGGCGTCGGCGTCGCGCGCGACCGCCACGAGCCCGGCGGGCCCGGCGAGCAGCTCGGGCCGCGGCGCGGGCAGCGTCGCCGCGAGCCGGTCGACGGCGGCCGGGTCGAGCAGCGCGACCGCGCGCGGCGAGTACTTCCGGCAGAGGTCCGCGATCAGCTCCACGTTCGAGCCGCGGGCCGCCAGGCCCGCGACGGCGAACTCCTCCGGGAAGCTCGAGACGAGCTCGAGCGTGCGCAGGCCGATCGAGCCGGTGGCGCCGAGCAGCGTGATGCGCTTCACGCGGCCAGCCCCGTCCAGGTCGCGAAGTAGAAGAGCGCCGGCGTGCTGAAGAGCAGGCTGTCGAGCCGGTCGAGCACGCCGCCGTGGCCCGGCACGAGGCCGCCCGTGTCCTTGGCGCCCACGCTGCGCTTGATCACCGACTCCGCGAGGTCGCCGACCTGGCCGACCACGCCCAGGAGCGCGCCGGCACCGAGGCTGGCCGCGAGCGGCCACTCCGGCAGGAGCCATGCCCCGAGCGCCAGGGCCGTCGCCCCCGAGGCGAGGAGCTGGGCGAGCGCGCCCTCCACGGTCTTCCGCGGGCTGATCACCGGCGCGAGCCGGCGCCGGCCGAGCGCCGAGCCGACGAGGTAGGCGGCCGACTCGCCGATCCACGTCACGCCCACGAGGAACAGGATCAGCGCGGGGCCGTCGGCGAGCCGCTGCAGCAGGAGCGCGTGGCCGAGGAGCCAGCTCACGTACGTGAGGCCGAGGAGCACGATCGTCACCGCCTCCGCGGACGGCGCCCGCCGCGTCCAGATCGGCACGCTCAGGACGACGAGGACCGCGAGGGCCAGCGCGGGGATCGGCCCGCCCGGCGTGCGGAACGACGCGGTGACGGCGACGCCCGCGACGACGCCGAGCCAGCGATGCGTCGACCGTCCGGCGCGGGCGAAGATCCGCCCGAGCTCCCAGGACGCGGCGCCGGCGAGGCCGAGGACCAGCGCCTCGAAGACCCACCCCGGCGCCCGCGTCACGACCCAGACGAAGGCCGGGACCGACACGAGCGCGGTGAGCGCACGGGTCCAGAGCGCGGAGCCCGGCATCGCGTCCTGCCGCACCGCCGCCAGCGTCAGGTCGCCCACGTCACGCCCCCACCGGCCCTCACACGCCACCGAAGCGGCGCGTGCGCCCCTGGAACTCGGCGACGGCGCGGTAGAGGTCCGCGGCGCTGAAGTCGGGCCACAGCGTCGGGGTCACGAGCAGCTCCGTGTAGGCGATCTGCCACAGGAGGAAGTTCGACACGCGCATCTCGCCGCTCGTGCGGACGAGCAGATCCGGATCCGGCACGTCGGCCGCGTAGAGGGCCTGGCCGATGTGCGCCTCGCTGATCTCCTCGGGCGCGAGCTCGCCCGCGCGGACGCGCGCCGCGAGGGCCCGGAAGGCGTCCACGAGCTCGTCGCGCCCACCGTAGTTGAACGCCATCAAGAGCTGCATCCCGGTGTTGTTCCGTGTCTCGTGCGCGACCCGCTCCATGCCCCGCCGCACGCCGGCCGGCACGCCGTTGGCGCGGCCGAGCACCCGGAGGCGCACGTTGCGCGCCATGAGCTCGGGGAGCTCGGAGTGGACCGAGCGCTCGAGCAGGCTCATGAGCGTCGAGACCTCGTCCTCCGGCCGGTTCCAGTTCTCGCTCGAGAAGGCGTAGAGCGTCAGGTAGCCCAGGCCGAGCGTGTCCGCCGCGCGCACCACCGCGCGGGCGGCCTTGACCCCCTCCCGGTGTCCGGCGACGCGCGGGAAGCCGCGCTGCGTCGCCCAGCGGCCGTTGCCGTCCATGATGACGGCGACGTGCCGGGGCAGCGGCTGCGCCCGCACGAGCTCGAGCAGCTCGGCCTCGCCCGGCTGGTCGACCGGGCGGTCCACCGGCGCGCGCGTCCCCTTCACGGCCATGCGACGGTCATCTCACAGAGCGTCAAAACGTCAAAATTTCCTGCTCCTTCTTCTTCAGGAGCTCGTCGACCTTCGCGATGTGCCTGTCCGTGACCTTCTGGATCTGATCGTGACCGCGCCGCTCCTCGTCCTCGGAGACCTTCGTGTCCTTCGCCATGGCCTTGAGCTTGTCGTTCGCCTCGCGGCGCACGTTGCGCACCGCCACGCGCGCCTCCTCGGCCATCTTGTGGATGGTCTTCACGAGCTGCTTGCGCCGCTCCTCGGTCGGCGTCGGCATCGTGAGCCGGAGGACCTTGCCGTCGTTCGCCGGCGTGATCCCCAGGTCGGAGGCGATGATCGCCTTCTCGACCGCCTTGAGCTGGGCGGCCTCCCACGGCTGGATCACCAGCGTGCGCGCGTCGGGGACCGAGATCGACGCCATCTGGTTGATGGGCGTCTGCGTGCCGTAGTAGTCGACGCGGATGACGTCGAGCAGCCCGGTCGAGGCGCGGCCCGTCCGCACGCTCGCGAACTCGCGCCCGAGCGTGTCGACCGCCGTCGACATCCGAGCCTCGAGATCCTTCAGCAACGCCTGCATGCCGTTACCCTCCCGACGACACGATCGAGCCCACTGGCTCGCCGAGCACGATCCGCTTGATGTTACCGGAGCGCGTCAGGTCGAACACGATGATCGGCAGCTTGTTGTCCATGCACAGGGAGATCGCGGCCGAGTCCATCACGTGGAGCCCGCGGTTCAGGACCTCGATGTACGTCATGCGCGCGAGCCGCTCGGCGCCCGCGTCCTGCTTGGGGTCGGCCGAGTAGATGCCGTCCACCTTCGTCGCCTTCATGATCGCATCGGCGCCGATCTCGACCGCGCGCAGCGCCCCGGCCGTGTCGGTCGTGAAGAACGGATTGCCGGTGCCGGCGGCGAAGATCACGACCCGCCCCTTCTCGAGGTGCCGCATGGCGCGCCGCCGGATGTACGGCTCGGCCACCGCGCGCATCTCGATCGCCGAGAGCAGCCGCGTCTGCAGCTCGGCCTTCTCGAGCGCGTCCTGCAGCGCGAGCGCGTTGATCACGGTCGCGAGCATGCCCATGTAGTCGGCCGTCGCGCGATCCATGCCGCCCACGCTCGCGGCCACGCCCCGGAAGATGTTGCCGCCGCCGATGACGATCGCGAGCTGGACGCCGAGCGCGACGACGTCCTTGACCTCGACCGCGATCCGGTCGAGCACCGCCGGATCGATCCCGTAGCCCCGGTCCCCGGCGAGGGCCTCGCCGGAGAGCTTCAGGACGACGCGGCGGTACGCGGGACGGGCGCCGCCGGCCTCCGGCGTCCCGCTCATCCGCCCTCGCCCACCAGGAAGCGCACGAAGCGCCGGACCACGATGCGCTCGCCCGTCTTCGCGTTCACGCCGTCGACCAGGTCCCGCACCCGCGTCTGGCCCGAGGCGTCCCGGATGAACGGCTGCTCGAGCAGGCACTGCTCGCTGTAGAACTTCTCGAGCTTGCCCTCGATGATCCGGTCGACGACCTGGGGCGGCTTCTTCTGGTCGGCGAGCTGGCCGCGGTAGATCTCGCGCTCCTTCTCCGCCACCTCGGGCGGGATGTCCTCGCGCGCCACGTACCCGGGGTTGGCCGCCGCGATCTGCATGCCGAGGTCCTTCACCAGGTCCTGGAACGCCTCGGTCTTCGCCACGAAGTCGGTCTCGCAGTTGACCTCCACGAGGACGCCGAGCTTCGCGCCGGTGTGGACGTAGGCGCCGACCACGCCCTCGCGCGCCTCGCGGTGGGCGCGCTTGGCCGCCTGGGCCATCCCCTTCTTCCTGAGGTACTCGACGGCGCCGTCCAGGTCACCCCTGGCCTCCGCCAGCGCCTCCTTGCAGTCCATCACCCCCGCGCCCGTGCGCTCGCGGAGCTCCTTCACCTGCTGCGCACTCGACGCCATCGTCAGCCCTCCACCTCGGCGGCCGCCGCCTCGACGGCCTCCGCCGGGGCCTCCGGCGCCGCCTCGGCCTCGTCCTTGGCCAGCGTCCCCCGGCCCTCGTTGATCGCGTCGGCGATGCGCCCGGTGAGGAGCCGCACGGCCCGGATCGCGTCGTCGTTGCCCGGGATGGGGTAGTCGATCCCGGTGGGGTCGCAGTTGGTGTCCACGATCGCCACGATCGGGATGCCCAGGCGCTGCGCCTCGGCCACGGCGATCTTCTCCTTGCGCGGGTCGACGATGAACACCGACGACGGGAGCTGCTCCATCGCCTTGATGCCGATGAGCGCCTTCTCGAGCTTCTCGCGCTCGCGGTCGAGCTCGAGCGCCTCCTTCTTGGACACGCGCTCGAACTCGCCGGTCTCCTTCATCTCCTCGAGCTTCTTCAGGCGCGCGATCGACTTCCGGATCGTCGCGAAGTTCGTCAGCGTGCCGCCGAGCCAGCGCTGGTTGACGTAGAACATCCCGCAGCGGGTGGCCTCCTCGAACACGGTCTCCTGCGCCTGCTTCTTGGTGCCGACGAACAGCATCGTGCCGCCGCCAGCCGCGAGGTCGCGGACGGACGCGTAGGCCTCGCGGAACTTCTTGAGCGTCTTCTGGAGATCGATGATGTAGATGCCGTTTCGCTCGCCGAAGATGTACTTCTGCATCTTCGGGTTCCAGCGCTTGGTCTGGTGGCCGAAGTGCACTCCGGCCTCCAGCAGCTCCTTCATCGTCAACGCGGCCATGTCGCCTCCTTCGGTTTGCCACCGCCGCGCTGCGGAGCCCCGGGGCTCCGACCGAAAGGCGCGCGGCGTGCGTGATGTGACTACGTCGTGTACTTGCCGTTGATCCGGACGTACTCCTCGCTCAGGTCGCAGGTGAGGACGCGCTCCTCGCCCCGGCCGAGGCCGAGGTCGATCGTGATCGCGTACTCCGGGAGCGCCATGATCTCCCGCAGGCGGTCGAGCCGCGCGCCCTCGCGGAGCATCCCGCGCTCGACGAGCCGCTCGTCGTCGAACGCGATCGCGACCCTGTCCTGGTCCACCCGGGCCGCGGACTTGCCCAGCGCCATCATGATACGGCCCCAGTTCGGATCCTGCCCGTTGATCGCGGTCTTCACGAGCGGCGAGTTCGCGACGCTCCGCGCCGCCGCGAGCGCGTCCCGGTGGCTCGCCGCGCCGCGCACGGTGATCGCCACCAGCTTCGTCGCGCCCTCGCCGTCGCTCACGAGCATCCGCGCGAGCCGGCCCATCACCGCCTCGAGTCCCGTCGCGAACTGCCGGAGGCCGCGCCCGCCGGCCGCGAGCGGCCGGTTCTCGGCGAGGCCGTTGGCGAGCACCGCGACGGTGTCGCTCGTCGACTGGTCCGAGTCGACCGTGATCCGGTTGAACGAGCGATCCACCGCGCGGCGCGTGAGGGTCAGGAGCGGCCCGCGCCCGACGCCCGCGTCGGTGGCGACGAAGCAGAACATCGTCGCCAGGTGCGGCTCGAGCATCCCGACGCCCTTGGCGATCCCGCCGATCGTGACCGGGCGGCCGCCCAGCTCGAGGCGCAGCGCCGCCTCCTTCGTCCGCGTGTCGGTCGTGAGGATCGCCTCGGCGGCGGCCCGCCCGCCCTGCGGCGAGAGCGACTTCACGAGCTTCGGCAGCGCCGCGCGGATCCGGTCCATCGGGAGATGCACGCCGATCACGCCGGTGGATGCGACCAGCACGTGCGTCGCCGGGATGCGCAGGAGCTCGGCCGCGAGCCGCGCCATCTCCCGGGCGTCGCGGATCCCGCGCTCGCCGGTGCAGACGTTCGAGCAGCCGCTCGACGCGAGGATCGCCTGGGCGGTGCCGCCACGCGCGTGCTCGGCGGAGACGACCACCGGCGCGCCCTTGACCTGGTTCGCGGTGAACACGGCGGCGACGCGCGCCGGGGCGGAGGAGTAGATCAGCGCGAGGTCCTTCTTGCCGCCCGACTTGATCCCGGCGGCCACGCCGCCCGCGTGGATGCCCGGGACGGCCGTGATGCCGCCGTCGAGCCACTCCAGCTCGGCCATTTACGGGTACACCGGCGGCGCGTCGAGGCCCGTCCGCTCGGGCCAGCCGAGCAGGACGTTGAGGTTCTGGATGCCGTTCGCCGAGCCGCCCTTGCCGAGGTTGTCGATCGCCGACACGCAGACGGCCCGGCCGGTGCGCGGGTCCGCGACGACGGTCACGTCGCAGTAGTTCGAGCCGACGACCGCCCGCGTCGTCGGCCGCTCACCCTCGTCGAGCACGCGCACGAACGGCTCGCCCGCGTAGAACTCGCGGTAGACGTCGAGCAGCCGCGCGGTCGAGGCCGCCGTCGCGAGCGGCACCGAGGCCGTCGTGTAGAGGCCCCGGTTGAGCGGGAGCAGGTGCGGCGTGAACGCGACCCGCACGGGGGCGCCCGCGAGCGCGCCGAGCTCCTGCTCCATCTCCGGCGTGTGGCGGTGGGAGGCCAGGGCATAGGCCTGCACGTTCTCGTTGGCCTCGGTGTAGAGGTACATCGGCTCGACCTTGCGCCCCTGCGCGCCGGCGCCGGTCACGCCCGACTTGCCGTCGATCACGATGCCCTCGAGCCGCGCGAGCCCGGCCTTGACGAGCGGGGCCGTGGCGAGGATCGCGCCCGCCGGGTAGCAGCCGGGGTTGGCGACGAGCGCGGCGCCCGCGATCGCCTTCCGGTGCAGCTCGGGCAGCCCGTACACCGCCTCGGCGAGGCCCGCGGCATCGACGTGCGGCGCCTTGTACCAGGCCACGTAGTCGTCCGGGTCGCGGAGCCGGTAGTCCGCCGAGAGGTCGATCGCCTTCACGCCGCGGCGCCGCAGGACCGGCACGGCCTTCTGCGATTCCATGTGCGGGAGCGCCAGGAACACGAGGTCGGCGACCTCGGCGAGCCACGCGGCGTCGAGGTCGTGGAACCGGAGCTCGCAGAGCCCGCGCAGGTGCGGGTACGCGCGCGCGAGCGGCTCGCCGGCGAGCCGCTCGGAGGTCACGCCGGTCAGGCGCACGCGGGGATGGACGAGCAGCAGCCGGAGGAGCTCGGCTCCCATGTAGCCACTCCCTCCGGCGACGGCGACGCGCACCACGGCAGACGGCTCCGGCACTACCGCTTGGAGTACTGGAACTTTTGCCGCGCGCCCGGCTGGCCGTACTTCTTGCGCTCGCGCATCCGCGGGTCGCGCGTGAGCAGGCCGGCCTTCTTGAGGGGGAGGCGGAACTTCTCGTCGAAGCGCGCGAGGGCCCGCGAGATGCCGTGCCGCACCGCGCCCGCCTGGCCCGTCGGCCCGCCGCCGCCGACGGTGGCGGTGACGTCGAGCTGGCCGGCGGTGCCGGTCACCTGCAGCGGCTGCTCGATGATCATCCGCAGCGTCTCGCGCGGGAAGTAGTCGTCGAACGCGCGCCGGTTGACGACGATGCGGCCGGCGCCGGGCCGGATCCAGACGCGGGCGACCGACGTCTTGCGGCGCCCGGTCCCGTAGAACCTGTCGAGTACGACTGCCATCAGCTGACCTCCGCCTTGGTGGACGGCCTGGCGGGCGCCGCGGGCAGCGCGGTCGGCTGCTGCGCCTGGTGCGGGTGCGCGGCGCCGCGGTAGACCTTGAGCTTCTTGGCCATCGCCCGCCCGAGCCGGTTCTTCGGCAGCATCCCCTGGACCGCCCACTCGATGACGCGCTCCGGGTGCGTCCGGAGCATCGTCTCCGCGCGGACGTCCCGCAGGCCGCCGATGTAGCCGGAGTGCCAGCGGTAGTGCTTGTCCCGGAGCTTGCGCCCCGTGAGGTGGACCTTCTCGGCGTTGACGACCACCACGTGATCGCCGACGTCCAGATGCGGCGCGAACGTGGGCTTGTGCTTGCCACGCAGGATCGAGGCGACGCGGCTGGCGAGGCGCCCCAGCACCTGGCCGTCGGCGTCCACGACGAACCACTTCCGCTCGATCTCGCTCTCCTTCAGCATCGGCGTCGGCATGGCTTCCCCTTGAACCCAGCGCTAAGTAGGCGTCCGGACAGAAAAATTCGTAACGACTGACTTTATAGGAATTCCCTCGGACTGTCAACCCGGGCTCAGGCGCGACCGACCCTCGTCTTTCCCGGCCAGGGGCAGAGGGCCTTGACCGGGCACGCCGGGCAGAGCGGCTTGCGCGCGCCGCAGGCGCGTCGGCCGTGGGTCGTGAGCAGGTGGCTCGCCAGCGTCCACGCGCGGCGCGGGAGCACCTCCGCGAGCTGGTCGTGGATCGCCTCCGGGTCGTCCGCGCGGGCGAGCCCCAGGCGCTGCGACACCCGGAAGACGTGCGTGTCCACGGCGATCGCCGGCTCGCCGAACGCGTTGCCGAGCACGACGCTGGCCGTCTTGAGCCCGACGCCCGGCAGCCGGACGAGTTCCGCGCGGGTGCGGGGCACCTGCCCGCCGTGGCGCTCGACGAGCGCCCGCGCCATGCCGGTGAGCGCGCGCGCCTTGGCCCGGAAGAAGCCCGTCGAGTGGATCTCGCGCTCGAGCGTCGCGAGGCTCGCCCCCGCCCAGTCGCGCGCCGACCGGTACTTCCGGAACAGCGCGGGCGTCACCAGGTTGACCCGCGCGTCGGTGCACTGGGCGGCGAGGATGGTGGCGACGAGCAGCTCGAGCGGCGTGGTGAAGTCGAGCGCGATCCTCGCCTCCGGGTACGCGTTCTTGAGCGTCCGCACCAGCGTCGTGGCGCGCGCCCGCTTGGCTGCGAGCGACTCACGCATGGCCGTGCCCTCCTCAGGGGGCCGTCGAGACGCGGATGGCGCCCGGCGCGACAGCGATGCGCCCGACCGCCACCGGGATCGGCAGCTCCCGCATGCGGGGTGTCGGATCGTAGTTGCGCACCACCCAGTCCACCAGCGGGCCCGGCACGGGCACGCCGCCGACGCGCACGCGGTCGGCGAGCAGGGCGAACGGCCGATCGGCCGCGGGGAGGACGCGCACGCGCGCGGCCACGTCGGGGCCGGGCTGCCGCAGCGTGAGCGCGAGCGCCCCGGGCTCGAGGGCCAGCGACGCGCGGCGGAAGGCCTTGAGCCCGCCGAGGAACGCCCGCAGATCCGCCTCGAGGATCGTCCCCCGCTCCATCCGGATCACGCGGCCGTCGAGCAGGTCGAGCCGCCCCTCGAGGGCGCCCCACGGGTTCACGCGCAGGTCCTCGACGACGAAGCGGAGGTCGTGCACCCGCAGGAGCGCGGCGCCGCGGCGCGTGAACTCGCCGACCAGCGCGGACACCGCGGAGAGCTCCAGGCGCTCGATGCGCCCGCGCAGGATGCCCGCGTCGTGGACCAGCCGGACGTCGAGCCCCTCGATCTCGCGGGCGACGGCGTGGAGCCGGCGCCGCAGCGCCGCCTCGACGGCCCGCGCGACGGTCGCCGGCGCCACCGGCGGCGGGTCGACGAGCCGGCGCGCGCGCACGCTGGCGGTCGAGCCGTCCGGGAGCCGCCACTCGCCGATCACCGGGAAGACGCGCGCGAAGCTCGGGTCGGCGAGCCGCGCGGCGATGCGCCGCGGCCGCGCCGCGGTCCACTCCGGGCCGACGTCGCCGGTCTTGAGGATCATGTAGTCCACGCCCACCGGCTCCTCGTCCCAGGCGCGCGTGAACACGAGGGGCAGGCCGTCGCGCAGGCCGTAGTAGCGGAAGTTCGAGACCGAGAAGAAGTTGTGGTTCGGCACGACGCTGACCGTCGCGGGCGCGCCGCGGCTGTCCCGCGCGATCGCCGCCATGACGTCGCGGTGGTGCCAGTCGGTCCGCATGGGCGGCGACTCGGGCGCGATCGGGCGGCCGAGCAGCGGGAGCGTGACGCCGCCCGGGATGGCGAAGGCGGTCGCGCCCAGCTGGACGGCAGCGCCCACGACGAGCGCGGTGGCCGCGGCCGCGCGCAGCCGTCCCCGCAGCGCCTCCAGGCCGAGGCCGGCGAGGACGGCGGCGACGGGCAGGAGCGGCAGCGTGTAGCGCAGGTTCTTGTTCTGGATCAGCTCGAGGACCGCGAACGGCACCAGCAGCGCTGCGAGCAGCCACCCCTGCCGGTGGCGCGCGGCCACCACGAGGCCGACGCAGAAGAGCAGGACGGCGACGACGCCGAACTGCGTCGCGAACCACTCCGGGTAGAAGCGCAGCGCGGTCGCGCTGAGCGTCTCGGGGTAGCCCGACTCGGCCGCCTGCTTGAACGACCGGTTGGCGATCTGCGCGCCGAGGCCAAGGAGGCGCGGCCCGTACCACGGCACGGCGAGCGCCCCGGCGACGAGCGCGACGAGCGCGGCGTGGCCGCGCGCGCGCCGGGTCCGCGCGCGCGCGAGGCTCCACGCGAGCGGCGGCAGCAGGTACGCCGCGAACGGCGGCTTCGTCAGCATGCCGAGGCCGAGGACGAGGCCCAGCGCGAGCGCGGCGCCGCGCCGGCCGAAGTCCTCCGTGCGGAGCAGCAGCGCCAGCGCCAGGGCGACCATCGCCGCGAGCGGCAGGTCGAGCTGGAACCGCACCGCCGAGAACACGACGAACGGCGCCGTGCCGAACGCGAGCGCGGCCGCCACGCCCGCCGTGCCGCCGGCGAGGCGCCGGCCGAGCGCGTAGACCGCCGCCATGCCGAGCCCGAGGAACGCCAGGACGACGCTCTGCGCCGCCGCCGCGTCCGAGGGCGCGAGCGCGTACGCGACGCCGGCGAGACAGGGCACCACCGGCGGGTAGAAGGACGAGCGCGCGATGATCGTCCGGACGTCGCCGCGCGCGAGATCCTGGGCGCACTCCACCGCGCGCTGCAGGTGGTTGGCGTGGTCCCACTCCGGCGGGCGCCGGTCGAGCGCGAGCCACACGCCCGCGACCGCGACGACCGCGGCGAACGCCGCCGCGACCGCCGCCCCCTCGAGCGCCCGCCGCCGCCCGGGCCCGTTCATCGGCTCGCCTCGCCTCCGGCTGCGGCTCGCACGGGCTTCGTCCCCACGCTCGCCTCGCCTCCGGCTGCGGCTCGCACGGGCTTCGTCCCCACGCTCGCCTCGCCTCCGGCTGCGGCTCGCACAACCATCAGCGGCGGGCCAGGAGGAGGAGCGAGGATCCGAAGGGCAGGGCGAGGCGCGGCACCAGGTGCCGCTCCAGCGCGAAGACGCGCGCGAGCGCCCGGTTCAGCGGCTCCGCGGGCCGGGCGAGGTCGTGCGCGCGGTCGCCGAGCAGGCGCTTCCAGGCGCGGACGGCCGCGACGGCGGGGAACAGCAGCGTGTTGAAGTAGCTCACGCGCTCGACCGCGAAGCCTTCCGCGCGCACGCGCCGCGCGAGCGCGCGCGCGGTGTAGCGCCGCCGGTGGCCGAGCGCCACGTCGTGGCCGCTCCAGAGCCAGCGGTAGGCGGGCACCGTCACGACCAGGAGGCCGCCGGGCGCGAGCGCCCGGCGCGCGGTGGCGAGCCCCGCCGCGTCGTCGTCGAGGTGCTCGAGCACGTCGAGGAGCAGGACCACCTCCGCCCACCCGTCCGGGACCGGCAGGTCGTCGGGCAGCCGGCCCGGGCGGACGTCGAGCCCGGCCGCGCGCGCCGCGGCGACGAGCTCCGGGTGCGCCTCCATGCCGACGGCCTCGCCGAGCCCGCCGAGCGCCCCGAGCACGTTGCCGGTGCCGCAGCCGAGCTCGAGGAGCCGGACGCGGCGCGGCGGCAGCGCGCGGCGGAGCACCGCGAGGAGGACCGCCAGGCGTCCGCGGAACCACCAGTGGCGCCGGTCTTCCTCCATGTGGACCGCGAGGTACGCGGCGTCCACGGGCTCAGTGCGGCAGGCGCAGGCGCAGCTCGGCCAGGGACGCCTCGAGCTCGGCCGGCCCGAGCCGGCGCGGCGCGTGGGCGATGGACCAGGGCGCCTCGCGCGGGGCGGGGTCGTCGCGCCGGCGCGGCACGAGGTGCCAGTGGACGTGCGGGATCTGGTTGCCGAGGAGCGCGTAGTTCAGCTTGGCGGCGCCGTAGGCCTCGTCGAGCGCGCGCGCCACGAGGGTCACCTCCTCGAGGAGCTCGGCGCGCTCGTCGGGCGTGAGCTCCCAGAGCTCGGTGGCGTGGCGCCGGAGCACGAGGATCGTCCAGCCCGGCAGGAACTGGTCCTCGTGCAGGTAGGCGACCGTGAGCGACAACCCGGCGATCCGGTGGCCCGGATCCGGCCAGGCGCCGGCGCAGGCGGGGCACGCCGGGTCGCTCACCCGCGGGTCGCCAGGAACCGGCCGAGCCGGTCGAGGCCCTCCCGGATGCGCGCGAGCGACGACGCGTAGGAGAAGCGCAGGAAGCCCTCCGCGTTGGCGCCGAAGGCCGCGCCGGGCGTGACCGCGACGTGGCAGCCCTCGAGGATCTCGCGGGCCAGGCCGAGCGAGTCCTTCGCCAGGTGGCGCGCGTTCGCCAGGACGTAGAACGCGCCCGTCGGCTCGACGCCGACGCCCAGGCCGATGGCGCGCAGCCCCGCGATCATCGCGCGCCGCCGCTCGTCGAAGATCGCGCGGAAGCGCCGGCTCTCCTCCCCCGCCTCGCGCAGGGCGGCGACGCCCGCCCACTGGACGAACTCGTTCGTCGAGATGAAGAAGTTCCCGTAGAGCGTCTGGAGCGCGCGGATGCGCGAGCGCGGCGCGACGACCCAGCCGAGCCGGTACCCCGTCATCGCGTACGCCTTCGAGAAGCCGTTGAGCACGAACGCCCGATCCGTGAACTCGAGCACGGACCGGTCGCGTCCGGCGTAGGACAGGCCGTGGTAGATCTCGTCGGCGACGAGCCAGGGCCCGCCGTCGCGCGCGAGGCCCGCGATCGCGGCGAGGCGCTCGTCGGAGAGCACGGTGCCCGTCGGGTTCGCGGGCGAGTTGACGAGGATCGCCTTCGTGCGCGGCCCGCACCGCTCCCGGATCGCCTCGGCCCGCACCTGGAACCCGTCCTCCTCCGTGAGGTCCACGTACGCGGGCCGCCCCTCGGCGTAGCGCACGAAGTTCGGGTAGCACGCATAGTAGGGATCGGTCAGCACGACCTCGTCGCCGGGGTCGAGCAGGTGGCCGAAGAGCAGGAGCATCGCCGGCGAGGTCCCCGCCGTGACGAGGATCTGCTCGGGCGAGACGCTGACGCCGTAGGTCCGCGCGTAGTGCTCGGCGATCGCCTCGCGGAGCGGCAGGATGCCGAGGCTGTGCGTGTACCGCGTGCGCCCGTCCCGGATCGCCTTCGCGAGCGCCTCGCGCACGACGGCGGGCGCCTCGAAGTCGGGCTCGCCGAACTCGAAGTGCACGACGTCGGCGCCCGCGCGCTCGAGGGCCTGGGCCTGCTCGCCCATCTCGACCGCGAGGAACGGCTCGATCTCCCGCATCCGCCGGGCGAGGCTCACGCGCGCCTCCGGAGCCGCGCGCGCGCCCGGACGATCTGCCAGAGCATCGCGGGCCCGTGCCGCAGCACCCCGACCTTGCTGCCCGCCTGGTCGGCCCAGTTCACGGGCACCTCGACGACGCGATACCCCGCCGCCTGCGCGAGCAGCAGCAGCTCGACGTCGAAGCCGAAGCCGCGCGTGCGGAGCCGGCCGAACAGGTCCTCCGCGGCCCGCGCGCTGAGCGCCTTGAACCCGCACTGCGAGTCGGCGACGCCGCGGAGCCCGAGCCGCGCGACCAGCCAGTTGAACACGCGGCCGGCCGCGACGCGGTGGGGGAGCGCGCTCACCGACACCGCGGGATCCGCCAGGACGCGCGAGGCGATGACGAGGTCGGCGCCGGCGGCGAGCGCCGGCTCGAAGCGCTTGAGCTCGCCGATCGGGGTCGCGCCGTCGGCGTCGGTGAACAACCGGACCGCGCCGGTCGCGGCGAGCATGCCGGCGCGCACCGCCGCGCCCTTGCCCGCGTTGGCCGGCAGGCGCAGCAGCCGCACCGCGGGGCACGCGCGCGCCCGCGCCAGGACGAGGTCGGCGGTCCCGTCCGTCGAGCCGTCGTCGACGACGATCGCCTCCCAGGGCTCGCCGCGCCCGTCGAAGTAGCCGACGACGTCGTCGAGGTACGCCGGCAGGCGGCGCGCCTCGTTGAACGCGGGGATGACGACGGACCAGCGGGGCGGCGTCACCGGCTGCCCGAGAGGTCCACGGGCCGGCGGCGGCGGGCCGCGCCGGTCTCGTGGGCGGCGCGCGCGACGCCGGCGGCAACGGCCGGCGCGACGGCCTTGTTGAAGACGCTCGGAATGATGTACTCCGCGCCAAGCTCGCTCCGGCTCACGCACGCCGCGAGCGCGTGCGCCGCGGCGAGCTTCATCTCGTCGTTGACCGTGCGCGCGCGGGAGTCGAGCAGCCCCCGGAAGAAGCCGGGGAAGCAGAGCACGTTGTTGATCTGGTTCGGGTAATCGGACCGGCCGGTCGCCATCACCCGGACGTGGCGCTCGGCTTCCTCCGGCCGGATCTCGGGCTCCGGGTTGGCCATCGCGAAGACGATCGGGTGCTTCGCCATCCGCTTGATGTCCCTGACCGTGAGGATTCCCGGCACCGACAGGCCGATGAACACGTCGGCGCCCGCCAGCGCGTCGCCGAGGCGCCCCGTGACCCTCCGCGGGTTCGTCGCCGACGCGACCCAGCGCTTCATGAAGTCCATCCCCTCGGTCCGCCCGCGGTGGAGGCAGCCGTGCTCGTCGACGCCGACGATGTCGCGCACGCCGCTCGACTGGAGGATCTTGATCGTGGCCGTGCCCGCGGCGCCGACGCCGGTGACGACGACGCGCAGGCGCCGCGGCTCCTTCTTCACGATCCGGAGCGCGTTCAGGAGCGCCGCGAGCACGACCACCGCGGTGCCGTGCTGGTCGTCGTGGAACACCGGCACGTCGAGGTCCTTGCGCAGCCGGTCCTCGACCTCGAAGCAGCGCGGCGCCGCGATGTCCTCGAGGTTGATGCCGCCGAAGCCGGGCGCGATCAGCTTCACGGTCTCGACGATCTTGTCCACGTCCTTCGTGCCGAGGCACACGGGGAAGGCGTCGACGCCGGCCAGCTCCTTGAACAGCATCGCCTTGCCTTCCATCACCGGCAGCGCGGCCTCGGGGCCGAGGTCGCCGAGGCCGAGCACGGCGCTGCCGTCCGTCACGACGGCGATCGTGTTCTGCTTGATCGTCAGCGAGAACGCGCGCTGGCGGTCGTCGTGGATCGCCAGGCACACGCGCGCGACACCGGGCGTGTAGGCCATGGACAGGTCGTCGCGCGAGCGGATCGGCACCTTGTTGTGGATCTCGATCTTGCCGCCGAGGTGCATGAGGAAGGTGCGGTCCGAGACGTTGCCGACGCGCACGCCGGCGACGTGCCGGAGCCGGCTCACGATCCGCTGCGCGTGGGCGCTGTCGCGCGCCTTCACCGTGATGTCGCGCAGCGTCCGCTCGCGGGTGGTCTCCACGAGGTCCACCGCGCCGATGTCGCCGCCGGCCTCGCCGATCGCCGAGGCCACGCGCCCCAGCATCCCCGGGCGGCTGGCGATCGCGAGGCGGATCGTGAAGCTGTAGGAGGCGCTCGGCGCGAGCATCCCGTCGATTCTACCCTCTCGGCCCGACCGTCGCGAACCTCGGGCGCCGGGCGGCGCCCGGCGGAGCCGGCCCAGCAGGAGGAGCGCGGCGCGGATCCGGCGCGAGGATGGGCCGCCGCCGAGTCGCCGCCGTGACCGCCGGGTCCGACCGGGAGAGGCCCCGGCGGAGGATCCCGATGAGGCGGCCCTCTCGGCAGGCGGTCGCTGAATAGATGAACCCGATCATCCGGTCGTAGCAATGGGCGCGGTGCCCGGCGCGCCGCCCGCGAGGTCATGTTCTCGGACAGTTGCGGCATCCCGGGCGAGCCGGGCGGGTTACCTGGGCGATGAAACGCTGCGCCCGAGCATCGCATCATAACGACTAGACAAATCAGAACGCAGCAAGGGATTGGTGCCAGGATGACATTCCGTGGAAACGCAAGGGACGCGGCCTTCGGGGGCCCCACGGCGGCCCCGGGGGCGGTCGCAATCACGGACGAGCCCGAGACGGCCGTCACCGGTGACGAGGAGAGCGAGGACACGCCGCGGGCGGCCGCGACCGTCGTCTACGAAGCGCTGCCGGCCAGGGGCGAAGACCCCGTCCGCCTCTACCTCAAGGAGATCGGCAGGGTCCCGCTGCTCAAGGCCGCGCAGGAGGTCCAGATCGGGCGCCGCATCGAGGTCGGTCAGATCGCGCTCCGCAGCGCGCTGACCGGCATCCCGATGGCGGTCGAGGCGCTCCTCGAGGTGGGCGACGGGCTCCGGCGCGGCGAGGTGCCCGCGGACGACCTCATCGTGCTGCCCGAGGGCGGCGAGCTCGAGGCCAAGGCGATCCGCCCGGTGCTGCTGGCGTTCGGACGGCTCCGCCGCCTGCAGAACACGATCGACCGGCTCGAGGCCTCGCTCGCCGACAAGCGGCGCTCGGCGGCGAGCCGCAAGCGGGTGCAGAAGACCATCGCCGTCCACCGCGAGGCGATCCAGAAGACCGTCGCGGGCATGCCGCTCAAGCCGGCGCTGATCGACGGGCTGGTGGCCCGCGTGCGGCGCCACTGCGAGCGCATCGAGGCCCTCGCGAAGGACCGCCAGCCGGCCGCCGCGCGCGAGCTCCGCGCGCTCGAGCGGGCCGCGGGCCTGCCCCGGCGGCAGCTCGCAGCCCTCGTCGAGCAGATCGAGCGCAGCGACCGGACCGTCCGCCAGGCCAAGCGCGAGCTGATGGAGGCGAACCTCCGCCTCGTGGTCTCGGTGGCCAAGCGCTATCTCGGCAGCGACCTGTCGCTGCTCGACCTCGTCCAGGAGGGCAACATCGGCCTCATGAAGGCCGTGGACCGCTTCCAGTACCGCCGCGGCTTCAAGTTCTCGACCTACGCGACCTGGTGGATCCGCCAGGCCATCACGCGGGCGATCGCCGACCACTCGCGGACGATCCGGATCCCGGTGCACATGGTCGAGACGCTGAACCGGCTCTCGCGCATGAACCGCAGCCTCGTCAACGAGATGGGCCGCGAGCCCACGCCCGAGGAGCTCGCCCAGCGCACGGGGGTGCCCGCCAAGAAGGTGCGGCTCATCCTCGAGTCCTCGCGCAAGCCGCTCTCCCTCGAGACGCCCATCGGCGAGGACTCGGAGCTCGGCGACTTCCTCGAGGACAAGTCGGCGGGCTCGCCGAACGACTCGCTGCTCAACCAGGACCTCACGACCCAGGTCGAGCGCGCCCTGGCCACGCTCTCGCCCAAGGAGAAGGAGATCCTCCGCCTCCGCTTCGGCATCGGCGAGGAGGGCGAGCACACGCTCGAGGAGGTCGGCCGGCGCTTCCAGGTCACGCGCGAGCGCATCCGCCAGATCGAGGCGAAGGCCCTCCGCAAGCTCCGCCACCCGCTCCGCGGCCGCAACCTCCGCGCCTTCGTCGAGAACTAGTTACGCGGGGGGCCCCGAACAGGCCCCCCGGACCCGCGATCGCGCTCCCGGGGGTGAGGCCCCGCTGGCGGCTTCCCCCTCCCCGGCCTCAGACCGGC
>Ga0156246_1092_pt1 | contig 38035 bp, 52 predicted proteins | sample RifCSPlowO2_12_FD_107893 | JGI IMG/M metagenome (GOLD analysis project Ga0156246, IMG submission 107893) | Candidatus Rokubacteria bacterium RIFCSPLOWO2_12_FULL_73_47 | reverse complement strand
GCGGAGGGTACCTATCACGTGAGCAGTCGCGGGTGCCGCAGCACGATCTACGATTCGGTCTGTTGGGAAACGGCAAGGAACAGCGCGCTGACGAAACCACCGAAGACGCCTGCCACTTGAAACCATCACTGCCTCGCCCCTCCTGTTCTCCATCGTTTGGTCGTCGTCCGACCTGTTCTGGTGTCGCCCGGCCAATCACCGGAGACGCTCGTCCGCGGTTACTTCGATCTCCTGAGCGCCGCGCCGCACGGCGAACGACGTGCGGTAGCGCTGGCCGACGATGGAGGAATACGTCAGCGTCATGGAGTAGCTGTACGCTGGGGTCGTCAGGATTTGCGCGGCGAGCGTACCGTGGTCTTCGCCGGTGTGCTCGGACATCTCGCCACCAACGAGCACCCGTGACGAGACGCGCCACTTAGGCATTGCGTCTTCGCCAGCACCGAGATGGGTAATCAGCGGGCTACGCAACTCGAATGCGGTCTCAATTCGCACAAGGTCGATGGTGATGTTGCGGGCCAGTCCCCGTCCGAGGTTGGTGAGGTAGACAACTGACCTGCCACTTGTTGCGACCGACAGAAAGGGTCGCGTCTGCAGCTCGGTCTGGAGTTGTGCCTCACGTCGCAATCTCCAAGTCTCGACGGTGTACCAGGTGACGACGGCGCCCGTGAGGAACAGAACAGCGAGCGTGAGCCACCCAAGCAGCGAGTACTCGTTCACCACGACGCGCCGAGGGCCCGCCGCAGGAGCACCGCCTTATCGTCGTCCGACGCCCGCAGGGCGGCCACGAGGCTCCGGATCTCCCGCTCGCTCATCACGCCCCACTCCTTCGCGCCCTTGTGGTTCACTTCAGCAACTCTCCCACTGGCACGCCCAGCGCCCGCGCGACGCGCCCCAAGATCGCGAGCGAGGGGTTGCGGCGCGCGCCGCGCTCGATCATCGTCACGTACTCGCGCGTGACGCGCGCGGCGCGGGCCAGCTCCTCCTGGGAGAGGCCCCGCGTGCGGCGGAGCCGCCGGATCGTGGCGCCGAGGGGCATGCCAGTCATGTAACGCTTCGTTACCTGGATGTCCAGCGAATTCTTTAGGTGGCCACGCGGCGGCCGGCCCGGGCGCGCGCCAGCACCTCCGGGTTGCCCCCGGCCGCCCCGGCGCTTGAGCCCCCACCGGAAGGCCCCAGATCACCGGACGAAGTGAGAGCAGGCCGGCGTCGAGGTCCGCGACCCACTTCGGGCAGGCTTCGCAGTACCGGACGCTGGGCGACGGCGTGAGGATCGGGCGGTCGCAACGGGGACACCGGAGGGACTTCGGCCAGCCCGGGCGCCCCAGCTCACTCGACGCCGGGCCGAGCAGCTCCCCGGGCTCGACGCGCTCGTGCCGGCGGCTCATCGGGTCGCCCGCTGGCGAAGGTTCGCCCTGCGCCGCTCCTCGTGCTTGAGCCTCCGGATCTCCCGCATCCGGGCCTTCCTGGCCTTGCGGCGCCGGGCCTCGCCCGGTGGCATGTAGAATTCGTGCCGACGCACGCTCGGCCGCACCTCGGCGTCGAACAGCTCCGAGAGCTTCCGGATCGCACGCTCCACGCCCCCGGGCTCGACGACTACGACGGCGTCCGTCGGCATCACGTCACCTCACCGAAGTTTGGGCGTCCCCGAGCGGGAAGAGTCGGCCGGCTCCGGAGCTCCGGCCGCCGCGGGCCCGCTCGGGGTCCACGACCCGGCGCCGCCCAGCACCGGGAGAACACCCGCGGTCTCGAACATCGCTAGGCCACGACCAGCTCGACGGCCGGCGGGTCGAGCGCGACGAGGCGCGAGGCCTCCGACGAAAACACGTCGAGCGTCGAGCCACGCGGGTAGAAATGCGGGACGGAGTGATCCCAGATCCCGACGAGCCCCCGTACCCGCACCTTGCCGTCCGGCACTTGCGGCGGACCCGGGGCCGGTCGCGGGCCCTCGAGCTCGCGCTCGAGGCGCCCGGCCTGCTCGTGGACCGCCAGGAGTCCGGGAATCGGGTTCGCCGGGGGCGCGACGCCAAGCGCGTTCGCGGCCTGGGCGTCGACCTCGAGCATGGCCCGCTCTGCCTCGGCGATCGGCGCGAGCACGTCGAGCAGTCGGCGCCGCGCGGCCTCCCGCCTCGGGCGCCACGCCTCGGCGATCCGCGCACGCGCCGCGTCCCGGGCGGCGCTGAGCCTCCGCTCGGCCTCGGCGATCTTGTCGTCGAAGCGCTGCACCGCCTCGTCCGCCTCCAGGTACCGAAGCTGAGACCGGATCGGCCCGCGCGCGCCGTCCGGCGCGAGCAGATCGCGCGTGACCACCGCGTCGTTGCGCGCCGTCATCAGCTCGGCCAGCTCCGCCGCGGCCGCCTGCACGTCCGGGTCGGCGTCGACCGTCGCCGGCCGCTCGAGGAATTCCGCGTGTGTCCTGTTGATCTTCGTCACCATCTGCCTCTCCCTCTGTTGTTCGTTTAGTCCAACTTGCCCTGCGCCTGACGCACCGCCCGACCGACCGCCGCGCCGACGAGCGCGGGCAGTGTCTCGCGGAGCGCCTCGCCGATCTCCGCGGCGCTCGGGACGTCGTCCTCCGCGCCACCCACCAAGGCGTCGAAGTCGAACATCTGCTCGGCGAGGCTGAGCGGCCGCGCCCGCTCCACAGCCTCAGTCGTGCATCGCCGCGCCTCGACGGTGACGACCTCGCGCACGGCCGCGCAGATCTCGTCGGGCGTCACGCCGTCCAGGTCAAGGCCCCGGCGCGGCGCCGCGAAGAAACGGTCCAGCGCGGCGCGGTCCAGGCTCTTGACCGGGCCGACGAGCAACGCCTCGGCGTTCGCGGGGACGGACACGATCGAGAACTCCAACAGCTCCTGCTCCAGGAAGTCCGTCCCGCGCCGCGCCTCGTTGTAGACCGACTTGATCGGCCGGAACCCCACGGAGGTCGCCCGCAGGAAGTCCTGCTCCACGAGCCGGCGGATGACGTCCGCCCGCTCGTAGACGCCGGGCTCCGGGAACTCAACCACGGCGACGAGCGCGCCGTCGCGCACCCCCACGGACCGCGCCCGCCCCACCGGCGGCTCGTCGTGCCGGTGCCCGAACAGCACGACCGGGTTTTTGCGGTACCTCTCGAGCCTCCAGCCGCCCGGCGCGATCGTGTCGCGCTCCCGGTCCACCGCGCCCGTGCTGATCGTGAACTGGAACACCCGCGGCGCGTCCGTCTTGCGGATCGTCGTTGCCACCTGTTTGCGTTTGATGTCGTTCATCGCTCGTCCTCTCCGGAGCCCTTCTTCACCATCTCGTCCAGGAACGTCTCGCGCCGCCGGCACGCCCCGCACCACCGCCGGCGCGGCACCACGGCGACCAGCCATGACCCGCACCGCACGACCGCCGAGTCCGGCGTGGTGGGCGTCGCCGACGTTGCCCCAGGACGCGACTTCTCCTCGGGGGCCGCTATCTCGGTACCCGCGAAATCGGCGATTTCTGTGCTCCGGGCGTCGACGCCGAACATCAGTAGGGCCTCACCGTGATCTCGATCGCGTCCCGGCTCGGCGCGTACGTGACGGTGCCGTCCGCCGCCTCGAGGCGAAAGCGCAAGCGGTAGGGCGACCGCGCCGCCTCGAAGTCGCCCGAGCTGTAGTTGAACCGGAGCTTGCCGCAGCTCGCCGGCGCGATGACGTCGATCGGGTCGGTCGCGCTCGACAGCACGGCGACGCCCTCGCGGTCCGCCAGCGCGGCCGCGACGCTCGCGGCGCCCGCGAATGCGCTGGACGAGGCGAGCAGCGGCTTCGTCCAGCCCTCGACGATCGCCACGGGCGCCTACGGGTGGCTCCCGAGGCCGACACTGACGGGCGGCTGTGGCATTGGCCTACCTCCGCGCGTCGTCCCGCGGCTCGGTCACGCCCGGGATCGGCTCCCGCGGCTCGGGCTCGACGCCGGCCACTCCACCGTAGTTGCCCGAGCCCTCGGCCATCGGCTTCGGTCCAGGAATCGGCACCGCGACGCCCGCGTCCTCGGCCGTGTTCTGCACGTCGTTGACTCGCGCACTCAGTCTCCCCATCGCTTCTCCCTCCTCACTCACCGCGCCGTGCGGCGTCCCACCCGACGCGGATCGCCTCGCGGAACCGCTGGAACCACGTCGGCCGCGCGCTCAGCGTCAGGCTCGCGCCGGACGGGTGTCGCCGCAACGAGACGCCTGCGGGGCCGCGCACGAGCCGATCGCCCGGCAGCCAGGCGCCAGCGAGCGCGACCACGTCGAGGATCTCTTGAACCGCAACGTCGTTCCGGCGCGCCAACTCCTCGAGCGCCTCGCGCTCGGCCTTCCGGTCCTCGGCCGCGAGCGCCGCCACCTCGCGCCGGTGCTCCTCGGCGCGACGGAGGGCGAGCGCCCACATCGCGTTCATGGACCGGGCGGGCCGCGGTGCTTCGGGCTCCCGCGCCTTCCCCTTCCGGTTGAACCAGCTCACAGGACCCCCACCCTCAGCGGCGCCTCCGCCGCGTCCGCGTGGGCCAGCACGAGCGCACCAGCCGCCGCGTTGACCAGGTCGTCGTGGCCGCGCTGCGGGTGATCGATCGCCTCGCGCCCGGACGCGACCGGGCGACGCTCAAGCGCAGCGAGTTGCGCGAGCATGCGCTGGTGGTCCAACAGCTCGACCCGCCGCGCGTTGACGAGCGGCAGCAGCTCCGCGTACAGCTCCGAGCGCGTCCGCGCCGAGGTGTCGTACGTGATCCCGCACCGCTCGAACGCGCCCCGGACCCACTCGGCGCCGTACCGGTCCCCCGTCACGCGCGCGAGCCCATAGCGGCGCAGCAGCGCGGCGCACTCCGCGGTCGCCACGTCGGGGTCGAACGGCGGCCGGTGCTCCGCGAGCGCGTCCAAGACCGCGACGGCGGGGCCGTCCGGGTCGTCCTCGTACTTCTCCGCGTGCGCGATCGCGAGCGTCATCGAGTCCTGCCCCGAGCCACCGGCCGGGTCGACGAACGCAAAGTAGTCGCCCCCCTCGCCCAGGCGCGGCTCCAGCTCCGTGCGGCCGGGCACCACGACGGCGTGGAGCGCCTCCGAGGAGACGAAGCTCTCCAAGTCGCTCCTGAACTCCGCGAGCCACTCGGCCCGGGCGGCGCTCTGGTCGCGCTCGAGGGCGTCCTGCACCGCGCGCTCCGGGATCGTGGGGTTCATCGTGGTCGATGCGGCCCGCCAGACCAGCACGCGGTCGTCGTCGACGCCGTGGTACGTAGAGAACGTGTCCCACACGGGACCGCGCTTGGCGTACGGGGTGGTGACGACGACGAGCTGCCCGCCGAGCGTGACGAGCCCCGGGCGGATCGCGGCGAAGACCTCGGACGCCGGGTTCGCGGAGCCGTCCTCGCTCTGCCAGAACGCCGCCTCGTCCGCGCCCGCGAAGGCGAACGTCCGCCCGCGGATGCGCCCGAAATGGCTCGTGTGGACCTCGAGGCTCACGCCCGTCGTGAGGTCGATCGACCAGCGCGTCTCGCGGGAGACGAGGGCCTTGAGCGCCGCCCAGCCGGAGCGCCGCTCGACGAGCCCGTGCAGCTCGGCGCGGAAGGGGGCTGTCGCATAGCTGTGGACGACGCGCGCCTGGTCCCGGTCGGCCGCGCCGAACGCGACGACGGCCCGCTCACCGGGCGCGAGCGCGTACCGCCGGCGCGCCGCCCGCGTCCCGGCCGCGCCGAGGAACCGCGACCCCCCGCCGCGGCGACCCTTGATGATCCATGCCTCGGCCGGCGGCTCGGTCGGTACCCGCGTGCGGCCGGTGCAGACTTCGTAGACCGCCCGCTCGCTGCTCGTGAGCTTCGCCCCGTCGCCGTCGAGCACCTTCGCCACCGCGCGCCAAGCCGACCACGACTCGCCCGTGAGCCCGCAGAGCTTCATCGTGTCGAGCAGCGACGGGCTACTCATCACCATCACGCGCGAGGTCCTCGGCGATCGCCCGATTCGCCGCGTCGAGCAGCTCGTCCGGCGTCGGCGGGCGACGAGCGCCGGCCAGGGCCTCGAGCCGCCCGAGCGCCTCGCGCAACGTCAGGAGCTGGAGTCCCTGACGTTTCGCCGCCGTGCGCACCTGCCCGGCGCTCGGCCGCCGGCCGCGCCCCCCGCGGCGCGCGAGCGCCACCTGGGCGGCCTCCCCGCTCACGGCGTCTGCCACGGCCCACGCCTCCGCGGCCGCCTTCAGGAGCCGGCGCGACAGGCGCGACGGCGGAACGCGGTACTCGCGGCGCAGGTCGCGGTAGATCGCCCGAAGCTCCCGGCGGACGGGCTCCGGAAGGTCCCCCCATAGCTTCCACGCGCCCTTCATCGCGCGCTCCTGGCGGCTTCGTGCTCCGTGTGGGGTCTAACCGTCCCCTCGGCGGCGCTGCGCAAGCCCGCGACATCGGGCGCGTTCCCGGGGCGCGCTAACGGCGGGCTAACGGCCGGGGGCCCGGAGGCGGGGCTCTCGAGGGTCTCGGGCGGGGACCCCTTGGGCCCGGGCAGAGCGCGCTGGCGCCGCCGCGCCCCGCGGAGCGCCTTGCCGCGGAGCTCGAGGTTCTGCGCCAAGTACAGCACGTACTGGTCGAGCTGCATCAGGTGCGTCACGATCTCCGGGTCGAAGTCCCGCGGAACCAGGAACCCCGGGTCGGAGTCGCGCGGAATCTTCGGGCTCACCGCCCCGCCCCCATCGCGGCCATCATCTTCGCGAACTCGGCGACGCCGGGCGCCCCGGCGCAGGTCTCGACCTCGGGCGGGCCGCCCTGGACCGTGACCGTCAGGAGGCGGAGAAACTCCTTCACGCCGACGCTGTTCTGGTCGGGAATGGTCCGCACGCCCAGATCCTCAGCCGCCAGCTCCGCGTCGGCGGCCTCCCGGATCAGGATCTCCTTGAACCCCTCCCCGTGGACGCGGACGTGGCGCATCAACCAGATGATTGCCGCGTCGAATGTCGCCTGGGGGCCCGAGGCGGCGCCACACGAGCACCGCGCATCGGAGTCGCGGCGTCCGCCCCGCTGCCAAGCCCCGACCGCGATGACGTAGGCCGTCTTGTGCGCGCCAGGCATCTCGTCGGTCGTCCTCATCTACGCCACCTCCCGCACGGAGTTATCCGACCTCGCGCCGATGACTTCCCCGGTCTCCGGGTCGATGCCGCGCCGCCGTGCGGCCCAGGCCCGCGCCGCCTCGCGCCGGGCCACGCGCTCGACCGCGAAATCCCAGCGTCGCTGGCAGCCACGGCCCGCGACCTCGAGCTTCCGGGCCACCGCCCCGAGCCTGGCGGATCCCCGCACCCACCGCCGTCCCTGCCGCACCGCCAGGCCCTGGGCCTCCAGCCTCCGGAGCCGACCCCGCACGGTGTCGGGCGCCCGGTCCACCGCCTGGGCGATCTCCCTCACGGTCCGGGGCTCCGCCGTCAGGACCCGGTAGGTCCGCCCCGCCGCGTGCCCCAGGGCCGACCAGACATCAGGCGCCAGCCTCGAGACGCGCCGGCCGGAGGGCGCGGACGAAACGCGCAGCAAGGTAACGCAGGGGGAATTCCCCGACAAAGGAGCGTTACCTTGCTGCGCGTTTCTCCACGTCACGAGCGGCACGTTGAGCCGGTACTCGCTCGCCAGCATCCCGTCTCCGGGCTGAACGAGGCACAGGACGTCGCGGTCCCGCAGGCGCCGCAGGGACGTCGAGCACGTCTTCGGACTGTAGCCGGTCATCAGGGCGAGCGTCCGGACCCCGGCGTGGAAGGTCTGGTCCTCGTCCGGGACGTTCTCGACGAGCCGGTCGGCGTGCCAGACGGCGTGGGCCCGGATGACGCCGAGCGCCTCGAGCACCTCCGCATCGGTCGTGTCGGCCGCCGTCCGGCGACTGAACTCGACGCCGCACACCGGGGCACGGGTCGGGAGCACCGCCCGCCACCGGGATCTCTTCACGCGTTGGTGCGGGTGCAACCGCTCCGCAGTCGCCGTCGCGGTCACGGCGTTCCCGGCTCCTTGTCGGGCCAGAGCGCCCGCACAAGCCGGAGTTCCATTTCGCGCGTCAGGGGCTGATGCCCCTTCTCGATCGCGGAAATCGCTGGCGCGTAGAGCCCGGTTTTCGCCCCGAGCTCGCCCTGCGACCAGCCGCGCGCGGAGCGCAGCAGCCTGACGTCGCGCCCGCTGAGTCGCACGCCGCGAAGGACCGGAGCCGTCGCTGTGTCACTCATTTTTGCCCTCCCTCGTCTATAAGTTTACGAACGAATCCGGCGGGGACCGAACGGCCAGCGGAAGGGGGGTAGGGCGGGATCGCGATTCAGGAGTGAGGGGGCGCCGGCTCAGCTCTTCAACGGACTCCACGTCGTCTTCGGGCTCGGCGCCCTCCCCCCAGGGCCGACGACCTCGGCCTACTCGAAGAGGCTGCTCTGCGACGGTTTGACGAGCACGGTGACGAAGTGGAAGCCTTCCGGCCTCTTCTCGGTGACGTCGCGGAGTTCGTGAACGACCTGCACGACCTCCCAGCGGTGGCCTGGCTCGTGACCGGTGGCGGTGTCCAGGAAGGAGTAGAGCTGGATGAGGTCACCGACCCGCGGCAGCCACTCGAGGCGCACGGGGTAGTACGCGCCTCCGATCTCGGCGATGTTCGCGTTGGAGAGAGATCTGTTCTCGTTCCTCTGGCTGCTGGTTTCCGTCGGCTTGCTGGTGCTCATCGCGTTTCCTCCGTTGGGTATCGGTTCACTTGTCACGATTGCGGCCCGCCCGCCAGCTCCTCGAGCGCCGCCCGTGGCACCCTGAGCAGTCGGCCGAGGCGCACGGACTTGATCTCCCCGCGGCGGACCAGCTCGTACGCACCGTTCCTGCCGAGGCGCAGCCAGGCCGCGGCCTCGTCGATGGTCAACAGCTCGGGCAGCTCGGCGAGCGGGGTGCGGCGGGTGATCGTTGCGCTGGCCATAGGGCACGTTTCCTCCTACGTGCCTTATCGCGGCGCGCATGCATGACTCGTCCCCGAGAGCGTGCTTCTGCGTGGAGCGCTGGTGACACCGTCCTGTGGATCAGCCGTCCACCGCCTCCCGCGCCTCCAGCGCCCGCATTCTGGCGGCCACGCCGGGCGGGATCGGTCCCGCGGTCGCCTTGTTGTGCTCCACGCTGTCCCCTCCCGTGCCGGAATACGTCAGGTGCGGGGGCGGCGACGTCAGGTCGTTAGCGGACGGTTAGCTTCTCACTGCTGGAAGGGCCGTTTTTCGCGGGAAATCGAGAGTTGGTGCCGAAGGGGGGACTCGAACCCCCACGGGTTGCCCCACACGCCCCTCAAACGTGCGCGTCTGCCAGTTCCGCCACTTCGGCGCGGAGACGAAGTATAGCGCGGCTACCCGCGCGTCGCAATTCGCCCCGCACCCTGGCGCAGGCGCGGGTCGAGCGCGTCGCGGATCCCCTCCCCGAGCAGGTTGTAGGAGAGCACGGTCACGAGGATCGCGAGCCCCGGGTACACGGACAGCCACCAGGCGATCTCGATCGCGTCCCGGCCCTCGTTCAGGATGTTGCCCCAGGTCGCGTGCGGCGGCCGGACGCCGAGGCCGAGGAACGAGAGCCCCGACTCCGTGAGGATCGCCGCCGGGATGCCGAGCGTCATCGCGACGAGCACGGGCGCCATCGCGTTCGGCAGGATGTGGCGCCAGACGATGCGGAGCCCGCCGGCGCCGATCGACTGCGACCAGACGACGAACTCGCGCTCCTTGAGCGCGAGGAACTCGGCCCGGACCAGGCGCGCGACGCCCATCCAGCCCGTGAGCCCGATCACCGCCATGATCGTCCAGATCGACGGGGTCAGGAACGCGAGCACGGCGAGCAGCAGGAAAAAGCGCGGGAACACGAGCATGAGGTCCACCCCGCGCATGATCGCGGCGTCCACCAGCCCGCCGTGGTAGCCGGCCGCGGCGCCGAGCACCGTGCCGAGCAGCACCGCGATGCCGACCGAGACGAACCCGACGGCGAGCGAGACGCGCGAGCCGTAGAGCATCCGGGAGAGCACGTCGCGCCCGAGGGCGTCGGTGCCGAAGAGGTGCGCGCGCGAGGGCGGCTCCAGGATCCGGTTCACGTCGGGCCGGTTCGGGTCCCACGCGGCGAGCCGCGGCGCCAGCACCGCGATCCCGACGAGGATCACGACGACCACGCCGCCGATCAGCGCGAGGCGGTTGCGCTTGAGCGCGCGCCAGAAGCCCCTCACCGGCCCCTCCGGCGCCCCACGCGGATGCGCGGGTCCACCAGGCCGTACGTCACGTCGGCGACCAGGTTGGCGAGCAGGGTGAGCGTCGAGACGACGACCAGGTTGCCCATGATGACCGGGTAATCGCGCTCGAACACCGCCTGCACCATGAGCTGGCCCATGCCGGGAATGGCGAAGATCGACTCGATGATGACGCTGCCGCCGACCAGGCCGGGCAGCGAGAGGCCCAGGATCGTCACGATCGGCAGCAGCGCGTTGCGCAGCGCGTGCTTGCCGATGACGACGCCCTCGGCGAGCCCCTTGGCGCGCGCCGTCTGGACGTAGTCCTGGCGGACCACCTCGAGCATCGACTGGCGCATGTAGCGCGAGAAGCCGGCGAGCCCGCCGAACGTGGCGACGCCGATCGGCAGGATCAGGTGGCTCAGGAAGTCCCACTGCTGCCGCAGGAACGGCAGGTACTCCCAGTTGAGCGAGCGGAGCCCGGAGATCGGCAGCCAGCCGAGCTGGACGCCGAACAGCATCATCAGGAGCAGGGCGAGCCAGAAGTCGGGCGTGGCGAAGCCCACGAACACGAAGACCGTGGTGACCTTGTCGAACGTCGAGTACTGGCGGGTCGCGGACAGCACGCCGATCGGTACCGCCAGCACGATGATGATCAGCATCTCGACGACGTTCAGGAGCAGCGTCACCGGCAGGCGCTGGCCGATCTTCTCGAGCACGGGGCGCGCGTCGGGCCCGAACGACTTGCCGAAGTCGAGACGGCTGAGCCGCGTGAGCCAGTTCCAGTACTGCACGGGCAGCGGCTTGTCGAGCCCGTACTCCTCGCGCAGCCGCTCGCGCATCTGCTTGTCGGACCTGGTCGAGAGGTCGCCCCCGTCCTGCATCTCGGTCGGCTCGCCGGGCGCCAGGTGGATCACGACGAAGGAGATGAAGGTGATCCCGACGAGCAGCGGGAGCGCGAGCAGGAGGCGCCGCAGCGCGTAACCGAGCATGGCGGGCTATTCTAGCGCGACCGGCGATCTCAGAGGCCGTGAACGAATCGCCTGGTCGAGGAGCATGGGGGGCCCTTCGAGGCCCCCCATGGTCTCAGTCCGCGGTGTACCGCTGGAGCTGCTTGGGCACGAACCACTCCGTGAAGTTGTACCGGATGCCGGCCGGCGCCGGCACGATCCGCTTGACGCGCGAGGACACGACCGGGAGCGCGTCGCGGAAGTAGAGGAAGATGATCGGCTGGTCCTCGGCGAGCACCTCCTGGAGCCGGCGGTAGTGCTTCGTGCGCTCCTCCTGGTGGCAGGAGCTGCGCCCCTGCTCGAGCAGCCGGTCCACCTCCGGGTTGGCGTAGGAGATGAAGTTGAGCTCGTCGGCGCCCGTCTTGGACGAGTGCCAGATGTTGTACTGGTCGGGGTCGAGCCCGACGCCCCAGCCGAGCACGATCGCGTCGAAGCGGCGCTCCGGCCTCTTGATGTACTCCTTCAGCAGCGCCGCCCACTCGATCACGCGGATCTCCACCTGGACGCCCAGCTCCTGCAGGGCGGCCTGGACGATCTCGGCGACCTTCTTGCGCTCGTCGTTGCCCCGGTTCGTCATGAGCTCGAACTTGAACGGCTGGCCGTCCTTGACGAGGACCCCCTCGGCGTTCGGCCTCCAGCCGACCTCCGCGAGCAGCGCCCGCGCCCTGGCCATGTCGTACGGGTACGTCTTGACCTTCGCGGTGTACGCCCACGTGCCGGGCTTGTACGGCCCCGTCGCGTCGCGCCCGAGGCCGAGCAGCACGCCGTCGATCAGCGCCTTCTTGTTGATCGCGTGGGCGAACGCCCGGCGGACCCGCGCGTCGCGGAAGCGCGGGTCCTTCAGGTTGAAGCCGAGGTAGGTGTACGCGTTGCCCGGGTAGCGGTACTTGTGGTACGCCTTGCGGAACGCCGGGTAGTCGGTCTGCCGCTGGTACTGGAGCGCCGTGAGGCCGGCGGAGTCCACGCCCTTGGCCTTGAGCTCGAGGAAGATCGTCGCCTGACTCGGGATGATCCGGTAGACGACGCGCGACAGGTACGGGCGCCCCTCGAAATACTCGGGGTTCGCCACCAGGACGACCTTCTCGCCGGGCCGCCACTCGTGGAAGCGGTAGGGGCCCGTCCCCACCGGGTCGGTGCGGTTCTGCGGCGCGTCGCGGAGCTTGCCCGCGACCGCGTACTTCTCGAGGACGTGCCGGGGCAGGATCCAGGTCTCCCACGTCTGCAGCGCCTTCGCGTACGGCGCCTTGTAGCGGACGTGGAGCGTGTACGGGTCCACCGCGGCCACGGACGCGACCGCCTTGAAGTCCTCGCGGTACGCGGTCGGCGTCTTCGGGTTGATCATCGTCTCGTACGTGAAGAGGACGTCGTCCGCGGTGAACGGCTGCCCGTCGTGCCATTTGGCGTTGCGCTTGAGCTTGATCGCCAGGTCGAGGCAGTCCTTGCTGAACTTCCACGACTCGGCGAGGTCGCCGATGAAGTTGAGGTTCTTGTCGCGCGTGACGAGCCCGTTGTAGAGGAGCGAGCCCACGTCGAAGGAGGCGCTGTCGGACTGCACGTTCGGGATCAGCCCCGAGATGTTGCCGGTCAGGGCCTCGATCAGCGTGTCGCCGTACGCGGCCGTGTAGCCCTCGGCGCCCCCCGTGGCCTCGGCGGGAGCCTCCGCGCGCTGGCCGCAGCCGCCCAGCGCCCCCGCCAGCACGAGCGCCGCCGCGAGGCGGCACGCCGCGCGGCGCACGCTAGCGGGACGGCGTCGGCGCGGCGGGCGCACTCGGCGCCGCCCCCGTCGGCGCGGGTGTTCCGCTCGGCGCCGCGGGCGCCGGGGCCGGGGCGCCGGCGGGCGCGGGCTCGCGCACCACGGACCCGCCGCGGCCGCCGCCGAGGATCGCGAGCGTGAACGACGTGACCGTGAAGACGACCGCGACCGCGGTCGTGATCTTGCCCATGATCGTCGGCGTGCCCATCGAGCCGAACACGGCCTGGCTGCCGGCGCCGCCGAAGGCCGAGCCGATGTCGGCCCCCTTGCCCGACTGCAGCAGCACGATCCCGATGATCGCGAACGAGACGAGGACGTGGAGAACGATCAGGGCGACGTACATCGGCTCACTCCTTCGGGGCGGCGCCGACGCGCGCCGCCTTCTTGACGATGGCGATGAAGCCCGGCGCGCCGAGCGAGGCCGCCCCGACGAGCGCGCCGTCGATCTCGGGCTCCGCGACGAGGACGTCCGCGTTGTCGGCTTTCACGCTGCCGCCGTACAGGATCCGGATCTGTTGCGCGACCTCCTTGGAGGCGAGCTCCGAGAGCAGGCCCCGGAGGTAGCCGTGGACCTCGGCCGCCTGGCCCGGCGTCGCGTTGACGCCCGTGCCGATCGCCCAGACGGGCTCGTAGGCCAGCACGCTGCGGGCGATCGCGGCGGCCGCGAGGCCGGCGAGGCCGGCGCGCAGCTGGCCCTCGACCGTGGTGAAGGTCAGCCCCTGCCGGCGCTCCTCCGCGGTCTCCCCGACGCACAGCACCGGCGTGAGCCGGTGCTCGAGCGCGGCCTTCACCTTCTGGTTGATCAGGCCGTCCGGCTCGCCGATCTCCCGGCGCCGCTCCGAGTGGCCGAGCAGCACCCAGCGGCAGCCCAGGTCCGCGAGCATCGCGGGCGAGACCTCGCCGGTGTGCGCGCCCGCCGCCTCGTGGTGGCAGGTCTGCGCGCCGAGCTGGATCGGCCCCGTGCCGAGGCTCTCCGCGACGGCCGCCAGCGCGGTGAAGGGCGGGCAGAGCACCACCTCGACGCCGCGCGGGCGCTTGAGCCCGTCGCGGATCGCGGTCGCGAGCGCACGCGCCTCGCCGAGCGTGCCGTGCATCTTCCAGTTGCCGATGACGAGCGGCGTGCGCATCAGCCCGCCTCCGTGAGCGCCTCGACGCCGGGGAGCGCCCGCCCCTCGAGGAACTCGAGGAAGGCGCCGCCCGCGGTCGAGATGTAGCCGATGCGGTCCCCGACGCCCGCCTGCGTCACGGCGGCGATCGTGTCGCCGCCGCCGACGACCGAGAACGCCGCCGACGCCGCGACCGCCTTCGCGACCGCGAGCGTGCCGGCGGCGAACGGCGGACGCTCGAAGACGCCCATGGGGCCGTTCCAGACGATCGTCCTGGCCCCCCGGAGCGCCTCGGTGAACCGCTCGACCGTGCGCGGCCCGATGTCGAGCCCCGCCTGCGTCGCCGGGATCTCGCGCACGCCGACGACGCGCCCCGCCGGGCTGTCGAGCCCGTCGGCGACGACCGCGTCCACGGGCAGCACCAGGCTCACGCCGCGCCGCCGGGCGGCCTCGAGCGCGCGCCGGGCGGTCTCGATCCGGGCGGGCTCGACGAGCGAGCGCCCGACGTCGTGGCCGAGGGCCCGGAGGAACGTGAACGCCATGCCGCCCCCGATCAGCAGCGCGTCCACGCGCTCGAGCAGGTGCTCGACGAGCGCGAGCTTGTCGGAGACCTTCGCGCCGCCCAGGAGCGCCACGAGCGGGCGCTCGGGCGCCTGCAGGATCCGGCCGAGCGCCGCGAGCTCCTGCTGCATGAGCAGGCCCGCGGCGGCGGGCTGCAGGTGGCGGGTGATCGCCTCGATCGAGGCGTGCGCGCGGTGCGCCGCGGCGAACGCGTCGTCCACGTAGCAGTCGGCCAGCGCGGCGAGCGCCTTCGCGAAGCCCTCGTCGTTCGCCTCCTCCTCCGGGTGGAAGCGGAGGTTCTCGAGCAGCAGGACCTCCCCGGGGCCGAGCTGCTGCGCGCGCTCGCGCGTGGCCGGCCCGACGCAGTCCGGCGCCAGCTCGACACGCCGGCCGAGCAGCGCCTCGAGCCGCTCGGCCACGGGGCGGAGCGAGTACGCGGGCGCGACCTGGCCCTTCGGCCGGCCCAGGTGCGAGGCGAGCACGACCGCGGCCCCCGCGTCGAGCACGTACTGCAGGGTCGGCACGACCGCACGCAGCCGCGTGTCGTCCGACACCGTGTCGTGGTCCAGCGGGGCGTTGAGGTCGGCGCGGACGAAGACGCGCTTCCCGCGGAGCTCGAGCCGATCGAGGGTGAGCTTCGGCAACGCTACGACAGGGTCTTCCCGATGAACCGGATCAGGTCACGCACCCGGCAGGAATACCCCCACTCGTTGTCGTACCAGGCCAGCACCTTGACGAGGGTGCCCTCGACCACCGCCGTCGAGGGCAGGTCGACGATCGCCGAGTGCGGGTTGCCGTTGAAGTCGCACGACACCAGCTCCTCGTCCGTCGCCTCGAGGATGCCGCGGAGCGCCCCCCCCGCCGCCTCGCGATACGTGGCGTTGATCGCCTCGACCGTGGCCGGCTTCTCGAGCTCGGCGACGAAGTCGACCACCGAGACGTTGATGGTCGGCACGCGGATCGCGATCCCGTCGAGCTTGCCCTTGAGCTTCGGCAGCACGAGGCCGACGGCGGTGGCCGCCCCGGTCGTCGTCGGGATCATGCTCACGGCCGCGGCGCGCGCGCGCCGGAGGTCCTTGTGCGGGAAGTCGTGCACGGGTTGGTCGTTCGTGTACGAGTGCACGGTCGAGGCGAAGCCGCGCCTGATGCCGAACGCGTCGTCGAGGACCTTCGCCGTCGTCGCCAGGCAGTTCGTCGTGCACGACGCGTTGGAGATGATCCGGTGGCGCGCCGGGTCGTAGGCCTGCTCGTTCACGCCGAGGACCAGCGTGACGTCGGGATCCTTCGCGGGCGCGGTGATGATCACCTTCTTGGCGCCGGCGTGCAGGTGCTTCGACGCGGTCGCGGTGTCGCGGAACAGGCCCGTGGACTCGACGACGACGTCGACGCCCAGCTCCCTCCACGGCAGCGCGGCGGGGTCCTTCTGCGCGCACACGCGGACCTCACGCCCGTCGACGAAGATCGCCTCGTCCTTGACCGTGACCTCGGCGGCGAGACCGCCGTGGACGGAGTCGTGCTTGAGCAGGTGCGCCAGCGTCTTCGCGTTCGCCAGGTCGTTCACGCCGACGACCTCGACGTCCTGGCTCGCGAGCGCGGTGCGGAAGAACACGCGCCCGATGCGCCCGAACCCGTTGACTCCGACCCGAATGCTCATCGAGGGGCTCCTTGTGGGATAGCGAAACTCCGGTACCGTGCAGTCTCCGATTATAGGGCGACTCAGAGCACGCGGGCAACTGCCAGGACACCGACGCGGGCCGCGCCGGCGGCGGCGACCGCCCGCGCGCACTCGGCGAGCGTGGCGCCCGTCGTCATGACGTCGTCCACGAGGAGCACGTGGCGCCCGCGGACCTCCGGCGAGGCGCGGAACGCGCCCCGGACGTTGGCGCTCCGCTCCGCGGCCGCGAGCTCGCTCTGCGGCGAGGTCGCCCGCACCCGCGCGAGCCACCGGCGCTCGAGCCCGAGGCCGAGCCGCTTCGCCGCGCGCCCGGCGATCAGCGCCGCCTGGTTGAAGCCGCGGGCGCGCTCGCGGTCCCGGCCGAGCGGCACCGGCACCACCACGGCGTCGGCGGGCAGCGCCGCCCCGCACTGCTCGACCAGCAGGTCGGCCAGCGGGCGCGCGAGCGCGCGCCGGCCGCCGAACTTGAGCGCGTGGAGCGCCTCGCGCAGCGGGCCCTCGTAGCGCGCCGCCGCGCGCCCCCAGTCGTACGCCGGCGGCCGCGCCTCGCACGCGCCGCACAGCACGGAGGCGCTCGGGGACGGGGGCACCCCCTCCGCTCGAAACGACACGCGCTCGGGGGCGCCCCCGTCCCCGGCGCCGCCCCCGGCCGGCGGCGCGGGCGCGGCCACGACGGGCACCGGCCGCGGCGCCGAGAGGGGCAGGCCGCAGGCCTCGCACCACGGCGGCTCGATGCGCGCGATGCCCCCCCAGCACGGGCCGCAGAGCGGGTCGCGGCGGCCGGGCCCGAGCGGGGTCCGGCACACGGGGCAGAGCGCGGGGAACAGGAGGTCGAGCGCGGCGACGAGCGCGCCCGCGGCCAGGGGCGCCAGGGGCGGGAGCGCGCCTAGCCGCGCGCGGGGCGCAGCGTGTTCCAGCGTCGGCACTGCTCGCACCGGTCCCGCCAGGCGGACGACGGGGCGCCGCACGCCTCGCACCGGTGCGGCCACTCGAAGGCGTGGCCGAGCGCCAGCGCGCGGCGGTACTCCTCGAAGGCCGCCTGCGCCTCGTTGCGGCGCTCGAAGACCGCGCCGAGGTAGGCGTGCACGGCGGGCAGGTCCGGCGCGCGGACCTCGACCTTCTCGAACTGGTCGGCCGCCTCGTCGAGCATCTCCAGCTCGAAGTAGACCCGTCCGAGCGCGACCGCGAGCGCGAGGTCGTCCGGCGTGCGCTCGAGCGCCTCGCGGTAGAGCGAGATCATCCGGCTCGGCCGGCCCTCCTGGCGGTGATACCGCTCGAGCCGCGCGAGCAGGGGCAGCGCCGGCGCGTGCTCGGCGGCGCGCTCCCAGGCGCGGACGGCCTCGCGGTGCTCGCCGAGCGCCTCGTGCGCGTCGCCGAGCGCGACCGCGGCCGGCACGAAGTCGCGCTCCGCGCGGACCGCGCTCCGGAAGTGCGCGAGCGCGTCGGCCGCGTCGCCGCGCGCGAGGGCCGCCCGCCCGAGCTCGTACAGGATCACCGCGAGCCAGTGCGCCTCCTGCGCCCGCTCTCCCGCCCCGACGGCGCTCGCGAGCCGCTGCTGGACCTCGAGCGCCTCCGTCCACCGCCCCGCCTCGACGGCGAGCTCGCGCAGCCCGCGCAGCGCGCCCGGGTGGCCGCGCCGCGCGTCCAGGACGTGGCGGTACAGCGCGGCAGCCTCCTCCCCGCGGCCGGCGGCGCGGGCCTCGCGCGCCCGCGCGAGCAGCTCCGCCGTCCGCGGGTCGTCGGCGAGCGCGCCCGCGCCGCCTCGCCACGCGAGGAGACGGCGCAGGCCCCCGCCCAGGGACACGAGCGTGCGGAGCGAGGCGAGGAGACTCACGACGACGAGCGCGGGGGTGCGGGGGGCGCGGTTCGCATGCGGGCCCGGAGGCCGGCTAGCCCGTGGCCATCCGCTCCTCTTGCTCGACGACGCGCTGGCAGTCGATGCAGTAGCGCGCGAACGGCAGCGCCTCCAGGCGCTTGTCCGCGATCGGCTCGCCGCAGCGCTCGCAGGAGCCGAACCCGCCGTCGTCCATCTTCTGCAGGGCGGACACCACGTCGCGCAGGAGCCGCCGGTCGCCGTTGCCGAGCTCGAAGAAGAACTCCCGGTTGTAGGCGGTGTTCGCCTGGTCGCCGAGGTCCTTGATGGAGTCGTCCTCCTGGTCCTTGCCGTACAGCGCGGTCCGGCCGACCTCTTCGGTCAGCTGCCGCTGCTTCTCGAGCAGGCGCTTGCGGAAGTACGTCAGGCGCTCTTTTCGCATCCAAGCCCCCCTGTACGCGGCGTTGATGCGCACTTGAGCATATGACGCTAGCACGCGTCCCTGACGCGTGCAACGGATTCGTCAGCCGTCGAGCTCCACCACGGGGGCGTCGCCCCACAGCCGCTCGAGCGCGTAGTAGACGCGCGTCTCCTCGAGGAAGACGTGCACGAGGACGTCGCCGTAGTCGAGCAGGACCCAGCCGCTCTCGGCGACGCCCTCGGCGTGGAGCGGGCGGATCCCCTCCGTCCGGAGCTCCGCGCGGACCGCGTCGACGATCGCCTCCACGTGGGTCGTGGACCGCCCGCCGCAGACGAGGAAGTAGTCGGTGACGCTCGAGATGCCGCGCACGTCGAGCACGGTGAGGTCGGTCGCGCGCTTGTCCTGCGCCGCGCGCGCCGCGAGGCGCGCCTTCCGCTCCGCCGGGAGCTGGGTCACGCCCGGTAGAGCCCCCGGGTCGCGATGTACCCGATCACGGCGTCGGGCAGCCGGAAGGCGAGCGAGCGCCCCTCGCGCACCCGGCGCCGGAGGTCCGAGGCCGAGATCGGCAGCGAGGTCGCGCGCACGATCAGGGGCTCCTGCCCGACCTCGCGCACGATCTTCCGCGCCGCGGCGCTGTCCGGGTCGAAGGCGCTCCCGACGCGGGGCACGACGACGAGCTGCGCGAGCTCGGCGATGCGCCGCGGCTCGCGCCACGAGAGGAGGTCGAGGAAGGTCTCCGAGCCGACGACGAGGAAGAGGTCCGCGCGCGGGATCCCGAGGGCCTCGAGCGTGTCGACCGTGTAGGAGGGGCCCGCGCGGCGCAGCTCGAGGTCGGAGACCTCGAACCGCGGGTGGCCCGCCGTCGCGAGCCTCACCATGGCGAACCGGTCCTCGGCGCGCGCCAGGAGCGCCGGGGACTTGTGCGGCGGCACGCCGGCGGGGACGAAGAGGATGCGGTCGAGCCCGAGCGCCTCGAGCACCTCGTCGGCGAGCAGGAGGTGGCCGTAGTGGACCGGATTGAACGATCCGCCGAGGACGCCGGTACGGGCCAAGCCTTAGTCCCGCACCTGCCCGTCACCCAGCACGACGAACTTCGTGGTCGTGAGCTCCCGGACGCCGACCGGCCCGCGGGCGTGCACCCGCGAGGTCGAGATCCCCATCTCGGCGCCCATGCCGAACTGGTTGCCGTCCACCAGGCGCGTGGACGCGTTCACGAGGACGGCCGCGGCGTCCACTTCCTGGGTGAAGCGACGCGCGTGGCGCAGGTCGTTGGTGACGATCGCCTCGGCGAGCCCCGAGCCGTGGCGCCCGATGTGCGCAATCGCCTGGTCGAGGTCGTCCACCACCCGGACCGCCAGGACCAGGTCGAGGTACTCCGTGTCCCAGTCCGCGTCGGTCGCCGGCCGCGCCCCGGGCACGAGCCCGAGCGTGCGCGGGCAGCCGCGCAGCTCGACCCCGGCCTCCGCGAGCCGCGCGGCGACCGCGGGCAGGAAGCCCGCCGCGACGTCGCGGTGCACGAGCAGCGTCTCGAGCGCGTTGCACACGCTGGGCCGCTGGACCTTGGCGTTCACCACGAGCCGCGCGGCCATCGCGAGGTCGGCCCCCGCGTCCACGTAGACGTGGACGAGCCCCTTGTCGTGCTTGAGCACCGGCACGCGGGAGCGCCCGGACACCCAGCGGACGAACTCCTCGCCGCCGCGCGGGATGACGAGGTCCACGAGCCCGTCGAGCTCCAGCAGCACGGCCACCGCCTCCCGGTCGACGATGTCCACGAACTGGATCGCGTCGGCCGGCGCCCCCGCCTTCTCGAGCGCCCTGGCGAGGACGGCGGCGATCGCCGTGTTCGACTCGATCGCCTCGCTGCCGCCGCGCAGGATCACCGCGTTGCCCGACTTGACGCAGAGCCCCGCGGCGTCGGCGGTGACGTTCGGGCGCGACTCGTAGATGAAGCCGATCACGCCGAGGGGGACGCGGACGCGGGAGATCTCGAGGCCGTTCGGGCGGCGCCACGACTCGGCGACGGTGCCGACGGGATCGGGGAGCGCGGCGATCTCGCGCAGCCCCTGCGCCATGTCCTCGACACGCGACTCGGTGAGCGTGAGCCGATCCAGGAACGCGCGCGCGAGCCCGCGGCCGCGCGCCCGCTCGAGGTCGGCGCGGTTGGCCGCGAGCAGCGCCTCGCCCTTCTCCACGAGGCCCCGGGCCATCTGCAGCAGGGCCTCGTTCTTCGTCCGCGTGGGCGCGAGGGCGAGCGCGCGCGCCGCCTCGCGCGCGCCGCGCGCCTTCTGCTCCACGAGCGCCCGGACGTCCATCGCCGTCCCCTACAGGATCACGAGGTTGTCGCGGTGGATCACTTCGTCGAAGCTCCTGTACCCGAGCCGCTGCTCGATCTCGTTCGTCTTCGCCCCCCGGATCTTCCGGAGCTCCGCCGCGTCGAAGTTGACGACGCCGCGGGCGAACTCCCGGCCCCCCGCCCCGGCGAGGACCGCGACGACCTCCCCGGAGGCGAAGGTGCCCTCGACGTCGACTATCCCCGAGGGTAGCAGGCTCTTGCCGTGGAGCGTGAGGGCCGTCAGGGCCCCCGCGTCGACGGTCAGGCGCCCCTGCGGCGGCACGGCGAACGCGATCCAGCGCTTGCGCGCCTGCAGGCGCCTGGCCTTCGGCGCGAAGTACGTGCCGACCGCCTCGCCGTCCAGGACGCGCTTGAGCACGCCGGGCCGCCGGCCGCTCGCGATGACCATCGGGACGCCGGCGGCCGCCGCCTTGCGCGCCGCCTGGAGCTTCGTCACCATCCCGCCGACCGAGCGGCCGTCCCGGGCGGCGCGCGCCAGCCGCGCGATCTCCTCGGTCACGGCCTCGACGGTGTCGAGCTTCCGCGCGCGCACGTCCAGCGTCGGGTCGTCCGTGTAGAGGCCGTCCACGTCCGTCAGCAGAACCAGCAGGTCGGCGTCGATCAGCGAGGCGACGAGCGCGCTCAGGTTGTCGTTGTCCCCGACCTTGATCTCCTCGACCGCCACGGTGTCGTTCTCGTTGACGACCGGCAGCACGTCGAACTTGAGGAGCGAGAGCAGCGTGTTCTTCGCGTTCAGGTAGCGCGCGCGGTCGCCGATGTCCTGGGCCGTGAGCAGCACCTGCCCCACCCGGATGTCGTGGCGCCGGAACGCGGCCTCGTAGTGCCACATGAGCCCGGCCTGACCCACGGCGGCGGCCGCCTGCGTGTCCGGGATCGAGCGCCGCCGCGCGCCGAGGCCGAGCCGCGCGACGCCGGTGGCGATCGCGCCCGAGGTGACGAGCACGACGTGGCGGCCCGGGCGGACGGCCGCGATCTCGTCGGCGAGCGCGCCGATGCGCGCGGGCGAGGCGCCGGCGCCGGGCTCGGTGACGAGCCCGCTGCCGACCTTCACGACGAGCCGGCGCACGCGGCCGAGCCGGCGCTCGCGCGCGGTCACGCCGAGCGTCCGGCGCGCGCGGACGCGCCCTCGGCGAGCCGCGCGGCGATCGCGCGCACCAGCTCGGGGAGCCCCCGGCCGGTGACGGCGGAGATCACGTGGAGCTCGAGCCCGTGCGCCGCGCAGTGGCGCTCGAGCCGCTCGAGCGCCGCGGCCGCGGCACGCCCCGCGTCGCGGGCCTCGAGGAGGTCGGCCTTGTTGGCGACGACGAGCTGCGGGCGCTCGGCGAGCGCCGCCGAGTACGCCCGGAGCTCGCGGTTGATCGCGTCGAGGTCCTCCAGCGGGTCCCGCCCGGACAGCGGATCGAGGTCGAGCAGGTGGACGAGGAGCCGCGTGCGCTCGGTGTGGCGCAGGAACTGGTGGCCGAGCCCCCGGCCCCCGGCGGCGCCCGGGATCAGCCCCGGCAGGTCGGCGATCACGAACGCGCGCTCGGCGTCCACGCGCACGATCCCGAGCGTCGGCGCCAGCGTCGTGAACGGGTAGTCGGCGATCTTCGGCCGGGCGGCCGACAGGCGCGAGACCAGCGTCGACTTGCCCGCGTTCGGGAAGCCGATCACGCCCACGTCGGCCAGCAGCTTGAGCTCGAGGTGGAGCCAGCGCTCGGAGCCGGGGCGGCCGAGGTCGGCGCGGCGCGGCGCCTGGTTCGTGGAGGTCGCGAAGCGCGCGTTACCGCGGCCGCCGGACGCGCCGCGCACGGCGAGCACGCGCTGGCCGGGCACGGTGAGGTCGCCGAGGCGCGCGCCGGTGTCACGCTCCGTCACGAGGGTGCCGAGCGGCACGCGGAGCACGAGGTCCTTGCCGCTCGCGCCGTGGCGGTTGGCGCCCTGGCCGTGCTGGCCGCGCTCGGCGTGGTAGTGGCGCTGGTAGTGGTAGTCGAGGAGCGTGGTCAGGGCGGGGTCGGCCTCGAGCCAGACGCTGGCGCCAGCGCCCCCGTCGCCGCCGTCCGGGCCCCCGCGGGGCACGTACTTCTCGCGGCGGAAGCTGACGCAGCCGGCGCCCCCGTCGCCGCCCTTGACGAAGATGTCGATCTCGTCGACGAACATGTGGCTCGCGGGCCGGGGGGCCGCCCGCCGGGGGTCACGCCTGGCCGGTCGCGATGCTCACGAAGCGCGAGTCGCCGCGGCGCTGGAAGCGGACGTACCCGTCGATCTTCGCGAACAGGGTGTCGTCCGAGCCGAGGCCCACGTTGACGCCCGGCTTGAAGCGGGTCCCGCGCTGGCGAACGAGGATCGAGCCGCCCGTCACGAACTGGCCGGCGAAGCGCTTCACGCCGAGCATCTGGGGGTTCGAGTCCCGCCCGTTCCTGGAGCTGCCGACGCCCTTCTTGTGCGCCATGGTGCCCTCTAGACCTCGATCCTCGTGATGCGGACCGTCGTGGCCGCCTGGCGGTGGCCGCGGTGCCGCCGGTAGTTCTTGCGCCGCTTGAACTTCACGATGCTGACCTTGCGGCCGCGCCCCTGCGCGACCACCTCGCCCGACACCCGGGCGCCGGCGAGCGCCCGGGCGCCGGCGATGACCTCGCCGTCGCGCTTGACCAGCAGCACCGACCGGAACTCGACGGGCGCGCCCTTGACGCCCGCGAGCTTCTCGATCGCGATGACCTGCCCGGGTGTCACGCAGTACTGCTTGCCGCCGCTCGCGATGACCGCTTCCATGGACCCGTTACCTTCCTGAAACGTGAATGGTGACGAGCACCTATGAGACCACAGGGCGACGCCCCGCGTCAACTGGAGGAGCTCTCGCGCGGGCTAGACGGTCTGCATGTAGTCGGCGAGCCGCTTGCGCACGAACAGGCGCGAGCGGTGGACGCGCGACTTCACCGCCGGCAGGCTGATCCCGAGCGCCTCGGCGATGTCGGGGTTCGAGAGGCCCTCGACGTCGTGCAGGACGAGCGCGGTGCGGTAGTCGGGCGGCAGGCCGTCGATCGCCTCGGTGAGCACGCGGCGCAGCTCGCCCTGCAGGGTCGCCTCGTCCACCCGGCGCGACCAGTCGTCCATCGGCTCGAAGTGGCGCCCCTCGTCGTCGAGGACCGGCAGCACGTCGTCGATCGCGATCTCGCGCGCCTTCGCCTTGCGCGTGCGCAGCTTCTGGTACGCGGCGTTGGCCGCGATGCGGTAGAGCCAGCTGCCGAAGGCGGCCTCGCCCTTGAACGTCTGGATCTTGCGGACCGCGGTCCAGAGCGCGTCCTGGGCCGCCTCCTCGGCGTCCTCCTTCGAGCCGGTGATCCGGAGCGCGAGCCGGTAGACGCGGTCGCCGTAGGCGTCCACGAGCGTGGCCGGCGCCTCCGGGTCCTCGCGCCGGAGCGCCTCGACGAGCGGCGCGTCGCCGTCGGGCCGCGTGCGCGGGACGACGCTCACCGCCCCGCCTCGTACTGCGCGAGGTAGTGCTTCATCTCGCCCACGCACTGCTCCATGACCGCGATGTCCTTCGAGACCTTCGTCAGGAGGATGGCGCCCTCGAGCGAGGCGACGAGAAAGTCCGCGAGGGCCTCGGGACGCGCCGCGGCGCCGATGTCCCCGCTGCGCCGCGCCCGGTGGAGCGCGACCGTCAGCCGCTCGCGCCAGGCCGCGAAGACGGACGCGAGCCGCGTGCGGAAGCCCTCGTGCACGTCCGACAGCTCCGCCGCCAGGTTGCCCAGCGGGCAGCCGCCCACGCAGTGGCGCTCGCGCTGGGCCTCGAGCACGCGGTCGAGGAAGCAGCGGATCTGGGCGAGCGGGCGGCCCGCCGGGTCGGCGAAGCACGGCTCGAGCGTGCGCTCGATGAACGAGGTCACGAGCTGGTCGAGGATCGCGTGCCCGAGCTCTTCCTTGCTCTTGAAGTGGTAGTAGAAGTTGCCCTTGCCGACGCCGCTCTCGCGCAGCACGTCGTCGAGCACCGTGTGGTTGTAGCCGTGCACGTGGATCAGGCGCTGCGCGGCGGCGAGGATCGCCTCGCGCGTGCTCCGTCCGTCCCGGGTACGGCTGCCGTTGGTCGTCTGCGCTTTCATCTGTACCAACCGGTCGGTACAAAACTACAGCGGAAGCCGGCCCAGGTCAAGCTTGAATCGTTATCTCTGATATCTCAGGCAGTTAGCCAGATGATGACTCGCCGCGTGGTGCCTCAGCGGTTCTCGCGCCGGACATGTTCGAGCATCTCCAGGGCCTCGGTCGCGAGCTTCACCGCCTGCTCGTGCTGCCCCTGGTCGTGCGCGGCCTGCGCCTGGGCCAGGCGCGCCTCGATCAGCTTCACCTCGGGCCCGCGGTTGATCGCCTGGACCGGCCCCTTCGGCTTCGGCAGGTGCCCGAGCTCGGTCTGGGCGCGCGTGATGAGCGCAGGGCACTGGAACGCGCCCACGGCGGCGGGCGCCAGGAGCGCGACCGTCAGGGCGGCGGCGAGGACCAGCGGTCTGTTCATGCGGACTCCCTCCTCAGAAGAGCGGCGTGGCGACGCGCAGGGCCGCCATCACGACCGGTTTCGGATAGACGCCGAGCGCCACGACGCCGAGCGCGCAGAGCACGAGCGCGAGCGCCAGCGGCGCGGACAGCTGGATGCGCCCGGGGCGCTCGGGTGCCTCGATGTACATGCGCTTGGCGACCAGCAGGTAGTAGAACAGCGCGACGACCGTGAGCACCGCGCCGACCAGCACGAGCCAGTAGAGGCCCGCCGCGGCCGCCGCCCAGAAGACGTACAGCTTCGCCCAGAACCCCGCGACGAACGGGATGCCGCCGAGGGAGAGCAGGAACAGCAGCATCGCCAGCGCCAGGAGCGGCGAGCGCTGCGCGAGCCCGCGGAGGGCCGCGGTCGCCTCCGAGCCCTCCGCCCGGGCCACCGCCTCGACCACGAGGAAGGCGCCCATGTTGCTGAACACGTACGCGACCAGGTAGAAGAGGATCATCGCGGTCCCCGCCGCGGAGGCGGCGGCGAAGCCGACGAGCATGTAGCCGATGTGGGCGACGCCGGAGTAGGCGAGCAGCCGCTTCGTGTTCTGCTGCGGCAGCGCCATCAGGTTGCCCGCGACGATCGTGACGGTGGCGAGGCCGGCGGCGATCGGCATCCAGGCGTCCGCGCGCTCGCCCATGCCCTCGAAGTAGACCCGGAACAGCACCACGAAGCCGGCGGCCTTGGGCGTCACGGACAGCCACGCGACGAACGGCGTGCTCGCGGCCTCGTACGTGTCGGGCACCCACATGTGGAACGGGAACGCGGCGATCTTGAACGCGAAGCCGGCGAGCGCCGCGAGCAGGCCGAGCAGCAGGAGCGGCTCGGCCGTGGAGAAGGCCTGCGCCACCTTCGCGAGGTCGGTGGACCGCGCCGCGCCGTACACGAACGAGAGCCCGTACGCGAGCACCGCGGAGGACACGCTGCCGACCAGGAAGAACTTGAGCGACGCCTCGACCGCCGTCGCGTCGCGCTTGAGGAAGCCCGCGAGCACGTAGAGGGGGATCGACATGACCTCGAACGCGACGAACAGCAGGATCAGGTCGCGGGCCGAGGCGAGCACGAGCATCCCGAGGAGCGAGGTGAGCAGGAGCAGGTGGTACTCGCCCGCGCGCCGCCCCGAGGCGGGCCGGGCCCCGAGCCCGGCCAGCAGCCCGATGACGGTCGCGCCGAGGAACAGCCGCTTCGCGAAGATCGCGAGCCCGTCCTGCACGAACATGCCGCCCGGCCCCGCCGGCGCCGGCGTCACGACGAGGCTCAGCGCGCCGACCACGAGCACGCCGCCGAGGGCCGTGCCCGCGAGCCAGCGGCGGTCCTCGCCGCGCGCGAAGAGGTTCAGCACGAACACGAGCAGCAGGACGGCCCCGAGGGCGAGCTCCAGGACGCCGGCGGCGAGCGGGGCGGGCAGCATCGCGTCAGGGCCCCACGATCCGCGCGAGGAGCGGCACGGTCGCCGTGTCCACCGGCCCGAGCGCCAGGCCGGGCGCCATCCCGAAGAGGACCAGCACGAAGACGAGGAGCACGAGCGCCACCCACTCGGGCCCGCGGGCGTCCTCGAGGTGCCGGAAGTGCGGCGACTCCGGCCCCCAGAAGATCTGCTTGGTGACCCGCAGCACGTACACCGCGGTCAGGAACGTGCCCACCACCGCCGGGAAGAGCCACCAGCGGTGCTCCGAGCGCCAGGCGCCCATGAACGTGAGCAGCTCGGCGACGAAGCCCGAGGTCGCGGGGAGCCCCAGCGAGGAGAGGCCGCCGACGGTGAACGCGGTGGCGACCCCGGGCATGACCCTGCCGAAGCCGCCCATCCTGCCGATCTCGCGCGAGTGGGCCTTCTCGTAGACGAGGCCCACCAGCGCGAAGAAGAGGCCGGTCATGATGCCGTGGGCGAACATCTGGAACACCGAGCCGTTGAGCCCCGCCTCCGTCAGCGTCGCGGCGGCGAGCAGCACGAGCCCCATGTGCGACACCGAGGAGTACGCGATCACGTACTTGAGGTCCGTCTGCGCCATCGCCGAGAGCGCGCCGTAGACGATGTTGACGCAGGCGATCGTCCCGACGAGCCAGACCAGCTCCGCGGCGCCCTCGGGCAGGAGCCCCATCCCCACCCGGACGATGCCGTAGGCGCCGAGCTTCATCAGCACGCCGGCGTGCAGCATGGACACCGCCGTCGGCGCCGAGGCGTGGCCGTCGGGCGACCACGTGTGCAGCGGCCAGATGCCCGCGAGGACGCCGAAGCCGACGTAGAAGGCGAGGAAGACCCAGCGCTGGACGCCCGGGGCGAACACGGCGGTCTCCATGTCGAGGTACGAGAACGAGCCCGCGCCCGCGTGGACCCAGAGGGCGAAGATGCCGACGAGGATGAACGCGGAGCCGAAGAGCAGGTAGAGCGTGAGCTTCATCGCCGCGTACTCCTTCGTCCCGACGCCGGTCTCCCGGTACGCCCAGGCGAAGATGCCGCGGGGCCGGATCTCGCCCGACGAGCCCCAGATGCCGATCAGCAGGTACATGGGCAGGACGGCGAGCTCGTAGAACAGGAAGAGCACGAAGAGGTCGAGCGAGACGAAGACCCCGAAGACGCCCGTGACGAGCGCGAGCAGGAGCGCGTAGAACTCCTGGCTCCGCACCTTCACGGTCCACGACGCGAACACGCCCGCGAAGATGATGATGGCCGTGAGCAGCACCAGGAGCAGGCTGATCCCGTCCACGCCGAGCTCGTAGGAGATCCCGAGCGGCGGGACGAGCGCCACCTTCTCGTAGAACTGGAAGCCCGCGCCCTCCCGGTCGTAGGCGACGTAGATCCCGAGCGAGAGCAGCAGCGACACGCCGGTCGTGACCGCGGCGATCAGGCGCACGGCCCGCGGCCGGTGACGGGCCGTGAACATGATCAGCAGCGCGCCGACGAACGGCGACCACGTGATGACCGAGAGGACGGGCAGCCTCAGCGCATCCACAGGCGCGCCCACACGACGAGGAACAGCACGCCGAACGCGACGCCGAAGACGTAGTCCTGGGGCACGCCGCTCTGGATCCGCCGGAGCGCGTCGCCGCCGCGGAGCGTCCAGGCGCTCGCCACGTTCAGCACGCCGTCCACCAGGTACCGGTCGATCCAGCCGACCAGCCGCGAGAGGGCCAGGACGAAACCGCGGTAGAGGCCGTCGTAGAGCGCGTCGAGGCCGTAGCGGCGGCGCGCGAGCGCGTCGAGGACCGAGAGCGGGAACGCCGCCGCGACGCGCCGCGGGTCGAGGGCGCCGCGCTGGTACATCGCCCAGGCGAGCGCGACACCCGCCAGCGCCAGCCCGACGGAGAGCGGCGCGAGCCAGGCCGGCCCGTGGGCCTCGCCCCCGCCGGCCGCCAGGCGCAGGCCAAGCAGGACGGTGAGCGCCGCGAGGAGCCAGAGCGGGCCGCGCATCGCCCACGCCGGCTCGTGCGCGTGGCCCGCGGCCGTGGCCGGGCCGAAGAAGGCGGTGAACACGACGCGGAACATGTAGAAGGCGGTGAGGAACGCGGTGAGCGCGAGCATGACGAAGGGCCACGTCATGTGCGCCGCCCACACGCCGCCGAGCACGGCCTCCTTGGAGAAGAACCCCGCGAGCGGCGGGACTCCCGCGAGCGCGAGCGTGCCGACGAGGAACACGAGGCCCGTCTGCGGCATCGCGCGGAAGAGCCCGCCCATCCGGAAGATGTCGTTGGAGCCGACCGCGTGGATCACGGCGCCGGCGCCGAGGAAGAGCAGGGCCTTGAACAGGCCGTGCGTGAGCAGGTGGAAGAAGCCGGCCTCCGCCGCACCCGCGCCCGCCGCCGCCATCATGTAGCCGAGCTGCGAGACGGTCGAGTAGGCGAGCACGCGCTTGATGTCGTTCTCGACGCAGGCCATCGTCGCCGCCAGCAGCGCGGTGAACGCGCCGACCCAGCCGATCAGCGCGAGCACGTCCGGCACGAGCGCGAACAGCGGCTGCGCGCGCGTGACCATGTACACGCCGGCCGTGACCATCGTCGCGGCGTGGATCAGCGCGGAGACCGGCGTCGGGCCCTCCATCGCGTCGGGGAGCCAGACGTGGAGCGGGAACTGGGCCGACTTGCCGACCGCGCCGAGGTAGATCAGGAACATGATCGTGCCGAGCGCCGGGATCGCGAGCGCGTGCGCCTGCGCCTTCGCGAAGAGCGTCGCGAACTCGAACGTCCCCGTGGCGGCCCACAGCATGACGATCCCGATGATGAAGCCGAGGTCGCCGAGCTTCGTGATCCAGAACGCCTTCACCGCCGCGCGCGCGGCCGCCGGGCGCTGGTACCAGTAGCCGATGAGCAGGTAGGAGCAGAGTCCCACCAGCTCCCAGAACACGAACATCTGGAGGAAGCCCGGCGAGAGCACGAGGCCGAGCATCGAGAACGCGAACAGCGACTGGTAGGTGTAGTAGCGGCCGAGCGCGGGCGCCGGCTCGTCGGCGAGGTAGGCGAGCGAGTACACCTGCACGAGGAACGAGACCAGCGTCACCAGCACGAGCATCGCGTTCGCCAGCGGGTCCACGAGCAGGCCGACCGTCGCCATCGGGCCGCCGTCGCCGGGGAGCCACGCCCAGGTCGCGGTGTGCCGGAAGCCCTCGTTCCAGATCAGGAGCGCGCCGCCGAGCGACGCCGCGATCGCGGCGATGCCCACCGCGCCCGCGACCCGGCCCGCCCGCCGGAGCGGCGCCACGACCGCGAGGAGCAGGAAGCTCGTGAACGGAAGCGCGAGCACGAGCAGCGGGAGCCACACGAGCAGGCGCACGCTAGCCCCGCAGGAGGTCGAGCCGGTCGGCGTCGACCGTCCGGCGCACCCGGAAGATCACGATGACGATGGCGAGGCCGACGGCGACCTCGGCGACCGTGATCGCGATCGTGAAGAGCGTGAAGACGAGGCCGGCGACGTCGCCGTGGAAGCGCGCGAACGCGACCAGGTTGATGTTGACCGCGTTCAGCATCAGCTCGATGCCGAGCAGGATGCCGACCGCGTTCCGGCGCGTCAGCACGCCGAACAGGCCGATCGCGAACACGAGCGCGGCGAGCGTGAGGTAGGCGCCGAGGCTCATTCCTCGGTCCTCGCGAGGTAGAGCGCCCCGAGCAGCGCCGCGACCAGCAGCAGGCCGAGCAGCTCGAGCGTCACCGCGAACGGGCCCACGAGCGCCCGGCCGATCGCCACGGTCGTGTCGCCCGCCAGCGGCGACCGCGGCGGCGTCGCCGGGCCCTGGAGCAGGAACCCGGCCACGGCCACGAACACGGCGGCGGCCACGACGCCGCCGTTGAACACGTGGCGGCTCGCCTGGGTGATCCGCTCGCCGACCAGGCGCTCGGTCAGCATGATCGCGAACACGACGATCGTCACGACGCCGCCCGCGTAGAGCAGCAGCTGGACGCCGAACAGGAACGGCGCGTCGAGCAGCAGGAAGACCAGGCCGGTCGCCACCAGCGCCGCCGCGAGGTAGAGGACCGCGTGGAAGAGGTTGGGCGTGAGCACGACGGCGAGGCTCGAGGCCAGCAGCGCCGCGGCCACGACCCAGAACGCCACCGTCTCGCCGGTCACTCCCTGGCCCCTCCCTCGCCCGCCGCGCGCGCCGCCTTGGGGGGGGCCTGCATGTCCCGGAGCCTGGTGCCGGTCGCCCACGAGTGCTCGAACCGGAGACCCAGGGCGTGGAGCCGGTCCTTGTCGAGGAGCAGCTCCCGCCGGTCGGTCGTGGCGAGATCGAACGTCTTCAGCATGACGATCGCGTCGGTCGGGCACACCTGCACGCACAGCTCGCAGAACTCGCAGGAGTACAGCTCGAGCGTGAAGGTCTTCGCCCAGTTGCGCTTCTCGGCCTTCAGCATCTCGACCTTGATGACCTGCGGCGGGCAGATGTACTCGCAGAGCCGGCAGCCGATGCAGTTCTCCTCGCCGGTCTCCCGGTCGTAGGTGAGGGCGAGCACGCCGCGGAAGCGGTCCGGGTACACGCGCGTGACGTCCGGGTAGCGGAGCGTGACGGGCCGCCGGAACAGGTTCCGCAGGGTCGTGCCCATCGCGCGCCCGACGGCGCCGACGAGCTGCGCGGTCTCGCGCAGGACACCCTGGGCGGTGCCGCCGTCAGGCTGCACCGGCACCTCCCGCGGCGACCCAGAGCGCGGTCGCCAGCAGCAGGAGGACCGACGCGGGCAGCATGAGCTTCCACGAGATCGCGAGGATCTGGTCCACGCGGATCCGCACGAAGCTCCAGCGCACCCACGTGACGAGCAGGAAGATCGCGAGCGCCTTCGCGAGGAACCAGACCGGGCCGAGCCACGCGGGGCCCGGGCCGAGCCAGCCGCCGAGGAAGAGCAGCGCGCCGAGGAAGCTCGTCCCCAGCATGTGCGCGTACTCGCCGAGCTGGATCAGCGCGAGCTTCATCCCGCTGTACTCCACGCGGAAGCCCGCGACCAGCTCGGACTCGGCCTCGAGGATGTCGAACGGCACGCGGTTCTCCGCGGCGAGCGTCGCGACCACGAACGCCAGGAACGCGAGCTGCCCGAGGACCGGGTACGCGACGAACCAGAGCCCCGCCTGCGCGCCGACGATGGCCGACATCTGGAGCGACCCCGCGAGCAGCACCGGCACGAGCGCGACGAAGATGAACGGCAGGTCGTAGGAGATGATCTGGTTCACGGCGCGCATCACGGACAGCAGCGCGTACTTGTTGTTCGAGCCCCAGCCGCCCATGAAGAGCCCGACGATCTCGAGCGAGGAGACGGCGAGGAAGAACAGCACGCCGATGGCGAGGTCGGCGACGCCGAGCCCGGGCGCGAACGGGATCGTCGCGAAGATCAGGAGGCACGGGACGAGGAAGACGATCGGCGCCAGGTTGTACACGCCGCGGTCGGCGCGCGCGGGGACCACGTCCTCCTTCAGCATGAGCTTCAGCCCGTCCGCGATCGGCTGGAGCCACCCGTGCGGCCACCCGACGTAGTACGGGCCGATGCGCGACTGCAGCCGCGCCGCGAACTTCCGCTCGAGCAGCGTCACGTACGCGACGAGGCCGACGAGGGCGCCGAGCACGACGGCGGCCTCGAGCGCGTGCCGGGCGAACGAGGGCATCAGCGATCCACCTCGCCGAACACGGGGTCCACGGAGCCCATGATCGCGACCACGTCGGCCACCTTGTGGCCGGGGATGATGTGCGGCAGCACGGCGAGGTTCGAGAACGACGCCCCGCGCCACTTCATGCGGTAGGGCCTGGGCCCGCCGTCGCTCACGATGTAGCAGCCCACCTCGCCGCGCGCGCCCTCGACGCGCGCGTACGCCTCGCCCTTCGGGACCCGCACCTGCCCCACGGACTTCACGCCCGGGCGCGACGAGATCGGCCCCTCGGGCAGCCCGTCGAGCACCTGGCGGGCGATCCGGATCGACTCGCGGAACTCGACCATCCGCACGCGGTAGCGCGCGTAGCAGTCGCCCGCCGCCTCCACGGGCACGCGGAACCGGAAGTCCCCGTACGAGGAGTAGGGCGCGTCGCGCCGGAGGTCGAAGTCCACGCCGGAGCCCCGGAGCAGCGGGCCGGCGATGCCCACCTCCTGCGCGAGCTCGCGCGAGACGACGCCGACGCCCTGCGTGCGCACGCGGAAGACGGCGTTGTCCTCGAGCATCGCCTCCCACTCGTCGATCCGCCGCTCGATGAACGCCACGGTGTCGCGGACCTTCCGGTCCCAGCCCGCGGGGACGTCGTAGCGCGTGCCGCCGACCTGGTGGAAGCCGTAGAGCAGGCGCGCCCCGGTCAGCTCCTCGAGGCGGTCGAGGACCTCCTCGCGCTCGCGGAAGCAGTAGAGGAACACCGTGGCGCCGCCCCCGAGCGCCCCGCCCATGTCCATGCACCACGTGCCGAGCCAGAGGCAGTGCGAGGCGATGCGCTGCAGCTCGGCGACGAGCACGCGCAGGTACTGGGCGCGCCTCGGCACCTCGAACGTGCCGAGCGCCTCGACCGCCGACACGTACGCGAGCTCCGAGGTCATCGCGGCGACGTAGTCGGTCTTCGAGGCGATCGACGGGTACTGCACGTACGTGAGGGTCTCGCCGAGCTTCTCGTGGCAGCGGTGCAGGTAGCCGATGATCGCGTCCATCGCGACCACGGTCTCCCCCTCGAGCGTCAGGAGCATGCGAAACACGCCGTGCGCGGACGGGTGCTGCGGCCCCATGTTCATCACGAGGCGCTCGCTGCCCGCGTAGCCGAGCTCGACGACCTGCCGCGTCTGCGTCTCGGGCATGGCGAACGGCTAGCGCATCGGCGAGGCGGGCGCCGGGAGCATCGCGACGGACCGCATCTCGGCCAGCAGGGGCGCCGACTTCGCGACGAAGGCCTGCCACTCCGGGTCCTGGAGCGCCTGCGCGCGCACCGCGGCGCGCTCGTTGAGGTCGCGGTACGCCCAGAGGTGCACGACCTCGTTGAGCTGCGCGACCTCCGTCTGCCAGAGGCCGACGCGCCTCGAGTACTTCTCGCGCACCGGCATGATCGCCCGGAAGTGCCCGAGCCACTCCGGCGCCTTGCCGACGTGCGTGCGGTACGTCCGGAGCTCGTAGACGTGGCCGGCGTCCGCCGGCGGCTGGAGCGGCAGCACCTCGGAGAGGAGCTTGTTCTCCTGCGCGACGAGCAGCGGGCGGATCTTCGGCAGGTAGCCCTCGGTCCAGTCCCGGTTCTTCGCCAGCTCGCCGCGCAGCCGCGTGCGCTCCTCGAAGCTCGGATAGCTCCAGAGGTGCACGAACTGGTTGAGCGGGCCGATCTCGGTCGTCCACGAGCCCACGAGCGTGCCGTACCGGTCCCCGCGGACCGCCCGGCCGGTCTCCCGGTTGTGCTCGAGGTACTGGCCCTGCGTGCCGGGCACCAGCGTGTAGGTGCGCAGCTCGTAGATCATCGTCGGCTCCTCCGGCGGCGGCTCACCGGTACGGGGTGTGCGGCGTGTCCACGGCGTAGTCCTTCCGCAGCGGGTGGCCCTCCCAGTCCTCGGAGAGCAGGATCCGCCGGAGGTCGGGATGGCCCTCGAAGACCACGCCGAACATGTCGTAGCACTCGCGCTCCATCCAGTCCGCGCCGCGCCAGACGCCGGTGAGCGTGGGGCAGCGCGGCGCGCCCGCGTCGAGCCTCGTCCGCAGCGTGAGCCCGAGCCGCGCGTCGAGGTTGTCCACGCGGCAGACGACCTCGAGCCCCCGCTCCTTCCAGTCCACCGCGCTGAGCCAGTTGAAGAAGGCGCAGCCGAGCTCGCGGCGGGCGACACCGCCGGCCTCCTGCCATCGCTCGCGGGGCAGCACGGCGGTCACGCTCGAGCCCTCGACGACGGCCTCGACCCCGAACCGCTCCCGGATCCGCGCCGCGGCGTCGGCGGCCGTCATGCGGACGCGCCCTCGGCGGGCGTCGCGCGCCGCCCGGTCCGCTGGAACTCGCCGACGAGCTCCTGCAGCCGGAGCAGGCCGTACATCAGCGAGTCGGGCGTGGGCGGGCAGCCGGGGACGTAGACGTCCACCGGGACGACGCGGTCCACGCCCTTCACCACGTGGTAGCCGTGGCGGAAGGGGCCGCCCGAGTTCGCGCACGAGCCCATCGAGACGACCCACTTCGGGTCCGGCATCTGGCCGTAGATGCGCTTGAGCAGCGGCGCCATCTTGATCGTCACCGTGCCGGACACGATCATGAGGTCCGAGTGGCGCGGCGAGGCCCACGGCACCATCCCGAACCGCTCCACGTCGAAGCGCGAGGCGAACGTGGCCATCATCTCGATCGCGCAGCACGCGAGCCCGAACGTGACGGGCCAGATCGAGGACTTCCGGGCCCAGTTGAAGATCTTCTCGGTGGACGTCGTCACGATCCAGCCGCCCGGCATGTGGTGGATGGCGTCGGCGATGGACGCGAGCGTCTCCGACGTCTTGTCGTCCTGCGCGCGCTCCTGGTGGTACTTCTCCCACTCCTGGAGGTCCTTGAACTCGCTCCAGCCCGGCGGGGGGATCCGCGGCACCGGCGGCTTCACTTCCACTCGAGCACTCCCTCCCGGTACGCGTAGAGCCAGCCGAGCCCGATGATCCCGATGAACGCCGCCATCACCCAGAAGGCCGGCATGCCGCCCGCGCGGAGCACGAGCGTCCACGGGATCAGGAAGACGGCGAGCGCGTCGAACACGATGAAGACGAGGGCGACCAGGTAGAACCCGACGGGGAACTGCACCCACGCCGGGCCGACGGGCTCGGCGCCGCACTCGTAGTTCATCTGCTTCACGGCGTCCGGGCGGTGGGGCCGCAGGAGCCACGCCACCGCCAGCGACCCGACAGCGAAGCCGACGATCAGGACCGCGAAGATGAACACGGGCAGGTAGCCCGACACGCGTTCCTCCTTCGAAATCGACGCGGAGGAGTATAACACGCCGCATCATTCGCGTGGAGCCCCGCCGGGCCTGGAGTCGTGCCTCTCGTGCTAGCATTTCCGCACGATGCGGATCCTGGTGGTCGAGGACGAGACGGATCTCGGCGACGTGTTCCGGGATTTCCTGCTCGAGCTGGGTCATCAGCCGCTGGTGGTCCGCAGCGCCGAGGCCGCGCTCGGCAAGCTCGCGACCGAGCGCCCGGACGCGATCATCCTCGACATCCACCTGCCCGGCATGAGCGGGCTCGACTTCCTCCAGCTCCGCCCCGTGCGCGAGCTCGGCGTCCCGATCGTCGCGGTCTCCGGCGTCGTCACCGAGAGCCAGGCCCGCGAGTGCCTGCGCCTGGGCGCGGCCGACTTCGTCGGCAAGCCCGTGCCCCTCGACCGCCTCAACGAGGTCCTGACGGTCCTCGAGCCGCACGCGATGAGCCGGCTCCTCGAGCGCGAGGCGCCCGCCGACCGGCGGCGCGCCCCCCGCGCGCCCGTGTCGCTCCCGGTCCGGATCCGCGAGTACAGCGGCGCCGAGCACCACGCGATGTCCGTGGAGGTCGGCGTGGCGGGCATGAAGGTGCGCGTGCCGGGCGCGCTCGAGCCGAAGAGCGCCGTGCGGATCTCCTTCACGCCGCTCGACGGCGGGACCGCCGTCGAGGCGGTCGCGCTGGTCCTCCGCCGCGACCCGGACGGCTACGCGCTCACCTTCGTGAACCTGCCCGAGGCGAGCGTGCGGCGCCTCGGCGAGCTCGTCAGGCAGCGCCGCTAGAGGAGCGCGAGCGCCCCCGTGCGATCCGCGGCGGCGAGCCGCGCCAGCACGTGCTCGGCGAGCGCGACCGCCCGCGGCTCGGCGTCCGGCCCCTGGAGCACGAGCACCCGGTAGCGGGCGGCCAGGCTCCGCGCCGCCTCGAAGCTCCCGCCGGGCGCCTCGAGCTCCGCCGCCCGCGTCACGCCGGCCAGCAGGCGCTCGAAGTGCGCGGCCATGCGGCGGCGGACGTCGCCGTACCCCTTCACGAGCTGCGCGGCGCGCGCCACCTCCAGCGCGAGCGCCCGGTCCCAGCGGGCGCACCGCTCGACCGCCGCGAGCCAGCGGTCGATCCGCGCGTGCTCCAGGCGCGCGCGGAGGGAGATCGGGCGGAGCGGCTTGAGCAGCGTGAGCAGCCACACGCGCAGGTACCCGCTGACCGTCGTGGTCCGCACGTGCTGCGCGAGCGCGGGGCGCGCGTGCGGCCAGCGGCGCTCCGCCCAGCGCGCCAGCGGCGCGACCAGCCGGTCCGGGAGCACCCCCAGGATCTCGTCGAGGTCGGGCTTCAGGTAGTCGGTCACGACGATCTCGCCCCGCTCCGCGCCCGTCTCGCGGCGGATGCGCTCGAAGCGGCCCGCGCGCGTCTTGAGCTGGGCCACACGCACGGCGTCCTCATACGTCATCAGCACCGCGAGCCAGCGCGCGAGCGTCGCGGTGAGCTCCGTGTCGCCGCCGGCCGCGAACGGCCGGAGCCGCTCGAGGTAGCGCCGCGCGTACGCGGGGTCCTGGTAGTCCAGGAGCCGCGCCACGCCCTGCCCGAGCGTCGGCCGGAGCGCCTCCGGCAGCTCCGCGACGGTCCGTGCGAGCGCGTCGTCGGTGATCACCGCCGCCGGGGCGGCGGCGGGCGGCGGGGCTGGAGTCCCGGCGCCCGCCCCCTCGCGGAGCCTGGCGGTGACGGCGAGACCGGCGTCGAAGCCGCGCAGGTTGGCCTCGACCTGGACTCCCTTGCGCTCGATCGCCGCGCGGAACGCCTCGGGCCGCACCGGCAGGGCGCCCGAGCCGGCGAGCGCCCCGAGCAGGACCGCGTTCGCCTCGGTCCCGTGCTCGCGGGCCAGGGCGAGCGCGTCGAACGCGTAGAGCGTCCTCGCGAACGCGCGCGCGGCGGCCTGGAGGTCGGCGATCGGGTAGATGCCGTTCCCCGTCGGGATCTTCTCGTGGATCGAGTACAGGCGGTGCGTGCTCGCGACGATCGTCGTGCGCGCGGGCGACGGGAAGCCGAGCTCGATCGAGCGCCCGACCTCGAGGAACTCGGCGGCGAGCAGGACGTCGAGCGCCCCCGGCACCGGGTAGAGCGAGAAGGTGGGCGCCGCCTCCTCGCCGGCCTCGCGCGCCGTGAACAGCTCGACGTAGTAGGACGTCGAGCCCGTGCGCTGCGCCACGCCGGGAATGGACGTGCCGTGCACCGGGTAACCGTCCACGAGCGCCGCGTCCACGATCCAGTCGAGCAGGACGCCGCCCCCCTGCCCGCCGACGGCGGGGATCAGGACGCTGAGGAGCCGCCC
>Ga0156246_1078_pt2 | contig 38938 bp, 43 predicted proteins | sample RifCSPlowO2_12_FD_107893 | JGI IMG/M metagenome (GOLD analysis project Ga0156246, IMG submission 107893) | Candidatus Rokubacteria bacterium RIFCSPLOWO2_12_FULL_73_47 | reverse complement strand
CCTCGCCGTGGTCATGGCGGTCATCTTCTTCCTCGGGTTCTTCATCGACTTCCTGGAGATCTGCTTCATCCACATCCCGATCCTGACGCCGGTGCTGGTCACGCACTTCGGCTTCGACCCCGTGTGGCTCAGCATCGTCCTCGCGGTGAACCTCCAGACGTCGTTCCTGAGCCCCCCGTTCGGGTTCGCGCTCTTCTACCTCCGCGGCGTCGCGCCGCCCGAGATCACGACGGGCGACATCTACCGGGGCGTCATCCCGTTCCTCGCGCTCCAGCTGATCGGCATGACGGTCGTGATCGCGTACCCGGACATCGTCTTCATGATGATCCGGTTCTTCCGCGGCTGAGCGCGCTCAGCGGAGCAGCAGCTCGTACATCGCGATCAGGGCCCACGCGGCCAGCAGCATCCCGAGGCTCAGCACGACCCCTTCGTAACCCTTTCTGATCTTCATCCCCGTCTCTCCGCGTCCTGTGTGCGTGGATGGAGTCCACCGCTCGGACGAGCGGCGACACATGGCTCGGGGGCGACGGGTGGGCTAGTGGTCTTCGGACGACTGCGCGGACGTGGGCGGGGGCGCGGGCGCGCGCAGGCGGTGGCCCAGGCGCTCGCGCGGGGGAGGGATCACGGGCTCGACGCGGGCGATGGGCCGGCCGCTCGCGGGTGTCTGCAGGCGGTCGGGGCCACGCGGCGGCACCGCCATGACCGGGGCGTCCCCGACGCGCGCCTGGCTGGCCCGGACGCCCTCGACGGAGTCGTCGGGGTTGAAGCTCACGGCGCCCGGCATCAGCGGGTTCGCGAAGTCGACCGCCACGTACACGAGAAGCAGCAGGACCAGCCGCTGGAGCGCTCGCATCGCGACCATTCTAGCGGACCGGTGCGGGCCGGGCCAGTGGGGAAACGCAGAACGGCGGGGCCCGGAGGCCCCGCCGTCCGTCGTGCGGCCGGGTCGGACGTCAGGCGCCCGAGATCAGGTTCTGGTAGGCGGCCTCCGACATCACGTCCCACGGGTGGAGGCTCGCCGCGAACTTGTTGTACGAGTCGTGCGTCTTCTTCGCGATCGCGCTCTTGGCGGCCTCTTCCTGGTTGACCTGGCCCGCGAGCTTCTTCAGGGCCTTCATGACGTCGGCCGGGAACGGCACGATCTCGACCTTGCTCTTGAACTCGGTCCGGAGCTTGCCGAGCGCGACGATGTTCTTCGCGTCGTACTCGCCGAACTCGAGCGTGTGCATCGCGGTGGCCGTGTAGTCGAGGATGCGCCGCAGGTCCACCGGCAGCGCGTCGTACGCCTTCTTGTTGAAGGTGAACTCGCCCGTCGTGCCGGGCTCGTGCCAGCCGGGATAGTAGTAGTACTTCGCGGTCTGGTGCAGGCCGAGCTTCATGTCGTCGTGCGGCCCGACCCACTCCGAGGCGTCGATGACGCCGCGCTCGAGGGCCGTGTAGATCTCGCCGCCCGGCGTCAGCACGACGGTGCCGCCCGCCGCGGCGACGACCTTGCCGCCGAGGCCCGGGATGCGCATCTTCAGACCCTTGTAGTCGGCGATCGTGTTGATCTTCTTGCGGAACCAGCCGCCCATCTGCACGCCGGTCGAGGCCGACGGCCGCGGCACGAGGTTGAAGGGCTTGTAGGCTTCCTCCCAGAGCTTGATGCCGTCGCCGTAGTAGTACCAGACGTAGTGGCCCTTCGGGTTCATGCCGAAGGGGACGCCCGTGAACCACTGGCAAGCCGCTTCCTTGCCGGCCCAGTAGTACGCCGCCGAGTTGTACGCCTCGAGGGTGCCCTGCGAGCAGGCGTCGAACACGCCGAACGCGGGCACCAGCTCGCCCGCGGCGAACACCTGGATCTTGAGCCGCCCGCCGCTCATCTCGTCGACCATCTTGCCGAACCGCTGGGCGTTGCCCTGCAGGACGTCCAGCGCGGGGGTCCAGCTCGTCGCCATGCGCCACTGGTACTTCGGCTGCGCGATGACGTTGGGCGCGTCGATCGCGGCCGTCGCGCCGGCGGCGACCAGCACGCCACCGGCCTTCACCAGGAACCTGCGTCGCTCCATCGGGATCCTCCTGTGTTGGAGTTCATGCTCCTCGGGACAAGTGGCGGCAGGATAGCATCTGCCCCCCTGCCCGGCAAACGGCCCAGACCCCATTGCAGTTCCCCCGCGCGAGACCAAGCTTGACACCGGCCCCCGTCCACACATAGAGTCAGACCGACCGGTCGGTCTGCGATTTCATGCTGCTGCGCCAGGGACTTACGATGTTCATCCGTCCAGGAGGTAGGGCCGTGCGCTTGGCTGACCAGCGTCTTTCGCCCGTGTGGGACAAGGTGCGGGCGGGCGAGCGGCTCAGCCGCGAGGACGGCCTGCTGCTCTTCGAGACGGAAGACCTCCTCGGCGTCGGGCGCATGGCCGACCACGTCAAGTCCCGGCGCGAGGGGGACCGCGCCTATTTCGTCATCAACCGCTACATCTCGCCGACGAACGTCTGCGTACTCTCCTGCGCCTTCTGCGGCTTCGCCCGCAAGCAGGGCGAGGCCGGCGCCTTCGAGCACTCGATCGAGGACATCGTCGGCATGGTGCGTGCGGAGGTCCGCGAGGTCCACATCGTCGGCGGCCACCACCCGGACTGGCCGTTCGAATACTACGAGCGCGTGCTCGCGGCGCTCCACGCCGCGCGCCCCGACGTCCAGATCAAGGCGTTCACCGCCGCCGAGATCGACTGGTTCTGCAGGCGCTGGAAGCTCGAGCCGCGCGAGGTCCTGACGCGGCTCAAGGCCGCGGGGCTCCAGACGATGCCCGGCGGCGGCGCCGAGATCTTCTCGCCGCGCCTGGCGAAGCTCCTGCGCTACACGGGCAAGGCCGGCGCCGACCGGTGGTGCGAGATCCACGGCACCGCGCACGCCCTCGGCATCCGCACGAACGCCACGATGCTCTACGGCCACGTCGAGACCCTCGCCGAGCGCGTGGACCACCTGCTGCGCCTGCGCGCGCAGCAGGACGCCTCGGGCGGGTTCCTCACGTTCGTCCCGCTGCCGTACCAGGTCGGGACGACGCGCCTGGTGCCGCGGCCGACCCCGCCGGCCGACAACCTCCGGACCATCGCCGCGGCGCGCCTGCTGCTCGACAACTTCCCCCACGTCGAGGCGTACTGGGTGCTGCTCGGCGAGGAGACGGCCTCGGTCGCCCTGCACTTCGGGGCCGACGACGTCAACGGCACGCTCGAGGACGAGCGCGTCCAGCACATGGCGGGGGCCGAGACGCCCGCGGGCCTCGCCCGCGAGCAGCTCTTGCGCATGATCCGCGACGCGGGCAAGGTCCCCGTCGAGCGCGACGCCCTCTACAACGTCGTGAAGGTGTGGCCGGGCGAGGTGAGCGCCGCCGCGGCGCGAGCCGAGCGTTGAGATGAGGTGGCCGGGCGAGGCGAGTGCCGCCGCGGCGCGAGCCGAGCGATGAAATGATCGAGAGCGTCCGCGACAGGGTCCTCGCCGGCAAGCGCCTGGACCGCGAGCACGGCCGCTGGCTCCTCACCGGGGCGCCGCTGCTCGAGCTGGGCGCGCTCGCGCAGGAGGTCCGGTTCGCGCGGCTGCCCGAGCGCGCCGTCACGTTCGTCATCGACTCGAACCCGAACTACACGAACGTCTGCGTCACCGACTGCCAGTTCTGCGCCTTCTACCGCAAGCCCGGCCACCCGGAGGCCTGGACACTCGGCGTGGAGGAGGTGCTCGAGAAGGTCGCGCTCGCCGCCGCGAAGGGCGCCACGACGGTGCTGCTCCAGGGCGGCCACAACCCGGACCTGCCGCTCGAGTACTACGTGAGCCTCGTGCGCGAGACGCGCCGGCGCTTTCCGGGCGTGACGCCCCACTTCTTCACCGCCTCCGAGATCCAGACCGTCGCGCGGGTGAGCGGCCTCTCGATCGGCGACGTCCTCGACCGGCTCCGGGAGGCGGGGCAGCGCACGCTCCCCGGCGGCGGCGCCGAGGTGCTCTCCGAGCGCGTGCGCCGGCGCATCGCGCCGAAGAAGGGCGGGCCCGGCGCCTGGCTCGAGGTCCACCGCGAGGCCCACCGCCGCGGCTTCCAGTCCACGGCGACGATGATGTACGGCCACGTCGAGACGCCCGACGACCTCCTCGATCACCTCGACGCGATCCGCGACCTGCAGGACGAGCACGGCGGCTTCACCGCCTTCGTCCCCTGGTCGTTCAAGCCGGGCCACACGCGCCTCGAGAAGTGGATCACGCAGGTGCAGGGGCCGAACGCGTACCTCCGGATGCTCGCGGCCGCGCGCCTCTACCTCGACAACTTCCCCCACGTCCAGGCGTCGTGGTTCTCCGAGGGCAAGCGCGCCGGCCAGATCGCGCTCCACTTCGGGGCCGACGACTGGGGCGGCACGCTCTTCGAGGAGAACGTCCACCGGGCGGCCGACTTCGTGAACACGATCGGCGTCGAGGAGATCGTGACCCTGATCCGCGAGGCGGGTTTCGCGCCCGTCCAGCGCACGACGACCTACGAGATCCTGCGGCGCTACTAGCCTAGATCGGATCGATCGGGGGGAGCGCGGGGATCAGGCCCTTCGCGTGCGCCAGCCCGAAGAGCCGCTCGATCGCGGCGCGGCCCTCCGCCCCGAGCGAGAGCGTCAGGTCGTTGACGTACATCAGGACGAAGCGCCGGCAGGTCTCCTTGTCGATCCCGCGCCCGTGGCGCATCGCGTACTCGAGCGCCTCGTCGACGTGCGCCTGGGCCCAGGCGATCGAGTCGCGCAGCGCCTGCGAGAGCTGCCGGTGCATCGGCTCGCCGAGGTCGCGCCGCATCACGTTGACGCCGAGCGGGAGCGGCAGGCCCGTCTCCCGCTCCCAGACCTCGCCGAGGTCGAGCACCTTCACGAGGCCGAGCTGCGCGTGGGTGATCTGCCCCTCGTGGATCAGGAGCCCGACCTCCGCCTGGCCCTCCAGGACCGCCCGCGGGATCTTGTCGAACGCGACCTCGATCAGCGGCGGGTCGCCGACGAACAGCCGCAGCAGCAGCGCCGCGGTCGTGTGCCTGCCGGGGATCGCGACGACGCGGCGCTCCAGCTCGGCGCGCGGCACCGGCCCCTTCGCCACCAGGATCGGCCCGTAGCCCTTCCCCATCGACGCGCCGGGGTCCATCATCCGGTAGCGGTCGGCGATCAGCAGGTACGTCGCGAACGAGACCGCCGTCACCTCGAGCTCGCCGGTCCGCGCGCGGCGGTTCAGCGACTCGATGTCCTCGAGCACGTGCTCGATCCGGACGTCCGGGATCCCCACCTTCCCGGCCGTGAGCGCGTAGAACATGAAGGCGTCGTCCGGGTCCGGGCTGTGGCCTATCCTCACCGTCTGCATCGTCGGCTCCCGTGAGCAAGCTCGAGACGCGCGGGCGCATCCTGGAGGCCGCGCTCGAGGTGTTCGCCCGCAAAGGCTACCACAGGGCGCGCGTGGACGACATCGTGCGCGCCTCGGCGACGTCGAAGGGCGCCGTCTACCACCACTTCCCGAACAAGCAGGCGGTGTTCCTCGCGCTCGTGGACGACTTCGCCGCGCGCCTGGCCCGCGGCGTCGCCGCGGCGATCGCCGCGCGCCAGGGCGCGCTCGCCAGGGTGCAGGGCGCGCTCATGGCGGCGCTCGACACCTTCGCCGGCAACGAGCGGCTCGCGCGGCTCATCCTGCTCGAGGCCGCGAGCCTCGGCCCCGTGTACCAGGCCAAGCGCGCCGAGGTGGCCGGCCGCTTCGCCGCGCTGATCCGCGGCTACCTCGACGAGGCGGTCGCCGACGGCTCGATCCCGCCCCTCGACACCGCCGTCGCCACGCTCGCGTGGCTCGGCGCGGTGAACGAGATCGTCATCCAGTGGCTCCACGGCGACGTGCCGGACCTCGGCGCGTCGATCCCCGCGCTGACGCGCCTCCTCCTGCGCTCGATCGGCACGCCCGCCGCGCCGGACGCGCCGCCGGGCTGAGCGTCGCGCCGCCGTTCCGGAAACGCGCGCGCCGCGGCGGCCCGCCGGCGGGTCCGCGTGCTACGATAGTTCCCAACTTCTCGGGAGGCCTCACATGGGCAAGATCAGCGGCGCGCACCTGCTCGTCCGCGCGATGCGCCGGCACGGCGTCGAGCGCATCTTCGGTCTCTGCGGCGATCACGTGAACTCGATCTTCAACGCGTGCCTCGACGAGGGCGTCGGCGTCGTCGACACGCGCCACGAGTCCGGCGCCACGCACCTGGCCGACGGCTGGGCGCGGGTGACCGGCCGGCCCGGCGTCTCCGTCGTCACGGGCGGGCCGGGGCACACGAACTCGCTGACGGGCCTCGCGACCGCGTGGATGGCCGCGAGCCCGATGATCGCGATCAGCGGGATGCACGAGGCGCGCCTGCGCGAGCAGGGCCCCCTGCAGGAGGTGGACCAGCTCGACATGGTGCGGGCGATCACCAAGTGGGCGCGCGTGGCGGAGGACCCGCGGCGGCTCGCCCACTACTTCGCGATCGCGTACCGCGAGGCGGTCAGCGGCCGGCCCGGCCCGGTGCACCTGACGATTCCGAGCGACGTCGCCGAGGCGACGGTGGACGACGACGCGCCGCTGCCCGAGCCTTACCGCTTCGAGCCCGCCGCCGCGAGCCAGGCGGCGCTGGACGCCGCCATCGGCCTGCTCCACGGGGCCGAGCGGCCCGTCGTGGTCGCCGGCAGCGGCGTGTGGTGGAGCCGCGGCTGGGAGGCGCTCGAGCGCTTCGTCGAGGCCGCGCAGCTCCCCTGCTTCACGATCGGCATGGCCCGCGGCGCGGTCTCGGACGAGCACCCGCTCTGCCTCGGCTACGCCGACCCGATCCTCAACGCGGCCGCGCGCGAGATCAAACGCGCCGACGTCGTGCTGCTGATCGGCAAGCGCGTGGACTTCCGCCTGGCGTACGGCAACCTCTTCGGCCCGGACGCCGCGCTGATCCAGATCGACGTCCACGGCCCGGAGCTCGGGCGCAACCGCGCCGCGCAGCTCCCGATCCAGGCGGACGCGCGCGTCGCGCTCGAGCAGCTCGCGGCGGCGGCCGAGCGGCACGGCGGCTGGCGGCAGAAGGCGTGGGTCGAGGAGCTCCGGCGCGCCCGCCGCGCGTTCGTCGCGGCGAGCGCCAGGGACGAGGCCTCGGACGCCGCGCCCCTGCACCCGCTCCGCATCGTCAAGGAGGTCCGCGAGGCCGCGGGCGGCGACGTCACCTGGGTCATCGACGGCGGCGACTTCGCCCAGTGGGCCCGGCTCGCGCTGCCGGCGCGGCTGCCCGGTCACTGGGTGCGCCTGGGCGCGATGGGCACGCTCGGCGCCTCGATCCCCTTCGGCATCGCGGCGCAGCTCGCCCACCCGAAGGAGCCGGTCGTGGTGCTGACGGGGGACGGCGGCATGGCGTTCCACGCCTGGGAGCTGCACACCGCGCTCCGGTTCGAGGCGCCGGTCGTCGTCGTGGTCGGCAACGACTGCGGCTGGGGGATGGAGCGCGAGCTGCAGCGCGCGTTCTACGACCGGACCGTCGGCACCGAGCTGGGCCCGGTCCGCTACGACCGGGTCGTGGCGGCGATGGGCGGCCACGGCGAGCACGTGGAGAAGCCGGCGGAGCTGCGCCCGGCGCTCGAGCGCGCGCTGCGCGCCGGTCGCCCCGCCTGCGTGGACGTGGCGATGCGCGGCGTGGCGAGCCCGCTCACCGCCGCGAACATCGCCCGCATCAAGGCCCGGTGACCGGCGCGTTGCTCGACGCCGTCGTCCGGCGCGACCGCGCGGTCACCCTGGCCGGGGTCGCCGCGGTCGCCGTCCTGGCCTGGGCCTGGCTCGTCCGTCTGGGCCGCGAGCTGGCGGCGATGGCGGACATGCACATGGGGCCGTGGACGATCGTGGACGCGGCGCTGGCGGCCGTCATGTGGGCGGTCATGATGGTCGCGATGATGCTCCCCGCGGCCGCGCCGATGATCCTCGCCTTCACCGCCGTGCACCGCCGGCGCGCGGCGGCGGGCGCCGGCGGCGCGCCCCACGTGAGCGTCTGGCTCTTCGTGACGGGCTACCTCGCCGTGTGGACGGGCTTCAGCGTCGCCGCGGCCGCCGCGCAATGGGGTCTCCACGCCGCCGCGCTCCTGTCCCCGGACGCGATGCGCGCGGCGCCGCTCGTCGGCGCGGCGTTCCTCGCCGCGGCCGGCATCTGGCAGCTCACGCCGCTCAAGTACGCGTGCCTGGCGCAGTGCCGCACACCGCTCGGCTTCCTCCTGCGCGAATGGCGCGAGGGCCGGCGCGGCGCGCTCGTGATGGGCCTGCGCCACGGCGGGTACTGCCTCGGCTGCTGCTGGGTGCTGATGGCGCTCCTGTTCGTGGGGGGCCTGATGAACCTCGTCTGGGTCGCGGCGCTGGCCGGCTTCGTGCTGCTCGAGAAGGTGCTCCCCGCGGGACGCCTGACGAGCTGGGCGAGCGGCGCCGCGCTGCTCCTCTGGGCGGCCTGGACCCTGGCGCAGCGGGGCTGAGGCTACTCCGCCGCCGCGCCGAAGCGCACGCCGAAGTCGCCGGCGCGGATCGCGCGGATGATCGCGTCGCGGTCGCGCGGCGCGTCCACCTCGATCCACGCCCGGCCGACGTGCACCGGCCTGTGGGCGTCGTCGGTCGCGAGCTTCACGAGCGGGATCTCGTCGCTCGCGTACTGCGGCCGGTGATGGCCCGTGTCGCTCACCTCCACCGCGTCGAGGCGCAGGCCGTCGCGCTCGATCACGCGCGCGCGCTCGATCGTCTCCTCGATGGACAGCCGGTACCGCGCCGGGTGGTTCAGCACGTGGAGCGTCTCCCGGTCGCCGAGCACCCGCCCGATGTGCTGGTCGAACCGGTCGTAGTTCAGCTCGACCCCGTGGAAGAGGAGCAGGCGCGAGGCGAGCCGGGGCAGCGCCCGCCAGTAGCTCGCGCCGATGCGGTCCTCGTGGTCAGTGATGGCGAGGAAGTCGTAGCCGAGCGCTTCGTAGGCAGCGACGAGCCGCGCCGGACGCTCGACGCCGTCCGAGTACGTCGTGTGGGCGTGGAGGTTGCCCCGCAGGGGCGGCATCAGACGGCGCAGGCGGCGCGGGTGCCGCGAGGCCGCGCGGGAGCGGTCATCCGCTCAGTTCGCGGGGCGCCGGGCGGGCTCGGGCGGCGGCCCGTCCCACGTGACCGCGAAGCCGAGCCCGAACCAGCCGCTGACCTCGCGCCACCCGGCCACCGGGCCGCCGACGGGCGTGTTCGGCGAGGTCCAGGCCGCGACGCCCGCATGCCCCGTGGACGTCGGGGTCGCGTACCTGCTCGAGAGCCCCCGGACGAAGCTGGGGGCGTAGGGCACGTTCGTGCCGCGCGGGTAGACGTCGCCGTCGCTCGGCCGCGTCGCGTCGCCGATCCCGGTCGGCGCCCCGCCGGGCTCGCGCTCGATCACGACGCGCGGGGGCGCCGGCGCCTTCTGGATCTCGACCTGCTGCGCCGCGGCGGGCGCCGCGGCGAGCACGACGAGCGCGAGGGCGACGAGGAGCCTCATGCGCCCGATGATATCACGCCCGGGTCAGCCGCATGAGCAGGCCGACGTCGGCGAGCGCGTCGAGCGCGAGCGCCGCGTCCTCGACGCGGGCCACCGCGGCCCGCGGCAGCGCACGGGCGGCGTTGTCGCGGAACTTCTCCACCACGGCTTGCGGTTCGAGCGGGCGCCGCGGGCCGCCGCGGCCGTCGGGCTCGCGCGCCTCCAGCACGCGCCCGTCGCGCAGGCGCACGCGCACCCAGCCCGGGAATCCGTCGGGGAAGGTCGAGTCGGGGTCCAGCGCGTGCGCGACGCGCGCGGCGAGCGCGAGCACCCGCGCGTCGGCGATCCGCTCGGGCGCGTACGTGTCCAGTCCGACGCGCCCGTCCACGAGCGCCGCGGCCACGGAGTACGGCAGGCTGAACTGCGCGTCGTACGGCGTGCGCGGGCGGAGCTTCGCCTCGCGTGGCTCGCACACGATCGCCACCTCCCCGGCCGGCACCCGGCACTCGACCGCCGCGATCGCGTCGGGCGTGAGCCCGTGCGCGCGCCGGAGCGCCAGCACGCAGTCGAGGTAGGCGTGGTTGTAGTGGCAGCACGGGTACGGCTTGAAGCCGATGCGGAGGGTCTCCCACTCGCCGCCGAGCGTCCCGAACGGCGCCCGGTCCGGCTCGACGCCGAGGAAGGTGCGGTAGAAGCCGAAGCGCCCGTCGAGGATCGTCGCGGGCCCGGTGAAGCCGCCGCGCGCGAGGCCGGCGGCGACGATGCCCGAGTGCGCCGCCCAGCCGGGGTGCAGGCGCTTGACCCAGGAGCCGTCCTCGAGGAACTCGAGCAGCCCCGAGGCCAGGCTGCCGGCGATGCCGAGGGCGGCGACGAGCCGGGCGGCGTCGAGCCCCTCGAGCCGGCCCGCCGCGAGCGCCGCGGCGAACGCCCCGCACACCGCCGTCGCGTGCCAGCCGCGGGCGTGAAACGCGCCGGGCGCCGCCATGCCGAGGCGCGTGATCGCCTCGAGCCCCGCGACCGCCGCGGTGACGACCCGGCGCCCGTCGGCGCCCGCCGCCTCGCCGAGCGCCAGCACCGCCGGCAGCACGACCGCCGAGGCGTGCGTGATCGAGGCGGCGTGCGTGTCGTCGAAGTCGAGGCCGTGGGCGAGCGCGCCGTTGGCGAGCGCGGCGAGCGGCGCGGGCGCGGTGAGCTTCGTGCCGACCACCGTGCACGGCCCGTCCTGGCCCGCGGCCCAGCCCTCGAGCGCGCCGCGGAGCGCCGGCGCCGTCTCGCCGGTGGACGCGGCGAGCGCGATCCCGAGCACGTCGAGGGCGCGCAGGCGCACGCTCGCCACGACCTCGGGCGGGATGCGCTCGAAGGCGAGGTCGGCGCCGAAGCCGGCCAGCGCGCGGGCCAGGCTCATCGCGCCAATGATACCCTTGCCGCATGCCGAAGGCCGCGCGCGCCGCCCTGCTCGCCGTCCTGGCCCTGCTCCTGGCCGCATGCGGCGAGGTCCTGCAGGGCGAGCCGGCGCCCACGCGCGCGCCCGACTTCCGGCCCGAACAGGTGCGCCGGCCGCTCGTGCTCGTCCGCCTCGTGCGCGGGCCCGGCGAGTGGGAGGAGCGTGAGAGCCGGGCGCTCCCGGACGAGTACCAGGGCGCGCTCCTCGAGGCGCTGAACGCGCGCGCCGTGCTCGCCCGGGAGGTGCAGGTGCGCGGCGAGCGCGACGGCCGGCTCGACGCTCCGGCCGCCCTCGCCCGCGCGCGCGAGCTCGGCGCCGACCACGCCGTCCTGGTCGAGATCCGCGTCGCGCAGGTTCAGGCGGTCTTCTGCCGCGACAGCCGCCGCGCCTTCCGCGCGGCGGCGACGCTCTGGAGCCAGTCGCTCCGGGTGCTGCGCGCGGCGGACGGCGCGGTGCGCCTGGCGGTCGCGCCCGGCTCGTCGCTCGACCTGCTCGACGTGGAGGCCGACTGCGAGAGTCCGCGCGAGTCGCGCCGGCGCTCGGCGGGCGAGACGATCGACGAGGCGGTGCGACGAATGCTCGGGCGGGTCGTCGGCCCCTGAGGGCCGCGAGGCTAGCCGGGCAGCGCGAGGCGGTTGCCGTCGGCCTCCCGGCTCCTGAGCGCCGTGATCGTCCGGCCGTCGGCGTCGGTGACCGGGAACTCCTCGGCCAGCCCCGCGTCCACGAGCTGCTGCACGAGCGCCTCGCGCTCGGGGCCCGGCGACGGGAGCGCGTGCGACTTCCAGCGCATGACGAAGTAGCCGCGGCCCACGTGCGGCAGCCGCGCCTCGGCACGCCGCAGCTCCTCGAGCCCGCGCTCGAGCGCCGTCGCCGGCGGCGCGCCCGGCTCGCGGGCCGCGCGCGCCACGCGCGACGGCGCCGCGCGGGGTGGCACGCGCTCGGCGACGCGCGCCGCGCGCTCGGCGCGGAACGTGGCGAGGCCGTCGGCGAGCTGGAGGTGGCCGAAGCAGCGCACGCGCAGGTCCGACGAGAGCTCGCCCGCCGACCACGTCGCGACCCAGACCTGGCGGCCGAGCGCGTTCACCGCCTCGACGGCGGGGACGAAGTCGTCGTCGCCGGAGACCAGCACGGCCGCGTCGAAGGCGCCGATCGCCGCGTAGTGGATCAGGTCGGCCACGAGGCGCGTGTCCACCCGCTTCTCGGTCGTGTACTCGTGGTCCCCGCCGCAGACCGAGCAGCGCCCGGTCCGCCAGACGCGCAGCTCGCGCCGCACGAAGTAGCCGGGCCGGAGCTCGAGCCCCTTCAGGAAGCCCTCGACGAGCGGCGGGGCGTCGGCGGACACGCCCACGTAGTAGTAGGCGCCGGCGAAGATCGCCGCCGGGCCGCCGACGGCCTGGGTGATCCAGGAGGCGAGCCGGTCGTAGTCGACGCGCAGCGACTCGTCGAAGCGCTGCAGCGAGCGGTAGAAGTTCGCTCCGTCAATAAAAATGCTGACTTTCATAATGGTGGACGATACTGGACTCGAACCAGTGACCTCTGGCATGTGAGGCCAGCGCTCTGCCAACTGAGCTAATCGTCCGTGCTGGGGATTCTAACCACTTGGCCCACCACGGTCAAGCGCCGGCCCGTTGGCCTCCTGTGCACTGTGCCGGAAACTTTGCGCGTGTCCGCGACGCGCTGCGCGAGCGGGAAATCACTCGTCAACGCGCCCCTGGTCGGTGACCATCCTGGCGAGCGTGACGCCCAGCGCCCGCGCCAGGCGCGCCATGGTGTCGAGCGTCGGCGACTTCTCCCCGCGCTCGAGCTCGCCGAGGAACTTGCCCGAGAGCTGGGCGCGCGCGCCGAGCCGCTCCTGGCTGAGTGCGCGGCCGCGGCGTAGCTCGCGCAGCCGCCGACCGAAGGCCGCGCGGAGCTTCGTGGGGACCGTGTGCCGCCGACGCCGTCTCACCGGGTGCCTCCGGCCCGCTCGGCGCCGAGCCGCGCGTCCAGATACTTCTGGAGCTCTCGATAGAAGTCTCCGTGAGACCCGACATCGAGGACCGCGACGACGTTCCGCCTGGCGTCGCATTGATCGGCGGGCAGGAGCCGCAGCGCCTGCCGCTTCTTCTTGACCGTTGCACGCATCGCGTGACCCCCCTCACGACTTGACTACGATGTAGACAGCCGAGCGGTCGTCTGTCAACCGCCCCAGGATCGAGGGCCGGGGGATGTCGAAGGACCCGGCCGCTCCGCCCGCTCGAGCCGCTGCCGCAGCCCCTCGACCGCGGTCTCGTCCATCTCGGGTACCATGATAGCCGATGTCGCACGTGCTGATCCTCACCGCCAGCTACGGCTCCGGCCACAACGCGGCGGCGCGCTGCCTCGCCGCCGCCTTCGAGCGCGCGGGTGCGCGGGCGACCGTCGTCGATCACTTCCGCGAACTGGTCCACCCGCTCTTCGACCGCGCCTCGCGCGCGCTCTACTACGCGATGCTGCGCCGGGCGCCGTTCCTCTGGGGCGCGGGCTACGCGCTCGGCGACTGGATGCGGAGCGACTCGCCCTTCACCTTCGGCGTGACGCGCATCGGCGCCGAACGCCTCGCCGCGCTGCTCGCGCGTCTGGCGCCCGACGCGGTCGTCACCGTGCACGCGACCCCGGCGGCGGCGCTCTCGGCCCTGGTCGCCCGGGGCGCCGCCGTGCCGCCCCACACGACGGTCGTCACCGACTTCGTCGCGCACAGCCAGTGGATCGCGCCCCGCATCGACCGCTACTGCGTCGCCGCCCTGGAGGTGAAGCACGAGTTCGTCGCGCGCGGGACCCCGGGCGAGCGGATCGTGGTCACCGGCATCCCCGTGCGCGCCGAGTTCGCCGAGCCCGTGAACCCGCTCGCCGCGCGCCAGGCGTTCGGGCTCGCCCCCGGGGTGCCGGTCGTCCTCGCGATGGCAGGCTCCCAGGGGGCGTTCGGCCGGCTGCCCGACGTGGCCCGCGCGCTCGGGCGCCTCGAGCGCCCGGTCCAGGGCGTCCTCGTCGCCGGGCGGGACGCGGGCTTGAGGGCGCGGCTCGAGCGGCTCACCGCGGGCACCGCGGTCCGCACGCTCGGCTACGTCGGCGAGGTCCGGCGGCTCATGGCGGCGGCCGATCTCCTGGTGAGCAAGGCCGGCGGCATGACGCTCGCCGAGGCGATGGCCGCCGGGCTCCCCCTGCTCGCCTACGGCTCGCTGCCCGGCCAGGAGCGGCGCAACGAGCGCTTCGCCGCGCGCTCGGGCATCGCGCTGATCGCGCGCTCGCCCCGCGAGCTCGCCCAGGCGCTGGCGCGCGCGCTCGACGCGCCGGCGCTCCGCGAGCGGATGCGCCTGCGGATGAGCCGGCTCGGGCGCCCGGACGCGACCGCGCGGATCGTCGAGCTCGTCCTCGAGGAGACGAGCCGGAGGGCGCGGCCGTGATCCTCGGGCGCGTGGCGCTCGGCGCCGCGCTCGCGTGGGGGACGTACGCGTGGGGCGCGCACCTCTTGACGCCGGCCTGCGTGTGGCGCGGCGGGCGCGCGCAGCGGCGCGTCGCGCTCACGTTCGACGACGGCCCCGACCCGACGTGGACGCCGCGCGTCCTCGACCTGCTCCGCGCGCGGGGGGTCCGGGGCTCCTTCTTCGTCGTGGGCGCGCGCGCGGCCCGGGCGCCGGAGGTGGTGCGACGCATGGCCGGCGAGGGACACGAGGTCGCGAGCCACGGCTGGTCGCACCGGAGCCTCTGGCTCTGCGGGCCGCGCCGCACCGCGGAGGAGGTCGGGCGCTCCCACGAGCTGCTGACGGCGCTCACGGGCTGCGCGCCGCGCCACTTCCGCCCGCCGTGGGGCATGGTCAACGCGGCGCTCTTCCTGGCGCTCCGCCGGCACGGCCAGCGCTGCGTGTTCTGGTCCGTCCAGCCCGAGGGGCGCAGGCCCGCGCCCGCCGAGGCGCAGGCCCGGCGCGTGCTCGCGCGCGCGCACCCGGGCGCGATCGTGGACCTGCACGACGCCGAGGGCACGCCGCGCGCGCCCGAGCGGCTGCTCGCCGCCCTGCCCGTCATGCTCGACGGCCTCCGCGCCGCCGGCTACGACCTCGTCACCGTCGCCGAGCTGCTCGCCTGATCACGGTGGCCCGTTCCCCCAGAGCCAGCGCCCCCCCGTGCTCGCCAGGAGCCGCGCGCCCGGCAGGCGGCCGGCCACGCTCCGCTCCGGCGGCCGTACGCTCACGAGCCAGACGCGGCCCGCCCCCCAGGCCTGCCTGAGCCGGGCCTCGTCCCAGAAGCGCTCGCGCGCCTCGGGGCGGAGCGCCCCGAACGCGAGCACGCTCACCCGCCCGTCCACGATCGCCGGCCGCCGGCCCGCGTACCACTCGAGCGCGCCCGAATTCTCGAGCGGGCCCTCGTGGACGACCACGTCGCCCGGGCCGGCGGCGCGGGCGATCGCCCGGCCCACGCCGGCGGCGGCGCGGTGGGCGGAGACGAGCGCCAGCGCGGCGGCGACCGACGGGAGCACGCCCGCGAGCGTCGCGACGACGGCGAGCACGGCGGCGCCGCGTCGCGCGAGGGGCCTCACCGCCGCGCACGCCGCGAGCGTCACGACGCCGAGCCCGAGCGCCAGCGCCGTGGCGCCGACGAGCGGGCGGAACGCCGGCCACGGCGGCACCGGCGCCGCGGCGCCGGCGAGCGCGCTCTTCCGCGTCGCGACGTCGGTGGCACCGAGCACGTCGGCGAGGACACGGGCGCCGCCGTCGCCCGCCCAGGCGAGCGCGCACGCCGCTGCGAGCGCGGCCAGCAGGACCGCGTGGGTCCAGGCGAGGCCGCGGGCGGCGCGCGACTCCCAGGCCCGCGCCGCGAGGAGCGCGATCGCGAAGTACGCGGGCAGGCCGTAGTGCGGCAGGCGGAAGCGCGAGACGAGCGTCGCGCCGAGGACGCCGAGCGTCCACAGGGCGAGCGCCACCCAGGGCAGCTCCGCCGGGTCGCGCCAGGCGCGGCGCCGGACGAGGGCGACGACCGCCACGCCCGCGGCGAGCGCCCAGGGGGCCGCGCCGAGCAGGGCGACGGCGAGGAACGTCGCCGCGCCGAGCGGCACGTCCTCGTCCGGGAACCGGCGCGCCCCGAGGACGTTGAGCAGGTGGTTGTCCACGAGCGTGTACCAGAGGACGCCGGGCGTCCGCCGCTCGGCGAGGAGCCACCAGCCGAAGCCGAGCACCGCGCCCGCGGCCACGCCGGGCCACGGCAGCCATCGCGCGAGCGGGCGCGCCCCCCCGCCGAGGGCGAGCGCGGCGCCGAGCACGAGCGGTGGGGCGAGCGCGCCGAGCGGGTCCTTGGCGAGCGCGGCCAGGCCGAACGCCGCGAGCCCGGCGGCGACGCGCCCGCGCCGCCCGTCGGCGAGGCCCGTGAGGCAGAGGGCGAAGCCCCAGGCGAGCGCGGCGACGAACAGCGACTCCGGCCGCACGTAACGGGCGAACGCGAAGAACCCCGGGCTCGTCGCGAGCGCGAGGCCCGCGAGCAGGCCGCCGCGGGGGCCGAGCAGGCGCGCGCCGAGCCAGGCGGTCGCGGCGACGGCGGCGAGCGCCGCGAGCGCCGGCACCGCGCGCGCCGCGGCCTCGCCCGGCCCGGCCAGCGCGAACGCCGTCGCGAGCAGCGCGTAGAGGAGCGGCGGCTTGTCCACGTAGCGGACGCCGCCGAGCGTCAGCGCGAACGGGTCGCGCGAGTGCCCGAGCTCGCGGGCGATCTCGGCGTGCATCCCCTCGCCGGGATCGTCGAAGGGCGCCCGGCCGAGACCGGGCAGGATCGAGAGCGCCGCCGCGAGGACGGCCAGCCCCGCCGCGGTCGCGGCGCGCGCGGCCGGGCTTCGAGGGCGGCAGAGAATCGAGCTCACGGGATCCCGTTGGAGTGTCGGGGGGAGCGGCGGGCGCTCCCCCCGACGTCGACTCAGGTTCGCGAGACCAGCGCCACGCCGAGCACGATGAAGGCGATGCCCGTCCAGCGCGCCGGCGTCACCGCCTCCGCGAGCAGGAGCTGGGCGAGGAGCGCGACGACGATGTAGTCCACGGCCGTCATCGGCAGCACCTGGCTCACGTTCGCGCGGGAGAGCAGCGTGAGGTACATGAAGAAGAAGGTCGCCTGCAGCGCCACGCCCAGCAGCAGCCACGGGTTCGAGACCGCGCGCCCGATCATGCCGGCGAGGTTCGCGGCCGGCGCCTCGGTCAGGTCGCCGACGGTCTTCATCCCCTTCGAGAGCAGCACGTGGCCCGTGCCCCCGATCATCGCCGCGATCAGCACCAGCACCGTGGTCTTGAGCATCAGAGTGACTTTCCGATCGCCGAGAGGACGGCCTTCTCGACGGTCTGGTCCGTGGTCGTGAGGGGCTCGTCGCTGTCCATCCAGAGGATGCGCTCCCGCTTGAACACGCTCCGCTCCAGCGTGATCGTCGTCCGGCCCTCGCCCGCGGCCTTCACGTTGACGCGCAGCCGGTGGCGCGTCCCCTTCGCGTACACGCCGTAGTCCTCGCCCTCGACACGCCGCGAGTCGGTCGTGATCCAGCCGATCGCCCGGTCCTCCTTGTCGATGTCCCAGCCGAGGTGCTTGAGGACCGCGAGCGTCGTGGTCCACGCCCGCTCCACGGGCACCGGGAAGGTCTGCGACACCGGCTCGGCGGCGCCGGCCGGCCCCGCCAGGGCCACGAGCACCACCACCGCCCGGATGACTGCCCTCATGTCCGCTCCTCTCCTCGCCGCGCTCTACGCGGCCTCGAGCCGGCCCCCGCGGAGCCGGTACACCGCGCCCCAGCCCGCGACGACCTCCGGGTGGTGGCTCGCCACCACGACCGCCGCGCCCGCCTGCGCGCGCCGCCGGAGCCCGTCGAGGATGACGGCGCCGTTGGCGTCATCCAGATTGCCCGTCGGCTCGTCGGCGAGCAAGAGGGGCGGGTCGTTCAGCACCGCCCGGCACCAGGCCACGCGCTGCTGCTCGCCGCCCGAGAGCTGCGCCGGGTAGTGGTCCCGGCGGTCCGCCACGCCGAGCTCGTCCAGGAGCGCGAGCGCCCGCCGCCGCGCCTCGGCGGCCGGCCGGCCGACGTAGCGCGCCGCGAGCAGCACGTTCTCGAGCGCGGTGAGCGACGGCACGAGCAGGAACGCCTGGAAGACGAAGCCCACCCACCGGCCCCGCGCGCGGCTCTTCGCCGAGCGCCCGAGCCCGCCGACGCGCTCGTCGCCGAACCAGAGCTCGCCCCCGTCGGCGTCCTCGAGCAGGCCGAGGAGGTTGAGGAGCGTGCTCTTGCCCGAGCCCGACGCGCCGGTGACCGCGGCCACCTCGCCCGCTTTCACCGCGAGGTCCACGCCGTCGAGGACGCGGATCGGCGCGCCCGACGGGGCGCGGTACGCCTTCGCGAGACCGGCCGCGCGCAGCACTCAGGCGCCCCGTCGGATCGCCTCGGCGGGCGAGAGCGCGACGATCCGCCGGGTCGCGTAGCCGGCCGCGGCGGCGCCCAGCAGCACGGAGAAGACGAGCGCGCCCGCGAGCAGCCGCGGCGAGAAGTCGAACAGCTCCTGGCCCGAGCGCGCCGCCCAGCCGTCGAGCACGGCGCCGAGGGCCAGCGCGAGCGCGACCCCGCCGAGCCCGCCGGCGAGCGTGACGGCGAGCGACTCGGCCAGGACCTCGCGCGCGAGCTGCAGGTCCGTGGCGCCGAGCGCGCGCTTGACGCCGAAGTCGCGGATCCGCTCGAACACCGCCGCGGCCATCGTGTTGGCGAGCGAGAGGCCGCCGATGACGAGCGCGAGCGCCCCGATGCCGACCAGCAGCGCCGAGAAGAACGCGGTCGAGGAGCGCAGGAGCCCCGACAGCTCGCTCGGCAGCTGCACGTTCACGCCGGGCACGCGCTCGCGGATGCGCAGGGCGACGGCGTCGGGCTCCTCGCCGTCCTTCCAGCCGACGGCGGCGCCGGTGTTGAGGTCGGCCGCGGTGAGCGCCGCCGCGCCCGAGGCGAGCACGGTCTGGAGCAGCCGGTCCTTGGCCACCCACTGCTCGCGCGCGTCCTGGATCGGCACGAACACGAACCGGTCGGGCGCCGTCAGCATGCGCTCGAGCACGCCCACCACCTCGTAGGAGGCGCCCTCGAGCGCGAGCCGGCTGCCCGGGCGCAGGCCGCGCGCGGCGGCGAACGAGGCGCCGAGGACCGCGACCCGGCGGTCGCCCTCGCGCAGGAAACGCCCCGCGCGGACCGGGAGCGCGCGGTAGTGGCGGTTCGGCATCGGCACGGCGAGGTCGAGCCCGAGCACCAGCTCCTGCGTGAGCGTCATGAACTGCGAGACCGAGGGGTTGAGCGGCAGCATCACCTGCGGTTGCACGCCTGCGACGCCCCGTACCGCCGCGAGCGCGCGGAGCGTGGCCGCGGGCAGCAGGCCGCCGGCGGTGAAGCCCGCGCCCATGCCCATGCCCCGTCCCGCGACCGAGATCTGGCCCAGCACGAAGCGGTCGCCGCCCTCGATGAACCGGACGATCCGCTCGCTCATCGCGCCGAGCGTCACGAGCCCGCCGACGCCGATCGCGATACCCGCGATGGTGAACGCGTAGCCCCGGAGCATTCTCAGGAGCATCTCACCGCTCGCCGCAGCGCAGGCACCGCGTCGGCTCGCACGCCCAGCCCGCCGCCCCAGCTCACCGCTCGCCTCAGCGCAGGCACCGCTTCGGCTCGCACTACCAGCCCGCCGCCCCAGCTCACCGCTCGCCTCAGCGGAGGCACCGCTTCGGCTCGCACTACCAGTCCAACCGGGATTCGACGGGGCGGCCGGCGCGGCGGCGCACCCAGAGGTTGAGGCGGGCGATCGAGAACAGGAGCGCAAGCGACAGGCGTGTCCGCACGCTCATGCCGATGAAGCCCCCGCCCGAGAGGACCGTCAGCACCGCGTCGATCATGCCGAAGTGCGGCCGCGGCTGCAGGAACAGCTCGAGGAACGCGGGCTCGTAGTACTTGTGGATGAACCGGAAGAAGGGCGCGAGGCCCCGCCGCACGGCGCGCTCGTAGGCCGCGAAGCGCGCCGCGACGAGTCGGCCGTCGCCGAGGGCGGCGTCGATCGCCCGCGCCGCCAGCTCGCCGGACTGCATCGCGATGTGCACGCCGCCCGAGAAGATCGGGTCCACGAACGCGATCGCGTCGCCGACCACGAGGAACCGGTCGCCCACGACCGGACGGGTCCGGTAGGCGAAGTTCGCGCTCGCGTGGAGCGGGATCACCTGCTCGGCGCCCGCGAGGCCCTGGGCGACGCGGCGGCAGCGGCCGATCATCTCGCGGTAGAGCGCCTCGCGCGGGCCGGGGAAGCCGCGCAGCGTGCGCGCGTGCAGCACGCAGCCCACGCTCGTCAGGTCGCCGGCGAGCGGGATCCACCAGAACCAGCCGTCCGCGAAGATGTAGATGCGGATGTTGCCCTCGTCCCGCCCGGCGGCCCGCGCCGCGCCGCGGAAATGCGCGTAGAGGGCGACCTTGCCGAGGTTCGGGAGGCGCTCGCGGGCGCCGAGCGCCGAGGCGAGCAGCGCGTCGCGCCCGCTGGCGTCCACGAGGAACCGGGCGCGGGCGGCGAGCGGCTGGCCGAGCGCCCGCGCCGTGACGGACACGCCGTCCGCGTCGAAGGCCAGCGACTCGACCGCCGCGGGCTGGCGGACGTCCACGCCCTGCTTCCGCGCGTGCTCGAGCAGCAGCGCGTCGAACTCCGCGCGCGGCACCTGGTAGGAGTGGCTCGGCCAGGGCTTGTCGCGCAGGAAGTAGAAGGTGTGCTCGAGCCCCGACTCCTGGTCGTGGAACGTGGCGCCGTACTTCACCTGGAAGCCGCGCTCGGCGACGGCCGCGCCGACGCCGAGCCGGTCGAGGAGCGGCAGCGTCGCGGGCAGCAGCGACTCGCCCACGTGGAAGCGCGGGAACGCCTCGCGCTCGAACAGGAGGACGCGGCGGCCGGCACGCGCGAGCAGCGTCGCCGTCGTCGAGCCGGCGGGCCCGCCGCCCACGACGACGACGTCGAACGCGTCGGCGTCCGTCACCGCGGCCGGCCCAGCGGGACCGCGACGGCGGCGATGGGCTCGCCGGCGGCCTCGAGCCGCTCCGGGGCGCAGAGGCGCTCGACGAGCGGCGAGACGACGTCGGGCAGGCGCCGGCCGCCGAGCGCCTGCAGGAGCAGGAGGCCGAGCAGGAGCGGCGCCGCGAGCGTCGCGCGCGCCGCGGCGCCCGCGCGCCGCATGCGCGGCTCCTGCCGCCAGCCGGCCACGCCGGCGAGCGCCCGGTGCAGGATCGCGCCGCCGACCGTGAGCGCCCACACTGGCGGCGCGTCGGCGTGCGGCGCCGCCTCCTCGAGCACTTCGGCGTGCCGGACGCGGCGACGCGCGTCCCGGAACGGCGCGGCGAGCGACCGGCCCGCCGCGCGCGCCTCCTCCACCCACCGCGCCGCCACACGGCCCGCCAGGTAGGCGGCGATCGCCACACCGTCGCCGAGCGGACGGAAGCGGCTGCGCCGCGCCGTGCGCGGGATCGTGCGGACGGGCACCTCGCGCACGCGCCAGCCATGGGCCGCGGCGGCCATCAGCACCTCGGTCTCGAAGACGAAGCCGCCCCGCGTCGGGCACACCTCCTCGAACAGCGCAGCCGGGTAGACGCGGAAGCCGGATTGCGTGTCGCGCAGCGCGAGCCCGCTCGCCCAGGCGACGAAGAAGCCGGCGACGCGGATCGCGTTCAGTCGTTCCGGCGGGATCGCAGCCGCGTCGCCCAGCCGGCTGCCGACGACCACGACACGCGGCGTGGCGCGCGCGGCCTCGAGCAGCGCGCCCGCGTCCCGCGGGTCGTGCTGGCCGTCGCCATCGAGCGTGACGATCAGCGCGGCGCCCCGGCGGCGCGCCGCGGCGATGCCCGTGCGGAGCGCCTGGCCCTTGCCGAGGCGCCGCGCGTGCCGGAGGACCTCGGCGCCCGCCCGCGCGGCGAGGGCCGCGCTGCCGTCGTCGGAGCCGTCATCCACGACGAGCACGGGTGCGACCGCGCGCGCCGCGGCGACCACGGCGCCGAGCGTCGCCGCCTCGTTGAACGCCGGGATCACGACGAGCGCGCTCACGGCCCGGTCACGACGAGGCAGACCTGGGTGCCGCCGCGCGCGAGCGCGTGGACCAGCGCCGGCGCGCCGGAGGCGGCGGCGTCCGCCGCCGCGGCGGCGACGGCGAGCGCGGCCAGGCCCGAGTGGCGCCCGGCGAGGTGCGCGGGCGCCCCGGCGCGCGGCGGGCCGCCGCCGAGCGCCGCCGCGACGAGCGCCTGCTCCCAGCGGTCCCGGAGCGCGTCGCCCGCGGCGGAGAGCTGGACGCTGCCGACCGCCTCCGGGGCGACGCCGGCCTCCGCGAGCGCCGCCGCGATCGCCCGCGGCGCCGCCGTCCGGCGCCCGACGCCGTAGGGGCGCGCCGGGAGCGCCCGCCACGCGGCGCCGGCGATCTCGCCCAGGACCCGCGCGCCCCGCGCGCGCGCTGCGTCGAGCGGCTCGAGGACGACGAAGCCGGCGCCCTCGGCGCGCGCGTCCGCGCCGGCGCCGAGCTCGGCCAGCGCCTCGAGCAGGACCGGGGCGAGCTGGTCCACCCCGCCCGCCAGCGCCGCCGGCGCGCGCCCGGCGCGCACGAGCGCCGCCGCGCGCGCGACCGCGAGCTCGCCCGCGACCGTCGGCGCGTTGAGGGTCAGCGAGACCTCCCGCGCCGTCACCGCGATCGCGGTGGCGGCCGCCATCGTGTTCATCACGGTGTTGGGGAACAGGAGCGGCGAGAGGCCGACGGGGCCGCGCTCGAGATAGCCGTCCACGAACTCGATCGTCGAGCGCAGGTCGCCGAACTCCGTGCCGACGACCAGCCCGAGGTCCCGGCCGGGCTCGAGCCCGGCGTCGGCGAGCGCGAGCCGGGCCGCCCCGACCGTGAGCTGGCAGGCGCGCGAGAGGCGGCGCGCCTCGGCCTCGTCGATGCGCGCCGCGAGCGCCTCGGGGCGCACCTGTCGTGGGCCGGGCGCGCCCGCGGCGAGGAAGGCGCCGACCGCGGCCGAGCCGCCCGTGACCGCGCCGGTGAGGACCCCCACGCCCGTGACGGCGACGCGTCTCATGCGCGGCGGAAGAGCAGCGTCACGTTCTGGCCGCCGAAGCCGAACGAGTTGGAGATCGCGGCCTCGAGCTGGGCCTCGCGTGCCGTCCGCGGCACGCAGTCGAAGCTCGCCTCGGGATCCGGCGCGTCCAGGCCCGCCGTCGGCGGGACCAGCTCGTGGGCGAGCGCCAGCACCGTCGCCACCGCCTCCAGCGCGCCGGCCGCGGCCATCGTGTGGCCGATCATGGACTTGGTCGCGCTGACGAGCAGGCGCCCCTCCCCGAACACTGCGCGGATCGCCCGCGCCTCGATCCGGTCGTTCTGCGGCGTCGCCGTGCCGTGCGCGTTCACGTAACCGACGGCGCCGGGCCCGACACCGGCGGCGGCGAGCGCGGCGCGCATCGCGCGGACCATCCCCTCGCCCTCGGGGTGGGGCGCCGTCACGTGGTGCGCGTCGGTCGTGGTCCCGGAGCCCGCGAGCTCCGCCCAGATCCGGGCGCCCCGCGCGCGGGCGCGGTCGGCGCGCTCCAGCACGACGAACGCCGCGCCCTCGCCGACGGACATGCCGCGGCGGTCGCGGTCGAAGGGGCGGCACGGCTCCGGGTCGAGGAGCCTGAGGGCGTTGAAGCCCATGAAGCAGATACGCGTGAGCGCGTCCACGCCGCCCGCGAGGGCGAGCGGCGCCGCGCCGTCGGCCACGAGGTCGGCCGCGAGCGCGAGCGCCGCAGCGCCGGAGCTGCACGCCGCCACCACGGTCTCCCGCGGCCCGCCGAGCCCCAGCACGCTGCCGACCACCTCGGCGTGCGAGGACGGGAAGATCGCGTGCAGCGCGCGCGTCGCGCGGACGGGACGGCGGTGGCGCTCCCAGTACCAGGCCTCCGCCTCGAGCATGCCGCCGCCGACCGCGCCCACGACCAGCGCCGCGTCCGCGCGCTCCCGCCGGCTCACGCCCGCGTCGTCGAGCGCCTCGCGGGCGGCGACGAGCGCCAGCCGGTCGGCCCGCGAGCGGCGGGGCGAGCCCGCCACGCCGTCCGGCACCTCGGCGGCGATCCGGCAGCGGAAGCCCTCGGTGTCGAGCAGCGTCACCGGGCGGATCGCGCACGTGCCGGCGGCGAGCCCGTCCCAGTACGCCTTCACGCCGGCGCCGAACGGGCTCACCACGCCGAGGCCGGTGACCGCGACGGGCGTCATCCGCCGGCCGCCCGCGCCGCGACGTAGCGGCAGAGCGCGTCGAAGGACGCGAAGTGCGGGGTCAGGTCCTGCGACTCGTCCATCGCGATCCCGAACCGCTCCTCGATCGCGATGGACAGCTCGATGAAGTCGAGCGAGTCGAGCCCGATCGAGCCCTCGACCCCCTTGGGCAAGGGCGTCTCCAGCGTGACGTCCGCCGCGCGGCGCGGCTCGAACCGGAGCCGGCTCACGAGGATCGACCGGAGCTCGTCGAGGATCTCCTTCGGTTCCATGCGCCTCCTAGCGCCCGGCCCACGTGAGGCCGGCGCGCCGCCCCCGCCACTCGCCGCCGAGCGCGAGCGGCCCGCGCGCCCGCGCCCCGCCCGCCAGCGCGAGCGCGACGAGCGGCGCGCAGGCGAGCGTCTCGCCCGCGCGCCGGCGCGCGAGCGCCTCGAGCGGCGTCGGTCCCGGGGCCGCGGCGTACGCGGCGGGGCGCCCGCCCGGCAGCAGCAGCGCGCACGCCGCGGCCTCGACGAGCGGGCCCCGCACGAGCCGGCGGCCGCGCGCCCAGAGCCCGGCGCACTCGGCGAACGTCTCGACCGCGAGCACCAGCGCGCGCTCGCAGCCGGCGCGCTCGAGGAGCCGCGTCGCCTGCCAGAGCGCGTCGATCGCGGCCGGCGCGCCGCCGAGCAGGATGAGGTACGGCCCCGTCAGCCCGAACTCGATTGCGACCTCGGCCGGCACCGCGCTCGGCGCGGTGTACGGGAAGTGCAGCGCCCCCCCGGCCGCCGCGCCGACGAAGGCGACGTTCGCCGCCGCGTACGCCGCCGCCGTGACGTACACCAGCGCCGTCGCCGGCCCGCGGATGGCCTCGCGGCGCAGGCCCGCGTCGCGCAGGAGCGCCTCGACCGCGGCGATCCCGAGCAGGCACTCGCGCGTCGCGCGCCTGAACCGCCCGCCGTCGAGCGCCGGCGGCGCCAGCGCGATCACGGCGCGCCCCCCGGCGGCGCGCGCGGCGTCCGCCGGGAGCGCGCCGGGCCCCTCGCCCCAGCCGGTGAGCAGGCCGACGCCCGCCACCCGTGTCCCCATTGTAGCGGCCCGCGCCGCCGGCGCGCTCACGGCGTCGCGCCCTCGAGGACCAGCGCCGCGTTGCAGCCGCCGAAGCCGAGCGACGTGGAGACGCTCACGCGCAGATGCGCCGGGCGCGCGGCGGGCGCCACGTAGTCGAGGTCGCACGCCGGGTCGCGCTCCTCGAGGCCGAGCGTCGCCGGCAGCACGCCCTCGCGCGCGGCGAGCAGGCACATGATGGCCTCGAGCGTCGCCGCCGCGCCCATCGTGTGGCCGAGCCCGCCCTTGATCGAGTTCACCGGCACCGTCCACGCGCGCGGGCCGAGCACGCGCTTGAGCACCTCGGTCTCGATGCGGTCGTTGAGCGGGGTGCCGGTGCCGTGCGCGCTCACGAAGTCCACGTCGTCCGGGCCCACGCCGGCGTCGGCCAGCGCGGCGCGCAGCGCCAGCTCGAGCCCGCGCCCTTCCGGATCGGGCGCGGCGATGTGCGCGCCGTCGCTCCCGCTCGCGTGGCCGAGCAGCCGGCCCAGGCGCGGGCCCCGCGCGTCGCGCTCGCGCGTCATCAGCACGAGCGCCGCCGCCTCGCCGAGCAGCAGGCCGCTGCGCCGGCGGTCGAAGGGCCGGACGCGGTCGCGGGTGAGCGAGCGGAGCGCGTCGAAGCCCCGCAGCACGAAGCGGCAGAGGATGTCGTAGCCGCCGGCGACGACGACGTCCGCCGCCCCCGCGCGGAGCAGCTCGGCGGCGGCGCCGAGCGCCGAGGCGCCCGACGCGCACGCCGTGGACACGGTCAGGACCGGGCCGCGCGCGCCGAGCCGGCGCGCGAGCGCGTGCGCCGGGGCCTCGTAGAGCCCGCCGGCCGCGTGACGCAGCCGGCCCCCGGCCCCGACGGCGCGCTCGAGCTGCTCCACCCCGCCGAGCGCGGTGCCGACGGCGACCGCGATCCGGTCGGGTGCGGCGCCAGGCGCGACGCGCGCGAGCAGGTCCTCCGCCGCCTGGAGCAGCAGGCGAGAGGCGCGGCAGTCGCCTCGCGGCGCCTCCGGCCGGAGGGCGCGCAGCTTCTTGATCTCGCCGCCACGCCCGACGCGCAGGTCGTCCACGAAGAAGCGCTCGATCCGGGAGATGCCGTCCGCGCCCGTGACGAGGCCGGACCAGAACGCGTCCACGTCGGCCCCGAGCGGCGTGACGGCGCCGGCGCCGAGGATCGCGATGGGCTCAGCGGCCGGGCGCGCCATGCCACACGTCGTAGAAGTTGAACCACTGCTCCGGGTGGCGCCGCACCGTCGCCTCGAGCACCGCGACCCACGCCGCGAGCCCGCGCGCCTCGCCGTCGGCCGCGACGCGGATCGGGGCGCCGAGCGTGACCCGGTAGCGCCGGTCGGGGCCGAGCACGCAGAAGGCGGGCACGAGCGGCGCGCCGGCCGCGCGGGCGAGCACGAACGGGCCGAGCGGGAACGGCGCCGGCGTGCCGAAGAACGGCACGCGCACGTCCCCCCGCGTGCCGAGCGCGCGGTCGCCCTGCAGCGCGACGACCTCGCGCCGGCGGAGCGCGGCCAGCAGGCGCACGCCGGCGGTCGGCTGGCCGCGCGTGACGAACCGCACCGGCCCCGGGCCCCCGCGCAGGAACCGGCCGACCGCGGCGTCGGGCTCCTCCGCGACGACGACCCACGTCGGCGTGCCCCCGTGCAGCGCGAGCAGGCGCCCCCCGAGCTCCCAGTTGCCGAGGTGCGCGGTGAGCAGCACGAGGCCGCGCCGGTCGGCGGCCGCCGCCTCGAAGTGCTCCCGGCCCTCGACCGCGGCCAGCAGCCGGGCGGGCTCGGGCTCGGTGCGGTTCGTGCTGAGCAGGTCGGCGAAGCACATTGCGAAGTGGCCGAACACGGCGCGGACCAGCGCCTCGCGCTCCCGCGCGCTCGCCCCGGGCACGATGCGCGCGAGGTTCGCCCGCACGGCCGCGCGCTCGGCGGGGAACGCAGCCGCGGCCGCCACGGCCCGGGCCAGGCCGAGCCGCGCGCGCCGCGGCAGGGCGCCGAGCACCCGGGCGCCGGCGTGGTAGACCACGGCGCGGTTCCACTCGTGCGCGTACCAGCGCGGCCGGATGTCCGGCACCGGCAGGGCGCCCCCGTCCGCGAGCGGCAGGCGCGCCATCAGAGCAGCCGCGAGTAGTACATCCGGAAGGCCCGGATGGGTCCGGGCTCCGTGTCGTACAGGTGCGCCGCCCAGAAGCGCCGGGCGTCGCGGTCGAACACGACCACGCCGGGGGCCGCGGGGTCGTTCGGATCCCACACCTCGAACTCGACGCCGCGGGCGCTCTCGCGCGCCGCGAAGGCGATCACCGTGTGGTTCAGCTCGGGCTTGGGCCAGTTCGTGACGAGCAGCTGGACGAGGCGGCCGGCGCGGAGCTCCGCGAGGACCTCGCTCGCGACGGTCTCCTGGTGGGCGCCGCTCACCGGGAACGTCACGCGCCAGTTGGTCCAGTGCACGAGCGTCCAGAACCGCCCGCCGAGCCCTTCCTTGATCGCCGCCTCCTGGCCGCGCGAGAAGTCGCGCAGGCTCGCGTAGCCGGGGATCACGACCCGGTCGTCCGGCGGCAGCGCCGGCTCCCACGGGGGGCGCGCCGTGATCCGGCGCACGCGCTCGACGTAGCCCGCGGCGTCGAGCCGGGGCAGCGCAGGCTCGAAGCGCGCGAACTGGCTGAACTGCCGGAGCCCGCGCGCCAGCACGAAGCAGTAGTTGGCGTAGAGGTCGGGGGTGTCGGGGTGGCGCGCGCGGATCTCGTTGGGGAAGGCATAGCTGTCGCGCCCGAACACGAATCCGGGAACCGCCACCCGCTCGACCCGGGCGCCGGCCGGGTGCACGGGAAGCGGTCGCGTGGCGCAGGCCGCGGTCAGCAGGGCGGCGCCGACGAGGAAAACAGCGCGGGGAATCACGATGTTCAACGCCGTTCCCTTACCCTAAAGGGCACGGTCGCCATCGTCAAGAACCGTGTGCTATTCTCGGTCGGTCCCGCCGCATGAGCCGACTGCTCGCGACCCTCTACCGCCTCTTCTACGACGGCCTCCTCTGCCGCCTGCCGGAGCCGGCGGCCATCGCCCTCGGCCAGGGCCTGCTGCGCGCCCTGCCCGTGGACCGCCTGCCGATCTTCCGCCTGGAGGACCCGCGCCTGAGGACCACGCTCGGGGGTGTCGAGCTGCCGAACCCGCTGATCCTCGCGGCGATGTACTACGAGCCGCGCATCCTGCGGCGCGCGATGGGCCTGGGCTTCGGCGCGGTCACCGCGAAGTCCATCACGCTCGGGCCGCGCCCCGGGCACCCCGCGCCCAACCTCGTGCGCGTCCGCACCGCAGCCGGCCCGGGCCTCGTCAACTGCAACGGCTTCCAGAACCCCGGGCTCGAGGCCTTCCGCGCCTCGCTCCGGGGGCTCCCCCACCGCGTGCCGCTGATCGTGAGCGTGGCGGGCGAGAGCGTGGAGGACTACCTCACGCTGGCCCGCGAGCTCGGGCCGCTCGCCGAGCTGGTCGAGTTCAACATCTCCTCGCCGAACACGAGGCTGGTCTACGAGTGGAGCACGCGGCCCCACGAGCTCCGGGCGCTCCTCGGGCGCGTGCGCGAGGCCACGCCGAAGCCCCTGATCGTGAAGCTGTCGCCCGACTTCGCCGAGGTCAACGAGCGGCAGATCATCCCCGCGGCGCTCGACGCCGGCATCCGCATCGTCAACTACGGCAACACCCGGCGCGTGGCGGAGCCGCGGCTGTCCCAGGGTGCGGGCGGCCTCTCCGGGCCCGAGATCTTCGCGGCGACGCTCGCGAACGTCGCGCGCGCGCGCGCGACCTTCGGCGCGGGGCTCGAGATCATCGGCACGGGCGGCGTCGACGCGCCCGACAAGGCGCGCGCGCTGCTCCGCGCGGGCGCGAACGCCGTCGGGTACTTCACCGGATTCATCACGCGCGGCCCGATCCTGGCGCGGCGGATCCTCGAGGAGCTCTCCCGCACCGCCTGAGAGGCGGCGGACGCCGCCTCCGGTCCCGAAACTGCTCACAGCTTATCCACATGTCCACAGCTATCCACAGGTGGCAAAATCGCACGGTCTGACGCGCGTCGAGAGGCGGGCTGGCGAAATGTGACGACCGGCTCGTCCACGGACGGCACCGCGCGAAAGATTCCCCCATTCCACGCCCTCCGCCTGCGTCCGCGGCGTCGCCGAACGCATTTTCCGCGGACAAACGAGACCTTGACCTCGACTCGCGGCGCTCGTAAGGTTGGCGAGCGATGTCGCTCGATGCGCTCACCACGAGTTCTCGGTCGATCCCGACCGGCATTCCCTGAGGAGCAGCGCCGCGATGGACGGCAGCCGAAAACCGCTCGCGAAGGTCGAAGGCCGGCGACGCCTGCGGCACAGCGGGATCACGGTCGCCTGGCGAGGCACGCCCGAGCTCGACGACTGGGTCGCGTACATCGCCAACGGGACGAAGTCCAAGAAGCTGATCCTCGCGGACCACTCGTCCGAGCGGCGCGTCAGGACGCTGCTCTCCCGCCTGCACACGATGTCGCGCAAGGACATCGAGAAGCTGGCGAAGGGCTGAGGACGCGCTAGAGCTCGAGCGGCTCGACCGTCGCGACCGCGGCCGGATCCTCGCGCCAGATGGCCGGGTCCGCATCGACGAACAGCTCGAGGCCGTTGCCGTCCGGGTCGTTCAGGTAGATCGATTGGCTCACCCGATGGTTCGACAGGTGGAGCGGACCGACGCCGTGGGTCTCCAGGTGGGCCTTCGCCGCCCTCAAGTCCTCGATCCGGTCGCCGATCTTGAGGGCGACGTGGTAGAGACCCACCGCGTCGCGCGCGGGCGACGGCGCTCCCTCCCCGACCGTCAGGATCGCCAGATCGTGGTGGTTCTCGCCGGCCGAGAAGAAGACCATCCGGTCGGCGAACCGGCCGACCTCGCGCAGGCCCAGCACGTCGCGGTAGAAGCGCAGGGAGCGCTCGAGGTCCCGCACCTTGAGGACGACGTGCCCCACGGTCTGGATCTTGATGGCCATCGCTCCTAGATGATACCCCGCTCGGCCAGGCTCACGAACCTGCCCCGGCCGATCACCACGTGGTCGTGGATCCGGAGGTCCAGCAGGCGGGCGCACTCGACGAGCTGGCGGGTCAGCCGGATGTCCTCGCGGCTCGGGGTCGGGTCGCCGCTGGGGTGGTTGTGGAGCAGGATGACCGAGGCCGCCGACTCGAGGATGGCGGGCTTGAAGACCTCGCGCGGGTGGACGAGGCTGGCCGACAGCGTGCCCTCGGAGACCACGCGGTCGCGCAGGAGGCCGTTCTGGGCGTCGAGCAGCGCGACCCGGAACACCTCCCGCGGCAGATCCTCCATGAGCGGCCCGAACGCCGCGTAGACGTCGGCGGGCGCCGACAGCACCACGCGCACGCCGGGCGTCCGGGCCCGGAGCCTGCGGCTGAGCTCGAACGCCGCGGCCAGGCGCGCGGCCTTCGCCGGGCCGACGCCCGCCAGCCGCGCGAGCTCCGCCGGCTCGCGGGCCGCCACCTCGGCGAGCGACCCGTACGTCGCCAGCATCTCGCGCGCCAGGTCCGCCGCGCTCCGGCCGGGGGTGCCCGAGCCGAGCTGGAGCGCCAGCAGCTCGGCGTCGGCCAGCGCCTCGGCCCCGTTCCAGTAGAGGCGCTCGCGCGGGCGCTCGGCGCGAGGCAGGTCGCGGATCGCCATGCCCTTCCGTAGCCCGCCGCGGCGGGCGCGTCAACGCGCCGATTCCGATACGCCAGCCCGGGGTGGCCTCAGCGCGGGAGCAGCGCGAGGAGCGGCTCGAGGTTCCGCGGGTCGGGCCGCAGCCGGCCGACGCCGTGCTTCCTGTAGAGGTCCACGACGGCCTGGTTGAAGGGCGTCGGGACGCCGAGGCGCCGCCCCTCGGCGACGACGTAGCCGTTCAGGTGGTCGATCTCGGTGCGCCGCCCGCGCATCACGTCCTGGAGCATCGACGGCCGGCCCCCCGTCAGGAACTTGACGCTCGCCGCCATCTCCGCCTCGACCTCGGCGAGCCCGCGCCCCTCGGCGGCGTCCACGAAGCGGGGGGCCGCGATCCCGTAGATCGGCTCGACCTCGCGGCCCGCGGCGCGCCCGACCCGGATGACCTCCGCGGCGAGCCGGATCGCGAGCGCGCGCGGCGCGGGCTCGCTCCGCACCTCGGCCGACCCCAGGCCCGAGAGCCCGGCCAGCGGGTTGGCCATGCAGTTGACGGCGAGCTTGGACCAGCGCTCGCCCCAGAGGTTCTGCGTGAGCCGGCTCGGCGCGACGGCGCCGAGCACCTCGACGAGCGCGCGGGCGCGCGGGGTGTCCCGGCCGTCGAGCTCGCCGACCCTGAAGCCGACCGTGCCGGAGTCCGTGCGCATGGCGTGGCCCGGCTCGTACAGGCCCGCCCCGATCGTGATCACGCAGCCGAGCGTCCGCGCGCGGCCGGCCACGGCCGCCACGCGCTCGTCGTTGATCCCGTTCTGGAAGTCCACGACGACGCCCTCGGGCCGGAGGTAGGCGCACGCGAGCGCGGTCGCCCACTCGGTGTCGTAGCTCTTCACGGCGACGAAGGCCGCGTCGAACGGCTCCTCGAGGGTCTGCGCCTCGTGCAGGTGGAGGGCCCGGACGGGGATCCGGTGCTCGCCGCACGTGCCGCTGAGCCGCAGGCCCTGGCGCTTCATGACCTCCACGTGCTCCGGCCACTGGTCCAGGAGCGTCACGTCGTGCCCGGCCTTCGTGAGGAGCCCGCCCACCACGCAGCCGATCGCGCCCGCGCCGATGATCCCGATCCGCATGCTCACGCCTCCTGGGACTCCGGATGCTCGATGGTGATCGTCCGCGGCTCGTCGCCGAGGCCTGCGATCGTCACGCGGATCGCGTCCGCCGGCAGGAGCGGCAGCAGCTTGTCGGCCCACTCGACGACCGTGACCCCCTCGCCGCGCATGAGCTCGCCGAGCCCGAGGTCCAGGAGCTCGCTGAGGCTCGTCGTGCGGTAGGCGTCCACGTGGTGCACGGGCACGCGGCCCCGGTACTCGTTGATCAGCACGAAGCTCGGGCTCGTCGCCCGCACGGGCGCCCCGAGCCCGCGGACGAGGCCCTGGACGAAGCAGGTCTTGCCCGCGCCGAGCTCGCCGATCAGCGCGACGACGGCGCCCGGGCCGAGCGCCCGTCCGAGCCGCTCGCCCGCGGCCGCCGTCTCCTCGGGGCTCGCGCTCACCAGCTCAACCCGCCGCGCCACCGAGCCTCCGGAACGCCTCGGGGAGCGCCGCGATCACGTCGCTCGCGACCAGCGGCTCCTCGCCGACGCGCTCGGCGGCCACGTCGCCCGCGCTGCCGTGCAGGTACACGGCCGCGTGGAGCGCCGCCTCCGGCGCGAGCCCGCGCGCCAGCAGCGCCCCGAGCATCCCCGTGAGCACGTCGCCCGTGCCGCCGCTCGCCATCCCCGGGTTGCCGGTGGGGTTGACGACGACCCGCCCGCCCGGCTCGCCGATCACGCTCCGCGCGCCCTTGAGCACCAGGTGGACGCGGTGGCGCGTGGCGAAGTCGCGCACGGCGGCGATCCGGTCGCGCTCCACCTCGTCCGTGCGGGCGCCGAGCATCCGCGCCAGCTCGCCCGGGTGCGGCGTGAGGCAGCGCGGGCCCATGGCGCCGCACAGCAGGTCGAGGTGCCCCGCGAGCGCCGTCAGCGCGTCGGCGTCCACCGCGGCCGGCGTGGGGAGCCCGGCGACCAGCGCGCGCGCGGCGGCCTGCGTCTCGGCGTCGAGCCCGAGGCCCGGCCCGAGCGCCACGGCGTCGCGCCGGGCCGCCAGCTCGAGCACGACCTCGCGCGCCTCGGCGGAGATCGAGCGCGCCGCCGTCTCGGGCAGCGCCTCGGTCATCGCCTCGAGCACGAGCCCCGCCACGACCGGCTGCTGGCTCGCCGCGGTCGCCACCGTCACGAGCCCGGCGCCGGCCCGCATCGCCGCCCGCGCGGCCAGCGCCGCCGCGCCGGTCTTGCCGAGCGAGCCCGCCACGAGCAGCAGGTGTCCGAACGTCCCCTTGTGGGCGGCGCGCGGACGCGGCGGGAAGTGCCGCGCGACGTCGGAGGCCTCGAGCAGGAAGGTCGTGGCGTCGCGGTCCACCTCCGCCGGCGGCACGCCGATCGGGACCACCTCGACGCGCCCGGCCAGCGCGGCGCCGGGCCCCTGGAGGAGCCCGCGCTTCCAGCCGGCGAACGTCGCGGTGAGCGCGGCGCGTACCGCGGGCCCCGGGAACGGGTCGCCGTCGGCCGAGATCCCGCTCGGGACGTCGAGCGCGACGACCGGGCGGCCGCTCGCGTTGATCAGCTCGATGGCGCGCGCGACGCGGCCCTCGGGCGCGCCGCGGGAGCCCGTGCCGAGGAGCGCGTCCACCACGACGTGCGCGCGCGCCAGCGCCGCCGCCGCCGCGCGGTCGTCCTCGAGCAGCGCGGGGCGCAGGCCCGCAGCGCGCAGCGCCCGGAGCTTCGCCGCGGCGTCGCCCCCGATCTCGCGCTCCGGGAACGCGAGCAGCACCTCGGGGCGCGCGCCGCGGCGGCGGAGCCAGCGGGCGACCACGAAGCCGTCGCCGCCGTTGCCCCCCTTGCCGCAGACGACGACCACCCGCGCGCCGCGCGCCGGCGCGCCGAGCGCGCGGAGCCCGCGGGCGAGCAGCTCGGCCGCGCCGCGCCCGGCGTTCTCCATCAGCACGGCGCCGGGCAGGCCGAGCTCGGTGATCGCGCGCCGGTCCACGCGGCGCATCTCCTCGGCGCCGAAGACGCCGCGCATCGGGTTACCGGCCGCCGAGCAGGGCCGCGGCCTGGCCCAGGAAGTCGGCGAGGATCGCCGTGTAGACCTCGCGCCACTCCGCGCGCGCCGCGCGCGGCAGCTCGACGTGGAGCGCGCGTCGCGGGAGCCGCAGGATCCCGTCGCGCTTGGCGCCGGTCGCCGCGTAGCGGAGCGTGTCGGCGGGCTCGACCAGGACCTGGAGCCGCTGGGCCTCGCGGTCGCCCCGCAGGTGCGCGTCGCGGATCAGCTCGAGGAGCGCGCGCAGCCGGAGCGCGTCCTCGCGGTCCACGCCCACCGTCGCGACCTCGATCCGCCCGGCCGCGTCCCGGTGGTCGTTGCCGTGGATCTCGACGTAGAAAAGGAGCGGCCCCTGCGCGACCTCGCGCACGCGCGCCTCCCACGCCTCGTAGACGCGCCGCGCGGCCGGGGTCTCCGCCTCCTCCACGGGCGGGCGTCCCGGCACGCCCTCGAGCGGCCGGTTCACCTGGTAGCGCCGCCCCGCCCGCGTGCGCGTGTCGGGCGCGAGCGCGAACCCGCTCGCGACCACGAGGCCGAAGCCCGTCCGGCGTGCGATCTCCGCCGCGATGTCGCCGGTGCGGACGTCCGAGGTGCCGTGGGGGGCGGCGACCACGACGCCGCGGCGCCCCGGCTGGCCGGAGATGACGCCGCGCGGCGCCTCGGTGTCGAGCCTGACCGGCTGCGCCGCACAGCCGAAGAGGACGACCGGGGCGGTGGCCACGCTAAGCAGTCGCGCGATCCGCCGGCACCGTCGGATCATCGCTCACGAGCATCGCCTGGGCGAGCGCGTAGTCCCCCTCGTGCGTCAGCGCGAGCAGCATGCGGGCGCCGCCGCGCGCCAGACCGATCTGCCGCGAGCGGCCGGAGAGCACGAGGGTCGGCGCCTGGCCCCGCTCGCGCCGCACCTCCAGCTCGCGCCAGCTCACGCCGAGCCGCAGGCCGGTGCCGAGCGCCTTGAGGCCCGCCTCCTTCGCCGCGAAGCGCGCGGCGAAGTGCGGCACGGGGTCGCGCCGCGCGCGGCAGTAGTCGATCTCGCGCGCGGTGAAGACCCGCGTGAGGAACCGCTCCTGCCAGCGCTCGATGACGGCCCGCAGGCGCGGGATGCTGACCATGTCCACGCCGATGCCGCTGATGTCCACGCGGCGGCGCTAGTGTGCCGTGCTCGAAGTCATGTCAGGCCCCTTCGTGGAGTCGGCGCCGCCAGGCGCGCCGCGACCGGGAACACGATTTCGTGGATGGGACACTACGCGCCCAGCTCGCGCCCGATGAGCGCGGCGAGCTCCTCGGCCATCGTCCGGATGCGCCCGCCGTCCGCCCCCTCGATCATCACGCGGGCGAGCGGCTCGGTGCCCGAGTAGCGGATCAGGATCCGCCCGCGCCGGTCCAGCTCCCGCTCGAAGGCCCCGACGCGCTCGGCGAGGCCCGCGATCGACTCGACGGGCGGCTTCGCCCGCACCGGCACGTTGCGCAGCACCTGCGGGAACTTGCGCATGCACTGCGCGAGCTCCGCGAGCGGCGCGCCCGTCTCCGCGACGACCGACAGCAGCGCCAGCGCCGACAGGATGCCGTCGCCCGCGGGCGCGTGGTCGAGGAACAGCAGGTGCCCGGACTGCTCGCCGCCGAGGTTCGCGCCGAGGCGCTGCATCTCCTCGAACACGTAGCGGTCGCCCACCTGGGTCTTCACCACGCGGATGCCCGCCTCGCCGAGCGCCTGGTCGAGCCCGAGGTTGGCCATGACCGTGGTGACCACGAGGTTGCCCTTGAGCCGGCCCCGCCCGGCGAAGTGCCGGCCCGTGACGGCGAGCGCGTAGTCGCCGTCCCGGATCTCCCCCGTGTGGTCCACCGAGATCAGCCGGTCGCCGTCGCCGTCGAACGCGAAGCCGACGTCGGCGCCGGCGGCCCGGAGCCGCGCCTGCAGCACCTCGGGGTGGAGCGCGCCGACGCCCGCGTTGATGTTCGTCCCGTCCGGCCGGGCGCCGAGCGCGGCGACGCGCGCGCCGAGCCGGCGGAACACGCGCGGCGCCACGCGGTAGGTCGCGCCGTGGGCGCAGTCGAGCAGCACGCGGAGCCCCGAGAGGTCGAGCGGGAAGGTCCGGCAGAGGAAGTCCACGTACGCCCCCTCGGCCTGCCGGTCCTCCACGAGCCGCCCGATGTGCCTGCCGTGCGCGCGCGGCGGCTCGGCGCGCGCCTCGAGCCGCGCCTCGATCTCCGCCTCCCAGGCGTCCGGGAACTTCGTCCCCTCGGACGAGAAGAGCTTGATCCCGTTGTCCTCGAACGGGTTGTGCGAGGCCGAGAGCACGATGCCGCCGTGGGCCTCGAGCCGCCGCGTCAGGAGCGCGATGCCGGGGGTGGGCAGGACGCCGACCGCGTAGCAGTCGCCGCCGACGGAGAGCGCGCCGGCCACGAGCGCCGACTCGAGCAGCGGGCCGCTGAGCCGCGTGTCGCGCCCGATGACGAGCCGCACGCGCTCGGCGCCGTGCTCGGCCTGGAGCGTCGCGACCAGCTGGCGGCCGACGCGGAACGCGAGGTCCGGGGTGAGCGGCTCCTCGTTGGCGACGCCGCGGATGCCGTCGGTGCCGAACAGGCGCGTCACGGGCCGGGGGTCTCCTTTCGCATCGCCGGCGACATTGTAGCCCGGCGCACCCGCTCCGCCACGCGGATCGCGTCGAGCGTCTCCGCGACGTCGTGGGTCCGGACGAGCGCGGCGCCGCCCGCCACCGTGAGCGCGGTCGCCGCGAGCGAGCCCGCGAGCCGCTCCCCGGCGGGCGCGCGCCCGGTCAGGGCGCCGACGAACGACTTGCGCGAGACGCCCACGCAGAGCGGCCGGCCGAGGTCCGAGAGCGCGGCGAGCCCCGCGAGCACCCGGACGTCCCACTCGGGCCACGCGACCGCCTCGTCGCGGAAGAACCCGATCCCGGGATCCAGCACGACCCGCTCCTCGGGAATCCCCGCCAGGCGCGCGCGCTCCAACGCCGCGCGCAGCAGCACCCGCACGCGCTGCACCGGATCCCCACCGGGTTCGGGGGCCCGGCCGAGACCCGTTGCTTCTGAGGGTGGACCCGAGAATGCCCGCCGGTCGGAGCCACCGAGCGTCGCAGCGAGCGTGGTCGAAGCCGGGCCCCCGAACCCGGTGGGGACCGGCGTGGCCGTGAGGATGACGTCGGCGCGGTGCTCGCGGACGAGCGCGGCCAGGCGCGGGTCGCGGAGTCCGGAGACGTCGTTGATCACGCGCGCCCCGGCCTCGAGCGCGGCCTGCGCCGGCGCCGGGCGGGTCGTGTCGGCCGAGAGCGGCACCGGCACCTGGCCGCCGAGCCACTCGAGGGCCGCGGCGAGCCGCCGGCACTCCTCGGCCTCGTCCGTGTCCGCCTCCCGGTACGGCGCCGTCGAGCGCGCCCCCACGTCGAGGAGCGCCGCGCCCGCCTCCACCATCGCGAGCGCCGCGCGCAAGAGCGCCTCGCGCGCGGTGTGCACGGACCCGGCGTGGAAGGACTCGGGGCTCACGTTGAGGACGCCCATGACGGCCACGGGCAGGCCCTCGCCGAGGGGAACGCCTGCGAGGCTCGCGCGCCGCGGGGTCACGCGCGCGCCGCTACGCGGGGGCGGGGGCTTCCTGGAACGGCCGGGCGCGGAGGATGCGCGCGATTTCCTCGCTGTCGAGCGACTCGCGCTCGAGGAGCGCCAGGGCGAGGGCGTGGAGCTTCTCGAGGTTCTCCTCGAGGATCTGGCGCGCGCGTGCGGAGCTCTCGAAGACGAGGCGCTTGATCTCGGCGTCGATGGCGAGCGCGGTCTGCTCGCTGTAGTCCTTCTGGCGCGCGACCTCGCGCCCGAGGAAGATGTGCTCCTCGTTCTTGCCGAACGTGAGCGGCCCCAGCTTGTCGGACATCCCCCACTCGCACACCATCTTGCGGGCCATCTCGGTGGCCTTCTCGAGGTCGTCGGCGGCGCCGGTCGTCTGCTGGTTGAGGACCAGCTCCTCCGCGGTGCGCCCGCCGAGCAGGATCGTGATGCGGTTGATCAGGTACTCGCGCGAGTAGTTGTACTTGTCGTCCATCGGCAGCTGCAGCGTGAGGCCGAGGGCGCGGCCGCGCGGGATGATCGTCACCTTGTGCAGCGGGTCGGCGCCCGGCAGGAAGTCGGCGACGAGCGCGTGCCCGGCCTCGTGGTAGGCGATCGTGCGCTTCTCCGAGTCGCTGATGATCATGGAGCGCCGCTCGACGCCCATGAGGACCTTGTCCTTGGCGTTCTCGAAGTCGAGCATCTCGACGAGCTTCTTGTTCTGCCGCGCGGCGAGCAGCGCCGCCTCGTTCACGAGGTTGGCGAGGTCGGCGCCCGAGAAGCCGGGCGTGCCGCGGGCCAGGACCTTCAGCTCGACGTTCGGCGCGAGCGGGATGCGCCGGGCGTGGACGCGCAGGATCTCCTCGCGCCCCTTGACGTCGGGCCGCGGCACGACGACCTGCCGGTCGAAGCGCCCCGGGCGCAGCAGCGCCGGGTCGAGGACGTCGGGCCGGTTCGTCGCGGCGATCAGGATCACGCCCTCGTTGGTCTCGAAGCCGTCCATCTCGACGAGGAGCTGGTTGAGCGTCTGCTCGCGCTCGTCGTGGCCGCCGCCCAGGCCCGCGCCGCGATGGCGGCCGACGGCGTCGATCTCGTCCATGAAGATGATGCAGGGCGCGTGCTTCTTGCCCTGCTCGAAGAGATCGCGCACGCGCGAGGCCCCGACGCCGACGAACATCTCCACGAAGTCGGACCCCGAGATCGAGAAGAACGGCACGTTCGCCTCGCCCGCGATCGCCTTGGCGAGCAGCGTCTTGCCGGTGCCCGGCGGGCCGACGAGGAGGACGCCCTTCGGGATCTTGCCGCCGAGCTTCTGGAACTTCTGCGGGTCCTTCA
>Ga0156246_1207_pt1 | contig 39206 bp, 37 predicted proteins | sample RifCSPlowO2_12_FD_107893 | JGI IMG/M metagenome (GOLD analysis project Ga0156246, IMG submission 107893) | Candidatus Rokubacteria bacterium RIFCSPLOWO2_12_FULL_73_47 | reverse complement strand
GCCGGCGAGCCGGGAGCTGGTCGCGCGGTTCGCGGCGAGCGAGGCTTTCGACGTGACCGAGCGCGTCTGGAGCGCGCGCGAGGTCGACGCGCTGCTCGCGCGCGGGGGCGCGGCCGTGGTGGTCGCGATCCCGCCGGAGTTCTCGCGGCGCCTCGCCCAGCGGCTGCCCGCCGCCGTCCGGCTCGAGCTCGACGGCGCCGACTCCAACGCGGCGCGCGTCGCGCTCGGCCACGCGCGGCGCATCGTCGAGCGCTACTCGGGCGAGCTCGAGGCGGCGCGGGTGCGGGTCACGCTGGGCCGCCCGGGACGTCTCCCCCGGGTCGAGAACGAGCGGCGCGCCTGGTACAACCCGGCGCTCCGCAGCGTGGACTTCGTCGTCGTCTCGATGCTCACGCTCGCCGTGATGATGATCGCGGTCGTCCTGCCCGCCGCCGGGCTCGCCTGGGAGAAGGAGGCGGGGACGATCGAGCAGCTCCTGGTGATGCCGTTCCGGCGCTGGGAGCTGATGCTGGCCAAGGTCGTGCCGACCTTCGCGGTGAGCCTCGGCGCGCTCGCGCTGGCCTTCTGGGTGCCGTGGTGGTTCGCCGTGCCGATCCGCGGCAGCCTCGTCCTCTTCTTCGGGCTCTCGGCGCTGTTCCTCGTCTCGAGCCTGGGGCTCGGGCTGCTCCTGGGCACGCTCGCCCAGAACCTCCAGCAGGCGCTGCTGCTCTCGTTCTTCGCGATCTTCCCCCTGTTGGTGATCTCCGGCACCATGGTGCCGGTCGAGAGCATGCCGCGGCCGGTGCAGCTCCTCTCGCTGCTGAGCCCGCTCACCTACTACATGGACATCGCGCTGGGCGTCCTGCTGAAAGGGGTCGGTCTGGAGACGCTCTGGCCGCAGGCGCTCGCGCTGGCCGGGCTCGGCGGCGGCCTGTTCGCGCTCGGTCTCTGGCGCTTCGGGCGCCAGCTCCGCTGAGCGTCCGGAGGGTCCTCCTCGTGACCGCCATCTGCGGGCGTCGCCGGCGGGGCGGGCTCCGGTGCTGAGCCGCGGGGTCGAGCGCGCCCTCACCTGGGTGCTGCTGGTCGCGGGGCTGCTGCTGGCCGGCGCCGCCACCCGGGACGCCTGGCACCAGGTGGGCGGGATCTCCGCCGGCGTCGGTATCATGCGCAACCTCGTCGTCGGCCCTGGAGGCTTCGCGCGGGCTCCCCTCCGGGCTTTCGACGTCGTCGACGTCCCGATGCGTGCGATCACGGTCGGCGATTTCAAGCGCTTCCTCCTGGAGAACCTCGCGCACTCGCTGGTCCTGCTGGGCCTCGGCGTGCTCGTCGTCCGACTCGAGCCCGGCTCTCTCGACAGCCGGGTCTTCCTGGTGCTTCCGGGCCGGTCACCAACGTCGCGGCGCGCCTGGCCGCGGCCGGGAACGCCGATGCGGTGATCATCGGGCCCGAGACGCGCAGGCGACTCGGGGACGCGGTCCTCGTGGAGGACCTGGGCGAGCTGCGGCTCCGGAACGTCCAGGAGCCGGTCGGGGTCTACCGGGTTCCGGTACCCGCCGTCGGAGAGACATGACGCAGATCGCGCTGACAAATCGTCAGGCATCTGCGGCCTCCGCTCTCGAATTCGACCAAAAGTCCGAGCGCGATTGACGGCGCCGCCGGAGGATCCGGCGCCGTCACGCAACCCGCGCTCGTCGCTTCATTTTCGTTTCGGCGATCGCTGGCAAGCCCCTTGCTGCGTGAGGCCGGAGGCTGAAGGAGGGGGGCTGCGCATGGATGAAACACCTGTGACCGTGACGGAACGCGCCGCGTCCAGGCTCCGCGACATCATGGCGGCGGAGCAGAAGGGGGTGTCGAGCCTGCGTATCGCGCTGGTTCGAACGCGCTGCATGGGCGGCCGAGGCTTCACCTACCAACTCGGGCTCGAAGCGTCCCCGACGAGCGACGACGAGGTCTTCGAACACAACGGGCTGACCGTCGTCATCGATCCGGCGAGCTCCGGGCACCTCCATGGCGCGGAGCTGGACTACGTGGAAAGCCCCGAGGGCACGGGGTTCACGGTCAACAACCCGAACGTGGTCGCCAAGTGTCCCTGCGGCCACCACGATATCTTCGAGTGACCCGTCAGGGCCCGGCGCCCTCGGCGGGGTGTTGTCGGGTCTTCAGCGGGCGACGATGACTTTGACCCAGTCCGAGAAGACGTCCGTCTCCTCGAACACGACGAAGCCCGCGTGACGCACGCTGTCAACCGTGGTGCGGTTGATGTGCGGCCCCGCGAGCCGCGCCGCCAGGGGATCGAGGAAGTCGAACACGCGCCCGCACCAGCCGGGCGGGCGCACGTGCTCGAGCAGGCGAAGCTGTCCGCCGTCCTTCAGGACCCGGCGGATCTCACCGAGGCCGCGCATCGGGTCGGGCACGGAGCAGAAGACGCAGCTCGCCACGACCGCGTCGAACGTCCCGGCCCGGAACGGCAGGTCTTCCACGTCGGCGGCGACCAGGCGTGACGCCGTCGAGGCGCTCGCTCTCGCGCGCAGGCGGCCGAGCATCCCGGGGCTGAGGTCGCTCGCCACGATCGCGGCGTCCTCGCCGTAGTGCCGCAGGTTCTTGCCAGTCCCGGCCCCGACCTCGAGGACGCGCCCCTTCAGTCCCGCGAAGAGCGGGCCCCGGGCGGCCGCCAGGCCGAGCATCCGCTCCATCGGCGCCGTCATCAGGTCGTAGCACCGGGCCTGCCGGTTCCAGCGTCGCGTCGCGGCGCGCGTCAGGTGGACGGACGTCGGCATGCCGATCTCCTCACGGCTCGACCACCAGCGTCCCCATGAGCGCCATGTGGAGCGCGCTGCAGCGCACGCTGCAGTAGAAGGGGAACTCGCCGGTCCGATCGGCGGTGAACTCGACCGTCTTGAGCGTGCCGGTCTTGATCGCGCCCGCGTCCACGCCGAAGTGCAGGAGCTGGAAGCCGTGCGTGACGTCGTCGGCGAGCAGGCGCAGGCGGACCCGCTGCCCACGCTTGACGACGATCCGCGCGGGCGTGAAGCCGCCCCGCTCGGCCGTGCGGATGACGACGAGGACGTCGTCGCGCCCGGCGTCCCGTCCGAGCGCCTGGTAGGAGAGAACCGCCGCCGGGATCCCGGCCACGACCAGCAGGACGGCCGCCAGCGCGAGCAGCTCCAGGCGTCTCATGGGCGTCCTCATCCCCCGCGCCTCAGCCGAAATAGAGGACGGCGAAGGCCCAGGCGAGCGCGACCAGAAAGCCCGCGACGGGCACGAGCCCGCGGCGCGCGCGCGCCTCGCCGAGGGCCTGGGCGACGATCGTCCGCGCCGCGTGGACCGAGCCCCAGAGCCCCACGAGCAGGAGCGCGAGCTGGGCCCAGGGCACGGCCGCGAGCGGCACCCACGTCCAGGTGGTCGCCCGCGTGCCGAAGAGGTCCCAGCCCCAGCCGAACGGGTCGGAGAGCACGCGCGGCACGTACGAGAGGTTCGGCGCCACGACCGCGAGCGTGAACGCCATCCAGGCGCCGAGGCCGAGCGGCAAGAGCGCGTAGGCGTAGTCCACGAACAGCCGGCGCACGGGCACCTGGCGCGCGCCCGCGAGCGTCCGGGACAGCCACGCCACGAGGAGGTGCAGCGCCGGGAGCGCGCCAAGGACCGCGCCGAGGAAGAGCCCCGTGTAGAGCAGGAACGGTCCTGCCGCCTCGAGGTTCGCCCACGACTTGATGAACCCCCAGGGGCCGAGCTTGATCACCGAGTGGGCGAGCGCCGTGCCGACCAGGAGGAGCGCGAGCCAGGCCTCGTCCGCGCGGCGGCCCCGCGCGACCGCGAGGTCGGCGCCGAAGGGCCGCACGCGTAGGGCCACGTTGTCGTACGGGCAGGCCTTCAGGCACTCGGTGCAGAGCACGCAGTACGTGTTGCGGGCCATGCCGCCGCCCGGGAACTCGAACGTCGGGCAGGGGTAGGCGGCGCCGCCGCGGAAGCACGCCTTGGTCCGGCACTCGCGGCAGACGGCGAGGTCGTGCGCGCGCAGCTCGAGCGGCGCCAGCAGGGCGTAGACGCCGAGGAGGCCGCCGACCGGGCACACGTAGCGGCAGAAGACGCGCCGGTCGAACACCAGGTGCGCCGCGAGCGCGAGGACGGTGAAGCCCAGGAGCAGGAGCGCGGTGACGAGCGGCCGCGTGGTGACGACGAGGCCGAAGAGCACGAGCAGCAGCAGCGCGCCGAAGGCCGGCCAGAGGTTCTGGAGGCGGCGGGGCCACGGCCGGCCCAGGCCGAGCGGCCGCGCGCGGTGCCCGACGATCGCGCCACGCGCCAGCCACTCGCCGGGCGCCGGGATCGGGCACATCGCGCACCAGAGCCGGCCGCCGAGCGGGACCAGCACGAGCACGAGGAGCCCCCACCACGCGATCCAGACGAAGATCGTCGCGAAGTTGGTGGCGCCGGTCGCGGTGCCGATCAGGCCGGCCAGGACGATCACCGTGAAGACCGCGAGGTTCGGCAGGATCAGCGCGAACTGGAGCGCGCGGCGCCGGAGGAGCCAGCGGACCGGCCGCCAGCGGGTGAGGTCGGGCCGCGGGGCGCCGCGCGCGGCGCCCGCCGAGGCGAGGAAGCCGACCAGCAGCATGAGCGCGCCGCCCCAGAGCGGCCAGCGGTTCGGCTCGACCACGAGCTCGCCGACCATGAACGGGTGCAGCGGCCCGCAGATGACCGAGCAGCGGAAGCGCAGCTTGCCCGCGCGCGCGGCCGGCACCGTGACGCGCGCCTCGCGGCCGGGGAGCACGGTGGTCTCGATGTCCGTGCCCTCGACGGCGAAGCCGTGCGTCACGTCGCGCGAGCGGATCCGGAAGGTGACGCGGTCGCCGGCCTGCACGCTGAGCCGCGGCGGCGAGAACTCGTACCGGCCCGCGAGGAGGCGCACCTCGACCTCCCGCCCCGCGCGCGCGCCGGCGCCGACGCCGGCGAGCAGCAGCACCACGCCGCCCGCGAGCGCGCCGAGGCCGAGGAGGGCGAGGAGGCGCCGCACGTCACCGCTCGACGAGCGCGATCGAGGAGGGCGCCTTGCCCACGCGGACCGTGCGGACGACCGCGCGCCTCGCCGTGGAGATCACCGAGAGCGTGTCGTCCTCCATGTTGGCGGTGTAGAGCCAGGCGCCGTCGCGGGAGAGGATCATGGTGTGCGGCATGCGCCCGACCGGGATGCGCGCGACGACGGCGCCACGCGCGAGGTCCACGGCGAGCACCTTGCCGCCCACCTCGCTCGCGACCCAGAGCGTCCGCCCGTCGGAGGCCATCGCCATGCCGTGCGAGTTCAGGCCGAGGTCGATCCGGGCCGTGACCGTCCGGGTCGCGGCGTCGATGATCGAGAGGTCGTTCGAGCCCGTGCTGCTCGCGTAGGCGCGCCGGCCGTCGGGCGTGAAGAGGGCCAGGTGGGGCAGGAAGCCCACGCGGACGCGCTCGACGAGCCGCCGCGCCGCCGCGTCGATGACGAAGATCCGGTGCGACTCGGCGCCGCCGACGAGCACCGTCCGCCCGTCGGGCGAGACCGAGGTGATGTGCGGCTCCGGCCCCGTGGGGATTCTCGCGACGATCCGGACGGCGGCCGTGTCGATCACCGCGACCTCCTGCGAGGTCTCGAGGCTCGCGTAGACGAACCGGCCGTCGGGCGCCATCGCGAGGTGCGTGGGCCGGAGGCCCAGGTCGAGCTTCGTCAGCACCTTCTCGGTGGCCGCGTCGAGGACCCAGACCTGGTCGGCGCCGGCCATGGTGACGAAGAGCCGCGTGCCGTCCGGGGTGGCGACGGCGAAGTGGGGATCCGCGGCGGCGGGCAGGGTGCGGACGACCGCGAGCGTGCGGCCGTCCACGACGGAGATCGTGTTGCCGCCGAGGTTCGTCACGTAGAGCCGCGCGGGCTCGGCTGCGGCCGTGGCGGCGGCGAGGAGGACGAGCGCGAGCGCGGCGGCCGCCGTCGGCGCCCTCATCGCGGGAGCGCCTGCCAGGTGAACACACGCTCGGCGACGCCGCCCACCGCCTTGACGACGAGGACCACCGGCGTGTCCGGCGCGGGCGCGGGGAAGACGATGACGGTCTGGCGGTGGTGACCGGCGCCCGTCGCCTCCACGGCCGTCGGCGCCACCTCGGTGCCGTCGGGCTTCCGGAGCGCGACGGCGCGCTCGAAGACGACGCTGTCGAGGCCGACCGAGTGCGTGTCGAGCGCGACCTTCACCCTGAGCGGCTCGCCGGCGGCCGCCGGGGGTATCAGGGTCGCGACGACGGTGACGGGCCCCCGGGCGTCGCGCTTGGTGAGCTCCTCGGCGGCGGCCAGCGCGGGCACGACCAGCAATGCAAGGATCGCGGTGATACGGACGACGACAGTCATGTCGGGCTCCTTTCCTGAGTCGAGATCCCATCCGGATGGAGCAGGCTCCCGCGGGCGGGAGCGGGGCGAAGCGCGCTCAGGCCTCGGGCGGCGGCGCGGCGAGATCGAGCGCGAGGGCGGGCAGGGCGCCGGCGGCGCCGGGCATGACCCGGCCGACGCCGCCGAGCGCCAGCGGCACCGGCATCGCGACGAGCGCGATGGCCGCCGCGCAGTACGGGGCCCCGGTGTCGGTGTGATGACCCGCGGCTTCCGCGAGGCAGGCGCCGGCCGCGAAGACCAGGATGGCCAGCACGAGGGCGACCAGCGCGCGTCGAGCGGTCGGGCTCATCACGCGGAACGGGCAGCAAGAACCCTGCCACGGCGCCGGCGCTGTGGCAACATGGCGGCCAGCATGGACAGGTGGGATCCTGCGACCAGCGGGCCGGGCGAAGGACCGAGCCGCCGCCCGACAATATGACTGCGACGCTCCGCCCGGCCATCGGCCGGCCGACTTTTTGTCGGACGGGCCCATGATCCGCCTGGACATCTATACCAAGCGCGACTGCTGTCTGTGCGACGAGGCCAAGGCCGTGCTCCTGCGCGTCCAGCGCGACGTGCCCTTCGAGTTGCGCGAGGTGGACGTCGAGTCGAGCGCGGAGCTGCTCGAGGCCTACGGCGAGCGCATCCCGCTGGTCTTCGTGGACGGCCGCCTCGCCTTCAAGTTCCGCGTGGACGAGGCCGCGCTGCGCCGCCGGCTCGCCGAGGCCCGGGCTAGCGGCCGGTCTGCAGCATCAGGAGCGTGAGGGCGGCGGCGGCCAGGACCACGGCGCCGACCGCGACGAGGACCCACCACAGGAGCGGGCGCGGGCGGAGGGGATCGGGGCTCACGGGAAAAGAACTATAGCACACTCGAGCCCCCCGCGCCCACCCGCCGGCTGCGAGCCGCGCCCCGCGCTCAGGCGAAGCGCGCGAGGTACTTCGCGAGCGCGTCGCCCTCCCGCTCGCGCAGGCGCACGGCGACGCGGAGCTGCTCGAGGTACTGGGCGAGCGTGCGGCCGCCGAGGTCGATCGTGCGCGCGTCGAAGAACGCGTGCACGTCGCGCTCGAGCTCGGGCGTGACGAGCCCGGTCACGCCCTCGGCCATGCGGCGCAGGCCGTGCTTGGGCCAGCGCTGGTCCATCGTGTCCCACTGCCGCTTGACGAAGTCCCAGGCGCGCTCGCGCGCGTGGACGCTCAGCAGGAGCGCGCGCGTGACGAAGGGCGCATCCTGCGTGCGGACCTCGCCGTTCACCGTGCGCGCGAGCGTCTGCTCGAGCAGCGCCGCCTGCCGGAAGCCGGCGAGCGCGTAGAGGTAGCGCTGCTCCTCCTGCGGCGTGGCGGCGGCGCGGAAGCGCCCCAGGAACTCCTCGTAGCGCGCGGCGTCGCCCGCGTGCGCGAGGATCGCGATGAGGGCGGGGAGCACGTTCGGGTCCGCGCCCCCGGCCGCGTAGCGCGCGGCGGCGCGCGCCTGCACCGCGGGGTCGTCGCCGAGCGTGCCGAGCGCGCGCAGCAGGTCGCCGCGGAGCTGCCCCGTGAGCTCGTCCTCGCCGCGCCGCGCCTCCCAGCCGAGCGCGGCGGCGGCCGGCGCCATGCGGTCGCGCACGAGGGCGGCGAGCCGCGGGCGGTCCGCGGCCGCGACGATCCGGTTGAGCGCGTGGAAGGACGCGAGCAGGCTGGACCAGACGTTCCGATCGCGCTCGCCGCGGAAGCGCGCGGTCAGGTCCAGGTAGTCGGCGAGCGCCATGTGCCCCGCCACCGTGACCGCCCACGCGTCGCCGACGAGGTTGAAGCGCTCGATGGGCGCGAGCGCCGGCAGCCGCGCGAGGAGCCGCTCGAGGAGGTCGCCCGCGTAGCGCACGCGGTAGAAGCCGTGCCCGCCCTCGTTGACGAGGACGGCCTCGGCGTCCGCCGGCAGCGGGACCCGCGCCTCGGCGTCCGCGAGGAGCCGCCGCGTCGTGGCGGCGCCCGCGGCGGTCGTCACGCGCACCTGCACCGGCACCTGCCAGCGCTGGCCGGGCGCGCCCGCCGGGGGCGCGCCGGGCGGCGGCTCGGGCAGGTAGGTGAAGCGCTGCTGGGCGAGCACCAGCGTGCCGCCGTCGCGCCGGGCGGTGACGAGCGGGTAGCCCGGCGTGAAGATCCAGCCGTCCATGACCTCGGGGATCGGCTGCCCGGCGGCGCGGCCGAGCGCGGCCCAGAGGTCCACCGTGTCGGCGTTGCCGTAGGCGTGCGCGCGCAGGTAGTCGCGGACGCCGGCGCGGAACACCTCGGGGGAGAGGTGCTGCTCGAGCATGCGGAGCACGGAGGCGCCCTTCTCGTAGGTCAGGACGTCGAACATCGCGTCCGCCTCGCGGGGCGCCCCGACGTGGAACTCGATCGGCCGCGTCGCGTGCAGGCCGTCCACGCCGAGCGCCGCGGCGCGCGAGACGCCGAACGTCTCCCAGCGCCGCCACTCCGGCTTCCAGGCGTCCACCGCGAGCATCTCCATGAACGTCGCGAACGCCTCGTTGAGCCAGATGCCGTTCCACCAGCTCATCGTGACGAGGTCGCCGAACCACATGTGGGCGTTCTCGTGCGCGACCACGTCGGCGATGCGCTCGAGCTCGGCGTGCGCGGCGGCCTCGGCGTCCACGAGCAGCGCGGTCTCCCGGAACGTGATCGCGCCGAGGTTCTCCATGGCGCCCGCGGCGAAGTCCGGGATCGCCAGCAGGTCGAGCTTGTCGCCCGGGTAGGGCAGGCCGTAGTAGTCCTCGAAGAAGCGGAGCGAGGCGACGGCGACCTCGTGGCCGAACGCGGCCAGGCGCCGTTTGCCCGGCACGCACCAGACGCGCACCGGCGTGCGGCCGACGAGCACCGGGTCGGTGGCCTCGAGCTCGCCGACGACGAGCGCGACCAGGTAGGTGGACATCCGGATCGTGTCGGCGAACGTCAGCACCTTGCGCCCGCCCTCGCGCCGCTCGCCGACGACGCGCGTGTTGCTGACGGCGGTGAGCGCGGGGTCGAGCGCGAGCGTCACGGCGAAGACCGCCTTGAACGCGGGCTCGTCCCAGCAGGGGAACGCGCGGCGCGCGTCGGTCGCCTCGAACTGGGTCGCCGCGAGCGTGCGCGTCTGGCCCTGCGCGTCCTTGTAGGTGGAGCGGTAGAAGCCGCGGAGCTTGTCGTTCAGCGTCCCGGCGAAGACGAGCCGGAGCCGCGCGGCGCCCGCCGCCAGCGGCTCCGCGAGGACGAGCCGGCAGCGCTCCGCGGCCTCGTCCGGCTCGACGGTGGCGGGGAGCGCCCGGCCGCGCGCGTCGGTGACGACCGCCTCGCGGATCGTGAGCTCGGCGGCGTTGAGGACGATCTCCGCGGTCGGCTCGACGACCGTGAGCGCGATCGTCTCCTCGCCCTGGAAGGTGAGCGTGTCGAGGTCGGGCGCGAGCCGCAGGTCGTAGCGGCCCGGCACCACGTGGCGCGGCAGGCGATGTGGATCCACTGTGCGTTCTCCGGGAGCGTTCAGGATGACGGCAGCGACAGGATCCTACTGTACCGCAACTGCCCGGCGGTGCCCCCTACGGCAGCGCGCCCGCGGGGATCCCGAGGACCGTGACGCTCTGGGCCGAGTCGCTCCCGATGAGGGCGACACCCGGCACGCCGTCGGCCGCCACGGCGTCCGGCAGCCACGCGATGCCGAGCAGGTCCTGCGCGCCGGGCAGGCCGACGAGGCGGGTGACGACGGCCGGCGAGGCGGTGTTCACCACCGTGATCTCGTTGTTGCCGACGTTGACCACGAGCGCCCGGCCCGTCGCGGGGTCGAGCGCCACGCCCGACGGCTGCGCGCCGGCGGCCAGCGGCGGCCCGAGGACGGCGCCCGAGGCCAGGGTGACGACGAGGATGACGGCGTCCCCCTCGCTCGCGACGACCGCCCGGTTCCGCGTCGGGTCCACGGCGAGGCTGAACGGCCCCTCGGCGCGCGCGCCGGTCGGGGGGTCGGTGACGAACGTGAAGGGGCCCTGCACCGTGGGGGGCGCGGCCGCGAGGTCGACGAGCCAGAGCGCGCCGCCGTCCTCCGTCTGGTCGGTGACCACCGCCACCCCGGTCGTCGTGTTGACGGCGACGCGCTCGGGCGTCTGCGCGCCGGGCAGCCTGACCGTCGTCTGCGCGGACGAGCCGAGGTCGATCACCGTCAGCGTCGCGTAGGTCCCGTCGAGCGGGTCGTCGAAGATGCCCAGGTTGGTCACGACGGCGCGGTTGCCGCCGGGGTCCACCGCCACGCCGTGCGGGAACGACGCCGCCGGCAGGTCCACGGTCACGACGCTCGGGTTCCCGAGGTCCGACACGTCCACGATCGCCACCTGGTCGAGCGTGGACAGCGCGGCGACGAGCGTCTGGGTGCCCGGGTGCACCGCGAGCCCGTCGACGAGGTCGAAGCGGCCCTCCGGGGGCGGGAGCGGGTCCACGAGCTGGATCAGCGCGACGAGCGCCGGCTGGGTCGGGTCCGTGAGGTCGAGGATGCGGATCGCGCCGGCGTCGCGGAGCGCGACGGCGCCGAGCACGCGCGCGCCCTGGCGGAAGACGACGGGATTGCGCGGCGCGTCCTCGGGGATCGCGAGCGTCGCCACCGTGATCCCGGGCGGGAGCGTGCCGCCCTGCACGGTGAAGGCGCGCGCCGCGGAGGCGCCGCCGCCGGGCCCCGGGCTCAGGACCGTGATCGCGAGCGCGCCGGGGGTCTGGAGCGCGGCCGCGGGGATCGTCGCCGTGAGGTGCACGGTCGGCGCGTCGGGATCGGCCACGGCCTCGACGGGCGCGCCGTTCACGAGCACCTGGGACCTGAGGGTGAGCCCGCCGGCGCCGTCAGGGATCGCGACGAAGCCGAGGCCGAAGAGGTCGAGCACGGTGTCGCCGGCGCCCGCGGCGACGACGCTCGGGCTGATCTCGTCCAGGAGCGGGACCGGGTTCTGCAGCGTGAGCGTCACGACGCCGGAGAGCGCGCCGTCGGCGTTCCGGACCTGGACCGGCAGCGCGCCGCCCGCGAGCGTGAGCGTCGAGCCCGGGTAGCCGGGCACGAGCACGGCGAGGCAGGCGGGCGGCTCGCAGCCCACCGTGGCGAGCGGCGCGAGGGGCGCGCCGCCGACGAGGACCGTCGCGCCCGGCGAGAAGAAGGCGCCCTGGACCTCGAGCAGCAGGTTGTCGCCGTTCGCGGGCGCGGTGGCCGGCGTGAGGCTCGTCACGACCGGCAGGATCGGCTTCACCTGGAGCGCGAGCGCGTTCGACGTCTGGCCGTTCGAGGTGACCGAGACGGGCACGGACCCCGGCGTCGCCGGCGCCGTGAGGGCGAGCGTGAGCGAGGTCGGCGTGCGCGCGGCCGGCACGAGCCCCGTCTGGCTGCCGAAGCTCACCGTGGTGTCGGGGCCGAACCCCGCGCCCGTGAGCGTGAGCGTGAACGCGGCGTCCACGAGCACGCTGGCTGGCGAGAGCGCGACGAGCCGCGGGCGGTCGCACGGCACGTCGAGGATCGACACGCCGCGCGCGCCGGCGGTCGTCACGGCCGCGCGGCACGTCACCGGGTCGATGGCGACGCCGCGCGGGCGCCGGCGGACGTCGGCGTGGCCCACGATCCGGGGCGGCGCGAGCGCGAGCGCCCGGACGTCGTCGTGCCCGCCCGTCACCAGCCCGAAGTCGAACCCCGGGCTCACCGCGACCGCCTCGGGCTTCCAGCTCACCCCGAGCGAGGCGAGCGCCGCGAGCTCGTTGGCCGCCGTCAGCGTCAGGACGTGGACGGCGCGCGCGCCCGGGTCCGCGACGAGGAGGCGGTTCAGGCCGGCGCCGTAGTCGAACGCGATGCCGCGCGGCCGCGCGCGCGGCCCGCGGCGGCGGTGACGTCCGGCCTTCCAGTGGAGCTCCGAGCCGGGCAGGCTGAGGGTGCCGGGCGAGGTCGGGTGCGCGGGGTCGCCGAGGTCGAGCAGCGTCACCGTGCCGTCGCGCTCGTTGGTCACCGCGAACGTGTGCGTCAGCGGGTTCACCGCGACGCCGGTCGGGCGGTGGCCCACGAGGAGCCGGGCGGTCACGCGGCCGGCCGCGAGGTCCAGCACCGACACGCTGCGCTCGCCCGAGTTCGCGACGACCGCGACGTCGAGCGCCGGGTCCACCGCGACGCCCTCCGGCCGGCGCCCCACGCGGATCTTCCGCACCACGGCGAGCGTGTCGAGGTCCACGAGCGCGACCGCGCGCTCCTCGCCGAGCGTGACGAGCGCGACGTTCGTGCGCGGGTTGACGGCGACCTGCCGCGGGTGCCGGCCGACGCGCACGGTCGCGACGACCGACTCGCCGAGCAGGTCCACGACGGAGATCGTGCGGCTGCCGCGGTTGGCGACGACGGCCTGGGCACGGCCCGCGTGGACGGCGACGCCCTGCGGGTGGCGGCCGACCGCGACGTGGCCCAGGACGGTGAGGGCGGGCGGGGCCGGGGGCTTCGGCGGCTTCGGGCGTCCGTGGGCGAAGGCCGGCGACGCGCCGAGCACGAGGAGCAACAGCACGGTGAGCGTGACCGGCCCCGGTGGCCGACGGCGGAACATCCCGGACGCCAGTGTCCGGGCCCGGGGCGCTCGCGTCAAACCACTAAAGGTACCCGGGACGGCGCAGGCGCGGGGATTCCGGAAATGCCGCCCAGCAGCCCGGCGAGCAGGTCCCAGCCCGACGAGTGACCGAGGCGCACGAGCCCCTGCGCGGCGGCGAGCGCGGTGGCGGGCGGCGCGCCGCGGGCGAGCGCCCGCGCGAGGTCGTGGAGCGGCGCCCAGCCGCGCCCGTCGAGCAGGTCGCCGAGGAGCGCCGCGCTGATCGGGTGCGTGCGGCTCCGCGCGCGCTCCCGCACCGCCGCGGCGGCGCGCGCCCAGCGCGCGCGGGCGTCGGCGCCGGCCACGAGCGTGCGGGCGAAGAAGGCGCCGCCGACGTAGTCGTCGCCCGACGGCGTGAGCCCGGGCCCGAGGCCGAGCAGGGCGGTCGCCGCGTCCACGGCCCCCTCGGCGTCGTCGGCCGCGCAGGCGCGGGCGAGCGCCCGCGCGCGCGGCGCGGCGCGCTCGAGCGGGAAGCCGGGCGCGGCGCCGGCGAGGAGCGCGCCGAGGCCCGCGACGGGGCCGAGCGACGGCAGCGCGGCGAGGAGCGCCCGGCACCCGGTCGCGAGCGTCGCGCGCGCCGCGGGGGGCGTGGGCTCGGGCGCCCAGCACCGCGCGCCGGTCCAGTCGAGCGCGAGCCGGTCCTGCGCGGCGCGGACCGGAGCGTCGGTGAGGATCGCGCGCGGGTGGAGCACGGCCTCGGCGGGGCCGAGCCAGACCAGCGCGTCGCCGGCGGCGAGGTAGACCGACGCCGAGAGCGGCGCGAGCACGCGGGCCGCGCCGCCGCTCGCCTCGAGCGCCGCCCGCGCCGTGCAGCCGATCGCGCGCACGCGGATCACGGGCCCACGCTACCACGCGCTGCTAAGCTAGGCGGGACATGCGCGCGCGCTGGCTCGCCCCCGCTGTCCTGGCGCTCGCACTCGCCGCGGCGGCGCTCGCCGCCGATCCGGTCGAGGAGTTCCTGCGCCGCCACTGGGCGCGGCCGCTGGCGCCGCAGGGCGCGGCGCCGGCGCGCTGGACCCCGGTCGAGCAGTCGCTGGCGCCGGAGGCGTGCGGCACCTGTCACCCCGCGCAGCTCGCCGACTGGCGCACGAGCCTGCACGCGCGGACGATGGGCCCCGGCGTCGCCGGCCAGCTCGTCGAGATGCTCCGGAGCGACCCCGAGTCCGCGCTCGGCTGCCTGGCCTGCCACGCGCCGCTCGCCGAGCAGGCGCCGCTCGTGCTGGAGGGCGGCGCCGCGCGGCCGAACCCCGCGCACGACGCCGCGCTCGGCGCCCACGGGCTCGCGTGCGCCGCGTGCCACGTGCGCGGCCACGCGCGCTTCGGGCCGCCCCGGCGCGCCGGCGCGCTCGAGCGCGCGGCGCCGGGCGCGAGCCTCCCGCACGGGGGCGCGACGCGCACGCCCGCGTTCCTCCGCGCCGAGTTCTGCCGGAGCTGCCACCAGTTCGCCCCCGACGGCCTGGCGCTCAACGGCAAGCTCCTCGAGGACACGTACAACGAGTGGCGGTCGAGCCGCTTCGCGCGCGAGGGCACGCAGTGCCAGGACTGCCACATGCCCGACCGCCGCCACCTCTGGCGCGGCATCCACGACGCCGGGATGGTGCGCTCGGGTCTCACGATCCGCGCGGCGACCGGCGCGCCGCGCTACCGTCCGGGGCAGACGGCGGTGGCGACGCTCAGCGTGACGAGCACGCGCGTCGGCCACGCCTTCCCGACCTACGTGGTCCCGCGCGTGCTCCTGCGCGCGGAGCTGGTGGACGCCGCGGGCCGGGCGGTGGCCGGCAGCCGCCGCGAGAAGGTGATCGCGCGCGAGGTGGCGCTCGACCTGTCGCGTGAGCTCGCCGACACGCGCCTGCTGCCGGGGCGGAGTGCCGTGCTCGAGTACCGCGCGCGGGTGCCGGCGGCCGGCGCGCGCGTGCGCCTGGCGGTCGTCGTCGAGCCCGACGCCTTCTACACGCGGTTCTTCGAGGCGCTGCTCGCCCAGGGGGCCGGGCGCGGCGAGGCCCAGCTCCGCCAGGCCCTCGCGGCCGCCCGCCGCTCGCCGTACGTCGTCTTCGAACAGGAGCTCCCGCTGACGTAGCCGCCCACTTCCGCCGGGCGGCGGGCCCGGGCGGCAGGGGTCGCGGGACCACGCGGCACGCCTCCGCTGCCCGTTTGCGGCTGGGCTCCATCCGGACGCACGACGCCCGCGATCGCGGGGCGGGAACGGGTCCTCGCGACCCCTGCCGCCCGGGCCCACCGCCCGGCGGCGCTGGCCGGTGCCTCACCGCGTGGGCCGTGGGGGCGGGGGGGCGTCCGGGCCCCCCACGCTCTCAGACGCCGAGGGCGGCGCCGTCGGCGCGCGGGTCGGAGCCGCCCACGAGGCCGTCGGCGTCCACGCGGATCACGTGGGCGTGGCCCATCAGGTCGCTCCACGCCTCGACCACGCGCACGTCGTGGCCGCGCGCGCCGAGCGCGGCGGCGACCGCCGGCGCGAAGCGCCCCTCGAGGCGGAGCGTGCGCGAGGCCTCGCCCCACGTGCGCCCCCAGAGCCAGCGCGGCGCCTCGACGGCGGCCTGCGGCGCGAGGCCGCGGTCCACGATCCGCGTGACGAGCGCGGCCTGCGTCTGGGGCTGGCCCTCGCCGCCCATCGTGCCGTAGACGAGCCGCGGGCGGCCATCCACCAGGTACATGGACGGGATCAGCGTGTGCGCGGTGCGCTTGCGCGGCGCCAGGCGGTTCGGGTGCGCCGGGTCGAGCGAGAAGAACGCGCCGCGGTTCTGGAGCAGCACGCCCGTCGAGCCCGCGAGCACGCCGGAGCCGAACTCCCAGTAGAGGCTCTGGATCAGCGAGACCGCGTGGCCCTCGGCGTCGGCGGCGACGATCGCGATCGTGTCGCCGCCGCTCGGCGCGCCGCGGGCCGGCATCGCCGCGCGGCGCGAGATCCGCTTGCGGCGCTCGGCCAGCCGCGCGGGGTCGAGGCAGCGTGCGACCGGCACGGGCACGAGCGTCGGGTCCGTGAGCCAGCGGTCGCGGTCCTCGACGGCGAGCTTGGTCGCCTCGACGACGAGGTGCACCCAGTCGGCCTCGTCCAGCGCGGCCAGGTCGAAGCCCTCGAGCAGCGCCAGGATCGCGAGCGCCGTCATGCCCTGCGTGGGCGGCGGCAAGCTCGTCGCGACGCCGCCCCGGTAGGGCACGCGGAGCGGCTCGACCCAGTCGGCCGTGTGCGCGGCCAGGTCCTCGAGCGCGAGCGGGCTGCCCGCGGCGGCGGCGCCCGCGACGAGCCGGCGGGCGAGCGCGCCGCGGTAGAAGGTCTCGGCGCCGCCCGCGGCGAGCTCGGCGAGCGTGTCGGCGAGCTCGGCCTGCACGAAGCGCTCGCGCGCGAGCAGCGCGGGGTGGTAGACGCGCCAGAGCGCCGCGCGCAGGTCGGCCGGCGCCGCGGCGCCGAAGAGGTCCGCGGTGTCCGCGGTCACGCGCCGCTGGCCCGGCGCGGGCGGGAAGCCGTCGCGCGCGCGGGCGATCGCGTCCTCGAGGAGCGCCGCCCACGGGATCGGCGAGCCGAGCGCGTCGCGGCTCAGCCGGTGCGCGGCCCACCAGCCCGAGACCACGCCCGGCACCGTGAGCGCCGCGGGGCCGCCGCGCGCGGGGATCGCGGCGCCGAAGCGCGCGCGGTAGGCGTCGAGGTCGGCGGCAGCCGCCGCGCGGCCCGTGGCGTTCAGCGCGGCGAGCGTGCCGCGCCGCCCGTCCCAGATCAGCCAGACGTTGTCGCCGCCCACGCCGTTCATGTGCGGGTAGACGACGGCGACCGTCGCCGCGGCGGCGATCGCGGCGTCCACGGCGTTGCCGCCGCGGCGCAGGATCGCGCGGCCGGCCTCCGAGGCGAGCGCGTGCGGCGAGGCGACGATCCCGTGCCGGGCGCGCGTCTCGGGCCAGCGGGTGGCGACCGTCACGCGGCCCATGATACAAGAGGGCCGTGATCGACCTGCTGCGCGACGTCCTCGCGCGCGAGGGCGCCTGCTGGGTGCGCGAGGCGTCGCCGAGCATGGCGCCGCTGGTCCGCCCCGGCGACGAGCTGTGCCTGACCCCCGTGCCGCCCGCGCGCCTCCGCGCGGGCGCGCTCGTCGGCTACCGGCGCGCCGACCGCCTCGTCGTCCACCGCGTGCTTGCGCGGCGGCGCGCGTTCGTGGTCACCAAGGGCGACGCGCTCGGGGATCCCGACCCGCCCGTGGCCTGGGAGGACGTGGTGGGCCGTGTCGTGGCGCTGCGCACGCCCGCGGGCCGGCGGGTGGACCTCGCGGCGTTCCCCTGGCCGCTGCTCGACCGTGCGCTCGCCGTCCTCGCCGTCGTCGGCGCGCGCTTCGAGCCGGGCGGCCCGGCGTGGAAGGCGCTGCGCGCGCCCTTCCACCTCGTGGCGCGTCTGGCGCGCGGCGCGCGATGATCCTCGCGAAGAGCCCGGCGACGGCGTGGCGCGTGATCGAGGGCGAGGCCGTCATCCTCTCGCTCGACACGAAGGTGCTCCGCGGGCTCAACGCGGTCGGCAGCCGCGTGTGGGAGCTGATCGACGGCCGGCGCAGCGTCGCGGACATCGTCGCGGCCGTCGTCCGCGAGTTCGACGTTCCGCCCGAGGCGGCGGGCGCCGACGTGGACGCCTTCGTGCGGGAGCTGCTCGCGCGGGGCCTCGTGACCGCGGCGCCGTGAGCCGCCTCGTGCTCCTCGAGGGCGGCGAGGCGCTGACGGCGGCGACCGCCGCCGCGCTGGCCTCGCCGGTCCGCCTGCGGCTTGGCGCGGCCGTGCCGCCGCTCCGCGAGGGACAGATCGTCCACCTGCGGCCCCTCGACCGGGCGCCGGACCCCCGCGACCTCGTGCTCAGCCGGCGCGGCGACGCGTTCGGCTTCCGCCTCGCGGGGGCGCGCGGCGCGCCGGGGGAGGAAGCGCTCGCCCGGCTGGTCGCCGTGGAGCGCGGGCCGACCGTGCGCTCGCTCGAGCGCGGGCTGCTCCGCCGGCTGCCGGCCCGGTGGCTCGGACCCGCGGTGGACGCGCTCGAGGTCCTCGCGCGGCTCCGTCACCCGCTCACGCCGCCGCCGTTCCAGGGCGCCGCGGAGGACTGCCTGGCCCGGGTGCGCGCCAAGTACGGCCGCGCGGCGGAGGTGCGGGAGTACGCGCGCACCGCGCGCGCGGGGCTCGACCCCTTCGAGCTCGCGCTGGTGCGCCGCCACGTGCGCGCCGGCGGGCGCCTCCTCGACGTCGGCTGCGGCGCGGGGCGCGAGGCGCTCGGCTTCGCGCGCGCGGGCTTCCGCGTCGTCGCGCTCGACATCGCCCCGGCCATGGTCGAGGCGGCGCGCGCGAACGCCGCCGGGGCGGGGCTCGCGCTCGAGCTCCGCGTCGGGAGCGTGACCGAGCTCGACGCGCCGCCGGGCACGTTCGACGGCGCCTACTTCGCGGGCTCGCTCCACCACATCCCCGGCCGCGCGCGCCGCGTCGGCGCGCTCGCGCGCATCCGCCGCGCGCTCACCGCCGACGGCGCGCTGCTCCTCGTCGTCGTGTACCGCGGGCCGCGCGGCCTCGTCTCGCGCAGCCGGCTCGTGGACCTCGTGCGGCGCGTCGGCGCGCGGCTGCCGGGCGGCCCGCGCCTGTCGGAGCCGGGCGACGGCTGGATGCGCGAGGTCTCCGAGGCGAGCGACCCGCGCGAGGCGATCTTCTTCCACGACTACGACGGGCCCGCGGAGGTGCGGGCGGAGCTCGAGGCCGCGGGGTTCGTGGGGGCGGAAGCGCGGCCCGGCTGGTGGGTGTGCCGGCCGGGACCGCCGGGGGCGGGGGCGGGATTTCCGTAAATCGCCGGATTCCGACCCCGGGGCGGCCGGGACGTTGCTAGAGTGGTGGACGTGCCGTGGCACCGGCTCACCCTCCTCCTGCTCGCCGTCACGCTGACGGCGTGGTATGCGCCCGCGCACGCCGCGTCGGTCGGGGCGGTGCGCTCGGGCAGCGTCGCGATGTCCACGACGCCGCAGACCGTGACGCTCGCGCCCGCCGTGAGCCCGAGCCGCACCGTCGTGCTGTGCTCGAGCCGGACCAACAGCTCCAGCCCCTCGAGCCGGCCGACGTGCGAGCTCACGGGCGGCGGCGCGACGCTGACGGTCGCGCTCGGGATCGCCAACGCGAACACGGTCGTGCAGTACGACGTCGTCGAGTTCGACGGCGGCGCGACGGTCCAGCGGGGCCTCGCCTCGTTCGGCACGAGCGCGACGCTGGTGAGCGTGCCGCTCACGAGCGTGGACCTCACCAGGACGTTCGTGCTCGTCGGCCAGCGGACGACGTCCACGGCGACGGGTGCCGACGAGCGCTGGACGATCCGCGCCCAGCTCACGGGCGCGACCACGCTCGAGCTCCGGCGCAACGAGACCGGCATCGCCGTGGACGTCGCCTGGCAGGTCGTCACGCTGGACGGCGCGTCGGTCCAGCGCGGCCTCACGACGCTCGGCGGCGCCACGTCCACGACGGCGTCCATCGGCGCGGTCGACCCGGCGAAGTCGTTCCTCGTCATGAGCCTGCGGGGGGCGACGGGCGTCGCCGGCGTCGAGTCGCGGTACACGGTCACGGGCGAGCTCACGTCGCCGACCCAGCTCACGTTCACGCGCGTCTCGAGCACCTCGTCGGTGGACATCTCGTGGGAGGTCGTCTCCCTCGACGACGGCACCGGCGTCCAGCGCGGCGCGGCGGTGACCGCCACCAGCGGCGTCGCCCTGATGAGCGCGCCGCTCGCGAGCGTGGACACGACCGTGAGCGCGCCGCTCGTCACGGTGGCCGGCGGCACCGGCACCAGCGCGACCCGCCTCGACGAGACGAGCTGGACCGCCGCGCTCACCTCGGGGACCAACCTCGACCTGGCGCGGGCCGCCACCGGGACCACGGCGACGGCCGCCTGGCAGGTCGTCTCGTTCTTCCGGTGCGGCGCGGTCGCCAACCCGGTGTACGCGTCGGTCGCGGCGGCCGACGGCCAGGCGACGCTCGCGTGGCAGAGCGCGCTCCCCGTCCTGATCCTCCGCAAGACCGCGCCGTTCGCGGGCGAGGCGCCGGCGCCGGGCCAGGGCTACACGGTGGGCGGCACGATCGGCGCGGCGACGGTCGTCCGCAGCGGCAGCGTGGCCGAGACGAGCTTCACCGACACGGGGCTCACGAACGGGACGACCTACTATTACCAGGTCTACCCGAAGAGCCCGAGCGGCGCGTCCACGACGTGCTACGCCTCCGGCGCCGGCACCGAGGCGAGCGCGCTGCCGCTCGGCCCGGCCTCCGGCGTCGCGTGGAGCTACGTGCTCGCCGGCGGCTCGACGCTCCGCGCGGGCATCGCCGGCGGGGCCCAGCTCTTCTTCGGCTCGAACGCCTCGCGCCTGATCGGCCTCGACACCGGCGCGGGCGCCGAGAGCTGGACGCCGATCGCCTCGGGCGCGCCGATCCAGGGCTGGGTGACGTGGCTGCCGGGCGGCGGGCCCTCCGGCACGGTGTACGCCGGCACCCAGGCCGGGCTCGTCGGCTCCGTGGACGCGGCGACGGGCGCGGTGAACTGGGCGACGAACCTCGCCCCGCTCGGCGCCGACGCCGTGCAGGCGGCCGTGTCGGCCCAGGTGCGCGCGTTCTCCGACGCGGCGTTCGCCGCGGCCTATCCGGGCGCCTACGACGTGCTCTTCGTCGCCACGCGCAACGCGAGCAGCACGAACAACAAGATCTTCGCGCTCCGCTCGGACACGGGCGCGGTCCTCTGGACCTTCGATCCGCAGACCCAGCTCGGCGTGCCGATGGACTACGTCGTCGGCCAGCCCTGGGTCGGCTACACGCGCAACCGCCTCTACGTCGGCAGCCGGGCCGGCGCCGCGGGCACCCAGCAGAGCTTCTGGGTCCTCGACTCGCTGACGGGCACCCGGCTCGTCTCGGCCGCGGCCGGCCACGTCGAGATGTCGCCGAGCCTCTCCGCGGACGACACGACGCTCTACTTCGCGAACGGGGCCGGCCAGCTCTTCGCGGGCGACGCCGACGCGCTCTCGTTCAAGTGGAGCGGCCCGGCGTTCACCTCGCTCGGGAGCGCGATCGTCGGCTACGTCTGGGAGGACTTCACGACCGCGGGGCGCCTCTACTTCTCGACGGCCGACGGCAGCGTCCGGTGCCTTCAAGATCCGGGCCCGGGGGCACCGGCCCCGAGCGCGGCGACGCCGTGCAGCGGCTGGTCCACGCCGACCGTCGCGGTCGCCGGCCCGTCGGCCCCGCTCCTGCTCGACGCCGCCTGGTTCGACCCGCTCGTCGCCGGCCTCTACGTGGGGTCCACGGACGGCCGGGTGCACCGGATCGACCCGGCGTCCGGCGCGGACACCGGGCAGTTCACGGTCGGCGACGGCACGCGGCCGGTCGGCGACCTCAGCACCGAGGGCGGCAGCGAGCTGTTCGCGGGGACGACGGAGGGGAAGATGTTCAAGCTCACCCTGCCGCTGCCCTAGACGGGACGGACGGACATGCGACGCGGACTCTCGGTCCTGGCCCTCGTCGTGCTCGCCGGCGCGCTCGCGCCCGGCGGCGTGCCCGGCGCCCTCGCCGACGGCCGGCGCCCCCCCCACGAGCGCGAGGAGCGCGAGCACGCGCACGGCCCGGCGCGCGTGCGCTTCGCGGCGCTCACCCACGACGGCAAGGCGCGGCACGGGACGCACTTCTCGGTCGCCCGCGTGCGGGACCTCGTGATCGTCGTGGACTGGCGCACGCTCGTCGGGCCGCACACCCAGCGCCTCGACGTGCTCGCGCCGGACGGCGCCGTCTACCAGCGCTTCACGGCGCCGGTCGAGAGCGTGGACGGCCGCGCGCGCGTCGAGACGCGGCTGCCGGTCGGCGGCACCTGGATCACCGAGCGATCGCTCCTGGGCCGGTGGCGGGTGCGCGTCTACCTCGACGACGCGACGACCCCCGTCGCGGTCGCCGGCGTCGTCCTCGCGCGCTGAGGCCGTGGCGCGCCGCGCGTTGCCGAGCGCCGGTTCGATCTGCTACCGTGCCCGGCAGGCGAGCAGCGTCGTCCCGGCGAGCCCCGAGACCCCGGAGGAGCGGCTGATGGACAGCGAGCAGGCCGGACGGTCCGAGCAGGCGGGCGCCCCGACGCGGCGGAGCTACGAGCCGCCGCGGATCACCTTCGAGGAGGACTTCCAGCCGTACGCCTTCTCGACGTGCGGGAAGATGGCGGGGCAGGGCGGGATATGCAACGTCCACCGCAACTCGTAGCGGCGGTCGCGATCGCCGGCATCACCTGCCGCATCGAGTGCCACGACGCCGCCTTCCGCGCCCTCCTCGCCGAGCGCTTCGCCGGCTTCCACGCCACCGGCGCCCCGGAGCTCCTGCTGCGCGTCGAGCCGACGGCGCCGGCGCCCGAGGCGGCGCCCCCCGGCCGGCCCGGGCCCTTCGCGCGCATCGGCGGGGCGGACGGCGTCCTGACCATCGAGGGCGCGGGCTTCCACGGACGCTTCGACGAGGCGCGGGGCGAGGGCGTCATCGTCCAGGCGCCCGACCCGTCACCGCTCGAGACCTTCCTGACCGCGATCTACGCCGGGCGCCTGCTCCGCGGGGGTGGGTTCCTCCTGCACGCCGCCGCGCTCGTCGCGGACGACGGCGCGCACGTGTTCTTCGGCCCCTCGGGCAGCGGCAAGACGACGGTCGCGGAGCTGGTCGGCGCGGGCGTGATCTCCGACGAGATCGTGGCGCTCCGCCCCGACGGCGGCGGCTGGCGCGCCTCGGGCGTGCCGTGGCGCGGCACGCCGCTCGAGGCGCCCGTGGCGGGGTGCTTCCGCCTGCGGAAGGCGGGGGCGACCGCGTTCCGCCGGCTCGGCGGCGTCGGGGCGGTGCGCGAGCTGCTGCCGAGCGCCTTCTTCGCGCGCGCCGACCGGGGCGAGCTCGACCGCTTCCTCGCGGCCGCGGCCGCGCTCGTCCAGAGCGTGCCGTGCTGGGAGATGGAGTTCACCCCCGAGCGCGCGTTCTGGGACGCGGTGCCGCGGCGGGCGCGCGATGCCGCGTAGCTACGACGACCTGGTCCGCGCCGCCTCCCGCGCCCACGTCCCGCTCAGCGTCCTCTTCGAGGTCACGCACCGCTGCAACCTCGGCTGCGAGCACTGCTACCTGACCGAGGGCCCGGTGGGCCGTCCGCGCCCGAGCCGCGCGGAGCTCACGCTCGACGAGGTCCGGCGCGTGCTCGACGAGCTGGCGGCGGCCGGGACGCTCTTCCTCACGCTGACCGGCGGCGAGGTGTTCCTCCGGCGCGACTTCCTCGACATCGTCGCGCACGCGCGCGCGCGGGGCTTCTCGGTGACCGTCTTCACCACGGGCACCCTGCTCACGCCCGAGGCGGCGCGCGCGCTGGCCGACCTGCACCCGCTCTCGGTCGAGATCAGCGTCTACAGCGCGCGGCCCGAGATCCACGACCGCGTCACGCGCATCCCCGGCTCGCACGCGCGCTCGCTCGAGGCGCTGCGGCTCCTGCGCGAGCGCGGCGTGGTCGTCCTGCTCAAGAGCCCGGTGATGAGCCTGAACTCGGGCGAGTACCACGGGATCGTCGCGCTCGCCGAGTCGCTCGGCGCCGGCTACGGCTTCGACCCGATGCTGATCCCGCGCCGCGACGGCGACGCCGACCCCGTGCGCCGGCTCGGCCCCACGCGCGCGGAGCTGCGCCGGTTCTTCGCCGACCCGCTCCTGCTGCGCGAGTCGCCGCAGCCGGTCCGCTGCCTGCCCGAGCGCGGGGAGGAGCTGTGCGGGAGCGCGCGGCGCACGTGCATGATCTCGCCCTACGGCGAGGTCTTCGCGTGCAGCGTGCACCCGCTGCCGGCCGGCACCCTCCGCGAGCGGAGCTTCCACGAGATCTGGACCGGCTCGCCGCTGCTGCGCGAGATCCGCACGCGCACGGTGGACGACCTCCGCAACGGGGCGCGGCCCGCGCCGGGCCTGCGGTGCAGCGCGCTGGCGCTGATCGAGGACGGCGACTACCTCGGGCCCCACCGCCGCGGCGAGACGATGGCGGAGATCCGCGACGAGGTCCGCGACCGCGGCGCCTGACGGCGCGGCCCTGCGCGCGGCCGCCCGCGCCTTCCTCGACGCCGCGCCCGCGCCGGCGCTCGGCGACGCCGACTGGGAGCGGCTCGCCGGCCGCGCCGAGGACGAGCGCCTGGCGCCGCTCCTCTACGCGCTCGGCCGCGGGCTGCCGCTGCCCGACGCGGCGCGCGCCCGGCTCCGGGCCGCGTGGCTCGCGTTCGAGCGCCAGCACCTCCTGGGCGTCGCCGAGCTCGGCGCGCTGCTCGCCGCCTTCGAGCGCGCCGCGATCCCCGTGATCCCGCTCAAGGGGCCCGCGCTCGCGGAGGCGCTCTACCCCGACCCGGGCCTCCGCCCGTTCACCGACCTCGACCTCCTCGTGCGCCGGGAGGACGCGGCGCGGGCCGTCGCCCTGCTCGGCGAGCGCGGCTACCGGCACCTCGGCTGGCAGCGCTCGCTCGCCTACGAGGTGGCCCACGCGCCCGCCGCGTGCTTCGTCGCCGACGGCCGGGCGCTGCCGGTGGACCTGCACTGGGGGCTCGTCGGCTTCCCGGCGGGCGCGCGGCCGCTCGCGCCCGGGGCGCAGGCCGAGGTGTGGGAGCGCGCGGTCGCGACGGAGCGCTGGGGCCGCCGCGTGCTCGAGCTCGCCCTGGAGGACCTGGTGCTCTACCTCGCGCTCCACCTGGCCGTCCACCACCCGCTCGCCGGACTCGTCTGGCGCCTGGACCTGGCGCTCCTGCTGCGGCGCCACGCGGCCCGCCTCGACTGGGAGGCGCTGCTCGCGCGCGCGGCGCGGTGGCGGGCGCGGGGCGCCCTCTACTTCGCGCTCCGGACCGCCGCGGCCGAGCTCGGCGCGGGCGCGCCGCCCGCGGTGCTCGCCCGGCTCAGGCCGCGCGGCGCCCGCGGCGCCCTGCTCGACCGGTTCGCCTGCCGGCGCGACGCGCGCGGCCGCGGCGATCACCTGCTGGCGCTGCTCGTGATGGACCGGTGGCGCGACGCGACCGGCGCGCTCGCCGCGGGCGTGGTCCCGCCCGCCGCGTGGGCGCGGAGCCGCTACGGCGGGCGCACGACGGCCGGCGCCTACCTGCGCCACTACGCTCGCCTCGGGGCCGTCCTCGCGCGGACGGCGCGGGCGCTCCTCGCGCGCTCCTGACCTGTATACTCGGGCTCGAGGCGCTCCCCGCATGCGCTGGCTCATCGACGGCTACAACGTGATCCGCCGCGACCCCGACCTCCGCGCCCGGGAGGCGGAGAGCCTCGAAGCCGGCCGCCGGGCGCTCCTCGCGCTCGTGGCCCGGCGGGCCCGCGACGCGCGCGACGCCTTCACCGTGGTCTTCGACGGCGCCCGGGTGACCGGCGGCGCCCCCGGCGCCGGCCGCGTGCAGGTCGTGTTCTCGCGCCCGCCGCGCAGCGCCGACGACGAGCTCGCGCGCCTGGCGCGCGAGGCGGGCGCCGGCGCGGCCGTCGTCAGCTCCGACCGCCGCGTGCAGGACGCCGCGCGCCGCAGCGGGTGCGCCGTCCTCGACGCCGAGCGCTTCCTCGACGCCCTCGCGGGCGGGCCGGGCGGCGCGGCCGGGCGGGAGGACGACGCCGACCGTCCAGCCGACAAGCGCGGCAACCCGCGGCGCCTGTCCAAGAAGGCGCGGGCGGCGGCGCGGGCCCTGCGCCGCCTGCGTTCTCCTTGACTCGGGCCTCCGGCTGTGGAATAAATCCGGGCGGCATGGAGCGGCACCTCTTCATCGTCGCGCGTGACCAGGCCGACCTGCACGAGTACCTGGCGCGGGAGTTCGCCTCCGAGGGCAACGTCGAGGTGATCCTGGACCGCCGGGAGGTCGCCGAGCGCCGGGGCGGCCACGATCGCCGCCGGACGCGGTGCGCGGATGCCTCGCGCGCCGACCGCCGGCGGGCCGTGCGCCGGCACCGGATGGAGCGGCGCCTCCGGCAGTTCGTGGACAGCCAGCTCCGCTCGCTCGGCTACGCCATGCTCCGCGTCGGCTAGTGTCCTGTCTCTAACGCTTGTTTACAATGCTTGATCTTGCGCAAGATGGCCGCCGCTGTTGCCGTCCAGATGAATGGACGAGGGTGCTTGTTGTGTTCGCGCACGTAGGCGCGAATCGCGGCGATGAGAGCCGACACGCTGCGGAAGGTTCCGCGACGGATCCGTTTGCGTGTGATCTCGGCAAAGAAGCGCTCGACGAGGTTCAGCCACGAGGCCCCGGTGGGGGTGAAGTGGAAGTGAAATCGTGGATGCTCGATCATCCACGCCGTCACGGTCGGATGCTTGTGGGTGCTGTAATTGTCCAGGATGAGATGGATGTCTCGCCGGCGGGAGGTCTGCCGATCGATCTTGTCCAGGAAGGCGAGAAATTCGGTGTGCGTGTGGCGGGGCTGGCACGTCTCGATCACATGCCCCTCGAGGACATTGAGGGCGGCGAACAGCGTCGTCGTGCCGTGGCGCGTGTAATCATGGGTCTGGCGCGCCGGCAACCCCGGCCGCAAGGGCAGGATCGGCTGGGTTCGATCGAGGGCCTGGATCTGACTTTTTTCGTCCACGCTCAGGACCAACGCCTTCGCCGGGGGATTCATGTAGAGGCCGACCACGTCCCGCAGTTTGCGGACAAAGTGCGGATCGCGACTCAGCTTGAACGTCTTCGTGCGATGCGGCTGCAGGTTGGCCGCTTGCCAGATCCGATGCACCGTCGCTGGACTCACCCGCTGAGCCTGGGCCAGCGACCGCACGCTCCACTGGGTGGCGTCCCGCGGTGTCGTGTGCAGCGTCGCGTTCACGATGGCTTCTACCTTCTCGGGCCGTATCCGCTTGCGGCGCCCCGGGCGCGGCGCATCCTTCAAGAGGCCGGCGACCCCCGCCTCCACATACCGCTGGCGCCACCGCAGCAATGTGGGACGGCTGACTCCCAGTTCCTTGGCCAGTCCGTTGTTCGAATGCCCGGCGGCCGCGCCCAGCACGATGCGCGCCCTCAGGACGACTCGCTGCGGTGTCTTGCCGCTGTCCACCAAGGTCTCCAACCACTCGCGATCGTCCAGGCGGACGCGCAACGCACGCGCCGGTTTCCACATCGTGAAGTGACCGTAGCATGATTTGCCTGTGTTGTAACTCTATATCTGAGACAGGACACTAGCCCGCGCCCTGCGTCGCGCCCCTGCCGGGCGCGCCCGCCCGCCGATCCACGCGTATCCAGAAGTTGACACCCCCTGCGCGGGCGTGACAGCGTGGCGCCATGCGCGCCACGCTCCGCCTGGCCGCGCTCGGCGCCGTCCTGGTCCTCGCCGCCGCCGCGCTCGCGGCGGGGCCGGGCGCGCTCGAGGGCACGGTCGTGCGCGTCGTGGACGGCGACACGGTCCACGTGCGCCTCGGCGACCGCGTCGAGCGCGTCCGCTACATCGGCGTGAACACGCCGGAGGTGCACCACCCCACGAAGGGCGAGGAGCCGGGCGGGCGCGCGGCGGCCCTGGTCAACCGCCGGCTCGTCGCCGGCAAGCGCGTGCGGCTCGAGCTCGACGTCCAGGCGCGCGACCGCTACGGGCGGCTGCTCGCCTACGTCTGGGCCGACGGCGTGATGGTCAACGCCGAGCTCGTGCGCCTGGGCATGGCGCAGCCGATGACGATCCCGCCGAACGTCCGCCACGCGCCCCTCTTCCGCGACCTCGCCCGCGAGGCGCGGGCGGCGGGCCGCGGCCTCTGGAGCGCCGCGCCTGGCGTTCCGTCCACGAGATCGCGTTGACGGTCGCCACGCGGCGGGCCGCCAGGCGGCCGGACTCCACCGTTCGACGGGGCTTCGCATGACTCCGAGAACGGCACACTACGGGCGCAGCGCGGGAATGACCTCGCGCGCGATCAGCTCGAGCGCGCCGATGTCCTCCTGATCGAGGAGCTGCAGCATCACGCGCTCGACGCCGAGCTCCGCCCAGCGCCCGAGGTCGCGGACGACGTCCTCGGGCGAGCCGCAGAGGAAGCCCGCGGCGCGCCAGCCCGCCGCGTCCTCCGGCATGCGCGGGAAGACCGCGCGCGCCCGCTCGAGCCGCGCGGCGGTCTCCTCGGCGGAGCGGCCGACGGCGACGGGCACCATCAGCGAGCGCCGGAGGCCCGCCGGGTCGCGGCCGAGCGCGCGGCAGTGCTCCTCGAGGGCGCGGCGCTTGGCCGCGTACTCCTCGAACGTCACGCGCGTCGTGTTCCACTCGTCGGCGTGCGCGGCCACGATGCGCAGGCCCCGCCGCTCGCCGCGCGCGCCGATGATCAGGTGCAGGCGGCCGCGCGCGGGCAGCGGGTGGCTCTGCGCGGCGGCGAGCGGGTAGTAGGGCTGCTCGAGCGTGACCGGGCGCCCCTCGCCGAGGGCGCGGATCACGCGCGCGCCGCACTCGAGCCGGTCCAGGCGCTCCCGGAGCGACGGGAAGGGGATGCCGTACATCCGGTGCTCGGGCTCGTGCCAGCCGGCGCCGATGCCGAGGTCGAGGCGGCCGCCGGCGAGCTGGTCCACCGCCGCGGCGCGCCGGGCGAGCAGCGCGGGATGGTAGAAGGTCAGGGGGCTCACGAGCGGGCCGAAGCGGATGCGCGAGGTGCCCGTCGCGAGCCACGCGAGCGAGGCCCAGGCGTCGAGCGACGGCCGCTCGGAGGCGCCGAAGAGGCCGGTGAGGTGGTCGGAGCGGTGCAGGGCGTCGTAGCCGCCCGCCTCCACGGTGCGCGCCAGGCGCTGCCAGCGCTCCCAGGTGAGCCCTTCCTGGCCCTCGATCATGATGCCGACGCTCGGCGTCATCGCGCCTCCTCCCGGTCGGACGGCCGGATTTGCGCCCCCTCCGGCGGGCCCTTATCATAGCCGGGAGCCACACCGAGAGGAGACCCATGGCGATCACGCAGGACTACTCCCTGGACGCCAAGTACCGGCTGGAGGAAGGGCAGGTCTTCCTCTCCGGCATCCAGGCGCTCGTGCGCCTCCCGCTCGACCAGCACCGCGCGGACCGGCGCCGGGGGCTCAACACGGCCACGCTCGTCTCGGGCTACCGCGGCTCGCCGCTCGGCGGCCTCGACGTCACGCTCGAGCGCCACCCGGACCTGCTGCGCGAGCACCAGGTCGTCTTCCTCTCGGGCGTCAACGAGGACCTCGGCGCCACCGCCGTCTTCGGCAGCCAGCTCGCCAACCTCTTCCCGCGCCCGAAGTACGACGGCGTGCTCGGCATGTGGTACGGCAAGGCCCCGGGCGTGGACCGCTCGGGCGACATCTTCAAGCACGCCAACTTCGCCGGGGTGGGCCGCCACGGGGGCGTGCTCGCCCTCGGCGGCGACGACCCGCTCTCGAAGTCCTCGACGATCCCGTCGCACTCGGAGGTCGCGTTCTACGACGCGCTCTTCCCGGTGCTGTTCCCCGGCACGATCCAGGAGATCCTCGACCTCGGCCGCCTGGGCTTCGAGCTCTCGCGCTACTCCGGCCTCTGGGTGGGCTTCAAGATCGTCACCAACGTCGCCGACGAGGTCGGCACCGCGGCGGTCGCGCCGGACCGCGTCCGGATCGTGGACCCGGGCTTCCTCTACGAGGGACGGCCCTGGCAGGCGCGGCAGCACCCGCTGCTGATGCCGCCGTACGGGCTCGAGACCGAGCGCGAGATCCACTACGGCCGGCTCGAGGCGGCCAAGGCGTTCGCCGCGGCCAACGGGCTCAACCGCATCACGCTCGCCACGCCCGACGCCTGGCTCGGCATCGCGGCGCCGGGCAAGACCTACTACGACCTGCGCGAGGCGCTCCGCGAGCTCGGGCTCGACGACGCGGCGCTCGGCCGCCACGGCATCCGGCTCCTCAAGCTCGGCATGCTGTTCCCGATGGAGCCCGGCGTCGTGCGCGAGTTCGCCCGCGGGCTCGAGGAGCTGCTGGTCGTCGAGGAGAAGCGCGCGTTCTGCGAGCTGTTCATCCGCGACGTCCTCTACAACCTGGCCGAGCGGCCGCGCGTCACGGGCAAGCACGACCTCGAGGGCCGCCCGCTCGTGCCGGCCGACGCCGAGCTCGACGCCGACCGGATCGCGCAGATCGTCGCCTCGCGGCTCGAGCGGAAGGTCCGGCTCGAGTCGGTCACCGCGCGCGTCGCGCTGCTCGAGGCGCTCCGCCAGCGGCCCGCGCCGCTCACGCTGGCGCGCCAGCCGTACTTCTGCTCGGGCTGCCCGCACAACCGCTCGACGGTCCTGCCGGAGGGCTCGCTCGCGAGCGCCGGCATTGGCTGCCACGGCATGGCGCTGCTGATGGACCGGCGCACGATGGGCCTCACGCACATGGGCGGCGAGGGCGTCCAGTGGGTGGGCATCGCGCCCTTCACCGAGACCGCGCACATCTTCCAGAACCTCGGCGACGGCACCTTCTTCCACTCGGGCTCGCTCGCGGTCCGCCAGGCCGTCGCCTCGGGCGCGAACGTCACGTACAAGATCCTCTACAACGCGGCGGTCGCGATGACGGGCGGCCAGGACGCCGCGGGGGCGATCCCGGTGCCCGAGCTGACGCGCCAGCTCGAGGCCGAGGGCGTCCGGCGCATCATCGTGATGACCGACGAGCCCGACAAGTACCCGAAGGGCGTCCGCTGGGCCCGGGGGGTCGAGGTCTGGCACCGCGACCGGCTCGACGAGGCGCAGCGGCTGCTGCGCGAGGTCCCGGGCGTCACCGCGCTCGTCTACGACCAGCGGTGCGCGGCCGAGAAGCGCCGCCTCCGCAAGCGCGGCCGGCTGCCGAACCCGGCGCTGCGCGTCTACATCAACGAGGCCGTCTGCGAGGGCTGCGGCGACTGCGGCGTGAAGAGCAACTGCCTCTCCGTGCACCCGGTGGAGACGGAGTTCGGGCGGAAGACGCAGATCCACCAGTCGTCCTGCAACAAGGACTACTCGTGCCTGCTGGGCGACTGCCCGTCGTTCGTCACGGTCGTCCCGCGCGGCGAGCCGAGGAAGAAGGAGCGGCGCGTGTACACGGTGGACCGCGCGCTGCCGGAGCCGGCCCTGCGCGTCCCGCGCGACGCGAACGTGTTCATGACGGGGATCGGCGGCACCGGCGTGGTGACCGTCAACCAGATCCTCGGCACCGCGGCGCTCCTCGACGGCCGGCAGGTCCGCGGCCTCGACCAGACCGGCCTCTCCCAGAAGGGCGGCCCGGTCGTCTCGCACCTGAAGCTCTTCGACCGGGCGCCGGAGGTCGCGAACAAGATCGCCGCCGGCGAGGCCGACTGCTATCTCGGCTTCGACGTCCTCGTGGCGACCGCGGCGCAGAACCTCGACCACGCGCGGCCCGACCGCACGGTCGCGGTGGTCTCGACGAGCCGGGTGCCGACCGGGGCGATGGTCACGCACACCGACGTCGAGTTCCCGGAGCCGGACGCGCTGGTCACGTCCATCAACCGCGTGACGCGCAAGGACGAGAACGTCTACCTGGACGCGCTCGGGCTCGCCGAGACGCTCTTCGACGACCACATGGCCGCCAACATGATCGTGCTCGGCGCCGCCTACCAGGCGGGCGCGATCCCGGTGAGCGCCCGGGCGATCGAGGAGGCCGTCGCGCTCAACGGCGTGTCGGTCCCGATGAACACCCACGCGTTCCGCGTCGGCCGGCTGCTCGTCGCCGACCCGGCCTGGCTCGAGACGGTCAAGCGCCAGCGCGTCGGGGCCGCCGCGGCCGGGCCGGCGCTCACCGCCGAGGCGCGCGCGCTGGTCGAGCGCGCCGGCGCGGCGGGCGAGCTCCGGCGCCTCCTCGAGGTCCGCGTGCCCGCGCTGATCGCCTACCAGAGCGAAGCCTACGCGCGCGAGTACGTGGACGCCGTCCGGCGCGTGCGCGAGGCGGAGCGGGCGGCGGTGCCGGGCGCCTCGCGCCTCGGCGAGGCCGTCGCGCGCCACCTGTACAAGCTCATGGCCTACAAGGACGAGTACGAGGTGGCCCGCCTGCACCTCGAGAACGACGTCGCGCGGGCGCTGGAGGCGGAGTTCCCGGACGGCGTCCGCGTGCGCTACCACCTGCACCCGCCGCTGCTGCGCGCGCTGGGCGTCGGGCGCAAGCTCGCGCTCGGGAGGTGGTTCGACGGCGTGTTCCGCGTGCTCGTCGCGCTCCGGGGGCTCCGCGGCACCGCCCTCGACGTCTTCGGCCGCGCCGAGGTGCGCCGCGTCGAGCGGCGGCTGATCGGCGAGTACCGCGGGCTCGTCGACAAGGCGCTGATCGGGCTCTCGCCGGAAAGCTACGAGCGTGCGGTCACGCTCGCGGGCCTGCCCGACCTGATCCGCGGGTACGAGGACATCAAGCTGCGGAACGTCCAGCGGTTCCGGGACGAGGTCCGCGCGCTGGGGTTCTAGCCATGACGGGACTCGAGGCGCAGATCCGGAAGCTCCAGGCGCAGCTCGCGACGCTGCGCACCCAGGCGTCGAAGGCCCGCGGCGCGGCGCGCCGGCGCGCCAAGCGCGTCGAGCGGCGCACCCGCGTGACGGTCGCGCGCACGCTCCGCACCGTCGAGCCGAAGGTGCGCCAGGCCGTCGCCGAGGCCCAGGTCTACGCCCGCGGCGTGCGGGCCGGCGTCCGCGCCGGCGCCGCCGCCTACCGCGCCGCCCGCCGCAAGGGCTGACGCGGACCATTCACGAACGGCCGCCGAGGCAGCCGCCAGGCGCGGGCGGGAGGGGTCGACGGGACCACGCGGCACGCGTCCGCATGCCCCGTTGCGGCGTCACGCCATCCGGGTGCGCGGGGCCCGCGGCCCACGTGGCGGGAACGGATCCCGTCGACCCCTCCCGCCCACGCCCGTCGGCCCGGACTCCACGGGCGACGGACTTCGCATGACTTCGAGCACGGCACGCTAGCCCGCATTATTCGCGAACGGCGGTGGCACGACCGGGCGGGTGGCGCAGGGTGCGGTCCCCGCGGGGCCGTGCGCTGTGGGCCCCCTTCGTCCCGTCCGCCGCGCGCAGCGCGGCGTTCGGGCGAACGGGTGACGGCGCCGGCCCCGCGGGGGCCGCACCCTGCGACAGGCCCTGCCCGCCTCGCGCCATAACCGTTCGCGAATAATACGGGCTAGCTGCCTACTCCGCCGGCCGCGCGCGCCTGCGCTTGAGCGCGGCGCGGCGCTTCTTCGCCTCGATGCGGCGCTCGCGCGCCGCGGCGGGCGGCCGGGTCTTCCGCCGGCGCCGCGGCTCGACCAGCGCAGCCGCCACCAGCGCGCGCACCTTGTCCCGCGCGTCCTCGACGTTGCGGGCCTGGTCCCGCGTGGCCTGGCTGGTGACCCGGAGCCGGCCCTCGGCGTCGAGCCGGTGGGCGGCGAGCGCGCGCAGGCGCGCCCGCGCGGCGTCGGCGAGCCCCTCGATCGCCTCGAGGTCCACGGTGAGCTCGACCCGCGTGGCCACCTTGTTGACCCGCTGGCCGCCGGGCCCCCCGGCGCGCGAGGCCCGCAGGCCGAGGGCCGCGGCGGGGACGCGCACCGTGTCCGTCACGAGGATCGGCGTCATGCCGCTTACAATAGTCGCTCGTGGGGCCGACGGTAAAGGAACGGCAGCGGCTCACGGCCGTGGCGCGCGGCGCGGCGCCGGCGGACCTCTACGTGCGCGGCGGCACGCTCCTCAACGTCTACACGGGCGAGCTCCATCCGGCGAACGTGGCCGTGGCCGGCGAGCGTATCGCGTACGTCGGCGCGCGCGAGGACATGCTGGGCCCGCGCACCGAGGTGCTCGACGCCGCCGGGCGGATCCTGGTCCCGGGCTACGTGGACCCGCACGTCCACGTGGGGCACCTCGTGAGCCCCGCCGCCTTCGCGCGCTACGTCCTGCCGCTCGGCACGACCGCGCTCTTCGCCGACACGCTGCAGGTCTGGGAGCTCGGGGGCCTGCGCGCCTTCCGCGCGCTGGCCGACGCGCTGGCCACCTCGCCGGTGAAGTTCTACTGGATGATCCGCCCGCACGGCCAGGCGCGCCGGACGGACGAGGCGCGCCGGTTCCCCGTGCGCGCCCTCGCGCAGGCACTCGCCCACCCCTGGGCGGTCGCCGTGGGCGAGGTGACGCGCTGGCCCGAGGCCTGGAGCGGCCAGCGGGAGCTGCTCCGTCGCCTCGCGCTCGCGCGCCCGCCGCTCCGGCGCGTCGAGGGCCACACGGCGGGCGCCGCGGCCGAGCGGGTGCCGGCGCTCGCCGCGGCCGGCTTCACCTCCGACCACGAGCCGATCACCGCCGAGGAGGCGCTCGCGCGCGCGCGGCAGGGGATCGCGGTGATGCTCCGCGAGTCCTCGCTGCGCCCCGACCTCGGCGGGCTGCTCGACGCGCTCAAGGTCGCGCCCGGGCTCGCGGCGCGGCTGATGCTGACGTGCGACGGCTCGATGCCCGCGTACGTGCGCGCCCACGGCTTCGTGGACCACCTGATCCGGACGGCGCTCGCGCGCGGCGTGGCGCCCGTGGACGCCTACCGCATGGCGACGCTGAACCCGGCGGCCTATTACGGCCTCGACGGCGACCTCGGCGGCATCGCGCCGGGCCGCTACGCCGACCTGCTGCTCCTCGACGACCTCGCCGAGCCGCGGCCTGCCGCCGTCGTCGCGCGCGGCCGGCTCGCGGCCCGGGACGGGCGGCTCCTCGCGCGCGTGCCGGAGCCCCCGTGGCGGCGCGTGTTCACCTCGGCCGCGGCGCGCCTTCGCGTGCGCTGGCGCGCCCGATCCTCAGACTTCGCGCTGCCGCGCCGCGCGCGCTACCCCGTGCTCCGGCTCGTGAGCGCGGTGATCAGCCGGCTCGAGGAGCGGCCGCTCGCGCCCGGCGACCTCCACGCGGCGCTCGTGGACCGCGCCGGGCGCTGGGTCGCGCCGGGCGTCGTCGCCGGGTTCGCCGACGAGCGGCTCGACGGGCTCGCGGCGACGCTCAGCACCGACTTCAACATCCTCGTCCTCGGCCGCCGGCCCGAGGCGATGGCGCGCGCCGTCAACCGCCTGCTCGCGCTCCGCGGCGGCGTCGTGCTCGTGGACGGCGACGCGGTCGCGTGGGAGCTGGCGCTCCCGCTCGGCGGCATCATGGCGCGCGGCGCCTACGAGGACGCGGCCGACTGGGAGCAGGCGCTGCGCGCCGCGCTCGTCGCGCGCGGCCACGCGCACCACGACCCGATCTTCTCGCTCTTCTTCCTGTCCGCCGACTTCCTGCCCGCCGTGCGGCTCTCGCCACGCGGCGTCTGGGACGTCAGGCGCGGGCGCGTGCTCCTGCCGGCCCGCCGCCGCGCGTCCCGGGCCTAGCCACGCGCCCCCGGGCCCTCGCGCTCGTCGGCATCCTCTGCGTCGCGGCCGTCGCGCGCGCGGAAGAGGGGAGCCTCACGCGCGGCACGCTCGGCGGGCGCGCCTTCAGCCTCTACGTGCCCGCGCGCGCCGCGCCGGCGCCGCGGCCGCTGGTCGTGGCGCTGCACGGCTGCTTCCAGACGCCCGAGGACTTCGCCCTCGGGACGCGCCTGAACGAGGCGGCCGAGCGGCGCGGGCTCCTCGTCCTCTACCCCGCGCAGGGCCACCGCGACAACGCGAGCCGCTGCTGGAACTGGTTCGAGCCCGCGCACCGGGGCCGGCGCGCGGGCGAGGTCGCCGAGATCCTGGCGCTCGTGGAGGAGGTGGAGCGCGTGCACGCGGTGGCGCGCGGCCGCGTCGTCGTCGTCGGCCTCTCGGCCGGCGGCTTCATGGCGGTGAACCTCTTCTGCGCCGCGCCGGAGCTGATCGCCGGCGTCGGCGTCTTCGCCGGCGGGCCCTATCGCTGTGGCGAGGGCGCGGAGGGCGCCGTCCAGTGCATGCGGGGGCACCGGCTCGACGGCACGCGAGCCGCCGCGGCGTGCCGGGCGGCGTCCGGCACGCCCGCGCTCCGCGCGCGCGCGTCGCTCTGGCAGGGCGCCGAGGACACCGTCGTCGCGCCCGCCAACCTCGCCGCGCTCGAGACGATGTTCGCGCGCCTCGCCGGTGCGGCGTCGGGCACGACGGAGCGGCAGGAGGGCGCCCTCCGCGCGCTCTGGCGCGACGCCGAGGGCCGCCCCGTGCTCGAGACGTGGCTCGTCCCGGGCCTCGGCCACGCGTGGAGCGGCGGCGACCCGCGCGGCACGCACGCGGCCCCCATCGGCCCCGACGCGACCGCCCACATGCTCGACTTCCTCCTCGCGCCCGGTGCGCGCTGAGCGCCGGCAGCGGCGGCTCGCGCTCGGCGTCCTGCTCGCGGCCGCCGGCCTGGCCGTGCTGGCCCTGCCGTTCCGCGCCACGTGGTGGGGCGGGTGGGTCCTCGCCGTCGCCGAGGCGGGCGTCGTTGGCGGCCTCGCCGACTGGTTCGCGGTCACGGCGCTCTTCCGGCGCCCGCTCGGCCTGCCGATCCCGCACACCGCGCTGATCCCCGCCAACTGGGAGCTGCTGGCGGCGCGCGTCGGCACGATGGTCGGCAGCCGCGTCCTGACGAAGGAGTACGTGACCCAGGAGCTCGCGCGCCTGGACGTCGCGGCGCTCCTGGCGACCGCCGCCGAGCGCGTGAGCCGGGACGACCTCGAGGCGGTCGTGCGCGCGCTCGCGCGCTGGCTCGCCGGGGAGCTGCCCGCCGCGGGCACGGCCGACCTGGTGGCCCGCCTCCGCGACCTGCTCCTCCGGCGGCCGCTGGCGCCGGCGCTCGCCGCCGCGCTCGAGGTCGCGCGGCGGCACCGCTGGGACGAGCGGCTCACCGCGGCGCTCGCGGAGGCGCTCGTCGCCGCGCTCGACCGCCCGGCGTTCCGCGCGGTCGTCGCCGAGCTGGTGGACGAGCTGCTCCTCCGCTACCGCGAGCGCGTCGGCGCGGCCCCGCGCTTCTGGATCGGGCTCGCGAGCCTCTTCGGGTTCCTCGACCGCGACCGGCTCGTCGCCGCCCTCCACGCGGGGCTCCGGCAGGTCGCGGCGGACCCGGCGCACCCCCTGCGCCGGCGGCTCGCCGAGGCCGTGGAGGCGCTGCCGCGCCGGCTGCGCGAGGACCGGGCGCTCGCCGCGCGGGTGGACGCGGCGCTCCGCGACCTGCTGGGGACGCCGGCGGCGGCGCGCGTGCTCGAGGACGCCGCCGCGGCCGTCCACCGGGCGCTCGTCGCCGACCTCGCGCGCCCCGCCTCCGACGTCGTCGCGTGGACGGTCGCGCGCCTGGACCGCGCGCGCCGCGCGCTCGGCGCCGACGCCGCGCTGCGCGCCGACATCGACCGCTGGGCCAAGGCGCGCGTGGCCGACGCGCTCGAGCGCCACCACGCGCGCCTGGCCGGGTTCATCGAGAAGGGCGTGCTGGCCCTCGGGCCCGAGGGCGCCGTGCGGCTCGTCGAGGAGCACGCCGGCGACGACCTGCAGTACATCCGCGTCAACGGCACCGTCGTCGGCGGGCTCGCGGGGGGCGCCATCTACGCGATCCACCTGCTCCTGCGCCTGCTCTGAGGTTTACGACGCACTGCGCCGGGAACCTCGTTGTCCGCGTGAGGGTTTTCACGTACACTCGGGCAACTCGCAAGGCTCGCAATCACCGGGAGGTGCCCATGCCCCGAAGGCGCATCACGCTGTCGCTGGTCGCTCTGTCGCTGGTGCTGGCCGTGGCCGCCGTCAGCACGCCCGCGGTCGGTCAGGCGCCGAAGTACGGCGGGATCCTGAATCTCCCGCAGCGCGGCGATCCCGCGCAGGGGTTCGCGATCCACGAGACGGGCACGATCGACGTGGTCTGGCCGGGCTCGCCCTGCTTCAACAACCTGGTCGTCTTCGACCCGCTCAAGAGGCAGGAGAGCATCGACACCATCATCGGCGACCTCGCCGTGAAGTGGTCCTGGCAGGACAACTACCGGAACCTCGTCTTCTTCCTGCACAAGGGCGTCAAGTGGCACGACGGCCAGCCGTTCACGTCGAAGGACGTCAAGTACACCTTCGACATGATCCGCGAGGCGCCCGACGCGCAGGCCAAGCTCCGCATCAACCCGCGCAAGGCCTGGTACGCCAACGTCGAGGCCATCGAGGCCCCCGACCCGCACACCGTGGTCTTCCGGCTGAAGCGGCCGCAGCCCTCGCTGCTCGCGATGCTCGCCTCGGGCTACGCGCCCGTCTACCCGGCGCACGTGCCGCCCGCCGAGTTCCGCACCCGCTGCGTCGGCACGGGGCCGTTCAAGTTCAAGGAGTGGCGGAAGGGCGAGTACATCGACTTCGTGAAGAACCCCGACTACTTCGTCAAGGGCCGGCCGTACCTCGCCGGGCTCCGCTACACCGTGATCAAGGAGCTGGGCACGCGCGTCGCCGCCGTCCAGGCCGGCCGCCTGGACGCCTCGTTCCCCGGTGACGTCTCCGGCACCAAGGCCGAGGCGCTGAAGAAGGCGGTGCCGCAGCTCGTCGTCACCAAGAGCCACCAGAACGTCAACGACAACCTGATCATGAACACGAAGAAGCCGCCCTTCGACCAGGTCAAGGTGCGGCTCGCGCTGAGCCTCGCGATCGACCGCGCCGAGTACGTCAAGACGGTCCACCAGGGCACCGACGCCGTCGTGGGCGCGTCCATGGCGCCGAAGCCGTACGGCGTGTGGGGGCTCCTCGAGAAGGACGTCAAGACGCTGCCGGGCTACGGCAACCCCGAGGCCAACCGGACCAAGGCCAGGAAGCTCCTGGCCGAGGCCGGCTTCAGCGCGTCGAACCCGCTCAGGGTCGAGATGGGCACCCGCGCCATCGCCATCTACGTGAGCTTCGCCTCGTTCGTCGTGGACCAGCTCAAGCGGGTCGGCGTCGAGGCGCAGCTCCGGCAGTTCGAGACGGCGCAGTGGCACCCGAAAGTCACGCGGCGCGACTACGAGCTCGGGGCGAACCTGACGGGGATCGGCCCCGACGACCCCGACGCGAACTTCTTCGAGAACTACTCGTGCGGGTCGCCGCGCAACTACACCGACTACTGCGACGAGCAGGTCATGAAGATGATGGAGGCGCAGTCGCAGGAGCTGGACCCGAAGAAGCGCCTGGCGCTCGTGTGGCAGATCCAGAAGAAGCTCGAGCTGGACGTCGCGCGGCCGGTCATGGGCTGGCGGATCGCCTACCACACCGAGTGGGCCTACGTGAAGAACCTCGTCCCGCACCAGTCGATCTACAACTGGGCCCGGATGCAGGAAGTCTGGCTGGATAAGTAGCGCGCGCCGGGGCGGCGGCCCGCGCGGGCCGCCGCCCCGCGTCAGCGCTCCCATCCCACGGAGCCGCCTACGCGCACCTACCTCGCCCAGCGCCTCGGGATCGCCGTGCTGACGCTCTTCGGCATGTCGCTCGTCATCTTC
>Ga0156246_1078_pt1 | contig 39529 bp, 41 predicted proteins | sample RifCSPlowO2_12_FD_107893 | JGI IMG/M metagenome (GOLD analysis project Ga0156246, IMG submission 107893) | Candidatus Rokubacteria bacterium RIFCSPLOWO2_12_FULL_73_47 | reverse complement strand
TCGGGATCTTGCCGCCGAGCTTCTGGAACTTCTGCGGGTCCTTCAAGAAGTCGATGATCTCCCGCAGCTCTTCCTTGGCTTCGTCGACGCCGGCGACATCCTGGAACGTGATCTTGTTCTGTTTTTCGGAGATCAGGCGCGCGCGCGCCTTGCCGAACGAGAGCGCCTTGGCGCCGCCGCCCTGCATCTGGCGCATGAAGAAGACCCACACGCCGATGAACAGGAGCATCGGGACCCACTGGAGCAGGATGCCGTACCACGGGTTCGAGTCGGGCGGCTTCACCGCGATCCGCACCCCGCGCTCCTTGAGCGTCTTGATGAGGTCCGGGTACTCGACGATGTACGTCCGGAGCGTCTGCGCCGAGTCCTTGAGCGTGTAGCTGACGAGGTTGCCCCGGATCACGACGGCGTCCACGCGCCCCTGGTCCACGGCCTTGAGGAACTCGGAGAAGTTCGGCTGCTCCTGGCCGCCCTGCTGCGCCCCCTGGAACACGGTGAACAGCAGGATGACGATCAGGCCGATCACCATCCAGAGCGCGAGGTTCTTGTACACCTGGTTCATGCGACCATCAGTATAGCATCAGGACCCAATGACGCGGCGCGCCGCTCAGACGCCCTCCAGCGTGACGACGTGCGGCAGGTTGCGGTACAGGCCGGCGTGGTCGAAGCCGTAGCCGACGACGAAGACGTTCGGGATCGTGAAGCCGACCCAGTCCACGCCCACGTCCACCTCCCGCCGCCCCACCTTGTCGCAGAGCGCGCACACCCTGAGGCTCCGCGGGCGCCGCGCCTCGAGGAGCCGCCGGAGCGCGGCGACCGTGCGCCCCGTGTCCACGATGTCCTCGACCACCAGCACGTCGCGCCCCGCGAGCGGCGTCGCGAGATCCTCGGCCAGGCGCACACGCCCCGACGACGTCGTCCCGCCGCCGTAGCTCTCGAGCCGCACGAAGTCGGTCACGAGGTCGATCGGCATCGCGCGGACGAGGTCGGCCATGAAGAGGAAGGCGCCCTGCAGGACGCCCACGAGCACCGGCGGCTCGGCCGCGTAGCCGCGGGCGATCTCGGCCCCGAGCGCGGTCACGCGCGCCCGGAGCTCGGGCTCGCCGATGACGACGCGTCCCGGCCGGGGTGCCGTCATCTCACCGCGTCGTGACGAACGCCGTGAGCGACTCCTCCCGGGCGACCCGCACGGCCGCCTCCTGCGCCGCCTCCCGCGTCGGGAACGTGCCGACGCGCACGCGGTAGCGTACCCCGCCCGGTCCTTCGCCCTCGACGACGTAGGCGGCGTGGCCGCCCGCGGCCAGCCGCCGCTGGAGGAGGTCGGCCTGGCCGCGCGCCCGGTACGCCGCGACCTGGATCGTGTACCGGGTCTCGGCCGGTGCGGGCCTGTCGCCGCGCTCGGGCCGTACCGCCTTCTCCGCACGCGCGGCGGGCTTCGCCGCGCGCGGCGGGACCGGCGGCGACGTCAGGGGCGCGGTGAGCTCCTGGTAGAAGGTCAGCGTGGGGCCCGGCTCGGGCGCCCGCGCGCGCCTGTCCGCGGCCGGCGACGGCGCCTCCCTCGCGGCCGTCGCGGCCGGACGGCCCGGGAACGGGAAGGCCGGCCAGCGGCGCCCGGCCGCCACGCCGAGCAGGAACGTGCCGCCCAGGACGACGGCGCAGCCCACGAGCACGAGGAGCGACGCGAGCCGGCTGCCGCGGCGCCGCGGGCTCACGAGCGGAAGCTCAGGGCCATCGCACCGCTCGCCTCGCCGGAGGCACCGCCTCGGCTCGCACGCCCCCGGGCCATCGCACCGCTCGCCTCGCCGGAGGCACCGCCTCGGCTCGCACTACATCGCCTCCGGGGCGCTGACGCCGAGCAGGTCGAGCCCGTTGCGGAGCACCTGGCCCACCGCCTCGCAGAGCGCGAGCCGCGCGAGCGTGAGCCGCCGGTCGTCCTGGATCACCCGGTGCGTCTTGTAGTACGGGTGGAACATCCCGGCGAGCTCCTGGAGCCAGTACGCGACCCGGTGCGGCTCGAGCGCGCGGGCCGCGCCGCGGACGAGGTCCGGGTACTGGAGCAGGCGCTTGACGAGCGCGATCTCCTCCGGCGTGGCGAGCGGCCCGAGGTCGGTCTCGCCGAGCGGCGGCCGCGCGACCCCCTGCTCGGCCGCCTGCCTCCGGATCGAGCAGATCCGCGCGTGCGCGTACTGCACGTAGTACACGGGGTTGTCGGCCGTCTGCCGGGTGGCCACCGCGAGGTCGAACTCGAGCGGGCTGTCGTGGCGCCGCGTGAGGAACGTGAAGCGCGCCGCGTCGCGGCCGACCTCCTCGAGCAGCTCCTCCATCAGGACGAACTCGCCGCGGCGCTTGGACATGCGCACGGGCTGGCCCTCGCGCAGCAGCGTGACGAGCTGGACGATCAGCACCTCGAAGCTGCCGGGCGGGTGGCCGAGCGCCTGCATCGCCGCGCGCATGCGCGGCACGTAGCCGTGGTGGTCGGGCCCGAACAGGTTGATCACGCGGTCCGCGCCCGCGAACTTCACGTAGTGGTGGTAGGCGACGTCCACGGCGAAGTAGGTCACCTCGCCGCTGGAGCGGCGCAGCACCCGGTCCTTGTCGTCGCCCGACGCCTCGCCGAGCTGGGTCGAGCGGAACCAGAGCGCGCCGTCCTGCTCGTAGGTGAGGCCGCGCGCGGCGAGCTCGGCGAGCACGCGCCCGGGCAGCCCGGCGGCGCGCACGTCGCGCTGCTCGGAGGCCCACACGTCGAACTCGACGCCGTAGTCGCGCAGGATGCGCCGCTGGCTCTCGACCATCCGCGCCACCGCCCAGCGCCCGAGGCGGTCGAGCCGCGTCTCTCCGCCCAACCCCAGCGCCTCGTCGAGATCCGTGCGCTCGCGGCGATCCCGGGGGGCCCCGCCCTCCCGCTCCCGGTACTCCTCCAGGTACTCGCGGGCGAGGGCGATCAGGTACTCGCCGGGGTAGCCGTTCTCGGGCAGCGTCACCGGCTCGCCGAGCTCCTGCGCCACGCGCGCCTCGAACGAGCGCGCGAGCGCCTCGAACTGGTTGCCCGCGTCGTTGACGTAGTACTCGGTCGTGACGCGGGCGCCCTGCGCCCGGAGCAGCCGTGCGAGCGCGTCGCCCACCGCCGCCGCGCGGGCGTTGACGATCACGAGCGGCCCCGTCGGGTTGGCGGAGACGAACTCGAGCCGGACGCGCTGGCCCGCCTCGGCCGCGCCGCGCCCGTACGCCGGGCCGGCGGCGAGGATCTCGCGGAGCGAGCCCACGCACCACGCGGGCGAGAGGAACACGTTGAGGAAGCCCGGCCCGGCGACCTCGAGGCGCTCCACCTCGGCGAGCGGCGGGAAGTTGGCGACGATCAGGTCGGCGATCTGGCGCGGCGCGCGCCGGGCCGCGCGGGCGAGCGTCATCGCGGTGTTGGTGGCGTAGTCGCCGTGCTCGGCCTGGCGGGGGACCTCCCACGCGCACGTCTCCGGCTCGGGGAGCCCCGCCTTTGCGAGCGCCGTGCGCACGCCCTCGGTCAGCCGATCCGTCAGATCCATAGAGGCGCCAGAACATGAATCGCCGCGCAGCGGCGGCGATTTCATTCGATTTCACTCTTCGATCTCGCTCAATGATACGCAGCCCCTGCGCGGCCCACGGCAGAAAATGCGCGAGCGCCGCGCGCCCGCGGGCGGCGCGCGGCGAGCCGCGGCACGCGACGACGCCGCGCGCGCGGCCCGCCTGCGCTCCGTCCGCGGAGCGCCGCACGCGGTGCGGGCGAGCCCGGGCGGGACGGTGCCCGGCCCGGCGCCCGGCGCCAGCTCGCGTCGAGTGTGAGAGGTACCCGGCTAACCTACCGGAACAACGCCACTATCCACGACAACAGGAGCGCGGCAGAGCCGGCCACGAGCGCCGCGCGCCAGAAGACCCGGAGCGCGCGCGCGATGTCGCGGGCGCCGGGCAGCGGCCCCTGGCCCAGGCGGTAGGCGCCGGGCTTCTCGAGCGCGACGCCGAGGGCGCCCGCCATCGCCGCCATCGTCCAGCCCGCGTTCGGACTCGCCGTCGTGTGCCGGTCGCGGCCGAGCGCCGCGAGCGCGCGCCGCGCGTCCTCGCCCGCGAGCGCGGCGCCCAGGACGATCGCGAGGCCCGCGAGCCGCGCGGGCAGCAGGTTCGCCAGGTCGTCGAGCCGCGCGGCGGCCCGGCCGAACCACTCGAGCGCGCCCTCACGGTAGCCGAGCATCGCGTCGGCGGTGTTGAGCGCGCGGTAGGCGGCCGCGCCCGCCAGACCGAACGCAAGGTAGAAGCAGACGGGCGCCACGAAGCTGTCGGTCAGGTTCTCGGCGACCGACTCCACCGCCGCGGAGGCGACGCGGCCCGCGTCGAGCCCCTCCGTGGGACGGCTGACGAGGTCGCGGGCCACCGCGCGGCGCGCCGCCACGAGGTCGCCGGCGTCGAGGAGGTCGCCCACCCGGCGCGCCGCGCGCGCCAGGTCGCGGAGCGAGAACAGGCACGCGAGCGCCAGCGCCTCGAGGGCGAGCCCGGCGGGCCCGAGCCGCGCGGCGAGCGCCGCGACCCCCGCGCCCGCCGCGCCGGCGAGCGCGGCGCCGGCCACGCTGAGGAGGGCGCCGCCCGCGAGGAGCGCGGCGGCCCGGCCGCGGCACAGCCGGCGGCGCCCCGCGGCGAGCGCGGCGCCGAGCCAGGCGACCGGGTGGAGACGGTTGGGCGGGTCGCCGAGGGCGAGGTCGAGCGCGACGGCGAGGAGCAGCGTCGCGGTCACGCTACCGCAGCTCGAACACGACCGGGAGCCTGACCCTGAGCGGTCGCGGCGCCACGCCGGCGGGGAACGGGACCGGCGCGAGCCCCCGGACGGCCTCGAGCGCCGCCTCGTCGAGCACGCGGTGCGCGGACGGGGCGGCGAGGTTGACCCCGTCGATCGCGCCGTCCGGGCGGATCAGGATCTCGAGCTGCACCGTGCCCGCCAGGCCGCGCCGCCGGGCGGCGAGCGGATAGCGCAGCGCCTCCTGGATCCGTCTCCGGACCTCGGCGAGGTACGCGCCGTACTCGGCCGCCGGCGCGGCCGACGCGGGCGCCGCCGCCGCGAGCGCATCGCGCCCCGTGCCGCCCGGGGCGCCGCGCGCGGCGCCGCGGCCGGCGCCGCCGGGCCCGGCCATCGCCGACGGCCCGAGACCGAGCCCGGCGCCCGCGGCGACGTCCGACGCCGCGCCCGCGCGTCCGCCGGCGCCGACGCCCGCGCTCGCCGGCGCGCCCTCCCCGACCGCGCGCGGGGGCGCCGGCGCCGCGGTCGTGGTGAACGCGGCCGCGCTCGCGACCGGGCTCCGGGGCTCCTCCGGGACGCGCGCCGCGGCCGGCACCGGCTCGGCCGCAGGGACGGGCCGGGACGGCTCCGGCAGCGTCCCGCGGGGCCCGGAGTCCGGCGCCGGGACGCGCGCCGCCCCGCGGGGCGCCGGTGGGCGCGCGGCCGGCGTGGGGGCCGGCGCCGTGGCGCCCTCGCTCGCGCCCGCGGACGCGGGCTCGCGCGTGAGGTCCACGAACAGGACGGCGCGCACCGACTCGCCCGCGACGAGGGCGAACACGAGCAGCAGGCCCGCGCCGTGCGCGGCGAGCGAGGCCGCGAGCGAGGCCAGGCGGCGCCGGCTCACGGGTGGGCCTCGAGCCAGCGCGCGACGCCCGCCACGAGCGCCGCGCGCGTCGCGCGCGCGACGGCCCAGCCGAGCTCGCTCACCGGCCCGCCGAAGCGCGCGCCGGGGCCGCGGCCGGTGGCGGCCACCACGACGGCGTCCGTCGAGGTGCCGCTCGCGGGCGCGCCGTCGGCGCAGCGCACGCCCGCGGCGCCGAGGACGAGCGCCTTGACCTCGGTCGCGGTGATCACCGCGTTGACGAGCGCGGCGGGCACGGCCGCCGCGTCCACGACGACGATCGTGTTGATCGTGGACGGCGCCCACGCCGCGGCGGGCGTGGCGCCCGCCGCGACGCGGTTGGAGAGGCCGACGGTGACGACGGCGAGCGCGTGGAGCCCGCCGCCCGAGGCCCGCGCGACCTCGGCCTTCTCGGTCCACGCCGAGGTGAGCAGGCCGACCCAGGGCGCGGGCAGGCCGCGCCGCCCGGCGAAGCGCGCGAGCCGCGCCTCGGCGTCGGCCTCGATCAGGTCCTTGGGCACGTGGAGGTTGACGATCGCGCGCGCCCGCGCGAGCCCGCCGCCGACGAGCGCCGAGGACACGACCGTGAGCGGCGCCCGCGCGCGGACGACGACGGCCTCGCGGTCCACCGTCACCTCGACCCCGTCGAGCGCGCGCGCGCCGCTCACGCCGTCCTCAGAACGTCGCCCGGAGCCCGACGAGCCCGTGGATCCCCAGCGCCGGGAAGCCGCGGACCTCGGCGTAGCCCTCGTCGAGGAGGTTCTGGATGCGCGCGGTGAGGTCGAGCGCCTGGACATGCGTCCAGCGCTCGAGGAGCCGCCACGACCCGCCGACGTCCACCCGCGTGTGCCCGCGGTTGTACCCGGCGGCCGCGCTCTCGAGCTGGCGCGTGACCACGTGGAGCTGCGTGAAGAGCGAGAGCTTCTTCACCGGCTCCCACGTGAGCGTGAGGTTCCAGCGGTGGCGCGGCTCGCGCGGGAACGGGCGGTCGGTCGCGAGCGTCTCGGTGTCCGTGTAGGTGTAGTTGAGCGAGGCCACGAGCGTGTCGAGCAGGTCGGCCTCGGCGATGAACTCGATGCCCGCCGCGCGCGAGCGGCCCGCGTTGACGCCCCTGACGAACGGGAACGTCGGCGTGCTGAGCAGCGCGATCAGGTTGTCGTAGTTGGTCTGGAAGTACGTGAGGCCGAGGCGGAGGCGGCCCTCCCAGAGCTTCTGGTCCACCCCGAGCTCGTACGAGAAGCTCTCCTCGGGCTTGAGCGTCGGGTCGGAGAAGCCCGGGAAGAACTGCTCGTTGAAGGTCGGCGCGCGGAACCCCGAGCCCGCGCCGCCCCGGAGCCGGGTGCCCCACGCCTTCACGACGTACGCGAGCGAGCCGCGCTCCGTCGTGGACGTGCCGAAGATGCTGTTGTCCTCCACGCGGACCCCCGCCGACATGAACAGGCGGTCGAAGAAGCGGAGCTGCTGCTGGAAGAACGCCGCGCGCGTCCAGCTCCGCGAGGCGAACGGCGTGCTGCTCCGGTTGTCGCCCTCCTCGTGCCGGTACTCGAGGCCGAGCGAGGAGGTGGACCACGTCCCGAGGTGGACGTGGTTGAGCCACTCCGCCTCCCGGCGCTCGACGCTGATCCGGGAGGGGAACTCGCAGGGCGCGCCGAACGGGCAGCCGTCGGCCGGGTCGGGCAGGTCGGTGAATCGCAGGACGTTCTCGTAGCGCCCGAGCCGCACCTGGCTCTCCCACCAGCGGACCGGGCGCGTGCGCGCGGAGAGGCCGAGCACGGAGGTGTCGCTCGACTGCCGGTTGTTGACGTCGATGACCGGCACGATCGGCAGCGGGCCGAAGTTCGTCGAGAGGAACTTCACGGGCAGGCCCGTCTCGGTCCGGTTCCAGCGCGCCGTGACGTCCACCCGGCTGTCCCACGGGAGCGCGAGGCCGAGGCGCCCGTTGACCGCCTCCTGCGTGGAGTCGTCGTTCCGGAACTGGCCGTTGCTCTCGAGGTGCGAGCCGGAGAGCGAGTAGTCCAGGAGCCGCCAGCTCCCGCCGAGCGTCGCGCGCGAGGCGTGCGTGTCGTAGCTGCCCGCCTCCTGCTCCACGCGCGCCGCGAACGGCCCCCGCCCCTTCTTGGTGATGATGTTGATCACGCCGCCGATCGCGTCGGCGCCGTAGAGCGTCGACTGCGGCCCGCGGATCACCTCGATGCGCTCGATCAGGTCCGGCGACAGGTCCGACAGGTCCGCCTGGCCCGTCGTCGTGCCCTTGACCCGGACCCCGTCCACGAGCACCTGGATCTGGTTGGCGTTCGCGCCGCGGATCGTGAGGCTCGAGGTCTTGCCGAGGCTCCCGGAGCGCCGGATCTCCACGCCGGGCACGTGCCGCAGCGCCTCGTCCACGGTGGCGTAGTGGTAGAGCCGGAGGTCGTCCTCGCCCACCACGCTCACGCTCGCGCCGAGCTCGGCGGCGGGCGTCTCGGTCTTCGTCGCGGTCACGACCACGGGCTCGAGCCTCTTCGTCTCCTGGGCGGCGACGCCTCCCGCCCCTGTCAGCAGCACGAGCAGCAGCACCCACACGATCCGCACCATCGGCCTGACTCCTTTGTCCGCGAAAGGGTTGGCAGCCATGGCCCGGGGCAGGTCTCCTGACTCGTGGATCGTCGCGGGCCCCCGGCCTTCCCATCCGCGCTCCGCGGACAGTGGCCGTCGCGTGGGAGCCCCCTCCCCACTCACAGTGGCGGGACCGTGCCGGCCTCGGCCGCCGCGCGAGGAACTCGCGCGACCTCACCGGCTTCCCTGCATCCCGGGCGCGTCCTCGACCTCGAGCGGTCTCCCCTCACCTCCCCCGCGCGTCCGGCCACACGACCTGCACCACCGGCCGGCGGCTCGCCGCGCTCTTCTCGACGTGCACCTCGCAGCCGTACACGGCCTCGAGCACCGGGGCCTCGAGCACCTCCTCCGGCGTGCCGAGCCGCACGGGGCGGCCCGCGGCCAGGAGCAGCAGCCGGTCGCACACCTCGGCGGCGAAGTTCAGGTCGTGCGACACGAGCAGCATCGAGACGCCGCGCTCGCGGTTCAGGCGGCGCAGGAGCGTCGCGGCCTCGGCCTGGTGGCGGAGGTCGAGGTGCGCGGTCGGCTCGTCGAGCACGAGCAGCCGCGGCTCCTGCGCGAGCGCCCGCGCGATGACCGCGCGCTGGCGCTCGCCGCCGCTCAGGCTGTCGAGCGGCAGCGCCGCCAGCTCGAGCACGCCGGCCGCCGCCATCGCCCCGTGCGCCACCGCGCGGTCGGCCGCATCCTCGAAGTACCGCGCCGGCGCGTGCGGGAAGCGGCCCATCAGCACGAGCTCCTCGACGCTGAACGGGAACTGCGGTGGCACGCCCTGCGGGACGACGGCCACCCGCCGCGCCACCTCCGCGCGGTCGAGGCGGGCGAGCGGCCGGCCCTCGAGCAGGATCTCGCCCGCCGCGGGCTCGAGCACGCGCGTGAGGAGCCGGATCAGCGTCGTCTTGCCCGCGCTGTTGGGGCCGATCACGCCGAGGATTTCGCCCGGCGCCAGGCCGAACGCGAGGTCGGCGAGCCGGAAGGGGTGCGCGCGCCGCGGCCGCGACGGCGGATACGCGAAGCCGACCCCGCGCGCCTCGACGATCACAGGAGTGCCCGGTAGCGCGTGCGCAGGAGCCACACGAAGACGGGCGCGCCGCAGAAGGACGTGATCACGCCGACCGAGAGCTCGCCCGGCGCCACGATGCTGCGCGCCAGCGTGTCCGCGGCGAGGAGAAAGCTCGCGCCGCCCACGAAGGCGGCGGGCACGAGCAGGCGGTTGTCGGCGCCGAGGAGCATGCGGAGCGCGTGCGGCACGATGAGCCCGACGAAGCCGATCGGGCCGGCGAAGGCCACGACGCTCGCGGTGAGCAGCGCGGCGCCCGCGAAGATGCGGATCTTGAGGCGGTCGGCGTCCACGCCGAGCTGCTGCGCCGCCTCCTCCCCGAGCGCCAGGAGGTTGAGCTCCCGCGCGTGCACGAGGACCAGCCCGAGGCCCGCCGCCGCGGAGAGCGCGAAGAGGCCGAGCGACGCCGGCGGGAGCGTGCCGAGGTTGCCGAGCAGCCAGTAGATGACGCCGCCGAGCCGGTTCACGTCCAGGAGCGAGATCACCACGGTGATCGCGGAGGCGAAGAAGAGCCCGACGATGACGCCCGCGAGCAGCAGCGTCTGGACCGACAGGCGCCCGGCGCCGGCGATCAGGTAGACGGCGCCCGCGGCGACCACCGCCCCGGCGAACGCGAACGCGGTGAGCCCCGCCGCGCCGAGCACCCCGAAGCCGAGCCCGAGGCTCTGGGCGATCACCACGCCGAAGGCGGCGCCGCCGGAGACGCCGAGCACCGAGGGCTCGGCGAGCGGGTTGCGCGTGAGCGCCTGGAAGGCCACGCCCGCCACGGCGAGCGCGCCGCCCGCGAGCGCGGCGACGGCGATCCGGGGCAGCCGGATCGAGAGCGTCACGACGCTCTCGACGGACTGCGCCCCGGCGCGCCCCGCGAGCGCCGCGAGCACGGCCCGCGGCGAGATCGCGGCGCCGCCGAGGAAGAGCGCGAGCGCGGCGACGGCGAGCAGGACGAGCGTCAGGACGCCCAGGGCCGCGGCGAGGCGCGCGCGCGGGCTCACCGGAACGCCTCCGGGTGGATCGCGCGCGCGAGGCGCTCGAGGCCGTCCACGACGCGCGGGCCGTAGCGGTGCAGCAGGTCGCCGTCCACGGCGTGGAGCCGGCCCGCGCGGATCGCCGGCACGCTCGTGAGCCCGCGCCACCGCTCCCGGTCGATCGGCCCCGCGCTCGCGCTGTGGTTGGCGAGCAGGATCACCTCGGGCGCCCGCGCGACCGCCGCCTCGAGGCCGAAGCGCGGGTAGTCGCTGCCCTCCGCCGCGGTGATCGAGCGTCCCCCCGCGCGCGCGATCAGCTCGGTGACGAGCGACTCGCGCCCGGGCACGATCAGCGGCTCGGGCCAGAGGACGTAGAGGACGCGCGGCCGCGGCCGCGGCGCGACCGCCTGCTCGACCGCGCGCACGCGCGCGCGCAGGCCGGCCAGGAGCGGGCCGGCCGCCGCCTCGCGCCCGGTGAGGGCGCCGAGCCGCGCGATCGCGTCCCAGACGTCGGCGAGGTGGTGCGCCGCGACGAGGTACACGGGGACGCCGAGGCGCCGGAGCTGGGCGAAGGTCTCCTCGCGGTTGCCCTCCGTCGTCGCGACCACGAGGTCGGGCCGCAGCGCGGCGATCACCTCCAGGCTCGGCGTGAGCATGCCGCCGACCCGGGGCTTGCGGCGGGCCGCCGGCGGGTAGTCGCAGAAGTCGGTCACGCCGACCAGGCGGTCCTCGGCGCCGAGCGCGAAGAGGATCTCGGTGACGCTCGGGACGAGCGAGACGATGCGCGCCGGCGGCGCGGCGAGCGTGACCTCGCGCCCGAGCATGTCGCGCACGCTCAGCGCGTGCGCGGGCGCCGCCAGGCCGAGGAGCGCTGCGAGCACCAGGAGCTTCGGCACGTCAGGCGCGCCCGCTCACGCCCGCGGACGCGAACGTGGCCATCTCCCGGAAGATCCGCGCGGCCGCGCGCGCGAGGTGCACGAACAGCGCGGCGCCGGTGCCCTCGCCGAGCCGCAGGCCGAGGTCGAGGTAGGGCGCGAGCCCGAGGCGCTCGAGGGCCGCCGCGTGCCCCGGCTCCGCCGAGCGGTGCGCGGCGAAGAGCGCGTGGCGCGCGTCGGGCGCGAGCGCCACGGCGACGAGCGCCGCGGCGCCGGCGATGAACCCGTCGAGCGCCACCGGCGCCCGGCGCGCCGCGCCGGCGAGGATCACGCCCACGAGGCCGGCGATCTCGAAGCCGCCGACCTTCGCGAGCACGTCGAGCCCGTCGCGCGGGTCGGGCGCGTTCACCTCGAGGGCCCGGCGCACGACCGCCGCCTTGCGCGCGAGCGCGGCGTCGTCCGCGCCCGCGCCGCGGCCCGTGACGCGCTCGGCCGGCGCGCCGGTCAGCGCGGCGGTGATCGCGCTCGCGGCCGTCGTGTTGCCGATGCCCATCTCCCCGGTGGCGAGCAGGTCGGCGCCGCCGTCGAGCGCCAGGTCGGCGAGCCGCGCGCCCGCCAGGATCGCCCGCTCCGCCTCCGCGCGCGTCATCGCCGGCCCCCGCGCCATGTTGCGGGTGCCGGGGCCGATCGGGCACGCGACCAGGCCGGGGGCGGGCGCGAGGGGGCTCGCGACGCCGAAGTCGGCGACGACGAGCCGCGCCCCGGCCTGCCGCGCGAGCACGCTGACCGCGGCGCCGCCGCGCAGGAAGTTCTCGACCATCTGCGCGGTCACGACCTGGGGATACGCGCTCACGCCCTCGGCGACGACGCCGTGGTCGGCGGCGAGCGTGAGGATCACGGGCTGCTCGACCGAGGGCGCGCCGCCGCGCAGGACCGCCAGCCGCAGGGCCAGCTCCTCGAGCCGCCCGAGGCTGCCCGGCGGCTTCGTGAGGCCGTCGAGGTGGCGCTGGGCCGCCTCCGCCCCGCCCGTCGGCGGCGGCGCGACCGCGCTACGGAGCCTGGACAGCGCCGTCATCGGCGACTCGGGGGGTGTCGGCGGGCGCCTTGAGCACGAGCGGGAGCCCCGCCACCATGAGCACGACGCGGTCGCAGGCGGCCGCGACGCGCTGGTTCACGAAGCCGAGCAGGTCGCGGAAGCGCAGCCCGAGCCCGGTCTCCGGGTGCACGCCGGCGCCGACCTCGTTGGAGACGAGCGTGAGGCGGCACGCGGCGCGGCGCACGAGCGCGGCGAGCCGGTCGGCCTCCGCGAGCACGAGGGCGTCCTCGTCGCCCCGCAGCAGGCGGTTGCCCACCCAGAGCGTGAGGCAGTCCACGACGACCGCGTCGTGCGTCCCCACCGCCTCGCCGAGCCGCGCGACGAGCTCGAGCGGCGCCTCGACGGTGGTCCACGCCGCGGGGCGCTCCGCGCGGTGGCGGGCGATCCGCCGCGCCATGTCGGCGTCGCGGGGCTCGGCGGTCGCGACGAACGCGACCCGCCCGGAGAGCGCGGGGTCCGCGACCGCGAAGCGGCTCTTGCCGCTGCGCGCTCCACCCAGGATGAAGAGCGACGGGGCCATTGACCCGGTGCCTCCCTCGAAGACCGGTTCGGTGGTACGCGCCCGGGCAGGTCTCCTGGCTCTCGGATCGTCCTACTCCCCGCGCCTTCCCGGCCTCGCGGCCAGTGGCCATCTGCGGGTTTCGTCCCCGATTACAGTGACGGGGTCGCGGCGGCTTCAGACCGCCTTCCCTGGGCCCTCACGGGCATCCCGGGCGCGTGCAACGGCCTGGACGGTAGCAGAAACCCCCGGTCGGCGCAACCGGAGGCCGTTTTCTTGACTTTGCGGCCCACGACGCTCTACAAAGGACGGGGTCAGAAGTGAAAAAATCGAAACATCCCGACAATTCGCCCGGGACGTTCCTGACGGCTGGCGAGGCCGCCAGGCACTGCCAGGTCTGCCCCGCCGCGCTCAAGCGCTGGATCCGGGCCGGCCAGCTCGGGGGGTTCAAGACCCTGGGAGGCCATGCCCGCATCGCCGTGGACGAATTCCAGCGCTTCCTCCACGAGCACGGCATGCCGCCCTACCCCCTCGGCGCGCCCGCCTCGATCCCCGTCCTGGTCGTCGACGACGAGCCCGAGATCGTGGGCTTCCTCGCGGCGCTGCTCGCCGACCACCCGCTCGGGTTCAGGGTCGAGACCGCCACGGACGGCTACGAGGCGCTCATCAAGGTCGGCGCGTTCAAGCCCGCGCTGCTGATCCTCGACGTGCTGATGCCGCTGCTCGACGGCGTCGAGGTCTGCCGGCGCCTCAAGAGCAATCCGGCGACGCGCGGGCTCAAGATCCTCGGGATCAGCGGCTACCCCGACGCCGTGGCCGCGCTGCTGGCCGCCGGGGCCGACGCGTGCCTGACCAAGCCCCTCTCGCTCCACGCCATCGAGCGGGAGCTCGAGCGCCTGCTGGCGCCGGTCGCCTGCTGATGGCGCGCCACCGGGTCGGCACGCGCGCGCGCGCGCGGACGGGGCGCCCGGGGGCGCCCGGGGCGTGAGCGTGCGCGCGACGGTCCTGGTCGTCGCCGACGACCCCGGCAGCCGCGAGTCCGTGGGCCACGCGCTCCGGGCCACGGGCTACGCCGTGGAGACGGCCGCGAGCGGCGCGCACGGGCTGGAGTGCCTTCGCCGCGGCGGCTTCGAGGTGGCGGTCGTGGACATCACGCTGCCGGACATCTCGGGGCTCGAGCTGCTGCGTGCGCTCCGCGACCAGGCGCCGGACCTGGAGGTCGTGTTCGTCACGGGCGGCGGCTCCCTCCGGGCCGCGATCGAGGCCATCGACGGCGCGGCGTTCGCGTACCTCACGAAGCCCGTCGAGATGGACCACCTGCTCGCCGTGCTCGCGAAGGCGGTCGAGCGGGGCCGGCTCACACGCGCGCTCCGCGAGTCGGAGGCGCGGCACCGGCTCATCAGCGAGCACATCACCGACGGCGTCTTCCTCGTCGACACGGAGGGCCGCGTGGTCTTCGCCAACCGCCGCGCCGAGGAGCTCTCGGGCTACTCGCAGGCGGAGTTCGGCGACCGGAGCATCCTGTCGTTGCTCACGCCGGAGAGCCTCGAGCGGGCCGAGGCGCGCGCGGCGGCGGCCCGGGCCGGGGCCACGCTGCCGCCGTTCTTCGAGGCCGAGCTGGTGCGCAAGGACGGCTCGCGCATCTGGGTCGAGGCGCACGACACCGCGATCGTGCGCGACGGCCTCGTCGTCGGGCGCCTCGGGGTGGTCCGCGACGTCGCCGAGCGCAAGCGGGCGGAGGCGGAGCTCGCGCGGCAGCGCGAGACCATCTACCAGAGCGAGAAGCTCGCGGCGATGGGCCAGCTCCTGGCCGGCGTCGCCCACGAGCTGAACAACCCCCTCTCGGTGGTCATCGGCCACGCGGCGATCCTCCGCAACACCGCCGAGGCGTCGGTCGCGGAGCGCGCCGGCAAGATCGCGCAGGCCGCGGAGCGGTGCGCCCGGATCGTGAAGAACTTCCTGGCGCTGGCCAGGCAGCGGCCGCTCGAGCGCGAGCCGGTCTCGCTCAACCAGATCGTCCGCGAGGGCGTCGAGCTCGTCGCCTACCAGCTCCGCGTGGACGATGTCGCGGTGGTCCTCGACCTCGCCGACGACGTGCCGACGCTCTGGGCGGACTCGCACCAGCTCCACCAGGTCGTCGTCAACCTGATCTCGAACGCCCACCACGCGATGCGGGAGACGGCCGGCCCCCGCCGGCTCACGCTCCACACGCGCACCGCCGCCGGGCGGGCGCAGGTCGTGCTGGAGGTGGCCGACACGGGCCCCGGCGTCGCCGCCGAGCACCGGCCGCGGCTCTTCGAGCCCTTCTTCACGACCAAGCCGGCCGGCGAGGGCACCGGGCTCGGCCTCGCGCTCTGCCGGGGCGTCGTCGAGGAGCACCAGGGCCGCATCACGCTCGCGAGCGGCGAGGGCCAGGGGGCGGTGTTCAGGATCGAGCTGCCGGTCGAGGCCGCCGAGCTCCGGCCGCCCGAGCCGCCGCACGCGGCGCCGGCCGCGCCGGTCCGCGGGTGCACGGTGCTCGTGGTGGACGACGAGCCCGAGATCGCCCGCATGCTCGCCGACATGCTCGCCGGGGACGGCCATCGCGTGGAGACCGCGGCCGACGGGTTCGAGGCCCTCGCCCGGCTCGACCGGGCCGTGTACGACCTGGTCCTCTGCGACCTCCGGATGCCGAAGCTCGACGGCGCGGGCTTCTACCGCGAGGTCGCGCGCCGCCGCCCCGAGCTCCTGCCGCGGATCGTGTTCGTCACCGGCGACACGCTCACGCCGGAGAGCACGCGGTTCCTGGCGCGGGCCGGCGCCCCGACGGTGACCAAGCCGCTCACACCCGACGACATCCACCGCGTGACGCAGCAGGTCCTGCGCAACCACCTGAGCCGCCGGTAGCCGCCGCCGGAGCGCCCCCTCCGACGTCGACGCAGAACCCGTGAACACATCGCGTGGTGGGGAGCGTCGGGGGGTCCGGGGGGCCCTTCGAGGCCCCCCATGTGCTCAGGCGTTCCGCCCCTTCTCCAGCTCGCGCACGCGGCGCGAGAGCGTGACGAGCATCCGCTGCGTGAGCTCCGGGACCTCCCGGAGGAGCTCCCAGAAGTGGCGGCGGTTGATCACGAGCAGGCGCAGGTCGGTCTCGGCCTTCACCGTCGCCGAGCGCGGCTCGCCGTCGAGCAGGCTCATCTCGCCGAAGAAGTCGCCGGGCCCGAGCCGGTGCCGCTTGCGCGAGGAGAGCTTCACGGTCGCGGTCCCGTCGATGATGACGAAGAACTCGTCCTCGCGCGCGCCCTCGCGCGTCAGCACGGCGAGCGCCGGCACCTCGGCGACCTTCGAGATGTCGGCCACGGCACGGAGCTGCTTCCTGGTGCACTCCTCGAAGATCGGCACGCGCTGCAGGTGGCGGATCTTCTCGTCGCTCGCCAGCCGGAACGCCGGGCCCGAGGCGCTCGCAAGCGCCTCCTTGAGGTCGAAGAGCATCGAGCCGTCGAGCATCCGGTTGAGCAGTTCCATGCCCTACCCCCTCTTCTCCTTGTCCGCGTAGCTCACGGCGAGCCCCGCCGCGGCGTCGGCCTGGATCCCGTACGGCGGAACCGGGTAGCGCAGGCCGTTCTTCGCCAGCGCGGCGAGCCCCTCGATCACCGTCGGCAGGAAGCGCGGCGGGAGCGCCATCAGCAGCTCGTCGTCGGCGACGCCGCCGTAGCGCCGCTCGGCGTAGCACGGGATCGTGAGCGCCGGCTCGCCGGTCCGGAGCGCCTTGCCCCACGAGTCCGCGCACGCCGACTCGCCGACGGACGTGAAGCCGAGCTTCCTGTAGCCCGACCACTGCAGGCCGTTGATGAACAGGATCATCTGGCCCGGCGTGCCGTAGACCAGGCACACGTCGGGCGGGTCGAGCCGCCCGGAGGTGAGCGGCGAGACCGCCAGGGCGCGGTAGCGCCCGTAGGGCACGACGTCCATCGCGCGCTGGTGCGCGGCGGCGTCCTCCTGCGTCCTGAACCAGACGCCCGCCATGCGCGTGCCCGAGAGCCACTCCGCGTCCTGGGGGTGCAGCCCGATCACCGCGCCGCACTGCGCGCCGACGAGGTCGGCCATCGTGATCCCGACCGTCCAGCCGAGGTGCCGCGCCTGGGCCACGATCTGGTCGGTCGTGTGCTTGGCCTTCGGGCGCCGGATCTTCGGGATCGCCTCCATCGCCTCGACGGTCTCGAAGAGCTTCATGCCGATCGGGATCGAGCGCAGGCGCAGGTGCCGGGTGAGCCCGTCCACGATCGCGTTCCAGTCGTAGCGCTCGGCCGTCATGCCGTCCTCCCCGCCTGGATACTACGTGATGCCGGGGGCCGCTACCACCCGCGCAGGCGCGCGATCGCGCGGCGCTCGCGCTTCGTCGGCCGCCCGGCGCCGGGCGGCCGCGCCGACGGCGGCGCCCAGCGCGAGCGCGGCGGCTCGGGCGGCGTGAGGTCCGCGTAGAGCGCGCGAGCCCGCGCGGGAGGCCCGCGCCGGTCGTCGAGGGCGGCGACCTTCAAGATTCGCTTCCGGCCCGCCCGCAGCGTCACCCGGAGCACGTCGCCGGGGCGCAGCGCCTTCGCGGGCTTCGCGGCCTGGTCGTTCACGTCGACCTTGCCGCCGTCGCAGGCGTCGGCGGCGAGGCCGCGCGTCTTGAACACCCGCGCCGCCCAGAGCCACTTGTCCAGGCGCACGGAATCCGGCGAATCCGCCACGCCCAGACGGTATCATGGGGGCAGCATGACCCGCCTGCTCGCGCTCCCCGCCGCCCTCGCCCTCGCCGCCGTCGCCTGGGCGGCCGACGTGGTCGTCGTCGAGGACTGGACCCAGCCCAAGCTCGGCGCCCGGGGCATCCCCGCCGGCTGGCAGGGGCAGAGCTGGGGCAGCCCGAAGTACGACCTCACCGTCGTGGACAACGCCGGCCACCGGGTCCTCCACCTCCGGAGCGAGAACGAGGGCTCGACGATCAGCCGGGACATCAAGGGCAAGGTGGACCTCAAGCAGACGCCGATCCTCGAGTGGAGCTGGAAGGCGGTCGTGCTGCCGAAGGGCGGCGACTCGCGCCGCAAGGCGACCGACGACCAGGCGGCGCAGATCTACGTGTCGTGGCCGCGCTTCCCGGAGTCGGTGCGCTCGCGGATCATCGGCTACGTGTGGGACACGACCGCACCGGCCGGCCTGGTCGCGCCGAGCGAGAAGACCGGGACCGTCACCTACATCATCGTCCGCTCGGGCACGGCGGACCTCGGCCGCTGGGTGACCGAGCGGCGCAACGTCGTCGAGGACTTCAAGAAGATCTACGGGGAGGCGCCCGACCATCCGGGCGCCGTCTCGATCGCGATCGACTCGAACGACACCAACTCCCTCGCCGAGTCGTTCATGGGGCCGATCGTCTTCAAGCGGCAGTGAGCGACCCGCGGACGGTCGTCCGCGCGCGCGCCGAGAAGCACGGGGCGTGAGGCCCGCCGCGCTGGCCGCCCTGCTCGTGCTCGCGGCCGCCGCCGGGGCGGCGGCAGAGCCGCGCCCGGTGGACCCGGCCGCGCGCGTCTACCTCGTGCCCGTGGGACAGCTCCCGGAGAAGTGGGTCACCGACCTCGTCGGCTACTACCGGACCAAGCTCGGGCTCGCGCTCCAGCCGCTGCCGCCGCTGCCCCTGGACCGGAGCGCGCTCGACCACACGCGCCAGCAGGTGATCGCCGAGGAGGCGATCACGCTCCTCAGGCGTCGCCTGCCCAGGCTCGCCGCCGACCCGCACGCCGTGGTCCTCGGCCTCACCGCCTACGACATGTACATCCGCGGCACCTCGTGGCAGTGGGCGTTCGCGTTCCGGCAGGACGCGCACTTCGCGGTGGTCTCGCTCGCGCGCATGGACCCGGCGAACTGGGGTGAGCGCCCCGACGAGGCGCGGCTCCGCACGCGCCTCCGGAAGATGATGTCGAAGAACCTCGGGATCATGGTCTACGACCTGCCGCAGAGCCGGGACCGCCGGAGCGTCCTGTACGGGCCGATCCTCAGCCTCGCGGACCTCGACGCGATCGGCGAGGACTTCTAGAGCGCCGTCTCCTTCGGGAGCGCCGGCTTCTTGAAGCCGCCCCCCTGCTGCCAGCGCTCGGGCGGGACCGCCCGCACGAGGTCGGTCGCCGCGCCGCGCGCGATCCCGCCGACCGCGTCGACGAACGCCCCGCTGACGGCGCTGACGTACCACTGCCCCGGCTCGGACTCCGCGAAGGCGACGTACCGGGCCAGGTCCGCGTCGGACACGTCGCGGTAGATGAACAGCATCATCACGAACGACAGGCGCCGCACCTGCTCGAACACCTGGGCGCGCACCTGACGGATGCGGCTCTCGAGCTGGCTCCGGCTGAGGCGCCGCTCGGCGGGCAGGTACGGGTCCACCGCCGACGCGAGGCTCCGGATGATCGCCATGCTCACGTCGAGCGAGGTCTCGGTGGCGCGGCCCGCGGCGTCGAGCCGCTGGACGAGCGCCAGGCGCTCGCGGGCCGGCGGGCTCTGCTGCAGGCGGCCGACGTACCGCTCGATCTCGCGCTCCGTGCCGCTCGAGCGCGAGAACGCGACCTCGAGCTCGGTGATCCTCCGGCCGACCGGCGAGCGGTACCAGGCGAGCGCCGCCGCGAGCTTCGCGGCGTCGGAGCGCTTGCCGATACCCTCGGCGATGAGCCCGTAGACCGTCTCGGTGCGCACGTGCCGGGCCGTGATCTGCTCGGCCCGGGCGAGGTCCCTCGCGGCGAGCTGACCGTGCTGGGCGTGGAACTCGGACCGGATGCGCGTCGTGATCGGCGCGAGCTGGCGCTTGAGGCCCGAGACGTCGAGCAGCTCGTCGATCGTGGCGCGGTCCGCGGCGACGGCCCCGGGCGCGGTGGCGTCGGCCGCGGACGCGGCGGCGGGCGCCGGCGGCGCCTCGCGCGGCTGCGGCGGGCGGTCCGAGTAGGTGACGACGCCGTTGTCGTCGACCCAGCGGTAGGTCGCCGCGTCGGCGGGCGTGCCGCCGGCGAGCAGGCCGGCGCCGAGCGCGATCAGGAGCGTCCGGGTGATGCGCGTCATCGTCGCGTCCTCCCACCGGTCCAGCGCACGGCTCGCGCCACCTCGGGCGCGGTCTCCTCGGCCGCCGCGCCCAGGGCGCGGACGACCACCTCGCTCGTCGCGTTCACGAACCACTGCCCCCCGGCCGACTCCACGAACGCGACGAGCCGCGCGAGCTCGCCGTCCGCGAGGGTCCGGTAGGCGAAGAGCATGCCGAGCAGGGTGACCTCGCGCATCCGGTCGTAGGCGCGCGCCCGCAGCTCGAGCAGCCGGGGCTCGAGCGCCGCGCTCGCCTCGAGCGCGCGCGCGACGGTCGCGACGACCGCCAGCGTGACGTCGAGCGAGGTCTCGGTCGCGAGCCCCGCGTCGTCGAGCCGCGCGAGGAGCGCGATCCGCGCCGCCGACGGGCGGCGCGCGGCGAGGCCGGCGACGAACGCCCGGAGCTCGGTGGCCCGCCCGGGCTCGGCGGCCTCGAGCTCGAGGGCCACCACCCGCCGCGCCAGCGGCGAGCGGAACCACGCGAGCGCGGCGGCCGCCGCCGCCGGCTCGACGCGCCGCGCGAGCGCCGCGCGCACGGCGGCGCGGAGCCGCTCGGCGTCGAAGGCGCGCGCGCTGGAGCGGTCGATCGCGTCGGCGGCCTCGGGGCTCGCGGCGTGGCGGCGGCGGAGGTCGTCCCGGATCCGCGCGGCGACGCTCTCGAGCTGGCGCGAGAGGCCCGAGGCCTCGAGGAGCTCGTCGGCGACGCCCAGCGTCGCGGCGTCCGGCGTGGCCGGCGGCGCGGCGCCGAGATCGGCCCGGGGGATCGCGGCGGGCGCGGGGCTCGCGCACGCCAGGGCGCCGAGGAGCCCGAGGAGCGCCGCGGCCCGCCGGGGGCGCATCAGAGCGATGCCGCCGGCCGCGGCGGCTCGCGCCGCTCGGGTGTCTGGTGCCAGCGCGTCGGCGGCACCGCCTCGACCAGCTCGGTGGCCGCGCCGCGCGTCACCACGCCGACCGCGTGGACGAAGGCCCGGCCCACGGTGCCGAGGTACCACTGCCCGGCGCCCGACTCCGCGAACTCGACGTACCGCGTGAGCTCCGGCTCGGAGAGCTGGCGATAGACGAAGAGCATCATGATCCAGGACATCTGCCGCGTCTGCGACAGGGCCTGCTCGCGCACCCGCTGGATCAGGCCCTCGACCTCGCCGGGCGCGCCGCCGTGCCCGACCGGCACGTAGGGCGCCGCGGCCAGCGCCATGCTCCGCAGGAGCGAGAGGCTCGCCTCGACGGAGGTCTCCGTCGCCCGGCCGGCCGCGTCGAGCCGCTGGACGAGGGCCACGCGCTCGGGGCGCGGCGGCTCGCGCCGCAAGCGCGCGACGAACCGGGCCAGCTCCTGGGCCGCGTCGGGCGCGCGCCCGGCCCGGCTCTCCAGCTCGGCGACCCTCCGGCCGATGGCGGAGCCGAACCACGTGCCCGCGTCCGCCATCTGCTCCCCGTCGATCCGCCGGGCGAACTCCGCGGTGAAGGCGTCCCAGAGGGCGTCGGCCTTGAGCCGCGCGGACGCGATCCCCTCGGCCACGGCCAGGTCCTGCTTGACGAGGCCGCCGTGGCGCTTGTGGAACTCCGTCCGGAGCTTGGCCGCGATGGCGACGATCTGCTGCTTGAAGCCCGAGAGCGCCAGGAACTCGTCCACCGCCCCCCGCTCGGCGTCGCTCGCGATGGGCGCCGGGGCCTCGGCGGGCTCCGCCCGGGCGAGGTCGCCGGCCTGCGGCGGACGATCCGCGTAGATGACGACGCCGTTCGGGTCCACCCAGCGGTAGGTGGCCGCCTCGGCGCCGCTCGCGGCGATGAGCACTCCCAGCACGATCAGGAAGGACCGGTTCCTCATGGCGCTCCCCCAGGCTCCCGGATGACTTCGTCACCGGAAGGCTGCATGGGAGGTGCCAGGAGGCTGGGTGTCAAGGTTTTCAGCCGGTTAGCCCTCGCTCGCCTCCACGGACGCCCCGCCACCCTGGAAAGACTCTCACCGCTGTTCCAGAACTGGCCGCCCGGAGCCCGGCCCGGGTCGCGGACGATCCCCGGGGCGGCGTCCTTCTATTTGAGCGTCTGGCGGACGGCGGCGACGACGTCGTCGGCGTCGGGCGTCACGAAGCCCTCGAGCGGCGGGCTGAACGGGATCGGGACGTCGGGCGCGGCGACGCGCACGATCGGCGCGTCGAGGTCGTCGAAGCAGTCCTCCATGATCACCCACGCGAGCCAGGCGCCGACGGAGGCGCGCATGGGCCCCTCCTCGGCGATCACGGCCCGGTGCGTCCGCCGCACGGAGAGGGCGAGCGCCTCGCGGTCGAGCGGCACGAGGCTCCGCGGGTCCACCACCTCGACCTCGACGCCCTCCTCGGCGAGGCGCCGCGCGGCCTCGAGGCTCGCGTGCACCATGCGCGCCGTCGCGATCACCGTCACGTCGCGGCCGGGGCGCTTGACGTCGGCCGCCCCGAGGGGCACCGGCGTCTCGGCCTCCGGCACCTCGCCGGTCACCCGGTAGAGGCCGCGGTGCTCGAAGACCAGCACCGGGTCGGGGTCGCGGATCGCGGTCTTGAGGAGCCCGCGCGCGTCGGCGGGCGTGGAGGGGATGCAGACCTTGAGCCCTGGCGTGTTCACGAACCACGCCTCGACCGAGTTCGAGTGGTGGCCGCCGCCGGAGCGGCCGATGCCGTACGGCATCCGCAGCGTCAGCGGGCAGTCGAGCTGGCCGCCGAACATGTAGCGCGACTTCGCGATCTGGTTGACGACCTCGTCCATCGCACAGGTCACGAAGTCGGCGAAGTGCATGTCCACGACGGGCACCAGGCCCGTGACGGCGGCGCCCATCGCCGAGCCGACGATCGCGGCCTCGGAGATCGGCGCGTTCAGCACGCGCTCCGGGCCGAACTCGTCCACGAGGCCCTTCGTCACGCCGAAGGGCAGCCCGAGCACGATGTCCTCGCCGATGCAGTAGACGCGCGGATCGCGGCGCATCTCCTCGCGGAGCGCGAGGTTCAGCGCGTCGCCCATGTCGAGGACGGGCACCCTAGCGACTCCAGGGGTAGGACGCGAACAGGTCGGCCAGCGCGTCCTGCGGCGCGGGCAGCGGGCTCGCCTCGGCGTGGGCCACCGCGTCGTCGATCTCGGCGACGACGCCCGCGCGGATCCGCCCGGCGTGCGCCGCGTCGAGGAGCTGGCGGGCCTCGAGCAGGCGGCCCAGGCGCGCGAGCGGGTCCGTGCGCCGCCCCTCCTCCACCTCCGCCTTCGTCCGGTAGGCCTGGGCGTCGCCCTCGAAGTGGCCCACCCAGCGGATCGTCCGGGCCTCGATGAGCGACGGCCCCTCGCCGCGCCGCGCGCGGAGGACGGCGCGCGTCGTCGCCTCCCACACCGCGAGCACGTCGTTGCCGTCGACGGTCTCCCCCGGGATGCCGTAGCCCGCCGCGCGCGCCGCGATCGAGCCGCCCGCGGCCGAGAGGCTCGACGCCGTGGACGACGCCCAGCGGTTGTTCTCGCAGAAGAAGACGACCGGGAGCGTCCAGACCGCCGCGAGGTTCACGCCCTCGTGGAACGGCCCGCGGTTGGCGGCGCCGTCGCCGAAGAACGTGACGACGACCTGCGCCGAGCCCCGACGCTTGATCGAGAGCCCCACGCCCGGCGCGAGCACACAGCCCGCGGCGAGCACGCCGTTGGCGCCGAGGTAGTTGACCGAGGCGTCGGCGAGGTGCATGCTCCCGCCCTTGCCGTGGCAGACGCCGTTCGCCTTGCCGTAGAGCTCGGCCATGAGGCCGCGCAGCGCGCCGCCCTTCGCGATGAGGTGGCCGTGCCCGCGGTGCGTCGACAGGACGTAGTCGTCGGCGCGGAGCGCCGCGCACGCGCCGACCGCGCACGCCTCCTGGCCGATCGACGTGTGCAGGAAGCCCGGCAGACGCCCGTTCGCGAACAGCTCCCGCACCCGCTCCTCGAACAGCCGCACGCGCAGCATGCCCGCGTACATCTGGAGCAGAAGATCGGGACCGGGCGCCATGACGGCGCGGATTATAGCACCGGGCGCTCGTTGAGCCGGGCCAGGCGCCACCCCGCAGCGTCGCGCTCGAGGAGGCTGAGCGCGCCGTAGTCCTGGCCGAGCGCCAGGAGGCGGCCGAGGCCGAGCCCGAGGGCCAGGCAGAGGAGCGCGCGGTTGGTGCCGCCGTGGGCGACGATCGCGAGCGCGCGCCCGGCGTGGGCGGCGACGATCGCCTCGAACGCGGGCCACGCGCGCGCCGCCAGGTCCGGCACGCTCTCGCCGCCCGGGAACGGGAACTCGCCGACGCGCGACATCCAGTCGGCGAAGGCCCCGGGCTCGCGCGCGCGGATCTCCTCGGCGGTGAGCCCGTCCCAGCGCCCCATCGCCATCTCGCGGAGCGCCGGCACGACGACCGGCGTGAGGCCGTGGGGCGCGGCGAGGATCTCGCCCGTGCGGCGCGCGCGCGCGAGGTCGCTGGTGAACACCGCGCTGAGCGCCGTGCCGCGGAGCCGCTCGGCCTGCGCCGCGCTCTGACGCTCGCCCCGCGCCGAGAGCGGCACGTCGAGGTGGCCGATGAACCGGCGCGTCTCCGCGCCGACCACCGCGCCGTGGCGGAACAGGTAGATCAGCGTCCGACGCGCGCCCACGCCGCGACCACCAGGAGCACGACGAGCTCCGCCGCCTCGATCCCGGCGCCCAGCACGTCGCCGGTGATCCCGCCGAGCCGATGCGTCATGAAGCGCCCGAGCGCCAGCGCCAGGAGCGCCGCGAGCGCCCACGCGACGATCCCGGCGACGCCGAGCGCCGCCGCGGCGGCGACGAGCGCCGCGCCGAGCGCGAGCGCCGGCGCGGCCGGTCCCAGCCCGGCGCGGAAGGCCGCGCCGGCGCCCGTCGCGCGCGCCACGGGCAGGAGGCGCGCGACGAGCGCCGGCGTCGCGCGCCCGATCACGGGCGCGGCGAGCAGGGCGCGCCAGCGCAGCGCGGGAGCGAGCTCGGCGACCGCCGCGATCTCGAGCAGCAGGAAGAGGATCAGCCCGATCGCGCCGAAGGCGCCGATCCGGCTGTCGCGCATGATCGCCAGCCGGTGCTCGGCGTCCCGCCCGACGAGGCCGTCGAGGCAGTCGGCCAGGCCGTCGAGGTGGATGCCGCCCGTCAGGAGCTTCCACACCGTCACCGTGAGGAGCACGGCCAGGAGCGGCGAGAAGAGGACGTCGGTGACGCGATCCGTCAGGGCGAGCGCGGCACCGAGCGCGAGCCCGACGACCGGGAACCACGCGGCCGCGCGGCCGAGCGCGCCCCCGCCCGCCGCGGGACGCCCGGGGAGCGGGACGATCGTGAGATAGCGGACCGCCTCGAGGAGCCCCGACACGGGCCCGAGGCTAGACGGGATACACGCCGTTGCGGCGCGGCGGGAACTCGTGGGCCTTGTCCTGCGCGTACGCGAGGCGCGTGAGGAGCTCCTGCCGGAGCCCGGAGCCGGGCACGATGTCGTCCACGAGCATCTCCGAGGCCAGCTTGTAGATGTCGACGTCCTCCGCGAACTCCTCGCGCTTCCGCTTGACGTACGCGGCGCGCTCGCGCTCGGGCAGCTCCATGATCTTGTTGTAGTAGACCGCGTTCACCGCGGGCTCGGGGCCCATGATCGCGATCTGGCCCTGCGGCAGCGAGAGCGCCGCGTCGGGCTCGAAGGCGGGCCCGCACATCGCGTAGAGGCCGGCGCCGTAGCACTTGCGCACGACCACCGAGATCTTCGGCACGGTCGCCTGCGAGGTCGCGAAGATCATCTTGGCGCCGTGCCGGATGATCCCCTGCTGCTCGACCTTGGTCCCGACCATGAAGCCCGCGATGTCGGCGAGGTAGACGAGCGGGATGTTGTAGGCGTTGCAGAGCCAGATGAAGCGCGCGGCCTTGTCGGACGAGTCGACCATGAGGACGCCGCCCTTCACCTTGGGCTGGTTCGCGACGATGCCGACGGCGCGGCCGCCGAGGCGCGCCAGCCCGACGATGACCTCCCGGGCGAACAGGCGCTTGAGCTCGAACCAGGAGCCCGCGTCGACGATGCGGTCGATGACCTCGTACATGTCGAACCACTTGCGCTGATCGTACGGGACGATGTCCTCGATGGACCGGCCGGGCCGGGGCTCGACGGCCTCGCGCGCGGCCGGCAGCTCGCGGCACGAGGACGGCATGTAGGCGAGGTACCGCCTGGCGAGCTCGATCGCCTCCTCGTCGGAGGCCGCCAGCACGTCGCCGCAGCCCGAGACGCTGCAGTGCATGCGCGCGCCGCCGAGCTCCTCGAGCGTCGTCTTCTCGCCGATCGCCATCTCCACCATGCGCGGGCTGCCGACGTACAGCGACGCCTTGCCGTCCACCATGATCACGACGTCGGTCAGCGCCGGCAGGTAGGCGGAGCCCGCGGGCGAGGGGCCGAACAGGATGCAGACCTGGGGCACCACGCCCGAGAGCTGCACCTCGTTGTAGAAGATGCGGCCGCCCTGGGAGCGGCCCGGGAAGATCCGGATCTGCTCGGAGATGCGCCCGCCCGCGGCGTCGACCAGGTAGAGGAGCGGCGCCCGCAGGCGCTGGGCTCTCTCCTGGATGCGCACGATCTTCTGGACGGTCTTCTCGCCCCAGGAGCCGGCCTTGACCGTGTAGTCGTTGGCCATGACGCAGACGGTGCGCCCGCCCACGCGCCCGACGCCCGTCACGACGCCGTCGGCGGGCGTCTCCGCTTCCTGCGAGCGCGCGAAGAGCCAGTCTTCCTGGAAGTCGGCGCCCGGGTCGAGGAGGAGCTTCAGGCGGTCGCGGACGAAGAGCTTGCCCGCGGCGCGCAGCTTGTCGCGGTACTTGACGTGCCCCTGCTCGATCCGCGCGCGCTCCCGGAAGTAGCGCTCCTCACCCGCGCCCACGCTCGCCTCCGCTCAGGGGTTCGGCCAGACGATGATGATGAGGACGCCCTCGCCGTGGCGCGGGCCGCCGATCACGGCCGGATTGCCCGCCTGCGCCTGGATGCTGGTCGTCACCTCCGTGCGGCTGCCGCGCACGAGGCGGACGCGGAACCGCACCGTGCCGCTGTTGACGGCCTGCGGCGTGACCTCGAGCTGGCGGTCGCCCGGCACGGCCCAGCGCTGCGTCGTGCCCACGGGCACCTCGGCCACGTACCGCTCGAGGGAGGTGTACTCCTTGTAGCGGAAGAGCCGGCGGAGCTTCGGCAGGAAGTTCTCGAGCCGCTCGTCGGGCCCGGCGGGCGCCAGGCGCTGCTCGGGCGGCGGGGGCGTGTCGCCGGCGAGCACCACCCGCGTGCCGAAGCGCACGACCTGCTGCGCCTCGGCGGCCGACGCCGTCAGGGCGAGCAGCACGAGAACCAGGGCCAGCAGCGGGCCGAGCGCGGCCCGCAGCCGCTTGCGCGCGTTGTGCAGTCGCGACATCACGGTTCCCATCGGGATGGCCAGCACCTCTGCGATCTCGCGGTACGACAGGCCCTCGAGATCACTCAACATGATAATGGCCCGGTGATGCTCCGGCAACGTCGCGAGCGCCCGGCCGATGCGCTCGCGCTGCTCCGCGCGCACCGCCGTGTCGTCCGGCGTCGCGCCCTGGTCCACGAGCGTGCGGTCCCAGTCCCCCTCCTCGACGCGCTCCGTGCCGAAGGCGCGGCCCTGGGCGGCGCGCTGCCGGGCGCGGTCCGCGGCGACGTTCATCACGATCCGGAACAGCCACGTGTAGAAGGCCGCCTGCCCGCGGAAGGAGCCGATCGCCTGGTAGGCGCGGATGAACGCCTCCTGCGCGACGTCCCACGCGTCCTCGCTGTCGCGCAGGACGTTGTAGGCGAGCCGGTAGACCCGCTGCCGGTACTTCTCGACCAGGGGCTCGAAGGCCGCCACGTCGCCGCGGCGGCACCGTTCGACCAGGGCGGCGTCGTCGGTTGTCACGCGAGCTCACACGCTCACCCCTTCCCGTCGTCGCTTAGACGCCGGGCCGGCGGCGGCGATTCACCGTTTGGCGGCGCGACCGCGCGCGAGCGCCACGAGCGCGTCGAGGCCGAGCAGGTAGCTCTCCGGGCCGAACCCCGAGATCTGCCCGCGCGCGACCGGCGCGATCACCGAGTGGCGGCGGAACTCCTCGCGCGCGTGCACGTTCGACAGGTGCACCTCGACGACCGGGAGGCGGATCGCGGCGACCGCGTCGCGCAGCGCGATCGAGTAGTGCGTGAAGGCGCCCGGGTTCAGGACGACGCCCACGAAGCCCTCGCGCGCCGCCGCCTGGAGCCAGTCGACGAGCTGGCCCTCGTGGTTGGACTGCCGGCACTCGACGCCGAGCCCGCGGCGGCGCGCGTGGGCGCGGATCAGGCGGTCGACGTCGGCGAGCGAGACGCGGCCGTAGACCGCCGGCTCGCGGCTGCCGAGCAGGTTGAGGTTGGGACCGTGCAGGACGAGCGCCGCCCGTGCGCGCATCGCGGGCAGCATATCACGGGCGCCGGCGGAGGCCGGCATGCCCCCGACGTCGACTCAGAGAGCGTGTTCGAGGCCCCCCATGTCCTCAGTGCCCGCCGAAACCGGCCAGCAGCCAGTCCATCGCGGTGAACAGGACGAGGCCGCCGAACACCGTCCAGCCGAGCGCGGGGCCGCCCTCGCGGTTGACCTCCGGGATCAGGTCGGAGGCGGCCACGTAGATCGTGACGCCCGCCGACAGGGCGAGCGCGTACCCGACGTGGTGCTCGGCGATCAGGCTCGTCGCCAGCGCCCCGGCCACCGTCAGCACGCCGAGGAGCGCGCCCGCGCCGAGCGCCGCAGCCCGCGTGTGGCCGCCGGCCAGCATGATCGACGCGATCGTGAAGCCCTCGGGCACCTTGTGCAGGAACACCGCCATCGCCAGCAGCGCGCCGAGCGCCGGCGCGATGCGGAAGCCCGCGGCGATCGCGACGCCGTCGAAGAGCGTGTGGACGCCGAGCCCGAGCAGCGCCAGGTAGCCCGCCGACGGCCGCAGCAGCGCCTCGGGGTGCACCTCCTCGCCGAAGTGGAAGTGCGGCGCCACCGTGTGCTCGAAGAGGTGGACCCCGAAGTAGCCGAACAGGACGAACAGGAACGCGTGGGGGACGTGGGCGCTTTCCGGAAGCATCCGGACGAACGCCGCGGCGAGCATGAACCCCGCCCCGGCGGCGACGCAGTAGCGGAGCGGAGCGAGCCCCCGGCGGTGCGCGGTGGTCACCAGCGCAGCGCCCGCCAGGTCCGCAGCCGCTGCGGCAGCGGCAAACACCAGGTATGCTAACATCGGAGCGAGCATAGCATGGTGATCGCAGCGCCTCCGCGCCTGCTCGGCGAGATTCTCGTCCAGGAGGGCCTCACCACCCCGGACACGATCGAGCAGGCGCTCGCGCGGGCGCGGACGACGGGCGAGCGGCTCGGCGAGGCGCTCGTCGCGCTCGGCGCGCTCAGCCCCGCGGAGGTGCTCCGCGCGCTCGCGCTCCAGCAGCGCCTGCCGTTCCTCGGGCGCGACGAGCTGCCCTCGCCGCTGCCGCTCGTCAAGAACCTCTCCGCGAAGTACCTGCGCCAGTACACGATCTGCCCGGTGAGCGTCGAGGGCGGCGTCCTCACGATCGCGACGGCGGACCCGCTGAACCCGGTCGTCGTGGACGACCTGCGGCAGTCGACGGGCCTCAGCGTCCGCCTCGTCGTGAGCGCGCCCGAGGTGATCACGGAGGCCATCGACCGCACGTACGACGGCGCGGCGACGCCGCTGCAGCGCATCGTCGAGGGCATGGAGGACGAGGGCGGCGCCGCGGGCGAGGAGGACATCAACCAGCTCCGCGACATGGCGTTCGAGGCGCCCGTCGTGCGCCTCGTCAACCTGCTCGTCGAGAGCGCGATCGAGGCGGGCGCGTCCGACATCCACATCGAGCCGTTCGAGGACACGCTCCGCGTCCGGTACCGCATCGACGGCATCCTGTTCGACCAGGAGGCGCCGCCGCGGCGCCTGCAGGCCGCCGTGACCTCCCGCATCAAGCTGATGGCCGAGATGAACATCGCCGAGCGCCGCCTGCCGCAGGACGGCCGGATCCGCGTCACCCTGCACGGCAACCGCGTGGACATCCGCGTCTCGACGATCCCGACGGTCCACGGCGAGTCGATCGTGATGCGGCTGCTCGACCGCGGGAGCGTCTTCCTGCCGCTCGAGCGGCTCGGCTTCGGCCCGCGCACGCTCGAGCGCTTCGAGGCGCTCATCCGGCGCCCGCACGGGATCATCCTCGTCACGGGGCCCACGGGCTCGGGCAAGACGACGACACTCTACGGGGCGCTCGACAAGATCAACTCGCCCGACCGGAAGATCATCACGGTCGAGGACCCGGTCGAGTACCAGCTCAAGGGCGTGAACCAGATCCCGGTGAAGCCGAAGATCGGGCTCACGTTCGCCACGGGCCTCCGGCACATCGTCCGCCAGGACCCCGACGTGATCCTGATCGGCGAGATCCGCGACCTCGAGACGGCGGAGATCGCGATCCAGGCGTCGCTCACCGGCCACCTCGTCTTCTCGACCCTCCACACCAACGACGCGCCGGGCGCGATCACGCGGCTCCAAGACATGGGCGTGGAGCCGTACCTGGTCGCCTCGGTCCTCGAGGGCGTGCTCGCGCAGCGGCTCGTCCGGCGCATCTGCGCCGCGTGCCGCGTGCCGGACACGCCGAGCGCGGCGGACCTCGGCGCGCTCGGCATCCAGGGCGCCGCGGACGTCCGGCTCTGGCGCGGGCGGGGCTGCGACGAGTGCCGCGGCACCGGGTACCGCGGCCGCACCGGCATCTACGAGCTCTTCAACGTCACGGAGGACGCGCGCAGCCTGATCCTTCGCCGCGCGCCCGTGCGCGAGATCCGGCGCGCCGCGCTCGACGCCGGGATGACCACCCTCCGGCTCGACGGCTGGGCCAAGGCGTGCGAGGGGGTCACGACCGTCGAGGAGATCCTGCGCGTCACCCAGGAGGACGCGTAGCCGCCGATGCCCGTCTTCGTCTACCGTGCGGCCGACCGGCGGGGCCAGACCATCGACGGCGTCATGGAGGCGCCGGACGCGCGCGCCGTCGTCGAGCGGCTCCAGCGGGACGCCTATTTCCCGATCAAGGTGGCCGCGCACGCCGAGCGCCGGCGCTGGTTCGAGCTCGGCGGGGGCTCCCGCGTCGGCCAGCGCGACCTGCTCGCGTTCACCCAGCAGCTCGCCACGCTGTTCGAGGCGGGGCTGCCCCTCGACCGCGCGCTCGCGATCCTGGAGGAGCTCGCGGTCAACAGGCGGCTCAAGGCGATCGTCGGGGACCTGCTCGTCTCCGTCCGCGGCGGCGCCTCGCTCAGCGAGGCGCTGGGCAAGCACCACCCGCGCCCGTTCTCGCGCCTCTACATCAACATGGTGCGCGCCGGCGAGAAGGGCGGGGTGCTGGAGGTGACCCTCCGGCGGCTCGCCGAGTTCCTCGAGGCCCGGGGGGCGTTCACCGCGGCCGTCGTCTCGGCGCTCGCCTACCCCGCCGTGATCTTCGCGGTCGGCATCGGCGCGGTCGTGTTCCTGATGACGTTCGTGATCCCGCGCTTCGCGACGATCTTCGCCGACCTCGGCCAGGCGATCCCGCTGCCGACGCGGATCCTGCTCGCCGTGAGCGCCGCGTTCCAGGCCTACTGGTGGGCCGGGCTGCTCGCCGGGCTCGCGGGCGTGCTCGCCTGGCGCGTCTGGACGTCGAGCCCCGAGGGGCGCCTGGCGTGGGACCGGTTCCTCCTCGGCCTGCCGGTGCTGGGCCGGCTCTCGCTGAAGGTCGAGACCGCGCGGTTCGCGCGCACGCTCGGCACGATGCTGAAGAGCGGCGTGCCCGTGATGGGCGCGCTCGCGGTGGTCGGCGACACGATGACCAACCAGGCGCTCGGCCGTGCCGTGAGCCGGCTGGCCGACGGTGTCAAGCGCGGCGGCACGCTCGCCGCGGGCCTCCAGGAGCAGGCGCCGTTCCCGCCGCTCGCGATCCACATGGTGCGCGTCGGCGAGGAGACGGGCCGGCTCGAGGAGATGCTCCTCAAGGTCGCCGACACGTTCGAAACCGACGTCCGCACCGAGATGAAGCGCGCGCTCGGCCTGCTCGAGCCCGCGATCATCCTGGGCATGGGGGTGCTCGTGGCGTTCATCGTCGTGGCGATGCTGCTCGCGATCTTCTCCATCAACGAGATCCCGCTGTGACCGGCGCGACCCGCCCGGCCCTGGCACCCGCGCTCCTCCCCTCGGTGGGGTCGGGGTGCCCCTCCTCGACCACGACGGCCCGCGGGGCCGTGGGGCCGGGGGGCCTCCCCGAGACCGCTTGCAGTCAGCGCGCGGACGCCGCCCCGCAGCCGGTCCCACGTGGCGGCTGCGAGAGCCGTCGTGGTCGAGGGGAGGCCCCCCGGCCCCATGGCCCCGCGGGCGAGGGGGGGTTCACGCTGGTCGAGCTGCTCGTGGTCATCATCGTCCTCGGCCTGCTCGTCGGCCTCGTCGGCCCGCGGCTCTGGGGGCGCGTCGGCCAGTCCAAGCAGGCGGCCGCGCGGGCGCAGGTCGAGCTGCTCGGCGCGGGCCTCGACCAGTACCGCCTCGACGTCGGCAGCTACCCGACGACCTCGCAGGGGCTCGACGCGCTCCAGAAGAACCCCGGCGCCCAGAACTGGAACGGGCCCTACCTCAAGAAGGCGGTGCCGAAGGACTCGTGGGGCAACCCTTACAAGTACCGCTGCTGCCCGGGCCAGCACGGCGAGTACGACCTCTGGTCGGAGGGCGCCGACGGCGCGCCCGGCGGCGAGGGGGAGAACGCCGACATCGTGTCATGGGACAGCGGGCAGAAGTAGGCGCCCGGGGGTTCACGCTCCTCGAGCTGCTCGTCACCCTGTTCCTGATCGCGCTCGCGCTCGGTCTGGTCGCGCCCGCGATCGGCCGGAGCACCGAGGCCGTGCGCGCGCGCGCCGAGGTCGCCGGCTTCTCCGCGGCCCTGCGCCACGCGCGCGAGCGCGCGATCACGACCCGCGAGCCGCGCACGGTCGTCGTGGAGCCGGCGGCCCACCGCCTCACGATCCGGACCGGCGACGACACGGTCGAGCTCGCGCGCACGCTGTCGTCCGGGCTCGCGATCGAGGCGCTGGCGCCGACCGGGCTCGCCGTCCGCTTCGAGCCGCACGGCGCCTCGGGCGGCGGCGCGTTCCGCCTCACCCGGGGCAGCGTCAGCTACCGCGTGAGCGTCGACCCGGTCACCGGCCGCGTCCGCAACGCCCGTGAGTAGGCCGGCCGCGACGGTGCGGGCGCGCGGCGACGCGGGGTTCACGCTGCTCGAGGTGCTCGTCGCCTTCGCGATCCTCAGCATCGCGGTCGTCGCCGTGATCCAGGGGTTCGCCCAGGGGCTCAGGCTCCTCAAGGTGGCGGGCGACCACCAGCAGGCCATGCTGCTCGCCGACCAGAAGCTCCGCGAGGTGGTCACGCCCGTCGCGGGCGGCCACGACGAGGGCACGGACGGCGCCTTCGCCTGGGAGCGCACGACCGCCGTGGTGGACGCGCCGGACCTCTCCCGCTCGCGCGCCACCGAGCCGTGGAAGGTGTACCGGATCACGGTCACGGTCCGCTGGGGCGAGGGCCGGCCGCGCCAGGTCGAGATCGCGGCGCTCCGCGCCTCGGCCGAGCGGCCCGAGACGCCGGGGGCGCGCCGGTGAGGCGCCGCGAGCGCGGCTTCACGCTGCTCGAGGTCCTGATCGCGCTCGCGATCGTCGGCGCGCTGCTCACGATCGCCCTCGGCGGCGTGCGCGTCGCGCTCGCCGCCTGGCGGCGAGGCGAGGACCGCGCCGAGGCGCACCAGCACGTGCGCGGCGTGGCGGTGTCGCTCGCGCGGACCGTCGGCGGCGCGTACCCCTACCAGGCGCGGGCCCGCGAGACGAGCGAGCCGGCCGTCCTCTTCCGCGGGACCGCCGCGCGCCTCGAGCTGGTGACGCAGCGCCCGCCCTTCCCCTTCGCGATGCCGCTCGCGTTCACCGCGGTCGTCGTCGCGCTCGACGAGAGCGAGGAGCGGCGCGGCCTCGTGATCCGCCAGCGGGCGCTGCCGAACTGGGAGCCGTTCGCCGAGGCGGCGGTCGTCTTCCACGACCCGACGGTCACGCGGCTCGAGCTCACGTACCTGGACGAGAGCGGCGCGTGGCAGGACGACTGGAAGGCCGAGGAGACCGGCGCGCTGCCACGGGCGGTGCGGATCACGCTCGGCACCAGCGCGGAGGGCCGCGCCGCGACGCTGCCGCCGATCACGGTGTCGCTCCGCGTGGGGGCCCCGTGAGGCCGCCGCGGGCGCGGGACGAGCGCGGCTTCGCCCTGGTGCTCGTGCTCCTCGTGCTGGCGCTCGTCGCCGTCGTGGCGGCGGAGTTCTCGTTCTCGATGCGGCTCGAGGCGGCCGCGGTGCAGGCCTACAAGGACGGGATCACCGCCGGCCACCTCGCGGAGACCGCCGTCGAGCAGGCGATCCGCGAGATCGTCGCCGACAGCGCCTGGGTCGGCCTCGACGACCGGGGGCTCCTCACCTTCTACACGCAGGACCGCCTGCCGCTCGCGCACCTGCCCCGCGAGCGGGCGGAGTTCACCGGCGGGCGGTACTCGTACCGGATCACCGACGAGGAGGGCCGGATCAGCCTGAACACCGCGCCGCCCGAGCGCCTGGACCGCCTGCTCCTGGCCCTCGGCGTGGACAAGCAGGGGCGCGACACCATCGTGGACTCGCTCCAGGACTGGCGGGACGCGAACGAGGCGCACCGCCTGAACGGCGCCGAGAGCGAGGACACCTACCTCAAGCTCGCGGTCCCGTATCGCGCGCGCAACGCCGACCTCGAGTCGATCGGCGAGCTGCTCCAGGTCAAGGGCGTGACGCGCGCGCTGTTCCAGGGCGGCCCGGACCGGCCCGCGCTCGCCGACCAGGTGACCGTCAAGACCGAGGGCCGCGTCAACGTCAACACCGCCGGCCCCCTCGTGCTGCGGGCCCTCGGGCTCTCCGACGCCGAGATCTCGCAGATCGTGCAGGCGCGGCGCGGCGTGCCGTTCACGACGGTGCCGGGCCAGTTCGGCGGCCGCGGGCTCGCGGCGTCCACCCGCACGTTCCGCATCGACGCCGAGGGCATCGTCGACGGGCGCGTGGGCGCGCGCCTCACGGCGATCGTCGTGAAGGTCGCGGGCGCGCCGCCCGCCGTCAGGGTCGTGGAGTGGTCGGGCCTGCGCTGACGGCGCCCGCCCACCGGTAGGGGTGCGTCCCGGGAGCGCCCCCAATCCCTTGAGGATTACCAACACTTCCGCGCTCGCTTAGGCTATGCTGACGAAAATGTGGACGCGATTCGCGCCCGCCCGGCTTGCCGTGGTCTTCCTCGGCAACCGGCTCGCCGGCGCGGTGGTCCAGCAGGACCGGGTGGAGACGTTCGTCGTCGAGGCCGAGGATCCCGCGGCCGCGCTCCGCGCCGAGCTCGACGCCCGCGGCCTCGCGCCCCGCACGGTCGCGCTCGGCCTGGCGCGCGCGAGCGTCACCGTCAAGCCGATCGAGCTGCCGCCGATCGCCGGCGAGCTCGCCGACATGGTGCGGTTCGAGCTCGAGCGGCACCTGCCCTTCCCCGCCGACGACGCGCCCTTCGCGTTCCTGCCGCTGCCGGCCGCGGGCGAGGGCGAGCCGGGCGCGGCCGGCGCGACCCGGGTGCTGATCGCCGCGACCGACCGGCGCGTGCTCGACACCGCGCTGCGCCTGGCGCAGGACGCGCGCCTGCGGCCGGTCTCGGTGACCGTCGCGGCGCACGACCTCCTCGCGCTCGTGCGCGCGCCGCGCGGGCAACGCGTCGTCTGGGCGCACGTGTGCGGCGACGCGGCGGAGCTCCTGCTGGTCCAGGACGGCGGCCTCGTGCTGAGCCGGAGCGTGCCCCTGGCCGACGACGGCGCCCTCGCCGCCGAGGTCACGCGGAGCTTCGGCCCCGCGCGCTGGCGCGGCTGCGACGCCGTGTGGGTGTCGGGCGACGCCGGGCCCTCCGGCGCCGCGCTCGGCGCCCTCGGCGCGCCGGTCTCGGCGCCGCCCTGGACCGAGCGCGCGCTGCGCTGGCTCGGCGCCGCCGAGCCGGGGCCGCGCGGCGCGCTCACGCTCGCGCTCGCCGTCGCCGCGGGGCGCGGCGTCCGGCCGCTCGACCTCCTCCCCGCGGCGCTCCGGCCGCGGCGGCTCACGCGCCCGCAGCTCACCACGGCGGCGGTGTTCGCCGCGACCGTGCTGCTGGCCCTGGCCGCGCTGCTCGTGCCCGGGCTGCGCGACGGCCGGCGGCTCGCGGCGCTCGACCGCGAGATCGCGCGGATCGAGCCCGACGTGCGCGCGGTCCGGGGGGTCCTCGGCGACCTCGAGCGCAAGCGCCGGCTCCTGGCGACCGTGGAGGAGATCGAGGTGACGGCCGTCCGGCCGCTCCCGATCCTCCGGGACCTGACCGACCTCCTCCCCGCCGACGCGTGGCTCACCACGCTCGCCCTCGACCCGAAGGGCATCGAGCTGGTCGGCCAGGCGGCGGCGGCGAGCACCCTCATCCCGCTGCTCGAGAACTCCCCGCGCTTCGAGCGCGTCGAGTTCGCCTCCCCGGTCACCCGCGGGCGCGACCGCGAGCAGTTCCGGATCCGCGCCGCGTGGGAGGCCCCGCGCGGGGCCGCCGCGCCGCCCGCGCCCGCGCCGCCGGGGCCCCGGAGCGTGCCGCCGCGGCCGGGCGGAGCGCCGCGCTCGTGATCGCCACGCTCTCGCGCCGCGAGCGGCTCCTGGTCGTCGCCGCGCTCGGCGTCGTGGGCGCGGTCGGCGGCTGGGCGTTCGCGCTCCAGCCGATCCTCGAGCACACCCGCGCCACGGCCGAGCTGGTCCCCGCGCGGGAGCAGGCGCTCCAGCAGCGGCGGGAGCTCGTCGCGCGACGGGGCGCGATCGCGGCGGACCTCGAGGCGACCGGGCGGCGCCTGGAGGCGGTCTCGGCGCGGCTCCTCACCTCGGCGACGCCCGCCGTCGCCGCCTCCGAGCTGCAGAAGCTCGCCAAGGACATGGCCGCGGAGGCGAAGACGGAGATCCGGAGCGAGCGGATCCTCGAGCCGAAGGAGCGCGGCGAGCTGCTCGAGGTGCCGATCGAGATCGCCGTCTCGGGCGAGATCCGCCAGCTCGTGGCCCTGCTCGCCCGCCTCGAGGCGGCGCCGAAGCTCCTGACCGTCCAGGACCTCCGCGTGCGGGTCGTCAACCTCGCCCAGCCGCGGGACCTGCTCGCGACCCTGACGCTCTCCGGGTTCATCCTGCCGGCGAAGGCGAAGACCTAGCCATGCCCAGGCGCCTGCTCGCCGTGAACGTCCTGCTGGGGGGCGTGTCGCTGTTCTGCGTCGCCGCCATCGTCCAGCAGCTCTTCTTCTCGCCCGGGCCGGGCCCCGCGACGCGCCCGCGCCCGGCCGCGGCACCCGCGCCCGCGCCGGCGCCCGCCGTCGCGCCCGGCGCGCCCGGCGCCGGAGCGTACGCGAGCGTCGCGAGCCGCAACCTGTTCAGCCCGACGCGCAGCGAGGCGCCGACCGCGGCGGGCGGCGGCGCGGCGCTCGCCCTGGCCAAGCCGACCCTCTACGGCGTCGTCCTGCGTGACGGCTCGCCGATCGCGTACCTCGAGGATCCGGCGACGAAGCGCACGGCCGGCTACCGGATCGGCGACCGGATCGCCGGCGGCACCGTGCAGGCGATCAACGCCGACCAGGTGGTCCTCGCGAGCCCCGCGGGCCAGATCAGCGTGCGCCTGCGCGACCCCTCGAAGCCGCGCGCGGCCGCGCCGCCCGCCACCCCGCCCGGCGCGGTGCCCCGCCCGCAGCCGACCCCGACGCCTCCGGGCAGCCCGCAGCGGCCGACACCCGGTCTGCTGATCCCGCCGCGGGCGATCCCGATGCCCGGGCTCGCGCCGCCGCAGGGCCCGCTCTTCGCCCCGGGGGTGCCCCCCTTCCCCTCCTCGCCGAGCCTCGGTCGCCGCCTGCCCATCCCCCGAGCGCAGGATGCCCCGCAGCGCTAGCGTGACGCGCCCGCTGGCGCTCGCCCTGCTCGTCGCCCTCGCTGCGGGTTGCGCGGCGCCGGTGCTGGCGCCTCACCGGGCGCCCACGCCGCCGCCCGTCGTGCCCCCCGCGCCGCCCCCCGGGCCCACGCCTTTGCCCGCGGTCCCGCCGGCGTCGGTCGGCCCCCGCGCCGAGGCGCCGCAAGCCGAGGCCCCCGCGCCCCGGCCCGCCCCCGCGCCGACGCCGCCGCCCCGGACGGCGCCGCCCGTGCCGCCCGCGCAGCGCGGCCGGTTCGTCGTGCTCAACTTCGACAACGCCGACATCGAGACCGTGATCCAGGCGGCGAGCGAGATCGCCGGCTTCAACTACGTCCTCGCGCCCGACGTGCGGGGCAAGGTGACCGTGCAGACGTCGGGCCGCATCCCGCAGGAGGACGTGTTCGGCGTGCTCCTGGCCATCCTCGAGGTGCACGGCTTCACGGCGGTCAAGGCGGGCAACCTCTACAAGATCCTGAAGATCGAGGGCGCGCGCGAGCGCGCGGTGCCGACGATCGTGGGCCAGACCCCGGACGAGGGCCGCACGACCGACGAGGTCGTCACGCAGATCGTGCCGCTGCGCTACGCGGGGGTCGCCGACCTCGCCGCCCTCCTGCGCCCGCTCATCTCCGCGCGCGGGACGCTCATCGCCCACCGCGAGACGAACGTGCTGATGATCACCGACACGGCGTCGAACATCCGCCGCCTGCTCGAGATCATCCGCCTGGTGGACGTGCAGGTCGCGCAGGAGGAGCTGCAGATCATCCCGGTCCAGTTCGCCGACGCCGTGCAGCTCGCCGGGATCCTGAACCAGCTCTTCGCGAGCGGCCGGCTCAGGCCGGCGGTGCCCGGCGCGGTGCCGGCGCCCGCCCCGGCGCCCGCCCGGGCGCCCGTGCCGGGCGCGCCGGCCGCCGCGCGCCCGGCCGCGCCCGACGCCACGAGCGCCCCCGAGCGGCCACCCCTCATCATCGCCGAGCAGCGCTCGAACTCGCTCATCGTCCACGCCAAGCGGCACGAGCTCGAGACGCTCCGGGGCCTGATCAAGCAGCTCGACATCAACATCTACGGCGGGCGGCGCGTGTTCATCTACTACGCGGAGAACGCCAAGGCCAAGGACCTCGCGGCCACGCTCAACTCGATCTACAACCCGCAGGGCGGCGCCCCGGGCGCCCCCGGCGCGACCGGCGCGCCGCCGGCCGCCGCCGGACGGCCGGCGGCCCCGGCGGCGCCGGCCCCGGCGCCCCCCGGCGCCGGGGCGCCCGGGAGCCCGGCCGGCGTGGCCGAGGTCGGCCTGGCCGAGGGACAGGTCCGCTTCATCGCCGACGAGGTCACCAACGCGATCATCGTCACGACCTACCCGCGCAACTGGCAGGAGATCGAGGCGACGATCAAGCAGCTCGACCGGATGCCGCGCCAGGTGCTGATCGAGGTGCTGGTCGCCGAGATCACGCTCACCGACGACACGCGCCTGGGCATCGACTGGGCCATCCGCGAGGGCAAGTTCACCCTCGGCAGCGTCTCGCAGGCGCTCGGGACCGGCTCGTCCACGACCACGCTCGGCCTGCCGGCGTCGGCGTTCCGCGGCGCCGCCAGCCTGTTCGGGCCCGCCGCCCAGGGCCTGACCGCGTTCACGTTCAACACGGGCCAGTTCTTCGTGCTCCTGAACACGCTGGCGTCCCTGAACAAGGTCAACATCGTCTCGAACCCCCACGTGCTCACG
>Ga0156246_1141_pt2 | contig 40575 bp, 41 predicted proteins | sample RifCSPlowO2_12_FD_107893 | JGI IMG/M metagenome (GOLD analysis project Ga0156246, IMG submission 107893) | Candidatus Rokubacteria bacterium RIFCSPLOWO2_12_FULL_73_47 | reverse complement strand
TCGCGTGGGGCTGTAGCTCAGCTGGGAGAGCACAAGGCTGGCAGTCTTGGGGTCAGGGGTTCGAATCCCCTCAGCTCCACCATTCCTCCACCGCCGCTCCAACCGGATCAGAACGTCACCGCGCCGCGCCCGAAGAGCGTGTGCGCGCGGAGCTTCGCGTGGAGCTCCGTGACCCGCGCGAGCGGGACCACCTCGGACACCACGGGGCGGATCCTGCCCTCCGCCACGAGGCGCGCCGCCTCGCCGAGCTCCCAGCGCGACGTGTAGCGCGAGCCGAGGACCGTGATCTCCTCGGTCACCAGGCGCCGCGAGGCGACCTCGAGCGTGATGCCCGGGAACGTCGTCAGGACGACCATCCGCCCGCGGCGCGCGAGCACGTCGAGGCAGAAGGCGTGCGTCTCGCGGCTGCCCACGAGGTCGATCGCCACCGTGGGGCCCGCCGGCGCCGCGGCCGCGAGCCGCGCGCGCGCGTCCGGCGCGCGGAAGTCGAGCGTCGTGCCGGCGCCGAGCTCCCGCGTCGCGTCGAGCTTCGCCGCGTCGAGGTCGACGGCGATCACCTCGGCGCCGCAGAGCCGCGCCATCTGCACCATGTGCACGCCCACCCCGCCCGCGGCGCCCACGATCATGACGACGTCCGCCGGGCCGATGCCCGCGCGCCGCGAGACGTGGAAGGGCGTCGCGATCGCGTCGGGGATCGCGGTGGCCTCGACGGCGCCGAGCCCTTCGGGCACGGGCAGAAGGTTCCCGGCGGGCAGCGCGGTGTACTCGGCGTAGCCCCCGTCGGCGGCGACGCCCACGTAGCCGCGGAGGTTGCGGCAGAGCGGCTCGTGGGCCAGGCGGCAGAAGTCGCAGCCGCCGCACGCGAGGTAGAAGTACGCCATCACGCGCCGGCCGACCTCGGGGTGCGCGACGCCGGGGCCGAGCGCGGTGACGATCCCGACCAGCTCGTGGCCGGGAATCCGCGGGAGGTCCTCCGGCCGCCCGCCGAGGTTGCCGTTCATCGCGTTGAGCACCGTGAGCCCGACGCCGCACGCCTCGACGCGCACCAGCGCCTCGCCCGCGGCCGGCGCCGGCGTCGGCACGTCGGCGGGCGTCACCTCGCCGCCCCACGCGTGGAGGACCTGGGCTCGCATGACTCGGGCGATGGGCGCGCTACTTGACGATCGTCGCGGTGACCGCCATCAGGGTCTCGGTGGTCGCCTGCGTGGTCCGGTAGCCGAGGACCCGGCGCAGGACCTCGTGGGTCTGGGTCGTGCTCCCGCCGAGGACGACGGGCCGGCCGGACGGCACGACGAGCTCGGTCGAGGCCTCGTTGACCTCGATGGCGCCGGAGCGGTCGCCGGCGAACCAGCTGAGCGTGGGGGTGAGCCTGAGCCGCACCTGGTCGCCGGGCAGGATGCTCGCGCGCACCTTGAGCGACGTCCCGACGTCGCGGAAGGTCACGCCGGTGGCGAGGTGGCCCGCGCCGGTCAGGTAGTCCTGGTAGAAGGCGACGTGCGGGTACGGCACCTGGCTGGCGACGAGCAGCGTGGACTCGCCGCCGTCCTGGACGAGCGTGAAGACCCCCGTGCGCTGCCGCACGCGCCGCTCGCGGCTCTCGACGCCGACGCGCCCCGACCCACGCACGCCGCCGGGCTCGGTGATCACGACGCGCCCGCCCGCCCCGACCCCCTCGCGGCTCGCCGTCGCCTCCTGGCGGAACTCGAAGACGACCTTGACGGTGCGCGGCGCCTGGGCGGCGGCGCCTCCGGGCAGGCCCGCGACGAGCGCGAGCGCGGCGGCGACCGAGAGGGCGGGGCTCATCGTCCCAAGCGTAGCCTCCGCGGCCGGCCCGCGCAAAGGGCTTGAAATCGGCGGGCGGGCTGACGCACCCTCTGGGGGGACGCCATGAGCAAGCGAGACCTCTACGTCGTCGCCGCCGATCGGAAGGACCTCTACGAGCTGCTCCGGAAGCAGTTCGCCGGCAACGACAGCGTCGAGATCATCCTGGACCGCCGCAAGGCCGAGCGCCGGCGCGGCGGCGGCGGCGTCGCGCCGGACAAGCGCAGGAGCGACCGCCGCGTCCGCGACGACGCCTACCTGCTGAAGACGCTCGGCGTCGTGCTGGTCTCGGTCGAGCGGGACGAGCCCGCCCGCCCGGCGGCCCCCCCCAGGGCCGCCGCCCCCGCCAGGGCGGCCGGCCCCACGAAGGCGGCGGCCGCCAGGCCCGCCAGGCCCGCCCGACCCGCCAGGCCCGCCCGAGCCGCGAAGGCCCGCCGGGCCGCCAGGCGCAGGAAGCGCCCCGGGTAGCGCGGCGCGGGCTCCGCCGCGCCGCTCAGCCGCCGAGGTAGAGGCGCTTGACGTCGGGGTCCGCGAGCAGGGTGGCGCCGGGCCCCTCGAAGCGGTTCCGCCCGAGCTCCAGGACGTAGCCGCGGTCGGCGATCGCGAGCGCCCGCGCGGCGTTCTGCTCCACGAGCATGAGCGTGTAGCCGGCCCGCCTCATCTCGACGAGCTTGTCGAAGATGAGCGTGACGAACTTCGGCGACAGCCCGAGCGAGGGCTCGTCGAGGAGGATCAGCTTCGGCCGGACCATGAGCGCCCGCGCGATCGCGACCATCTGCTGCTCGCCGCCCGACATCGTGCCCGCGCGCTGGTACCGGCGCTCGAGGAGGATCGGGAACAGCGCGTAGACCGCCTCCAGCGCGGCGGCGATCTGGCGCTCGTCGCGCACGGTGTAGGCGCCCATCTCGAGGTTCTCCAGCACGGTCATCTGCGGGAACACGATCCGCCCCTGCGGCACGTAGGCGAGCCCCCGCCGGAGCACGAGGTCGGGCCGGACGCCGGTGATGTCCTCGCCGTTGAACACGACGCGCCCGCTCCGCGGCCGGAGGAAGCCGACGATCGTCTTGAAGGCGGTGGACTTGCCGGCGCCGTTCGGGCCGATGATGCTCACGATCTCGCCGGCCTGCACGTCGAGGGAGACCTCGTGCAGGATGTCCATCGTGCCGTAGCCGGCGGTGAGCGTGTGGGCCGCGAGGATCGGCGCGCTCACGCCGCGCTCCGCTTGGCGCAGACGTAGAGGACGTGCGGGTACGGCAGGAAGTCGCGCATCGCGTGGCGGCGGACGACGAACCCGGCGGCGCCCAGCGCGGCCGTCAGCTCCTCGGCGCTCCAGTACCTGACCGGCGTCGCGGGCGCCATCAGGCGGTCGAGGAGCCAGGTGAACCAGCGCTTCGGCGCGGGCCGGGTGTCCACGTCCTTCACGAGCAGCACGCCCTCGTCCGCGAGGCAGCGGTGGAGCTCGCGCAGGAGCGGCCCGACGTGCTCCGGCGCGACGTGGTGCACGATGTCGAGCATGTAGGCCGCGGCGACCTCGCCGTCGCCCTTGAAGTCGCGCGCGTCGCCCTGCTCGTACGCCACGTTCTCGACCGCGAGGCGCGCGGCCGCGCGGCGCGCCAGCGCGATCCGCCGCGCGCTCAGGTCCACGCCCCGCACGAACCGCCGGGGCCCGGTCGTCGCGTAGTAGAGCGAGAACAGGCCGAAGCCGCAGCCGATGTCGAGCACGCATCCGGACTCGGGCAGGTACTGGCCGATCTCGTCGAGGAACCGCTGCCGCAGGACCCAGAAGCGTGCCCAGCAGTAGGCCCGCACGACCGGGTCGTCGTACGCGCGCACGATGCGGCGGATCGCCTCAGCGCGCATACAGGAGGTATCCGGGGCCGCGCCGGTCCAGGCGGTACGTCGAGAGCCGCAGGCGGAGGCTGCCGAACTGCTGGACGCGCGCGTAGCCGCCGCCGGGCCAGCCGTGCTCGAAGAGGACGATGAACTTGGGCGGGCGCCGGTCGAACTCCTCGGCGAAGTACGCGCGGAGCTTGTGGACGATCGGCGTGCCGGGATCGTGGTAGAAGGGGAAGTCGTAGACGAAGCGCGTCGGCTGCACGATGCGCAGCCGGAGCAGCGCGTCGATCCCGCCGTCCGTCGTGTCGAGCACCTGCACGTACTCGCCCGGGCCCACGCGGCCGTCGAGGTCGCGGACGAGCGCGCTCACGCGCCGCTGCTTGTCCGCGATCCACGGCGCCCGGGACGCCTCCACGCCCTTGATCCCGAGCAGCGCCGTCGCGACCGCGATGCTCGCGAGGGCCACCGCCGCGGGCACCCGGCGGCGGGCGCGGAGCAGCGGCTCGACCTCGGCGAGCAGGAGGACGGCCGCGAAGGCGGCCAGCGGGTACAGGTGGTACTCCCAGCCCTTGCCCTGGACGACGAAGTGCGCGACGCCGTAGCCGAGCCCGACCGCGGCCACCGCGTGGCGCACCCCGAAGCGCCGGTGGACGCCGGCGCTCACGAGCGCCAGGGCCACGCCGACGCCGATCGGGACCCACACCTCCCAGCGCCAGGGCGTCCACCGGGCGGGACGCCCGAGCCGCGCGTAGAGCGGCAGCAGGTACTCGAAGACGATCTCGCGCCAGGCGCCGAGCGCGCCGCGCGCCGCGACCCACACCGTCACCAGCATCGGCACGAGGAGCGCCGCCATCGCGAGGATCGCCAGCGGGATCCACGGCCGGCCGCCGCGCCGCCACGTGACGATCGCGACGACGCCCAGCAGACCCGCGACGAGCAGCGCCGCGTGCGGCTTCACCGTGAGCGCGGCGCCGAGCGCGAGCCCGCCCCAGAGCAGGCCCCACTCCACGCCGGTCTCGGCCCAGCGCGCGACGCCGAGCGCGCCGAGCAGCAGGAACGGGCTCAGGAGGAAGTCGCGCTGGCCCGCCTGCCACGCGCCGCCGGCCAGGTGGTAGGTCGCGAAGAACAGCCCCGCGCCCGCCGCCGCGACGCGCCCCCACGGCCGGGCGAGCGCCGCGACGCAGAGCGCGGTGCCCGCGAGCCAGAGGAGGTCGAAGGCGCGCCAGCCGGCGTCCGACGCGCCGAACACGCCCAGCACGACGCGGTGGAGCAGGTACACCCCGGGGAAGTTCATGTCGAAGAGGTCGCGGTACGGCGCGGCGCCCTCGCCGATCCGCCAGGCGACGTAGTGCATGATCGGCGCGTCGTGGACGAGCGGCCAGGCGCGCGAGCGCCAGGCGAGCACGGCGGCGAGCGCCGCGAGCGGCAGGAGCGCGAGCCCGCTAGCGGCCGAAATACGCTTCAATGACCCGCTCGTCGGCCTGGATCGCGCCGGGCGGCCCCTCGGCGATCTTCTCGCCGTGGTCCAGCACGAACACGGTCTCGCAGAGCCCCATGACGACCTTCATGTCGTGCTCGACGAGGAGCACGGTCTTGCCCCGCTCGCGCAGCTGCCGCACCGCCTCCAGCAGGTCGTTCAGCAGCGTGCGGTTGACGCCGGCAGCGGGCTCGTCGAGCAGCACCAGCATCGGGTCGCGCATCAGCATGCGGGCGAACTCGACGAGCTTCTGCTGGCCGTAGGAGAGGTTGCCCGCGTACTCGTCCTGCAGGGCCTCGAGCCGGACGAACCGGAGCAGCTCGAGCGCGCGCGCGCGCGCTTCCTCGAGGTGGCCGCGCGTCACGACGAGGAGGTTCTCCAGCGCGGTCAGCTCGGGAAACACGCGGATGATCTGGAACGTGCGCCCGATCCCCTTGAGGGCGATGCGCCACGGCGGCAGCCCGTCGATGCGCTCGCCGTTCAGGAGGACCCGCCCGGCGTTGCGTCGCTCGAGGCCGGTGACGCAGTTGAAGAGCGTCGTCTTGCCCGAGCCGTTCGGGCCGATCAGGCCGTAGATCCGGCCGGCGGCGAGGCTGAGCGAGACGCCGTCCACGGCGGCCACGCCGCCGAAATGCTTGTGGAGCCCCTCGACCTCGAGCACGGGCGCCGGCATCAGATGGTCCTCGGCAGGCGATACGAGTCGGCATCATGCGGCTCCGAGTCACGAGCATCACGAGGCCCGAGGGAGGAGCCGACCGCAGCGTACGCGGTTGTACGTGAGGATCGGCGACGACCGAGAACGAAGTGAGGCGACGTGAATCGGAGCCGCATCAGATGGTCCTCGGCAGGCGGTACCGGATCTGGAGGATCCCCAGCACCCCGCGCGGCATCAGGAGCACGACCGCGACGATGATCGCGCCGAACAGGAGCTGGTGCACGTACGGGAAGCGCGCCCACACGAACTCCTGGGCGACGAACAGCGCCACGGCGCCGAGGACCGGGCCCCAGACCGTGCCCTTGCCGCCGAACAGGACCATGACGATCATCGTGATCGTGGTCGCCAGCGGAAACACGCTGACCGGCTCGATGTAGCCCTGGTCGCGCGCCGCGAGCGCGCCCGCGATCCCCGGTCCCACGGCCGAGAGCAGGAAGGCGTAGAGCTTGTGCCGCGCGGTGTCGATGCCCATCGCCTCGGCCGCCAGCTCGTCCTCGCGGATCGTCATGAGCCGCAGGCCGAAGCGCGAGGTGATGATCGCGTACGTGAGCAGCGTCACGCCCCCCGCGGTCGCCGCCATCGCGTAGTAGATGGGCACGGTGGCGTGGAGCGTCGGCAGCGACAGGCCCGAGCCGCCGCCCGTGAGCCCCTCGAAGTACGAGACGAGCGCCCGCAGCACCTCGTTGAGGCCGAGCATCGCGATGGCGAAGTACGGGCCCTTGAGGCGCAGGCACGGGTAGCCGATCACCAGCGCGACGGCGCACGCGCCGACGCCGCCCGCGAGCGCGGCGGCGAGCCAGGGCCAGTCGGCCTTGGCGACGAGGATCGCCCCGGTGTAGGCGCCGGCGCCGAAGAACGCCACGTGGCCGAAGGACACGTAGCCGGTGAGCCCCGAGATCAGGTTCCAGGAGCCCGCGAGCGCGATCCACATGAAGATCTGGAGCATCGCGCGCACGCCGTAGCCGGTCCCGAGCGCCGGGTAGACGGCGAGCGCCGCCAGGAGCACGCCGAGCGCCGCGAGGAGCGCGCGCTTCAGGTCTGTCGTCCCCCGAGGAGCCCCGTCGGGCGCACGAGGAGCACGACGACGAGCAGGACGTAGGCGACCACCTCGGAGAGCTGCGTCGTCAGGAAGAGCGCGGCCCCCTGCTCGACGAGCCCCAGCAGCATCCCGCCCAGGAGCGCGCCGGGATAGTTTCCGGCGCCGCCGAGGACGATCACGAGGAACGACTTGAACGTCCAGATCTGGCCCATCTCCGGCTGGATCGCGACGATCACCGCGATGAGCGCGCCGCCGGCCGCCGCGAGCGCGCTCGCGAACCCGAAGGTGAGCATGTGGACCCGCTGGACGTCGACCCCGCAGACCATCGCGACCTCCCGGCTCTGCGAGGTGGCGCGGATCGCCTTGCCGAGCCGCGTCCCGCGCAGGAACAGGAAGGCGAGGCCGGTGACGCCCGCGGCGAACACGAACGCGACCAGGCGCGGCTTCGAGACGGCGAACGGTCCGAGGGGGAACGAGCCGGTCAGGTACTCCACGGCGCGCAGGTCGGACGTGAAGGCGAGCTGCGCCAGGTTCACGAGCCCGATCGAGATCCCGAACGTGAGCAGCAGCGACGAGAGCTCCGGCGCGTCCACGACGCGGAAGACGAGCGTCCGCTGGAGCACGACGCCGACGACGAACAGCACCGCCATGGTCACCGGGACCGACAGGTAGGGGTTCAGCCCGAACAGGCTGTGCAGGAAGAAGGTCGTGTAGGCGCCCAGCATCAGCAGGGGGCCGTGGGCGATGTTGATGACGCGCATGACCCCGAAGATCAGCGCCAGCCCGAGCGCCACCATCGAGTACAGCGCCCCCGCCAGGATGCCGGAGATGACCACCTGGCCGACCATCGCCGGCGTGATGGCGACATTCATCGCGGGGTCCGCGAGGCCGGCACGAACCGGCGGACGCTCAAGCGCTCAGCGCTGGTTCCAGGGCGGCGTGGGAAACCGGAGCTTCCCGGTCGCCAGCTCGTCCGGCCAGACGATGACCTTCTTCCCGTCCTGCCACTGCGTCGTGACCATCTTGTGGGCGGTCTGGAACCCGTCCGCGTCGACCTTGAACCCGCCGAACGCCGTCTTCGTGTCGAGCTTCAGGAGCGTCTCGCGCACCTTCTCGCTGTCCAGGCTCCCGGCGCGCCTGACGGCCTCTGCCCAGACGGTGCACCCGGCGTACCCGGCCGCCGAGTGGTAGACGGGCTCGCGGCCGAACTCCTTCTTGTAGGCCCCGGCGAACTCCGTGTTGCCGGGATAGGGCAGCGCCGCCTCCCACTGGGTCGCCCCGGTGATGTACTCGGCGTTCTGCTTGAGGAGGTTGTAGAACTCCGGCAGGTCGCCGCCGACCGTGACGCCGTACATCTTGGGGTTGACGTTCAGCTCCTTCATCTGGCGCGTGATCGCGATCGCGTCGTCGAAGTAGGTCGAGGCCGCCAGCACGTCCGGGTTGGCCGCCTTGATCTTCGTGAGCATGCCGGAGAAGTCCTGGTTCCCCTTCGGGTAGCCCTCCTGGAAGACGACCTCCATGCCGCGTTTCTTGGCCAGATCGACCGCGCCGACCGCCGAGGCCTTCGCGAAGAGGGTGTCCTCGTACACGACGGCCACCGTCTTGAGCCCACGCTTGGCGGCCATGTCCACGAGGCCCTCCAGGTAGACCTCCGCCGGCGAGATGACCATGAAGATGTACTTGCGGCCCTTCTTGAAGATCGAGGTGGTCGCCGCCAGCGGCGTCACCATCACCTTCTTGTACTTCTCGGTGACGTTCGCCGAGGCCTCGGTCACCGGCGAGGAGTACGGGCCCATCAGCGCGTCCACCTTGTCCTCGGTGATGAGCTTCTCGTAGAGGCGCACCGCGGTGGCCGGCGTCGACTGGTCGTCGTAGACGACGAACTCGACCTTCCGGCCCAGCAGCCCGCCCTTGTCGTTGATCTGCTTCGCGCAGAGCTTGTAGCCTTCGTGCTGGTAGTTGCCCAGCTTGGCGTAGGTTCCGGTGAGCGACATCGAGGCGCCGACGCGGATCGGCCCCTGCGCGCCGGCGGGGAGGCTCGCGGCCAGGACGGCGGCGGCGACGAGGACGGCACCGAGGGTCTTGATGGTCATGGGGGCCCTCCTGCTGAGCGGGGTTCGGGTTCGAGCCTATCACGCATAGCATCCTGCGCTTTGACGTGTCAAGGCTCACGCCGCTAGACTGCGGGCACCATGACGCCCCGGGTCGTCTGACCCGCGCCGGCACCGGGCCTCCCGCCCGGGAAAGGAGCCACGGATGCTCGGCATCGCGCGATCGCTGCTGCTCTTCGTCGCGGCGGGCGCCTGCGAGATCGGCGGCGGCTACTTCGTCTGGCAGTGGTGGCGCGCCGGCGCCTCGTGGGCCGTCGGCCTGGCCGGCGCGGCCCTGCTCGTCGTCTACGGCGTCGTCCCGACCTATCAGCCCGCGCACTTCGGGCGCGCCTACGCCGCGTACGGCGGTGTGTTCGTCGTGCTCGCCGTCCTGTGGGGGTGGGCCGTGGACGGCATCGCCCCGGACCGCTTCGACGTCGCGGGCGGGGCGCTGTGCCTGCTCGGGGTCGCGGTGATCATGTACTGGCCCCGCTGAGCCGGGCGCGCGCGGCCGTCCGGGGGCTAGTCGCGGAACTCCTGGTCGAGGATCTCCCGGATGAACCGGTCGAGCGAGACCGGGTAGAAGCGCGCGTCGGGCGAGGCGATGACGCCGGTGTTGATGACCTCGCGCTGCTGGAGCTCCTCGAGCACGCGCTCGAGGTGGCCGTGGGCGTCGCGCTCCTGGCGTCGGATCCGCAGGTCCTCGCTCTCGAGCGCCACGCGCGGCGCGTAGCGGAAGCTGAAGACGCGGGCGACGAGCCGGCGGTCCATCAGCTCGGTCTCGCCGAACACCTCGCCGTAGGTCGGGCCGTCGCCGCCCGCCGCGAGCACGAGCCGCGGCGAGACCTTGATGCGCCCGCGCACCTCCACCGAGCGCCCGGGATGGTCCGGCTCGGCGCCGACGAGGATGTAGGGCAGCACGTGGTAGCCCGTGATGATCCCGTGCAGGGGCTTCCGCACCACCTGCGTCTGGTCGAAGACGTGGCGCAGGAACTCGGGATCTTGCCAGCGCTCGCTCACGCGAGGTAGTGTACCAGCCGGATGGACCAGCGCCCGCGCCCGTCGCCGAGCCCCGCCCGCCCGGGAGTCACGGAGTGGGTGCACACCTGCGAGCGCTGCGGTGCGCGGATGGAAGAGCGCCAGTGCAAGATCGTCTGCACGACCTGCGGCGCCTTTCGAGACTGCAGCGACCCCTGAGCGCGCCGCCCCCGCGCCCCGCCTAGCCAACGCCCAGCCCGCATGATTCGCGAACGGCGCTGGCGCGATGACCGTTCGAAACTCATCCGGGCTAGAGCACCGCGATCGCCTCGACCTCGATCAGCCAGCCCGGCTGCGCGAGCGCCGTGACGCCGACGAGCGTGGAGGCAGGGAGCCGCGCGCCGAAGATCTCCGCGCGGATCGGCCCGAGGTCCGCGCGGTGCCGGAGGTCGGTCAGGTACGTGGTGAGCTTCACGATGCTCGCCGTCGTCCCGCCCGCCGCCTCGACCTGCGCGACGAGCGCGCGGAACGCCTCCCGCGCCTGCGCCGTGAAGTCGCCCGGGTGGGCGACGGCGCCGCTCGCGTCGTAGGCGACCTGGCCCGAGACGAACACGACCGCCTGGGCCCCGGTCACCTTGAGGGCCTGGCTGTACGTCGGGGGATCGAACACGCCTTTCGCCGCCACCTTCTCGATCTGGACCATCGCGTCTCCCTCCGCGCCGCCGGGCTACACTCCCCGCATGCCGGCGGCGTCGGGCGAGTATAGCCGAGAACTATTTCGCCCGCGGGTGCAGCGCGGACGCGTGGACGAGCCAGCGGCCCGGCCAGCCCGGGACGGCGCACCCGGCGCGGAGCGCCCCCGCCCGGACGAGCCGCGCGGTGGCCGGCGCGACGTCGTCCGGCCGGAGGCCGAACAGGCGGGCGAGTGCCGGCGCGCTCGCGTACACCGCGCCGCGCAGATACCGCTCGGTCAGCTGCTCCACGGCGGCCCTGCGCGCCAGGCGCCGGCCCTCGGCCACCGCGTCCGGCAGCCAGGCCTCGAGCAGGTCCCAGCGGTAGGAGAAGCTCGGCTCGTACCGCTCCTCCGTCTTGACGATCCACAGGCCCTGCTGGAGCTCGGCCATCGCGCGCTCGAACTCGCGCGTGCGCCGGGGCTCGAGCATGAAGCAGTTGGCGCGCAGCCCGCGCGTGTACTGCGGATGCTCGCGCACCAGGGCTTTGAGGACGTGGTGAGCGGTGTGCGACATCCGGCCGGCCGCGTACTCGGCCTCGAAGTCCCGCGCCCGCTGGCGGCCCCGCACGAGCGCGTAGAACGCCGGGAACAGGTCCAGCGCGACCAGCACCGGCCGACCCTTGAGGAGCTTGCCGTAGTAGACGCGCTTCGTCGCCGGCAGCGTGTCCTTGAGCTCCCACGTGCGGCCGATCCCCGCGTCGTGGTGGGAGCGCCGCGGCCAGCGCGGCTCGGCCCGGCCGACCACCGCCTCCCACAGGCAGGCGACGCCCTCCGGGAAGCGGTAGAAGGTCGAGCAGAGCCCGACGGCCTCCACGAACGCGAGCGCGGCGCGCTCGCTCCGCACGGCGAGCGAGGGCAGCCGGCGGAAGCGCCGGTCGCGCAGGCGCTCGAGCGACGCGCCGGTCACGTGAGCTCGACCAGTACGCGCTACTCGAGCGTGAACGCGGGCGGGCTGCCCGACTGCCGCTTCGCGCAGAAGCGCGGGCCGTCGAGCGGGCGCGCGCCGCCCCGCAGGTCCGCCGCGACGTGGAAGCAGGGCGTGCCGGCGGCGACGCGGAAGCCCGGGGCGCCGGGGATCGGGATCACGTTGAGCCCGGGCCGCAGCGTCCACACGAGCTCGACGCTCGCGGGCCGCGCGCCCTCGCGGACCCGGAGGCGCACGGCGCACTCCCCGCTGCCGGCCACCTCGAGCTTCGCCACCCAGCGCTGCACCGCTTCGCCCTGCGGCAGCGGGCTCGGCGTCATGCCGAGGTCGCTGACCCGCACCGTCTTGATGCTCGCGCAGCGCACGGGCTCGGCGGCGCCGGCGCCCGCGGGCGCGCCGAGCGCCAGCAGGCCCAGCGCGACGAGTCCGAGCGCCCGGCCGCTCCGTCCCATGATCCCCTCATAGTGGAGGACGCGCGGGAGGTCAATGCCCTTCACGGCGCGCGCCGGCAACCGTCAGCGGCGCCGGTCGGAGATCCGGACCGCGAGCGCGCGGAGCCGGTCGAGCGTCGCGGGACTCAGCAGCGCCGTGAAGGCCTCCGGGTCGGCCTTCGCCCGCTCGAGCGCCTCGCCCAGCCGGCGCGCGTCGCCGCCCGTGCCGCGCGTGAGGTCCGCGAAGACCTCCGCGGCGAGCTCGTAGAACGCCTGGGCGAGCTCCGGCGAGCCCGCGAGGGTCTGGACCTCGCGGTCGATCGCGGCGGCCCGAGGGTCGCCGGCGACCGCCGGGCCGCGCTGCGCCGGGTCCTGGAGCAGCCGGAGGACGGCGGCGAGCGCCTCCTCCGAGGCCGGGTCGAGGGCCTGCGCGGCCGCCGGGGCCGCGGCGCAGGCGAGGAGCAGCACGGCGAGCGTCGCGCGGCGCATGCTTCCATTGACCACGTTTCGGCGAGCCTGTAAAGTGCGCCCCATGAAGAAGACCGCGAAGAAGGCCGTGAAGAAGCAGACGGTGTCGAAGCCCAGGACGAAGACCACCGCGCGGAAGACCGCGGCGAAGAAGCCGGCGGCCCAGGCGCCGCGGCGGGCCAGGGCCGCGAAGCCCGCCGCGCCGTACACGCCGCCGCCGCTCACGACGTCGGGCTGGGCACCGTTCCGGTACCCGCCGCAGTAAGCTGAACAAGCTCCTCCCGCACACCCTGCCCGGCGGCCTGCTGCTCCTCGGAGCCGCCGTGTCCCTGCAGGTGGACGCGCTCCGCGGCGCGCTCGAGCCGCTCGTCCCCGTCTATCCGTGGATCGTCTTCGGCGCGGGCGTCCTGCTCGGCTGGCGCTTCCACCGGCTGCAGCCCATCCTGGCGCTCGTGCTGCTCCTCGCCGCGGAGCGCACGCTCGCGACCTTCGCCGACGCCGGGGCGGCTCCGGCCGACCGCGCGGTGACGGCGGCGGTCGCGCTCCTGCTGCCGCTCGACCTCGCGGTCCTGGCCTGGCACTCCGAGCGCTCGCTGCGCGCGGGCGCCGGCCGCTTGACCCTCGCCCTGCTGCTGGTCCAGCCGCTCGCGGTCGTGCTCGTGCGACAGCCCGAGCTGGAGAGCCTGGCGCGCGCGCTCGACGCCGGGCGCGCCGGGGGGCCCGGCCTCCGGGGCGCGGCGCTCACGCAGCCCGAGCTCCTCGCCTTCGGTGCCGCGCTGGCGCTCGCCAGCGCGCGCTTCGCGCTCCGGCAGACCCTCATCCAGTCGGGCTTCCTCTGGGCGCTGCTGGCGGCGTTCCTCGCGGTCGGGGCCGGCACGGGGCTCGCGGCCACGGTCTACCTCACGACGGGCGGGCTCGTGCTCGTCCTGGCGCTCGTGGAGACGTCGCACCACATGGCGTACGACGACGAGCTCACCGGGCTGCCGGGCCGGCGCGCCTTCGAGGACGCGCTCCTGCGGCTCGGCGGCCAGTTCGCGATCGCGATGCTGGACATCGACCACTTCAAGCGGTTCAACGACGAGCACGGCCACGACGCGGGCGACCAGCTCCTGCGGATGGTGGGCGCCACGCTCACGCGCACGGAGGGCGGCGGGCGCGCGTTCCGCTACGGGGGCGAGGAGTTCGCGATCCTCTTCCCGGGCCGCTCGGCGGTGGACGCGCTGCCGCACCTCGAGGCCCTGCGGCGCGCGATCGAGGCCACGGGCTTCACGCTGCGCGGCCGCGACCGCCCCACGCAGAAGCCCAAGCGGCCCGTCGCGGCCGGGCCGCGCCGGAAGCTCTCCGTGACGGTCAGCATCGGCGTCGCCGAGTCCGACGGGGGCGAGGCCGACCCGCGCGAGGTCGTCAAGGCCGCGGACCGGGCGCTCTACCGGGCCAAGGGCGCCGGACGCAACCGCGTCGTGTGCGCCGGCTAGGCGTCGCCCGCCCCGGCGAAGGCGAGGATCGCGTCGACCACGGCCTGCGGCTGCTCCTCCGGGATGAAGTGGCCGGAGTCGGGCACCGCGTGGCCCGTGACGGGCCCGGCGCAGCGCGCGCGCCAGACGCCGAGCATGTCCGCGGCCTGCGGCACGCGCCCGGCGCCGCCCCAGAGGACGAGCGTCGGCACGCCGATCTTGCGGTCGCGGTCGGCGCCGTCGTGCTCGAAGTCCAGACTCGCCGCGGCCCGGTAGTCCTCGAACCCGGCGCGCATCGCGCCCGGCTGGCGGAAGCAGCGCAGGTACTCCTGGATCGCCTCCTCCTCGATCGCGGCCGGGTTCCACGCCCAGCTCCGGTACAGGAAGCGCAGGTAGACGTCCTCGCGCCCGGCGGTGAGCGCCTCGGGCAGGTCCGGCACCTGGTGGAAGAACCAGTGCCAGCGCGCGCGCGCGCTCACGCGGTCGGTGCGCTCGAACACGTCGTACGTGGGCGCGATGTCGAGGAGGACGAGGCGCGTGAGGAGCGCCGGGTGGTCGAGCGCCAGGCGGTGGGCGACGCGCGCGCCGCGGTCGTGGCCGACCAGCGTCACCGGGGCGAGTCCGAGGGCGGCGATCACGTCGGCGACGTCGGCGGCCATCGTGCGCTTGTCGTAGCCGGCGGCCGGCCGGTCCGAGTCGCCGTAGCCGCGGAGGTCGGGGGCGACGACCGTGAACTGCTCGGCGAGCACCGGCATCACCTTGCGCCACATGTGGCCGGTCTGGGGGTAGCCGTGCAGGAGCACGAGCCCCGGCCCCCGGCCGAGCCGGCGGTAGTGGAGGCGGATCCCGTCGCGCGTGCCGACGACGCCCCGGGTCATGCGCCCGATTAGACTCCGGAGGGGCGCCGGCGCGCAACGCCCGGCGATTCGAGGGCCTCGGGCGCCGCGCCTGTGCTCCCGTTCGCCACGCCCGCTGAGCCCGGCGGCGCGGGGCTACGCGCGCGCGACCGGCTCGCGCTCGGCGAGCCACGCGTGCGCGGCGGCGCGCAGCGCCGCGCGCTCGCGCGGGTCGAGCCCCGCGGGGTCGAACCGGTAGCGGTAGTGCAGGCGGACGAGCGGCCGGAGCGCGTCCTCGTGGATGCGCTCGACCCACGCCGACGCCGGCTCGGACGGGCGCCGGCCGCGCCCCGCCACGGCCAGCGCCCGCTCGACGAGGTAGAACTCCGAATCGTCCCCGCGGCGCTGCCGCGGTGCCGCGGGGGCCGGCACCGCCGCGCCGCCCCGGCCGACGCGCTTGCGCGCCCAGAGGCGCCACGCGAGGAGCAGGATGAGGGGGATCAGCAGCCAGGCCAGGTACGGTCCCATCCAGTCGCCGCCCTCGCTCCAGCGCCACCGCGCGAAGAGGAACTGCGCCCACGCCCACAGGTCGCCCACCGGCCCCAGGAGCGAGTCCGGGGTCTCCTCGTCCACCCACACGGACGGCGTCGTGTCCACGTCCCGCCACGCGCCGCCGACCCACGCCAGCGCCCACGCGTGCGCGTGGCGCTGCCGCACGATCCAGCGCCGCTCGAGCCAGCTCCACTCCTGCACGGAGTAGCCGACGGCGTAGCGCGCGGGGAGGCCGGCAGCACGCAGCAGCAGGACGGTCGCCGTCGCGAAGTACTCGCAGTGGCCGGCGCGCGTCTCGAGCAGGAACTGCTCGAGCGGGGGGACGTCCCGCCGCGCGGCGCGCCGGTAGAGCGAGTAGCGGAAGTTCCGCCGGAACCAGCGCTCGACGGCGCGCACCGCCTCGGCGGGCGGGAGCGTGGCGAGGCGGAGCTCCGCGGCGACGCGCGCCAGGACCACCGCCTCGCGCGCCGGCACGCCCGTGTCGGCCTCGGTCGGCGGCGCGTCGAGCGGCGCCGCCGGGTCGAAGCGGACGCCGTAGGTGACGAGGCCGAGGCCCTCGTCCACCTTCACCGCGCCGAGCCGGTTCCGGCTCACGGTGACGGCCGCGAGCCGGTCGAGCCGGTACGCGCCGTTCGGCAGCGTCAGGACGCCGCGGCCGCGGGGCAGGTACGCGCTGATCGCGACCGTGCGCGGCGCCGTGGCGGGCGGCCCGAGCGTCCACGTCTCGCCGTCGGCCTCCGGCTGGATCGGCGTGAACCCGGCGGCGGACGCGAACCACGCGGGCGAGCTGTAGAGGTCGTAGCTCGCCTCGCGCAGCAGCAGCGGCACCCGGACGCCGGGGCCCGGGTCCACGCGCAGCACGACGCGCTCGGAGAGCTTCAGCTCGCCGAGTTGCCCGATCGCCGTCATGCTGCGGAACGGGTCCAGGTCCCGGCGCACGAGGCTGAAGATGTACTCGAAGACCCGTTCCTCGACGACGGTCTGCAGGCGGTGGAGCGCCGCCTGGCCGCCCCAGCCGAGCGCGGCCGCCGCGACGACGAGCGCCGCCCACCAGGCGGGCCGGAAGCGCCGCGAGCGCTCGAACCAGAGCGCCCAGCCGACGAGCGCGCAGAGGCCCGCGTAGAACACGGGCGTGCGCACGTTCGCCGCGCTCGTCGCGAGCACGACGAGCGCCAGGTACGGGTAGGCGAAGTCCACCGCGCCGGCCGGCGCCGCCGGGTCGCGCTCGGCCCGGCGCCGCAGCGCCCAGAAGAAGGCGGTGAGCGGCACGCGGCCCTCCACGCTGTAGGCCTGGCAGGCGGCCAGGGGCGCGAGGAGCAGGGGCAGCCACTCGAACAGGATCGTGAGCGCCCGCGGCCCGGCGACGGCCGTCCGCCCGGCGCCCGTCGTCGCGAAGAGGTAGACGGCGCCGCCCAGGAAGAGGACGGCGCACAGGTCGGCGACGCGGTTGAAGTCGCTCCGCGACAGCTCGAGGCGCCACGTGACGGCGCGCGCGCCTTCGAGGAGGGTCGCGACGGCGAGGCCGAAGAAGACGAGGCCGGTCTGCCAGCCCCAGAAGACGAGCGCGGCGCCGAGCAGGAGCGGCGGCGTGCTCACGCGAGCGCCAGCCCCTCGCGGATCCGCCCCGCGACCAGGTGCCGCGCGTCGGCCGGCAGCCCCGGCAGGGCCACGCCGGGCGCGGTCACGACGAAGACGCGCGTGGGGGTGCCGAGCGCCTGCAGGTGGCGGATCAGCTCGCGGCGCGGCGCGTCCCACGCGAGCAGCACGCACACGCAGCCGCTCAGCGTGCCGACGCGCTCGAGCACCGCGGTGTGGAGCGCGCGGAACGGCCTGTCGCGGCACACGCCGACGCTCGCCAGCACCTCGAGCATCCGGTCCGTGTGGCCGAGCCCGCGGCCGGCGGTGAAGCAGTACGCCTCGGGGCCCACGAACATGAGGTCGAGCAGCGACTCCTGCGTGTCGATCGAGACCGCGATCGACGCGGCGACGGAAACCGCCTCCTCGAACGCCGGCTCGCCGTCCGCGGCGCCGAACGTGTCGAGCACGAGCGCGTGGCGCACGAAGAACTCGTCGAGGTATTCCTTCACCACCGGCTTGCCGACGCGCGCCCAGCTCTTCCAGTGGATGCGCCGGAGCGGGTCGCCCGGGCGGTAGTCGCGCAGCGCGACGAACTCCTCCGAGTCGCCGACCGACGACGCGAGCGCGACGCCGCCCGGCTGGTACTTGCGGGTGCCCGGCAGCCCGATGTCGGGCACCGGATAGCGCCGCGGCAGCACGACGAGCGACTGCGGCAGCGGCAGCCGCCGGAGCGCCTGCACGAGGCCGAGCGGGTCGGGGCGCGCGATCGTCACCGCAGCGAACCGGAGCCGCCCGCGGCGCATCGGCGTGACCTCCACGCGCACCTCCACCTCGTCCCGCGGCGGCAGCGGCGGCACCGGGCGCCGCGGGATCACGGCGCCCCGGTTGCGCGCGACGAGCCACATCCAGCGAGGGTAGCCGACGGTGCGGTCGAACCAGTTGCGCCGCTCCTCGCCGGGCTCGCGCGCGCGCGTGAACTCCTCGAAGGACGGGCGCGGGTCGGCCAGGTCGTCGAGCAGCACGAGGCCCTCCTGGCGCGCGTCGGTCTCGTTCGTGAGCACGACGCGGTACGTGACCGGCTGGCCGGCGGTGGCGAAGCGCGGCAGGACGCGGCGCGCCGAGAGCCGCGCGCGGAAGGTCGCGCTCGCCGCCGTGGCGAGCACGAGCAGCGCGCCCAGGAGCGCGAACACCTGGGAGCCGAGCGTGCGGTTGGTGTCGAGCCCGACGACCGCGGCCGCCCCGAACGCCGCGAGCGCGAGCCGCCCGGCGGGCGTGAGCCGCCGGCCGAGCCGGTGCTGGAGCGAGGAGACCGACCGGAACCAGCGGTACCAGACTCGCCGCATGGCGCCCCGCTAGACCGGCACCGGCACCTTCTTGAGGATCTCCTCGACGACCGAGGCGGTGGTGACGCCCGAGAAGCGCGCCTGGGGGTCGACGACCATGCGGTGGGCGACGACCGACACGGCGATCTCCTGGACGTCCTCGGGGATCACGAACTCGCGGCCCTCGAGCAGGGCGAGGGCCTGGGCGGCCTTCATGAGCGCGAGCGAGGCGCGCGGGCTCGCACCGAGCTGCACGCCCTCGGCCGAGCGCGTCGCGCTCACGACGTCGACGACGTAGCGCTTGAGCTCGTCGGTCATCCGCACCGCCGCCACGCTCTCCCGCACGCCGAGCATGTCCGCCAGGGACACGCACGGCGTCACGTCGTCGATCGGGTGCCGCCGCGCCTGCGCCGAGAGGATCGCCACTTCCTCCTCGGGCGCGACGTAGCCGAGGCTGAACTGCAGGGCGAAGCGGTCCATCTGCGCCTCGGGGAGCGGGTACGTGCCGCGGAACTCCACCGGGTTCTGGGTCGCGATGACGAAGAACAGCTCCTCGAGCCGGTAGGACTGGCCCTCGATCGAGACCTGCCCCTCGGCCATCGCCTCGAGCAGCGCCGACTGCGTCCGCGGCGAGGCGCGGTTGATCTCGTCGGCGAGCAGGATGTTGGTGAAGACCGGGCCCTCGTGGAAGTGGAAGGCGTGGTCGCGCTGGTCGTAGACGGACACGCCGAGGATGTCCGAGGGCAGGAGGTCGGGCGTGAACTGCACGCGCTTGAACGTGGCCCCGATCGAGCGGGCGAGCGCCTTGGCGAGCGTGGTCTTGCCCGTGCCCGGGTAGTCCTCGAGCAGGACGTGCCCGCCGCTGGCGAAGGCGGCCAGGAGCTTGCGGACCGCCGACGACTGCCCCTTGATGACGGTCTCGATGCTCGCGGCGAGCTTCGCGCAGACCTCCCGGGGCGGCAGGCTCATGGCTCCAACTCTACCCCGACCGGCGCAGGGCGGCGATCATATCCAGCACCCGCAGGATCTCGCGCCCTCGCGGTCCACGACGAACGTCGAGCGGTAGGCGACGTTGCGCTCGGCGTCGAGCACCGGGAAGGCGCGGAGGGCCGTGCGGTGGACGTCGGCCAGGAGCGGGAACGGCAGGGCCCGCGCCCGCGCGAACGCGGCGTGGCAGAACGGGCTGTCGCCGCTGATCGCGAGGAGCGCCGCGCCCCGCCGCTCGATCTCCCCCGCGACCCGTCCCGGGTCGCCGAGCTCGGGCGTTCAGATGCCGCCCCAGTCGTAGCAGTAGAACACCAGCACGACGTCCGCGCGACCGCGGAAGTCGGCGAGCGCGACGTCGCCGCCGCCGGTCGACGGCAGGCGGAACCCCGGGGGCGGCGTGGCCGAAGCGCAGGCCGGTCACGCCGGCGGGTCCTCGAACCGCGGTGGGCGCCGCTCGAGGTTGGCGCGGACGGCCTCGGCGTGGTTGGCGCCATCGAGCAGCGCGCGCTGCACGCGCTCCTCCAGGCGCAGGCCCTCCTCGAGGCCCGCGGTCACGGCACGCTGGAGCAGGCGCTTGCCGGCGCGGACCGCGTCGGGCGACCGGGCGGCGAGCTCGCGCGCGAGCTCGAGCGCGGTCGCGCGCGGCGTCGCGGAGAGCCGCGTCGCCAGGCCGAGCGCGACCGCCTCGGTGCCTGTGACGACCCGGCCGGTCAGCGCCAGCTCCTTCAGCACGTCGAGCCGCACGAGGTGGCGGAGCGTCTGCGTGCCGGTCATGTCGGGGACGAGCCCCCAGCGGACCTCCATGACCGAGAGCTGCGCGTCCGGCGCGACCAGGCGGATGTCGGCCGCGAGCGCGATCTGCAGCCCGCCGCCGAAGCACGCGCCGTGCACCGCGGCGATCACCGGCACGGGCAGCTCCGCCCAGACCCACGCCGCCTGCTGGGCGAAGGTGGCGACCTCGCCGGGCTCGCGCGCGAGCAGGTCCCGCACGGCGCGGCCCTCGGCCCGCGCCGCCGCGAAGCTCGCGAAGTCGAGGCCCGCCGAGAACGCGCGCCCCTCGCCGGAGAGCACGACGGCGCGCAGCGCGCGGTCGCCGGCGAGGGCCCGCCCCGTCGCCACGAGCGCCTCGAACATGGCCGCGTCGAGGCCGTTCAGCTTGTCCGGCCGGTTGAGCCGCACGTCGGCCACGCCGGCGTGCCGCGCGACGCTGACGCGCTCGCTCACGGGGCTTTCCACTCGATCTCGACGAAGGCGAACTCGAAGGGGTTCGCGTTCTTGACGTCGTGCTCGACCCCCGCGGGGCGGAAGTACGCGCGGCCCGTGCGCAGGTCGGCCGGGGCGACGCCGTCGGGCCCCACGACCTCGAGGCGGCCCGTCGAGAGCGGCACCACCACGTAGGGATGCTCGTGACGGTGCCGGCCGGTCGTGGCGCCGGGCGCGAACCGCCACTCCGTGACGCGGACGCTCGCGTTGTCGATCTGGACCGTGGCCACGGCGCGCATCGCGGAGGCTACGGTAGCACGCCGCGACGGGGAGCGGTGACGCGCGCGCTACTTGTCCTTGCCCTTGCCGGGCCCGCCGCCGAGGACGCCGTACGCGTTCCCGCTGCCCCTGCCGCTGACGACGCCGAGCGCGTTGCCGTTACCCATCGCGCCCGGCGCCACCGCCGGCGCGCCCACGCTGCCGGCGCCCGGCACCCCCGCCGCCGCGGGCACCGTCCCGCTCGCCGCGCCCACGGTGCCGCTGCCCGGGCCGCCGCCGACCGCGCCGAAGGCGTTGCCGCCGCCGGGCACACCCGCGCCGCTCGCGCCCGACACGCCGCTCGCCGCGCCCGCCCCCGCCTCGCTGCTCGCGCTGCCGTCCACGCGTCCGCGCGCGACGCCCGCGCCCGGCGTCGCGACCGGCGGCAGCGTCCGCGTCAGGTCGCGCGCCGCGTTCGCGACGGCCGCCCGGATCAGCGGCTGCATGCTCGCCGCGGGCGCCTCCCGCGGGATCACCGAGAAGCTGCGCCCGAGGCCGCCGGCGGCCTCACGGGGGATCGTCCGCACGGGCGACAGCGCGCGCGTCACGCCGATCTGCTGGAGCGCGCCGACGTCCACCGGCCGGCCGACGGGTCGGCCCGCCGCGTCGAGCCGCGTCACGTCGATGAGGCCGCGCAGCACGGTGATCGTCGAGGCGGGCCCGCCGTCGCCCGACACGACCTCGGCGACGACGACCGTGCCGCGGATCGCGGCGACCGCGTTCGGCGTGCGGATCTCGACGACCTCGCCCTGCTGCATCCGGGTCTTGTCCACGGCGACGGCGATCTTGCCCTCGGCGAGGCTCACGGTGGAGGTCCCGGGGCGCTCGGTGATGACGAGCACCGAGTGCTCGCGCGCCGTGACGGTCGCCTTGCCCCCGAGCAGGATGCGCACGACCGAGCGCTCGCCCGTCGTGATCCGGTCGCGCACGAAGACGTCGTCCCTGAACTTGAGCGGGGCGGGCTCGGCGACGGCGGTCCGCTCGACGGTCGCCGTGCCCTGGAGCGAGGCGACGACGCCGACCGGCCTCGTCTCCGTCGAGCCCGGGCCGCAGAGCGCGAGCGTGGCAAGCGTCGCCAGGATGGTCGGCCGAACGGCCCGTCTGAGCATCGTCATGGGATCCCTCCGCCGGGGCGTCCGCCCCGCGTCGCCGAGAGGCCGGAATTCGCTGGCCGAAAAGGAAGCAATTCCACTGCCACCGGGATTCCGGAATCCGGCGCGAGCCCGCCGCCGGGCGGGGCGGCGTTTTCGTCCGCCGTTCCGCCGCGTTCGGCGTGCGCTCGTCCGGGACCGCCCCCGTCCCGGCCGGCGCCGGCAGGGCCGTGCCGGCCGTCGCGCGCGCCGCGCTGGACGGCCTGGCAACGCGGGCTGCCACGATGGCCCGGCGCGGGGCGCGGTATAGTTTCCGGACACGGGGCTCACCGACACGGGAGGGACGATGCTGCCGCTCGAGGGGATCAAGGTGGTCGAGATCGCGCAGAACCTCGCGGGCCCCTACGCCGGGGAGATCCTGGCGGCGCTCGGGGCCGACGTGGTCAAGGTGGAGCGCCCGGAGGGCGGCGACGACGCGCGCGGCTGGGGTCCGCCGTTCTGGCGGGGCACCTCGCCCGCGTTCCTCACGATGAACAGCGACAAGCGCTCGATCACCCTCGACCTCAAGGACCCCGCGGCGGTCGCCTGGCTCACGGCCTACCTCGGCGACGCCGACGTCCTCGTGCAGAACCTGCGGCCGGGCGTCCTCGAGGCGTTCGGGCTCGGCCCCGAGGCGCTGCTGGCGAAGTATCCGCGCCTCGTCTACTGCTCGCTCTGGGCGTTCGGCCGGACGGGGCCGCTGCGCCTCAGACCCGGCTACGAGCCGATGGTCCAGGCGTTCGCCGGGCTCATGACCGTGAACGGCGACGAGGGCGGGCCGCCGACCCGCATCGGCACCTCGATCCTCGACTACGGCACCGGGATGTGGGCGGCGATCGGGACGCTCGCGGCGCTGGTGCGCCGCCAGCAGACGGGGCGTGGCGGCGTCGTGGACGCCTCGCTGTTCGAGACCGCGCTCGCGTGGCTCACCGGCCACTACACCTCGTACCGGATCACCGGCGAGCTGCCCGTTCCCCACCGGAGCGGCAGCCGGCGGCTGGTGGTCTTCCAGGCCTTCGAGGCGAAGGACGGCCCGGTCATCGTCGCCGCCGGCAACGACCGGCTCTTCGCCAAGCTCGCCGAGGCGCTCGGCCGGCCCGACTGGGCGCAGGACGCGCGCTTCGCGACGAACGCCGCGCGGGTGACGAACCGCGCGGCGCTGATCCCCGAGATCGAGGCGATCGTGCGCACCCGCACGAAGGCGGAGTGGCTCGAGCGCCTGGAGCAGGCCGGGGTGCCGTGCGCGCCGATCCAGAACCTCGCCGAGGTGCTGGCCGAGCCGCAGACCGGGGCGACGGGGATGCTCCAGCCCGTGCCCGAGCTCGGGCTCGAGCTGCTGGGGCTGCCGCTGTCCTTCGACGGCGAGCGGCCGCCGATCCGGCGCCGGGCGCCGCACCTCGGCGAGCACAACGGCGAGATCCTCGGCGAGCGCGGCTGAGCGCCCGCCCTAGCGCGCATTATTCACGAACGGTCAGCGCGCGAGCCGGGCAGGGCCTGTCGCAGGGTGCGGCCCCGCGAGGGCCGCACCCTGCGCCACCCACCCGGTCGTGCCATCGCCGTTCGCGAATAACGCGGGTCAGGCGGCTGCACGTCTCCGGGAAGCTCGTGCGAAGGGGCTGACGACCCTCACGCCACCGAGCGCGGGTCGCGCACGCGCCGGACCAGGAGCACGAGCGCGGTCACGCCCGCGAGCCCCGCGGCGGCGAACACCGCGGCGAAGCCCGCGGCGTCGGCGAGCAGGCCCGCGGCGAGCGGGGCCAGGAACGCGACCGGCGCGATCACCGTCGTGCCGAGCCCGACGTACGTCGGCCGCGCCTCGGGCGTCGGCGCGAACTCGAGCAGGATCGCGAGGCTCGACACGCTGTGCGCCGCGAGCTGCAGGCCCGCCAGCACGAAGACCGCGCCGAAGGCGGCGAGCGAGGGCGCGCCGAGCGCCACCGCGTTCGCGAGGACGCTGGCGAGCGCGCCCGTGACGAGGACGCGCCGGTGCCCCGCGCGGTCGGCGACCCAGCCCAGCGTGGCGTTGCCCACCACCTGCCCGCCGAGCAGGAGCGCGGTGAACACGCCGACCTCGGACGCGGGCGGCTCCCACGCGCGGAGCGCGTGCACCGTGTAGAAGGCCCCCGCCGCCTGGCCCACGACCGCGCAGGCTCGCGCGCCGAGGAACGCGCGGAGGTTCGGGTCGCGGCGCAGCAGCGCCGGCACGCGCGCGAGGTAGGCGCGGAGCGCCACGGGCTCGGCCGCCGCCGCGGCGGGCGGCTCGCGCACGAGCGCGAGCGCCACGAGCGAGCCCCCCATGCACGCCGCCGCGAGGAGGAAGCACACCCCGTACCCCTCGGGCGGCGGCACCGCGGCCAGGACGCGCTCGGTCACGAGGCCGCCCGCGAAGCCCCCGAGGCTCGCGCCGAGGTTCGCCAGCGCGAAGAAGCGCCCGCGGAGCGTCACCGGGATCGCGCGCCCGATGATGTCCATCCAGGCGGGCATCAGGACGCCACCGACGCCGGTGACGACCAGCAGCGTCAGCAGCAGGACGCCGAGCGTCAGCGCCGGCGCCCGGCCGGCCAGGAAGAAGGCGGCGAGCGCCAGCCCGACGAACGGCACCCGCTCCCAGACCGTGTAGCGGAGCACGAACGGGAGCTTCCGCACGAGCGTCTCGGTGTGGCCGGCGGCGGGGAGCGAGGGCAGGAGCCAGCCGACCGTCATCACCGCCGGGATCGCGCCGACGACGACGTTGGGCGCGCCCAGGTGGGCCGCGAACGCCGGCAGGATCGTGGTCTGCGAGGCGAACGAGAGGCCGACCACGAACAGCCCGTAGTCGGCGCCGAGCGCCCCGAGGTTCCAGCGGAGGTCGCGCGTCACGTCCACTCGGCGCCGACGAGCTCGGCGGCGAGCTGTCGCACGATCGCCCGCCAGTCACGGGTGTCGCTCGCGATCGTGACGCGCGTCGCGGATCCCTCCGCCACCGCCCGGAGGCGCACGACCACCGGGAGCACGCGGCGGCCGGCCCGCGCCTCGAGCGCGCCCTCCCCGGCGTCGTACCGGGTCAGGCGCGCGCCCAGGCGGCGGAGCGCCAGCGCCGCGCGCGGCAGCACGTCCTCGGGCGGGGCCGGCACCACGAGCTCGCGCGCGGTCACGCCCGGCAGGATGCCACAGCCGGCGCGCGCGCGCCTCGCGGAGCCGGCGCGGCTCAGCCCAGACGGATGTCGAGCCAGCCGTGCGGCGTCACGCTGACCCGCTCGCCGTCGCGCACCAGCACGGTGGTCGTCGCGGACTCGAACAGGGCCGGGCCCTTGACCTCGTGGCCGGCCGGGAGCGCGTCCAGCCGGTGCACGGGCACCTCGACCCAGCCGCCGAGCCAGACTCGCCGGCGGCCGGGCGCGGGCGCCGCGCCCCGCGCCGCCGCGTCGGGCGCGGCCGGGAGCACCGGCAGCTCGCCGACGACCGCGACGCGCGCGTTGACGATGACGACCTCCTGGCCCGGCGCGCTGTAGGCGTAGAGCGCCTCGTGGCGGCGGTGGAAGCGCGCGGCCGCCTCGGCGAGGAGGTCGGGCGCGTCGAGGTCCACCCCGTCCATGTCCACCGGGATCTCGAAGATCTGCTCGCCGTAGCGCATGTCGAGGGCGCGGTGCGCGCGGACCGGGCCGTCGAAGGCGCCGAGCCGGCGGCGGCCGGCGCGCTCGAGCGCGGCGAAGTGGCGCCGGAGCCCCGCCGCCGTCATGCGCCCGATCTCGCTCACGTGCGACCGCACCAGCTCGTAGCGGAGGTCGGTCGCGAGCATCCCCCACGCCGAGAGCACGGCGGCGACCGAGGGCACCACGACGCGGCGGATCTCGAGGAGCCGCGCGACGCGCGTGACGTGCAGGCCCGCGGCGCCGCCGAACGACACGAGCGCGAACCGCCGCGGGTCCACGCCGCGGCGGACCGAGACGAGCGTGATCCCCTCGGCCATGCTCGTGTCCACGACGCGCGCGATCCCCTCGGCGGCGGCGAGCGTCGAGGCGCCGAGCCGCGCCGCGACCGCCTCGACCGCCGTGCGCGCCGCGCCCGCGTCGAGGGCGATGCGCCCCCCGAGGAAGCTCGCGGGGTCGAGGTAGCCGAGCACGACGTTGGCGTCGGTCACGGTCGCGCGCGTGCCGCCCCGCGCGTAGCACGCCGGGCCCGGGTCGGCGCCGGCGCTCTCCGGGCCGACGTGGAGGATCCGCCCCGCGTCCACCCACGCGACCGAGCCGCCGCCCGCGCCGAGCGTGTGGATGTCGATCGCGGGCAGCGCCACCCGCGCGCCGCCGACGGTCTTCTCGCCGGTGAGCTGGGGCTCGCCGTGCGCGAGGAGCGCGATGTCGGTGGACGTCCCGCCCATGTCGAACGTGATCAGGTCGCCCTCGCCGAGCAGCCGCGCGCAGTAGCGGCCCGCGGCGACGCCCCCCGCCGGGCCCGAGAGCACCGCCCCGGCGGCGAGGCGCCGCGACTCGCGGACCGGCGCGACGCCGCCGTGCGACTGCATGATCAGCACGTCGCCGCGGTAGCCGTGCGCGCGCAGACGGGCGGCCAGGCTCGCCAGGTAGCGGGCGAGCGCCGGGCCGACGTAGGCGTTGACGACCGTCGTCCAGACCCGCTCGTACTCCTTGATCTGCGGCAGCACCTCGGAGGACAGCGAGACGTGGGCGCGCGGCAGCCGGCGGGCGAGCGCGCGGCCCGTCGCCCGCTCGTGCGCCGGGTTGCGGTAGGCGTGCAGGTAGCAGACCGCCACGGCCTCGACCCCGTCACGCACGAGCCGCCGGAGCGCGGCGGCGAGCGACGCGCGGCCGAGCGGCACGAGGACCGTGCCGTCGAAGCGCATCCGCTCGCGCACGCCGAGGCGCCGCGCCCGCGGCACGAGCGGCACGGGCGGCGGCATCCGGAGGTTGTAGCGGTCGTCCTTCAGGCCCTCGCGCATCTCGAGCACGTCGCGGTGCCCCTCGGTCGTGAGCAGGCCGACCCGCGCGCCCTTCCGCTCGAGCAGCGCGTTGGTCGCCACCGTCGTGCCGTGGACGATCGAGGCCGTGCGCGCGAGCAGTCCCCGGAGATCGGTGCCGAGCTCGGCCGCGAGCAGCCGGAGGCCTTCGAGCAGGCCCTCGGCGGGGTCCCGGGGCGTCGAGGCGCACTTGGCGATGACCGCGCGGCCGCGCTCGTCCACGGCGGCGAGGTCGGTGAAGGTCCCGCCGATGTCGATGCCGATCCTGAGCATGCAGGGCTAGACGGGCAGCGGGTCGGTGCCGGGTTCCGGGAGAATCTCGAACGCGTTCAGGATGCCGGCGATCAGCCCGTAGTACCCGGCGGCCGCCGTCAGCTCGACGACCCCCTGCACGCCGAGGCGCCCACGGACCGCCGCGAAGGTCGGCTCGTCCACGCGGTGCCGCGCGAGGAGCTGGCTCACGTAGCCGACGATCGCGGCCTCCGCCGGCGTGAGCCCGGCGGGCGCGCGCCGTTCCCGGAGCGCCGTGATCGCCGTCTCGCGCACGCCCTCGCGGCGGGCGATCGGCACGTGCGCCGCCCACTCGAAGCGGCAGTCGAGCGCGCGGGCCACCGCGAGGATCGCCAGCTCGCGGTCGGCCGGGGGCAGCGTGCACTCGAACCGGATGTGGGCGCCGAGGTGCGCCGCGCGCGCCGCGAGCTCGGGGCTGTGCAGCAGCACGGTGAACGGGCCCACGACGTGGCCGCGGCTCTGCGCGATCGCGTCCCACGCCGCGTGGTGCTCGGGCGCCAGGTCGGACCTCCGCGTGACGGTCGGGATGCGCGCCATCAGTACATGGTCCTCCGGAGGCCCTCCTCGCTCTCGCGCTCGTACTCCTCCAGCGTGCGCCCGGGCACCGGCTGCTGCTCCCAGCGCGCGCGCGCCATGGACGGGAGCGCGCGGGCGCCCGTCCAGGACTCGGGCTCCCACAGCTTCGAGCGGCGGAACGCCTTCGGGCAGTGCAGGTAGCACTCCTCCACCTCGACACCGATCGCGAGGTCGGGCCGCTTGCCCATCGCCTCGAGCGAGGTGAGCAGCGCCTCGTCGCGCACGACGCAGGCGCGGCCGTTCACGCGCAGCGTGTCCTCCTTGCCCGGCACGAGGAAGATCAGCCCGACGTGCGGGTTCGCGAGGAGGTTCGTCATCCCGTCGAGCCGCTTGTTGCCCGGCCGGTCGGGGATCACCAGGTGCGTGTCGTCGAGCACGCGCACGAAGCCGGGCGCGTCGCCCTTGGGCGAGACGTCGCAGCGGCCGTCCGCGCCGGCCGTCGCCAGCAGGAGAAAAGGCGCGTGCGCGATGAACGCCCGCGCGTTCGCGTCGAGCCGCCCGAGGTCCTTCTGCACCGCCCGCTCGTGCGGATGCCCGAGCAGGGCCCGCAGCTCGCGCTCCGTCGTCACGACGTGCTGGAACATGCGTCCTCCTCCTGGCGCGCCGCCGTGATCCGCGCGCTCAGCGCGCCCTCCGGCGGCGGCCGCGCGCGGTGACGAGTCCGCTGGCGCGGTCCTGCGCCCGCGCCTCCCGCGCGCGCGTCGAGGCCGCCCCCCAGCCGCCGCCGCCCGAGGACTCCACGAGGAACACGTCCCCCGGCCGGACCGGGATCCCGACCTCCTTCGTCCTGAGCACGCGCGGGGGCCGGCCGCGCGACAGGAGGCGATAGCGGTGCGGGAGCCCGTCCGCGCCGCCGAAGAGCCCGTACGGGGCGTGGCGCACGCCGTCGCCGGCCGTGTTCGCGACCGCGGGTTCCTCGACGTCCACGCGCAGGCGCAGCACGGCGCCGACCCCGCCGCGGTGCCGCCCGGCGCCGCCCGAGTCGGGCCGGAACTCGTGGTGCTCGAACGTGAGCGGGAAGCGCGCCTCGGCGACCTCGACGCTCCCGAACTTGATCCCACCCGCGGCCTGCCCCTCGCCGGCCGTCTCCCAGCCGTCGCCGACGGCCGTGGCGCCGCCGCCGGGACGGGCGTGGAACATGTGCCAGATGAACGGCCGCCGCGTGCGCGGGTTCACGCCCTTGAGCGCGATGCGGAAGCGCCGCCCCCAGCCCGCGAGCGCGCGCGCGGGGCACGCCGGCGCGAGCGCCCGGATGATCGCCTCGGCGATGTCCTGCGCGCAGTGGTTGGTGGAGAGCGTCACGGGCGCGGGCGGGTGCGGATGGACGATCGTGCCGGGCCGCGTGAGCACGCGCACCGGGCGGAACGTCCCCGAGTTCTTCGGCGTGCGCGGGTCGATGAGGTACGCGAACGCCATGTGCACGGCCGACATCGTGTTCGGGAACGCCGAGTTGACGAAGCCGGTGACCTGGCGGTGCGAGTCCGTGAGGTCCACAGTGAGGTCGTCGCCCCGCTTCGTGACGGTCGCCCGGATGTGGATGTCGGTGGTCCCGTGGCCGTCGTCGTCGAGGATCGTCTCGCCCCGGTACACGCCGTCCTTCCAGCTCCGCACGCAGTCCCGGGCCTGCCGCTCGGCGCCGTCGAGGATCTCGTCCACGGCGCCGAGGACCGTCGGGGCGCCGTGCTCCTCGACGAGCGCCGCGACGCGCCGCTCGCCGACGCGCGCCGAGCCGATCATCGCGCGCAGGTCGCCGAGGAAGTCGTGGGGGTGCCGCACGTTGGTCGCGAGCATCTCGAGCACGTCGTCGCGCAGCGCGCCCGCGTCGTAGAGCTTGAGCGGCGTGATCCGGATCCCCTCCTGCCAGATCTCGGTCGCCCCGGGGTTGTAGGCGCCGTGGGTCGAGCCGCCGATGTCGCTCTGGTGGGCGCGGTTGATCGACCAGAAGGCCACCTCGTCCCCGACGAAGACCGGCACGAACGCGGTGAGGTCCGGCAGGTGGTTGTTGCCGTGATACGGGTCGTTCAGCAGGAACACGTCACCGGGCCGCACGCGGCCGCGGAAGGCGTCGCGCACCGCCTCGACCGCCCACGGGATCGCGCCGACGTGGATCGGCACGTGCTCGGCCTGGGCGACGAGCCGGGCGCGGCCGTCGCAGACGGCCGTGGAGAAGTCGCGGCTCGAGTTGAGGATCTGCGAGTAGGCGGTCCGGAGCATCGCCTCGCCCATCTCCGCCACGATGGCCTCGAAGCGATGGTTGAGGACGGAGACCGTGATCGGGTCGAGCATGGCCCCCCACACTACCACGCGGCGGGGCTAGCGCATCGGCGGCGGGCCCGGCCGGCCGGGCATCCGCATGCCGCGGCCCATCATGCCGTGCCCCGGCATCCCGCCCATCCGCACGGCCATCCAGCCCGCCCGCTCCTCGCCGAGGGCCTGCTCGGGCGCGAGCCGCCGTGCGGGCGGGACCAGCGACTCGAGAAAGCCGACGAGAGCCCAGATCTGACGCGGCTCGAGCGCGTCGCCGTAGGACGGCATCGGCGTCCCCGTGAGGCCGGTGGCGATCGTGAGGTAGAGCCCCTCGGGCGCCGAGCCGCGCTTGAGCGGCCGCCACGTGAGATCGCCCGGGCGCGTCGGCGAGCCCCAGTCGTCCTTCATCCCCTGCGCCGCCGGGCCGTCGCCGCGGCCTCCCACGCCGTGGCACGTGGCGCACTCCGCTTCCGCCCACAGCCGGCGGCCCTCCTCGAGCTGCCGGGCGCTCGCTGGCGGCGCGGGCGGCACGACGACGGGCGGTGCGGGGGGCTCCGCGGCCCGGCGCGCGACGAACGTCTTCACGTACTGCACGACGGCCCGGCGGTCCGGCTCGGGCAGGTCCGGGCGCCCGACCATCGCCGTCCAGCGCAGGCCCCGGGTGACCGTGGCCAGCAGGTCCTCGTCGGTCGGCAGCACGCCCGACGGCGTCGAGCGGAACTTGAAGAGCCCGCGCGTGAAGTCGCGCGGCTGGACGCGGAGCATGTGCGCGGCGTGGCCGGCGCCGTCGCCGCGCTCGCCGTGGCACACGGCGCAGTTGGCCTCGTACACGGCGCGGCCCCGCGCGAGCAGCGCGTCGGAGGCCGACGCCGGGACGCCCCGCAGGGCGACGAGCAGCAGCCCGACGGCGAGCGCGAGACGCATCACGGCACCTCCTCGGGCTCAGCCGGCCGCGCCGAGCGCCGCCACCGGCGGGAACGCGCGCGCCGGCGAGAGCACCGTCGCGAGCGGATGCTCCTCGCCGGCCACCAGCGCCGCGACCACCTCGCCCGCGCCGACGCCGACCGTCATGCCCGAGCCGCCGAGCCCCGCGAGCCAGAAGAGCCCCTCGACGCGCGCGTCCGCGCCGGCGACGACGACGCGGTCGGGCGCGAACGTGCGCAGGCACGCCCAGGCGCGGCGCACGGGGGCCTCCCCGAGCGGCGGCGCGAGGGCCTCGAGCTTCCGCGCGAGCAGCTCGAGCGCGCGAGGGTCGTGGGGCGGCAGGCACGGGGGCCACGGCGCCTCGTCGCACGGCGAGGCGAGCACACCGCCCGACTCCGGCCGGAAGTAGCAGTCGTCGCCGAGCGCCCAGACGATCGGCTCCCCGGCATCCACCGGGGCCGCGGCGTCGAGCTGGGCCAGGTGGCGCCGGAGCGGCACGAGCGGCAGCGGCGCGCCGCAGGCGGCGCCGAGCGCGGCCGCCCACGCGCCGGGGGCGAGCACGATCGCGTCGGCTGGGACCACCTCGCCGCCCGCCAGCTCGACGCCCTCGACGCGCCCGGCGCGCACGCGCACGCGGACGACGTCGCGCCCGACCTCGAGCCGCGCCCCGGCCGCGCGCGCGGCGTCGGCGAGCCGCGCGGCGACGGCGTGCACGTCGATGACGCCCGCCTCGTGGACGAGGAGCCCGTAGCGCGCGGTGCCGCCGGCCAGCTCGGGGACGCGCTTGGCGATGTCGCCGCGCTCGAGCCGCGCGTGCGCGATGCCGGCCTCGCGCGCGAGCGCGGCGAGCTCCGCCAGCGGCGCCTCGGCGGGCGCCACGAACAGCTCGCCCGTGCGCCTGAGCCAGCCGCCGTCGCCCGGGCCCACGAGGGCGTCGAGGTGGGCGCGCGTGCGCCGGGCGAGCGCGAGCATGCCCGGCAGCTCCTCGAGGAGCTGGAAGATCGCCGCGTTGCGCGCGGAGCTGTGGCTGGCGAGCAGCGGCTCGCGCTCGAGCACGACGACCGCGCCCGCGCGCGCCCGGGCCAGGTGCCACGCGGCGGCGAGCCCCGCGATCCCCCCGCCGACGACGACGATCCGCCTCACCGGCCGAGCGCCCCGCGGCGCCGGTGGGCGCCCTGGCCGTAGCGCGCGAGCAGCGCCTCGCGCGTGATCCAGAGCCGCCGCGCGCGCCCGTAGGTCGAGCGCCCGGGCCTGCGCCCGCCGGCCGGGTGCAGCGAGGCGAGCAGGGCCCGCTGGTAGGCGGCGACGAGGCCGGGCCACGCGAGGCCGTCGCGCTCGGGCGCGAAGCCGAGCCGCGCGAGCCCGCGGTGGAACACGGTGACCGCGCAGAACGCGCGCACGTCCTCGAGCGGCCCTGCGAGCGCGCAGCGCCGCGCCAGCTCCGCGAGCGAGGAGAGCAGCCGGCGCCGGAACTCGAGCCCGACGCCGAGCGGCGAGCGGCCCGCCACGTGGAGGGCGGCGAGGCGCGCGTTGGCCAGGTGCAGCTCGCCGACGGGCGCGCCGCGCTCGAGGCGCGTGCCGTCGGGCAGCGTGCGCGCGCGCCGGCTCGGGTGCACCCCGACGCACAGCGCCGGGCCCACCTGGGCCCGCGGCCGGTCCAGGCCGTGCAGGAGCCGGTAGGCCCGGTCGTAGACCACCAGCGCCCCGTGCCACGGCGGCCGCGCGTGCCGCCCCAGCCCCACGGTCATGGTGGCCAGCTCCAGCGCTGTCGTATCCTGCACGGAGACATCTTAGCCCCTGGAGGGACCCTCATGCGGGGAGCACGCGGCTTGCGGCAGCTCCTGGCGCGACCCGGCATCGTCGTCGCCCCGGGCGCCTACGACGCGGTGAGCGCGCGCCTGGTCGAGCGCGCGGGGTTCGAGGCCGTCTACATCGGCTCGTACGCGACGGCGGCGGCGCGGCTGGGCCTGCCCGACGCGGGGCTCGTGAGCCTGCGCGAGATGGTCGACCACGCGGCGACGGTCGTGGGCGCCGTGGAGGGCATCCCGGTCGTCGCCGACGCCGAGCACGGCTTCGGTGGCGCGACGACGGTGTGGCGGACCGTGCAGGAGTTCGAGCGCGCGGGCGTCGCCGGCGTCCACCTCGAGGACCACGAGTTCGGCAAGCACCTGCCCGTCCGCGGGCGCGTGCTGTCGAAGGCGGCGATGGCCGAGAAGGTCCGCGCCGCGGTGGAGGCGCGGCGTGACCCCGACTTCGTCGTCATCGCCCGCACCGACGCGGGCTGGCTCGAGGGCGGCGGTGGGCTCGAGGACGCGGTGGACCGGCTCGCCGCCTACGCGGCGGCGGGCGCCGATCTGGTCTTCCCCGCCGGCGTGCCCTCGTCGGCGATCGCGACCGTGCGCGACCGGCTGCCCGCGCCCGTGTGCGCCGTGGACTCGCCGGGCTCGACGGTCGCGCGCGACGAGGCGTGCGGCGTCAAGCTCGTCCTCTACTATGCGCTCACGCTCTACGCGGCCTACCGGGCGGTGCGCGACACGCTCGCCGAGTTCCGGGCGGGCGGCGACGCGGGTGCGCTCCAGGCCGCGCGGCTCGTCGGCGAGCCGGAGTTCGACGAGTTCATCGGCTTCGGGCGGATCCAGGCTCTCGCCCGGCGCCACGGGCTCGCGTGATGGCCCGGCACCGCCGGCGGCACCCGCGGCACGGCCGTCACGGCAACCCGCCCGACCTCCGCGCCTTCCTCGCGCACATGCAGGCGCCGGGCCGGGCGCGGTGGCAGCGGCCCCGCCGCGTCGTCCAGGCGCTCGGGCTCCGGCGGGGCCAGACCGTGTGCGAGATCGGCGCGGGCTCGGGCTACTTCACGCTCCGGCTCGCGCGCGCGGTGGGCCCGCGCGGGCACGTCTTCGCCGTCGAAGCGGAGCCGCGGATTCTCGAGGCGCTCGGGAGGCGCCTGCGGCGGGGGCGCGCGCGCAACGTGACGCCCGTGCTCGCGCGCGACGACGACCCCCTGCTGCCGGCGGCGTGCGGCGACGTGGCGCTCGTCGTGAACACCTACCACCACGTCCCCGACGGGCCCGTGTACCTCCGCAAGCTCGCGCGCGCCCTCCGGCCGGGCGGGCGGCTCGCGATCATCGACTTCCACCGGCGCGCGACGCCCGTCGGCCCGCCCGTCGAGCACCGCGTCGCGCGTGAGACCCTCCTGGCGGACGCGCGGCGCGCGGGGCTCGCACCCGTCGCCGAGCTCGGCTTCCTGCCGTACCAGTACTTCGTCGTGCTGCGGCCGCGCCGCCGCCGCTAGCCCGCGTCACTCACGAACGCCGGTGGCGTGACCGGGCGGGTGGCGCGGGGTGCAGCCTCCGCGGGGCCGCGCAGTGGGCCCCCCTCGTCCCGTCCGCCGCGCGCAGCGCGGCGCTCGGGCGAGTGGGTGACGGAGCCGGCCCCGCGGAGGCTGCACCCTGCGCCAGGACCCGCCCGCCACACGCGACGACCGTTCGTGAGTGACGCGGGCTAGGGTCGCGTCGCGACCGCGGCGGCGTAGCCGACGACGCTCCGGTAGTCGCCCGTGACGTCGCCCGAGGTCGCGTAGCGGAGCACGCGCACGCGATCGGCGCCGAGCGCGCGCGCCGCCCAGAGGACGGCCGCGAGCGCGCCGACGCCGCATGCCTCCGCGGCGCCCTCCTCGTCCGCGCGCAGGACGGCGTCCGCGTCGAACGCCTCGAGGCGGCGGAGCAGCTCGGCGTCGAGGCGCCGCGCCGCCGCCTGCGGGTGATAGTGCGAGAGGTCGGTGCTCGCGACGAGCAGCGCGCGGCGGTTCGCGAGCGCCCGGGCGAGCGCGCGCCCGAGCGCCAGCGCCACCGGGCGCCGGGCATCGCGCACCATCACCGGCAGCAGCCGCCAGGCGCCGACGAGCGCGCGCTGCAGGAACGGCAGCTCGATCTCCACCGAGTGCTCGTCGTCGTCCCGGACGGGCGTGAGGCCGGCGGCGCCCTCGGCGGCGAGCGCCGCGTCGAGCGCCGCGCGCGCCGCGGCGTCGAGCGGGACGGGGCCGAGCGGCGTCGCGTACGCCTCGTGGGCCGAGGTCAGCAGCGCGCCGCGCGCGGGGACGTGCATGGGCCCGACGACGGCGACGAGCTCCGGGGCGAGGCCGCGCACCGCCGCGAAGGCGTGGCCGGCGACGCCCCCCGAGTAGACGTGGCCCGCGTGCGGCGCCACGACCGCCACCACGGCGGCGCCGGACGCGACGGGCCCCGCCGCGTCCAGGGCGCGGTCGACGCCGGCGGCGAGCTCGGCGGCGTCCGCCGGGTACCACTGGCCCGCGATCGGCGAGGGGCGGACGTCCATCGCCGTCCAGCATAGCGCGCGCGGCGCGCGGCTACGCGTAATGCACGGACAGCACCTCGGCGACGAGCGCCGGGCGTGCCTGGCCCTCGACCTCGACGGTCATCTCGCTCGTCAGCCGCACGCCGCTGCCCGGGACCTCCTCGGCGGCGAGGAGCTTCGCGCGCAGGCGCACCCGGGCGCCCGCGGGCACCGCGTTGGTGAACCGGACGCGGTTCGAGCCGTAGTTGAGGCCGCGGCTCCGGCGGGTGACCTGGAGCAGCGTGGCCGCCAGCCGCGGGACGAGGGAGAGCGTGAGGTAGCCGTGGGCGATGGTCGTGCCGCCGGGCATCTCGCGGCGCGCGCGCTCCACGTCCACGTGGATCCACTGGTGGTCGCCGGTCGCGTCGGCGAACTTGTCGATCGCGGCCTGGTCCACGACGATCCAGTCCGACGGCCCGAGCTCCCGGCCGACGTGCTGCAGCAGGTCCCTGGGGTACTCGACGGTCAGTGTGGTGGCCATGCGGGCGATCCTACCGCACCGCCGCCGCGGTCCGGCAGACGTAGATGCTGTTCTGCGGCCCCGGGGCGTCGAACACCTCGACCGTGCCGAAGCCGGCCTCGGCGAGGAGCCGCCGCGCCGCCTGTTCGCCCCACGCGGTGCCGAGCCCCGCGCCGCCCTCGGCGAGGGAGACCGTCATGCAGTGGAGCACGCTCATGCCGTACATGTACGGCGTGAACGGACTGCCGATGTTGTCCTCGAGGCGGCTCGACGCCTTGGGCTCGACCATGAGGTAGATCCCGTCCGGCGCGAGCGCGGCCGCGATGCGGCGGAGCACCGCCGCGGGATCGCGCTGGTCGTGGATCGCGTCGAACGTCGTGACCAGGTCGAAGGCCGGCTCGGCGGGCAGCCGGGTCACGTCGAGCGCCTCGAAGCGCGCGTTGGCGAGCCCCAGGCCGCGCGCCTCCTCGCGGCCGCGCGCGACCGCCTCCTCGCTCCAGTCGTAGCCGACGAAGGTCGAGCGCGGGTACGCGCGCGCCATCACGTTGACCGCGTGGCCCGTGCCGCAGCCCACGTCCGCGACGCGGAGGCCCGCCGCGAGCCGCTCGGGAAGCCCCTGCGCCACGGGCAGGAAGCCCTTGACCAGGAGCCCGTCGTAGAGGAGCCGCCACGAGGCGTCCTGCGCCTCGGTGAAGTCCGGCCGGTACGCCGCGTACGGGACGCCGCCACCCGCACGGAAGCAGTCGATGACCTGCGGCAGGCGCTTGGCGAGCATCGTGAGCGTCTGGCTCGCGGGCGCCAGGTTGCGGCTCGACGTCCCCGTCAGGCACGTCGCGTGCTCCGGCGGCAGCGTGAAGCGTCGCGACGTCCGGTCGTACTCGACGACCCCGCCCGTCGCCATGGCCGCGAGCCACTCGCGGACGTAGCGCTCGTCGAGCCCCGCGCGCGCGGCCAGCTCCGCGCTCGTCGCCGGGCCCTTGGCGGCCGCCTCGAAGAGGCCGGTCTTGAAGCCGATCTGCACCATCAGCGTCAGGAGCCCGCTCGTGTAGAAGCCGAAGAGCTTGCGGGCGAACTCCTGGACGCGCTGCCGGTCGAGCGTGGGCTCCATGGTCCCTCCCCGCGGCCCGGGGCCGGCCGCTGGCCGCACGATAGGGCGACGACCGCCCGCGATCAAGCGGCGGCGGCGCGCGCGAGGAGACCGGCGCAGACGCGCACCGACGTCAGGATCGTGACCCTGGGGGACGGCGTGCTGGAGGGGGGAGCCGTCCGGCGCCGGCAAGGAACGTGTCAGACGGTCTGACACGAGTCGTGTCAGTCAGGCGCCAGGGTGGCACATTGGCATTCGACAACGCAATCTTTCCGGATGGTTGACGATTCGATTGGCTGTGGCACCTTGCTTGCTTTTTTCGAGCGTCAGCAGCTTTGCCAGGCGGAGGGAGGTGTCACCATGGCAGAGTTCAAGCGCATCAAGATCCGCGCGACGCTGGCGACGGGCGTCATGCTTCTCACCGACTCGGACATCGACCGCAGAGTCGCCGAGGTGTGCGCCAAGCTCAAGGACAGCGGCCTGACGCTCGAGGCGATCGAGGCCGAGGAGCAGGCGCCGGTCAATCCGGAAGTCGCGATCCCCGCGTACGACGGCTGAGCCGGGAGGCGCCCCCTACCACCAGCAGCCCGGCTTGGGCGCCGGCTTGGGATCCGGGCGGATGACGAAGGCCTGGTCGTGGGCCTCGTCGTCCAGGTCGAGGTCATAGTACGGTGCCCACGGACTCGGCGAGCCGAGCGCCTGGCTGGTCCCGTACACGTCCAGGTGCCCCGCCCAGATGACCAGGCGCGCCTTCAGGATGTTCGCGAGCGTCGACGAGGTGTCGTGGCCGCTCCGGATCGTGTCCCGGTCCTTGCTCTTCTTGCCGGTCGCGCCCTCGAGCGTGTCGCTGTCGCCGCCGCCCACCAGGTAGTCGTCGCCGTCCCCGCCGTATAGCCGGTCCCGGCCGTCCTGGCCGAACATCACGTCGTCGCCGGCGCCGCCGTAGAGCGTGTCGTCGCCGGCCGTGACCTGGAAGTCCTCCTGGTCGTGGTCGTCGTGATCGTCGTGGTCGTGGTGCTCGTGGTGGTGCCACCAGCCGTGGTGGTGCTCGTGGTGCCCGATCTCGGTGAGGTCCTCGACCGCCTCCCACGCCTCGTCGATCGCCCAGCGGTCCTTCCAGCTCGGGCTGAACGTCGTGCTCACGTTCGGCGCCACCAGCGCGAAGCTGTCCCCGAACATCACGTCGTTGCCGTTGCCGCCGTCGAGCACGTCGTTGCCGAGCGTGACGATGTCACCGGCCCCGTGGTGATGCCAGCTGCCGTGGTGCGACCAGTAGTCGTCGTGCCACGCGCGATGACGATGCTCCCCGTGGTCCTTCCAGCCCCACCAGTCGCCGTCCCACCAGTCACCGTCGTGCCAGCGGTGGTGCGGCTTCGAGGCCTTCCCGCCCTCCGTCAGCGTGACGTTCGCCGTCAGGTGGAGCTTCTGGTCGCCGACCAGGAGGTCGTCGCCGTCGCCGCCCAGGAGGGTGTCGGCGCCGATCGAGATCCGGTCCACGTGGTGGCGGAGCACGTCCTTCCAGGACCAGCCGCTCTTCACCTGGACGATCTCGTTGCGCAGGTGGTGCTGGATGTCGCCCAGCTCGAGCGCGGCGTGCTCGAGCTCCCCGCCGACGAGCTGGAGGCCGTCCACCAGGAACTCGAAGTCGTCCACGAGGGCGACCGGCATGGTGAAGTTCTGGGCGAGCACCGTGGAGTCGTCGCCCACCAGCACGTCGTTGCCCGCGCCGCCGTCGAGGAGGTCGGCGGCGATCGTGATCGTCGCGTCCACGACGGTCTCCTGCTTCCAGATGCCCGACCGCCACAGAGCCTCGGACACGGCGTGGTGGAGGACGGCCGTGAGGTCCGCGAAGTCGTCGGCGATGTCGAGCAGGTCGCCGGTCAGGCCGATCGCCTGCTCCATGCGCGTGTCCGTGAAGACGAGGGACGCCGCGAGCACGGTGGAGTTGTCGCCGACCAGCGTGTCCTCGCCCGCGCCGCCGGTGAGCGTGTCGTTGCCGGCGACCAGGTCGAGGTGCGAGCGGACGTCCGGCACGACCGAGGCGAACGGCACGAGGTAGCTGCCGTCCGCACGGTGCAGGACGTTGTCCGCCGGGAAGAGCGGGATCCCGCCCAGCACGCCGAGCACCGCCGGCAGCGGGTCCACGTCGTGGCCCGGGACCACCGATACCAGGGGCACGAGCGTCGTGCCGTCGGGGCCGAGCACCACGCCGGCGGCGGCCTCCACCGAGCCGGGGCCGGCGATGAGCCGGAGCGCGTGGACGACGTTCGGCACCGCGCCGTCGCCCGTCACGACCGTGGACCGGTCGCCCACGAGCTGGTCGTCGCCGTCGCCGCCGTCGAGCACGTCGTCGCCGAGGTCGCCCTCGAGGTAGTCGTTGCCGGGGCCGCCGGTCAGCGTGTCCTCGCCGCGGCCCGCGTAGAGGGCGTCGTCGCCCGCGCCGCCGTCGAGCACATCGTCACCGTCCGGCACGAGCGTGACCAGGAACAGCTCGGTGTCCCACCGGTGCGTCCAGTGCTCCCACCACCGGACGGGCGCCCGGTCGGGCACCAGGTCGTGGCCCCCGTCGGCGTCGAAGGCGCCCGTGACCAGGATGAGGTCGGCGCCGACGAGCGCGGCCGCGAGCTCCGGGGTGAGGTCGTCCCAGCGGAGCCCGTCCAGGTCGTACCGGGCCGTGAGCATGCCCACGTCGGTCAGCCAGACGTCGCGGTGCACCGAGCCGTTCGGGTTGAGCCGGCCCATGCGCTCGATCACGCCCGTGTCGCCCAGCAGGATGTCGTGGCCCGCCTCGCCGTAGAGCGTGTCGTTCCCGAGCTCGCCGTACAGCTCGTCGTCGCCCGCACCGCCGTAGAGGGTGTCGTCGCCGTCCTGGCCGTGGATCACGTCGGCGCCGCCGAGCGTCGGCGGGCCCGACGTCACCAACGGCGGCGTCACCGTGAGGTCGACCGTGCCGTTGTCGCCGACGACGATGTCGTTCCCGGTGCCGGCGGTGATGAAGTCGTCCGCCGCGCCGCCGAGGATGATGTCGTCGTTCGCGCCGCCCTCGATCGTGTCGGGGCCGCCGATCGTCGGGTCGGTCGTCTCCACCCGCGTCACGACGCCGGCGGTGCGCATCACGATCCCGTTGTCGCCCAGGATCACGTCGAAGCCGGCGCCGCCGGTGAGCAGGTCGCCCTCGGCGCCGCCCAGGATGATGTTGTCGCCGGCGCCGCCCGTGATCGTGTCGGCACCGCCGATGGCGGGCTCGGTCGTGAACACGTCGCCGCCGACGATCACCTCGCCGTTGTCGCCCAGGATGATGTTGGTGCCGCCCGGCGCGCTGATCACGTCGGCGAAGGTGCCGCCCAGGATGACGTTCCGGCCGCCCAGGCTCACGATCACGTCGGCGGCGCCCGTCGTCCCGTCCTCGTCGAACGTCTCCACGCGGGTCACCTGGTGGTCGCCGTCGCGGTACACGATGCCGTTGTCGCCCAGCACCGTGTTGGTCCCGCCGCGCAGCGTGATCGTGTCGCTGCCGACGCCGCCCAGGATGAAGTTGGTGCTCCCGGCCAGGATCGTGTCGTCGCCGCCGAGGTCGGGCTCGGTCGTCTGGATGTCGTTGGCCACCGGCTGGTTCAGGGTCACCTCGCCGTTGTCGCCCAGGAGGATGTTGCTGCTCCCGCTCGCGGTCTCGATCGAGTCCTGGCCCACGCCGCCCAGGATCACGTTCACGCCGGCCTGGCTCAGGATCGTGTCGTCGCTCGCCGCCAGCGGCCCGAGGTCGGTCGTGAACACCTTCGTGACGTCGCCG
>Ga0156246_1161_pt1 | contig 45360 bp, 37 predicted proteins | sample RifCSPlowO2_12_FD_107893 | JGI IMG/M metagenome (GOLD analysis project Ga0156246, IMG submission 107893) | Candidatus Rokubacteria bacterium RIFCSPLOWO2_12_FULL_73_47 | reverse complement strand
GCGCCGCCGCGGATTGTACCAGCCTTCGATGAAGTCGAAGATGGCCAGGCGCGCGTCGGCCTGCGTACGGAAGCGCTGCCGATCGAGCAGCTCGCACTCGAGGGTCGCGAAGAAGCTCTCGCACATCGCGTTGTCGTAGGCGTCGCCGACGCTGCCCATCGACGGCCGGACGCCGGCCTCGCGACACCGCTTGCCGAAGGCCACCGAGGTGTACTGGCAGCCCTGATCCGAGTGATGAATGACGTCCGTCGGTCGACGCTGCGCGATGGCCATATCCAGCGCGGCCAGGACGAGCTCGGTCCGGAGATGGGCTTCCATCGCCCAGCCGATCACGCGTCGACTCCAGGCATCGAGGACGACGGCGAGATAGAGGAAGCCGGCCCAGGTCGGCACGTAGGTGATGTCCGCGACCCACAGCTGATTCGGGCCCGCGGCGGTGAACTGACGGTCGACGAGATCCGGCGCCGGCCGGGCCGTCTCGTCGCGTACCGTCGTGCGGAACGGCTTCCGCCGGCTCACGCCTTGCAGCCCGGCGCCCCGCATCAACCGGGCCACCCGCTTACGGCCCACGTGGAGGCCGCGGGCGGCGAGCTCGGCGTGAATCCGGGGGGCGCCGTAGGTCCCGCGCGACTCGCGATGGATCGCCGCGATCTCCGCGGCGCACTCCACATCGGCCCGGGCGCGGGCCGACAGCGGCCGCTTGCGCCAGGCGTAGTACCCGCTGGGGGAGACGCCCAGCACCCGGCACTGCGTGGCGATCAGGTGGAAGGCCTGGTGGGCGGTCACGAACTCGAATCCTTGGACGGGCTCGAGGTGGTCTCCCGCGCAAACCAGGCCGCGGCTTTTTTTAGGATCTCCCGCTCTTCGCGGAGCTGCCGCACCTCGCGCCGGAGCCGGCGCACCTCCTCACGCTCCTCGGTCGTGAGGCCATTCGTGCGCTGGCCCGCATCGAGCGCGGCCTGCTTCACCCAGTTCCGGATCGCCTGGGCGGAGGGCTCGAACTGCCGGCCCAGCTCCTCTGGCGTCCGTCCCTTCCGCACCAGCTCAACGAGCCGCGCCCGAAACTCTGGCGGGTACGGTCGATGGCTCTTCGGCATCGTGGACGCTCCTTTCCGCCCCAACTCTGCGGCCCTGGGCTGGTTACTTTGAGCTCGCTGCCTACGGGCAGCTTGCTGATCCCTGCCGCGGGCCTTCAGCTTGTGGCGGATTTGGATATTGACGTCGGCTTCCTTGATTTCTGCCGAAAGATCGCGAAGCGTGGCGGGAGACTGGGATCGGCTCTTCTACTGGCTTGCGCGCTGGCACTGGGTGCGCGCCGCCCACCGGCACCCCCGCCTCCGCCCCCTCCTCGGCGTGAAGTTCCGACCGATCGGCAGAAGGGACCGAACCGTCCAAGCAAATGATCTCAGCCTGCGGAGTGCGGTAAGGGAGGCGCGATGGCAGCGCAGAACGCAGATGAGCAGGCGAATGTGGCCTTCGATGAAGGCCGTTACCGCGAAGCGTTAGACCACTACCTAGAGATGGCTAATGCCGGGGATGCGAACGCATCGCTCCGCCTCGGCTGGATGTTCCAGCACCGTCTGGGGACCGCTCGGGATGATGAGCAAGCGAAACGATGGTACGAGAGAGCCGCGACCGCCGGTTTGGTGGAGGCGAAGTACTACCTCGGTTGGTTCTTCTGGGACCGGCGTGACTTTGCACTCGCTCACAGTTGGTGGCAACGAGCGTCGCAGGATGGACACGCCGCGGCCTTGTTCCGCCTGGGCGGAATGTACGAATTTGGGGAGGGTGTCGAGCGTGATGAGGCGAAGGCGCGCAGCTACTATGAGCAGGCGGCGGCAGGTGGTCATCTCTTCGCCCGTCGGGCGGTCGCCGGGAAGATGCTCAGAGGCCAGTACGGAGCTTCCCGGATTCTGGTTGGGCTTTGGCTGCTCCTGACAACCGTCTGGAGAGGTGGCCGTGAGAAGTTTCGTGATCCTTACAGCGGGCAGTTGCGGTGATGCGCACTTGACGGAGCCCGACGACGAGTCGGCGGAGCCCGAGGTGGTCCTGGGGCTGACCCCCCCGGGGGCGCTGAGCGTGTTCACCGACGGCTTCCGCCACCTGCAGGGGCTGGCCGTGAACGCCACGACGCTCTTCGCGGCCACCCGGGGGCGGCAGAGCGAGCCCCAGGCCGACGGCGTGGTCTACCGGATTCCGATCCTGGCCGACGGCACGGCGGGCCCGGCGAGCACGCCGTGGCCCCGGGATGCGTTCAAGAAGTCGATGGGGCTCGCGCGGGACCGGCTGGGGGCGCTCTGGCTCACGACCAAGGAGCTGGAGCTCGACCCACGCGTCCGGCGCTCTGCCCGAGACCAGAGGATCGGCGCCATGGGTGGCTACGGCGCGGCGCGGAGCGCGCGCGCGAGGGCCTCGCTCGTGATCGGCAGGTCGGTGAAGCGCGCGCCGGTGGCGTCGGCCAGCGCGTTGGCGATCGCGGCGGGGGCGGCGACGACCGGCGGCTCGCCGACGCCCTTAGCACCGAAGGGCCCGTGCTCCGTCGGCACCTCGAGGATGACGGTCTCGAGCGTGGCCGGCGCCGCGTCGATCCCCGGGAGCGCGTAGTCCATCAGCGTCGCCGAGCGGAGCTGACCGTCCGCGTCGTACGCCAGGCGCTCGAGGAGCGCCCAGCCCACACCCTGGGCGACGGCGCCGTGGATCTGGGCGGCGATCGCCGCGGGGTTGAGCGCGCGGCCGACGTCCTGCACGACGACGTGGCGCGCGACCCGCGCGCGGCCGGTCTCGGCGTCCACCTCCACCTCGACGAGGTGCCCGGCGAACGCCGGCGAGCGCGCCGTCGTGGCGCTCGCCCCGCGGCCGAAGACGGGCTCGTACCTGGCGCCGAACTCCATCGAGCCCTTCGCGAGCTGCGCGAGCGTGAGCGCGCGGTCGGGCATGCCGCGCACGCGCACGCTCCGGCCGACCAGCTCGAGGTCCTCCGCCGCCGCCTCGAGCCGATCGGCGGCGATCGCGAGGATCTGGCGCCGCGCGTCGCGCGCCGCGCGCTCGACGGCGAGCCCGACCGTGTAGGTGATCTTGCTCCCGCCGCTCGAGCCCGCGAAGGGCGCCGACTCCGTGTCGCCGCAGACGACCGCCACGTCCTCGAGCGGCACGCCCGCGGCCTCGGCGGCGATCTGGGCCATGCCGGTCGCGGCGCCGCTCAGGTCCACCATCCCGAGCACGATCGTGAGCGTGCCGTCGCGGTCGAGCCGGCAGACGGCGCTCGCGGGCTCGATGCCGCCCATCCAGCCGCCGACGGCGACGCCGACGCCGCGCCGGATCCCGGCGCCCGCGGGCGGCCGCATGGCGAGGAAGCGCGCGCGCTCGACCCGGAGCCGCTCGAGGCACTCGACGAGGCCGATCCGCGGCCACGGCCGGCCCGTCGGGAGCAGGTCGCCCTCGCGCGCGGCGTTCAGCAGGCGCAGCTCGAGCGGGTCCATCCCGAGCGTCCGCGCCAGCTCGTCCATCGCCGACTCGAGCGCGAACGTCGCCTGCACCGCGCCCGGGGCGCGATAAGCGCCGACGCCGGGCTTGTGGGTCAGCACCTCGAAGCCGCGGATCCTGAGGTTGGGCAGCCGGTAGTAGCCGCCGAGCAGGAGCGCCGCGATGCCGACGGGCGCGCCCGCCCAGGCGCCGGCGTCGAAGACGATGCGCGCGTCGAGCGCCGCGAGCCGGCCGTCGCGCCCGGCGCCCAGGCGCAGCTCGAACACGCTCTGGGGCGCGGGCGTCGTCGCCAGGAACTCCTCGGTGCGCGAGAGCACGACCGACACCGGACGCCGCGTGGCGAGGGCGAGCGCGGCGGCGAGCGGCTCGAGCAGCGTGAACTTGGCGCCGAAGCCGCCGCCGATCGGCGTCGCCGTGACGCGCACGCGGTGCTCGGGCAGGCCGAGCGCCTCGGCCACCTGCGAGCGCGTGTGGAAGAGCGCCTGCGTGCTCGTCCACACGGCGAGCCCGCCGAGCGGGTCCACGCTCGCCACCGCGGCGCGCGGCTCGACGTACCCCTGGTGGACCATCGACGTGCGGTACGTACGCGCGATCACCACGGGCGCCTCGTCGAGCGCGCGCTCGACGTCGCCGCGCGTGAACCCGGTCGTGCCCGCGACGTTCGGCGCCGCCGGCTCGGCCGCGACCTCCCCGCCGACGGCGGCACCGTGCGCCGCGAGCGCCTCGGTGGCGTCGCCGCCCTCGCCCGCCGCGCGCACGCGCGGCGCGTCGGGCCGCATCGCCTCGAGCGGGTCCACCGCGGCGGGCAGCGGCTCGTACTCGACGCGGACGAGCTGCGCCGCGTCCTCGGCCTGCGCCTCCGTCTCGGCGACGACGGCCGCCACCGGGTGGCCGGCGAAGACGACGCGGTCGAGGGCGAGCGGGCAGCGTCCGCGGTCCGCCGGGTCGGGCCTGGCGAGCGGCAGGTCGCGGCCGGTGAAGACGCCGACGACGCCCGGGCTCGCTGCGGCCGCGCGCGTGTCGATCCGGACGAGGCGCGCGTGGGCGTGGGGCGAGAGCACGAGCCGCGCGTGCAGCATTCCGGGGAGGCGCAGGTCGCCCGCGTAGCGCGTGAGCCCCGCGGTCTTCTCGCGGCCGTCGAGCCGGGGGATGGAGCGGCCGATGACGGAGCGGGCGGTCACCCGGCACAGGGTAGTCGCTCGCGCCGGCGGCCGCAAGCGCCCTGCGGCCGGCAACTTGACCCGTCCGGGGTCCCCCCCTACTCTGTGGCGAAGTATTCGCGATGACCGAGACATCCGCGAGGAGGCGTCGCATACGGTGTCCGCACTGCCGCCGGCAGCTGGCTGCGGGCGCGCGGTCCTGCGCATCGTGCGTCGCGCTCGCCGCCATCGCGCGCGACGCGGTGCGCCTCTCTCGGGCCGGCGACGCGCTCATCTTCCAAACCGATGGCGACCACCTCCTGCTCGTCGCCAGTCATGGCCGCCTGAGGACCAGGCGCGCGCCGGGAGAGCGCTGGCCGCTCAGCCGGGGTCTCGTGCTCGGCCGGGCGGTGCTTGGCCGACGCGTGGTCCACGTTCGTGACCTCGCGGTGGCCGTGCGGAGGGACTTCAAGGAAGCGGCGGCGCTCCAGCGCGCGGACGGCGTCCGGACCGCCCTGGCGGCCCCGCTGGTCTGGGATGGCACGGTCGTCGGCGGCATCCTGGTCCGCCGCGCACGGGTCCAGCCGTTCACCGCGAAGCAGGTCGCCCTGCTGCGCGGGCTCGCCGCCCAGGCGGCCCTGGCCGTCGACAGGGCGCGCCTCGCCGCCGAGCTCGCCGAGAGTCTCGCCCAGCAGACGGCGGTCACCGAGATCCTTCGCGCGATCTCCGGCTCGCCGGGCGACGTCCAGCCCATGCTGGAGACCATCGTCCGCGCCGCGGCGCGCTTCTGCAGCGCCCCGGACGTCGCGCTCGTCCGCCTCGACGGCGACGTGCTCCGTGGCGCGGCCGCGACCGGCCCGTTCCTCGACCAGATGGTCGCCCGATTCGGGAGCGTGCAGGCCGTAGAAGTTCCGGTCAGCCGGAGCTCCGTGGCCGGGCGCGCCTTCGTGGAGCGTCGCACCGTGCACGTCCGGGACCTGGCGGCCGAGCCGGAGAGCGAGTACCCGGTCGGTCGCGAGCTCCAGCGCCGGCTCGGCCACCGCACCATGGTCGCCGTCCCGCTCCTCCGGGAGGGGCCGCCCGTCGGCGTGATCGCGCTCTTCCGACCCGAGGTCCAGCCTTTCTCCGAGAAGCAGCTCCACCTGCTCCAGACCTTCGCCGACCAGGCCGTCATCGCGATCGAGAACGCGCGGCTGCTCCGCGAGCTCCACGCGAAGAACGCCGACCTCACCGAGGTCCTGGAACAGCAGACGGCGACGGCGGAGATCCTCAGGGTCATCTCGAGCTCGCCGACGGACATCCAGCCCGTCTTCGACGCGATCGTCAGCAGCGCCGTCCGCCTGTGCCACGGTCTGTGGGGGATGTTCGTCAAGCTCGACGGCGACCTACTCCGGGTTGCTGCGGTTGTCGCCACCAAGGAGGGCCTCGAAGCCTATCGCCGCTTCTACCCCCGCGCCCTGGCGGACGACAAGGTGGTCGGCCGGGTCATCCGGGAACGCGCGGTCCTCAATCTGGCGAAAGACGACATCGCGAGGTTCCGCGTTTTCATCGGCAGAGAAGAGCTCGACATCCGCAGCGGGCTTCTGGTACCCGTGCTGCATGAAGGAAGGGCCATCGGGGCCCTCGCCGTGTCCAGGACCGACCCGAATCCCTTCTCACCCAGGCAGGTCAAGTTGCTCCAGACCTTCGCCGACCAGGCGGTCATCGCCGTCGAGAACGTGCGGCTGTTCACCGAGCTCAAGGCCCGCAACGCCGCTCTCACCGAGGCCCTCGAGCAGCAGACAGCGACGAGCGGGATCCTCCGGGTGATCAGCCAGTCGCCGACCGACGTCCAGCCGGTGTTCGACGCCATCGTCGACGCGGCCACGCGCCTGTGCGGCGCCGCCTACGGGGGGCTGTGCCGCTTCGACGGAGAGCTCCTGCATCTCGAAACCGTCCACAACGTCCCGCCGGAGAAGCTCGAGATCTTCCGGAGCCTGTTCCCGTTTCGCCCCGAAGAAGGCACGGCCATCGGTGAGGCCGCCCTGCATCGACGCGTCGCGCACTTCGGCGACGTGCTCGAGCTGCCGTCGAATCCGACGCGCGAGACGAGCCGGCGCGCGTTCGACTATCGCGCCTTCCTGGCCGTGCCCATGCTGAAGAGCGACAGCCTGCTCGGGGTGATCTTCGTGTGGCGGCCCGAGCCCCGGGCCTTCGGCGAGCGCCAGATCGACCTCGTCAGGACCTTCGCCGATCAGGCGGTCATCGCCATCGAAAACGTGCGCCTGTTCACTGAGCTCGAGGCGCGCAACCGCGATCTCACCGAGGCCCTCGACCGGCAGACGGCGACCGCCGAGATCCTCCGCGTGATCAGCCAGTCCCGCACCGACGTCCAGCCGGTCTTCGACGCCATCGCGGCGAGCGCCCGCCGGCTGTGCCGGGCCGCGCTCAGCGCGGTCTTCACCTACGACGGCGCGCTGATCCACCTGACGGCCCTCGACAACTTCGATCCAAAGGGGGCGGACGCGCTCCGTCGGGAGTTCCCCGCGCCTCCCGGGCGGGCAAGCGCCACCGCGCGCGCGATCGTGACGAGGACGGTGGTCGCCATCCCGGACCTCCTCGCGGATCCCGACTACGCGCTGACGGGGGCCGCGCAGACGGCCGGCTTCCGCGGCCTCCTTTCGGTCCCGATGCTGCGCGAGGGCAGCCCGATCGGCACGATCACCGTCGCCCGCATCGAACCCGGCGCCTACGCCGAGAACCAGGTCGAGCTCCTCCAGACCTTCGCCGACCAGGCGGTGATCGCCATCGAGAACGCGCGCCTCCTGAACGAGCTGCGCGCGCGGACCGCCGAGCTGACGCGCTCGGTCGAGCAGCTCACGGCGCTCGGGGAGGTCGGGCGGGCCGTCGGCTCGACACTGGACCTGGACACGGTGCTCGCCACGATCGTGGCCCGGGCCGTGCAGCTCGCGGGCACCGACGCCGGCGCCATCTACGAGTACGACGAGGACGCCGAGGTGTTCCACCTGCGCGCGACGCAGAACCTCCCCGAAGAGTTCCTCGAGATTGCCCGGCCCACGCCGCTCAGGAAGGGCGAGGGCGCCACCGGGCAGCTCGCGGTGACCCGGCAGCCGGTGCAGATCCCCGACATCGCCGTCCCCGGCGCCTACCAGAGCCGGGTGCAAGGCGTCCTGCAGCGCCTCGGCCACCGCGCGCTCCTGGCCGTGCCCCTCCTGCGCGAGGGGCGCGTCCTCGGCGGCCTCGTCGTGAACCGCAAGGCGCCCGGCGAGTTTCCGTCCGAGGTCGTCGAGCTGCTCCAGACGTTCGCCACCCAGTCGGCGCTGGCCATCCAGAACGCCCGTCTCTTCCGGGCGCTCGAGGACCAGGGACGGCAGCTCGAGGTCGCGAACCGGCACAAGTCCGAGTTCCTCGCGAACATGTCCCACGAGCTGCGCACCCCGCTCAACGCCATCATCGGCTACAGCGAGATGCTCCGGGAGGAGGCCGAGGACACCAGCGCGGCGGCGTTCGTGCCGGACCTCCGCAAGATCCATGGCGCCGGCCGGCACCTGCTCGAGCTGATCAACGCCGTGCTCGACCTGTCGAAGATCGAGGCCGGCAAGATGGAGGTCTTCCTCGAAACGTTCGGCGTGCCGGAGATGGTGCGCGACATCGCCGCGGTGATCGAGCCGCTGGCCGAGAAGAACGGCAACCGCCTCGAGGTGCGCTGCGACGAGGCGCTCGGCGCCATGCGCGCCGACCTGACCAAGGTCCGCCAGGCGCTCTTCAACCTCCTCTCCAACGCGTGCAAGTTCACCGACCACGGCACCGTCACGCTCGCGGTGGACCGCGAGGAGGCCGACGGCACCGGGTGGTTTCGCTTCGCCGTCCGCGACACCGGGATCGGCCTGACGCCCGAGCAGGTCGGCCGGCTGTTCCAGGAGTTCACCCAGGCCGATGCCGAGACCGGCCGGAAGTACGGCGGCACCGGCCTGGGCCTGGCGCTGAGCCGGCGGCTCTGCCGGATGATGGGCGGCGACATCACCGTCGAGAGCGCGCCGGGGCATGGCAGCACGTTCACGATCCGGCTCCCGGCCGTGGTGACCGAGCCTCCGACCGAGACGGTCACCGCGGCCGGCGCGGGCGGATCGGCCGGCCCGGCCGCGGAGGCGGCGCCGGCCGGCACCGTGCTCGTGATCGACGACGAGGCGTCCGCCCGGGAGCTGATGGAGCGGTTCCTGGCGCGCGAGGGCTTCCAGGTGGTCACCGCCGGCGGCGGCGAGGAGGGGCTGCGCCTGGCGCGCGAGCGGCGCCCCGACGCGATCACGCTGGACGTGCTCATGCCCGGCGTGGACGGCTGGGCCGTGCTCGCCGCGCTCAAGGGCGACCCGGCCACGGCCGACATCCCGGTGGTGATGCTCACGATCGTGGACGAGCGGAACCTGGGCTACGCGCTCGGGGCCGCCGACTACCTGACCAAGCCGATCGACCGCGACCGCCTCCTCGCGGTGCTGAGCAAGCACCGGCGTGGGCGGTCGGTCCTGGTGGTGGACGACGACCCCGACGTGCGCGCCCTGCTGCGCCGGAGCCTCGAGCGCGAGGGCTACGCGGTGGTGGAGGCCGAGCACGGTCGGGCCGCCCTGGCGCGGCTCGGCGAGGCGACGCCGGACCTGGTCCTGCTCGACCTCATGATGCCGGAGATGGACGGCTTCGAGTTCCTGGTCGAGCTGCGGCGGCTCCCGGCGAGCCGCCACGTCCCGGTCGTGGTCATCACCGCCAAGGACCTCACCCCGGAGGACCACCGCCGGCTCAACGGCTCGGTCGAGCGCATCCTCGCGAAGGGCGCCGTGAGCCGGGAGGCGCTGCTCGGCGAGGTGCGCGCGCTGGTGACGGCGAGCCTGGCCCGACGCGGAGGACCGATCCGGTGAAGATCCTGCTCGTCGAGGACAACGAGCTGAACCGCGACATGCTCTCCCGGCGTCTGGCGCGGCGCGGCCACGACGTCGTGCTCGCCGTCGACGGCGAGCAGGGCGTGGCCATGGCGCGGACGGAGGCGCCGGCGCTGATCCTGATGGACATGAGCCTGCCCGGGCTCGACGGGTGGGAAGCGACCCGCCGGATCAAGGCCGCCCCGGAGACGCGCGGCATTCCTGTGATCGCCCTCACCGCGCACGCGATGGCCGGCGACCGCGAGAAGGCGCTCGCCGCGGGCTGCGACGACTTCGACACCAAGCCGGTCGACTTCGAGCGGCTCCTCGCCAAGATCGGAGCGCTGCTCGGGGGAGCGCCGGGCCCGTGAGCGTCGACCCCGCCGCGGAGCTCCGCCACGAGCTGCGCACGCCGCTGAACCACATCATCGGCTACGCCGAGATGCTCCTGGAGGGCCTCGAGGACGGCGCCAGCCCCGAGCTCGCCGCCGGGCTCGGGACGCTCCGGGGCGAAGCGCGCCAGCTGCTGGCGGTGCTGAACGAGGTGCTGGCGCAGGAGCACGCGGGACCGCCCGATCTCGCCGCGGCGCGGGGCGCCCTGGGCCCGCCGCTCGAGCGCATCCGCGCGACGAGCGAGGCGTTGCACCGCCAGGCGACGGCGGGGGGCGCCGACGCGCTCGTGCCGGACCTGGGCCGCATCCGCGCGGCCGCCGCGCGACTCGACGCGCTGCTGCGCCACGGCGGCGAGCCGCCCGCTCGCGAGGACGCGCCGCAGGCGGCGGGCGCCGGATCCGTCGGCGGCCGGCCGGCGCAGAGCCGTGGCGCGATCCTCGTCGTCGACGACGACGCGGACAACCGGAACATGCTCGCGCGGCGCCTGACGCGTCAGGGCTACGAGGTGCCGACCGCGGACGGCGGGCGCGCCGCGCTCGCCACGCTCGCGGCGCGTCCGGTCGATCTCGTTCTGCTCGACGTGATGATGCCCGACCTCGACGGCTACGCCGTGCTCCAGCGGCTCAGGCAGGACCCGGCGCTCCGTGACATCCCGGTGCTCATGATCTCGGCGCTCGACGAGATGGACAGCGTGGTGCGCTGCATCCAGCTCGGCGCCGAGGACTACCTCGGCAAGCCGTTCGACCCGGTGCTCCTCCAGGCGCGCATCGGCGCCTGCCTGGAAAAGAAGCGCCTGCGCGACCAGGAGCTGCGCCACGCGCGCGAGCTCGCCGAGTGGAACCGCACCCTCGAGCGGCGCGTCGCCGAGCAGGTCGCCGAGCTCGAGCGGGTCGGCCGCCTCAAGCGCTTCTTCTCGCCCCAGCTCGCCGAGCTGATCGTGGCCGGCGGCGCGGAGGACCCCCTCCGGACCCACCGGCGCGAGGTCACGGTCGTGTTCCTCGACCTCCGCGGGTTCACCGCGTTCGCCGAGACGGCCGAGCCCGAGGAGGTCATGGGCGTGCTCCGCGAGTACCACGCCGAGATGGGCGCGCTGATCCTCGAGCACGAGGGCACGCTCGAGCGCTTCACCGGCGACGGCATGATGATCTTCTTCAACGACCCGACGCCGGTGTCGGATCCCTCCGCGCGCGCCGTCCGCATGGCGGTGGCGATGCGCGACCGCGTCGCCAGCCGGCTCGTCGGCAAGTGGCGCAGGCGCGGGTACCAGCTCGACCTCGGCGTCGGCATCGCGCAGGGCTACGCGACCATCGGCGCCATCGGCTTCGAGGGCCGCTGGGACTACGGCGCGATCGGGACGGTCACGAACCTCGCGGCGCGCCTCTGCGGCGAGGCCATGCCGGGCCAGATCCTCGTCTCCGCGCGGGTCGCGGGCGACGTCGAGGCGCTGGTCGAGGCCGAGGCGGTCGGGCCGCTCACGCTCAAGGGCTTCGCGCGGCCCGTCCCCGCGTTCACCCTCGTCCGACTGAAGGCATCGGCCTGAGCCTGCCCGGGCGGCGCGAGCCGCCGCGCCCTCGTGCTAGGCTAGGCGCCCGGGGAGGACCGAGAGCGATGGCGCAGATGACGGGTGGCGAGGCGCTGGTGAAGCAGCTCGTGCGCGAGGGCGTGCGCGTCGTGTTCGGCCTGCCCGGCGTGCAGATCTACGGCACGCTCGCGGCGCTGCGCGACGAGCCGGGCGTGCGCCTGGTCACCACGCGCCACGAGCAGGCGACGAGCTACATGGCCGACGGCTACGCGCGCGCCGGCGGCGACATCGGCACGGCGCTCGTCGTCCCCGGCCCCGGGCTCCTCAACGCGGCCGCGGGCCTCAGCACCGCCTACGCGGCCTCCTCGCCCGTGCTCATGATCTCGGGCCAGGTGCCCCGCGCCCAGCTCGGCCGCGACATCGGCGCCCTCCACGAGGTCAACGACCAGCTCGACGCGATCGCGCCGATCACCAAGTGGCGCCGCCGCGTGCTCCAGGTGGCGGACGTTCCCGCGGCGGTCCACCAGGCCGTGTGGCACCTCAGGACGGGCCGGCCGCGGCCGGTCGAGCTCGAGCTGCCGTGGGACACGATGGAGGAGGAGGCCGAGGCCGAGCTGCTCGAGCCCGTCCGCGTCGCGCGCGCCGCCGCGCCCGACACCGACCTCGACCGCGCTGCCGAGCTGCTGCTGGCATCCGAGCGCCCGCTGATCTACGCGGGCGGCGGCGCGGTCCTGGGCGGCGCCCACGAGGCGCTCCTGGCCGTGGCCGAGTACCTCCAGGCGGGCGTCGCCACGTCGGCCGAGGGCAAGGGCGCCGTGAGCGACCACCACGACCTCGCGCTCGGCGCCGCGCTCTGGCCCCGGAGCCCGCTCAAGCAGCACCTCGAGGCGGCCGACGTGATCCTGGTCGTCGGCAGCCGCTTCAACCTCGCGGGGCCGCGGGCCGAGCAGCAGGTGATCCAGCTCGACGTGGACCCCGACGAGGTCGGGCGCAACCACAAGAAGACCTTCGGCCTCGTCGGCGACGCGCGCGCCTCGCTCGAGCGGCTCCTCGAGCGCCTGCGTGCGGGGGCGCCCACGCGCCCGTCGCGCAAGGCCGAGCACCAGGCGCTGCGCGCGGCGACGGCGGCCGCGATGACGCTCGAGCCGAACGCGTCGATCCTGCGCGCGCTCCGCGCCGGGACGCCCGAGGGCGCGATCGTCGTCGCGGGCATGACCCAGATCGGGTACTACTCGCGCCCGTTCTGGCCCGTGGTCGAGCCGCGCACGTACCTGACGTCGTCCTACTCGGGCAACCTCGGCTTCGAGTACCCGACCGCGCTCGGCGCCAAGGTCGCCTGCCCCGAGCGCCCGGTGGTCGCGCTCGCCGGCGACGGCGGCTTCATGTACAACGTGCAGGAGCTGGCGACGGCCGTGCTCCACAAGATCGCCGTCGTCGCCGTCGTCTTCAACGACAACGCCTTCGGCAACGTCTCGCGCGACCTCGACGAGGCCTGGGGCGGGACCTTCGCGGCGGCGCTCGCGAACCCCGACTTCATGAAGCTCGCCGACGCCTTCGGCGTGGCCGGTCTGCGCGCCACGGAGCCGACCGAGGTCGGCCGCCTCGTGCGCGAGGCGATCCAGCTCGACCGCCCCGCGCTGATCGAGGTGCCGGTCGGCCGGATGGCGCGGCCACCGTTCTTCTCGCCGCTCCGCACGCTCGCGCGGTACACACGGAAGGGAGCCTGAGATGGAATTCGAGTACTCGAAGAAGACCAGGATGTACCAGGAGCAGCTCCAGGAGTTCATGACCAAGTTCGTCTACCCGAGCGAGCACGTGTTCGAGGAGCAGCTCGCCGCGCAGCCGACGCGCTTCCAGGTGCCGCCGATCATGGAGGAGCTGAAGGCGAAGGCGCGCGAGCGCGGGCTCTGGAACCTCTTCCTGCCGGAGAGCGAGCGGGGCGCGGGGCTCACGAACATGGAGTACGCGCCGCTCTGCGAGATCATGGGGCGCTCGCCCATCGCGCCCGAGGCGTTCAACTGCTCGGCGCCCGACACCGGCAACATGGAGGTGCTCGAGCGCTACGGCACGCCCGAGCAGAAGACGCAGTGGCTCGAGCCGCTCCTCGCGGGCAAGATCCGCTCGGCCTTCGCGATGACCGAGCCCCGGGTGGCCTCGTCCGACGCGACCAACATCGAGTCGTCGATCGTCCGCGACGGCGACTCCTACGTCGTCAACGGCCACAAGTGGTGGACCTCGGGCATCGGCGACCCGCGCTGCAAGATCCTCGTCTTCATGGGCAAGACCGACCCGAAGAACCCCGACAAGTACAAGCAGCAGTCCATGATCCTGGTGCCGCGCGACGCGCCCGGCGTCAAGGTGGTGCGCCTGCTGACCGTGTTCGGCTACGACCACGCGCCCCACGGCCACGGCGAGGTCGTCTTCGAGAACGTGCGGGTGCCGGCCGCGAACATGCTGCTCGGCGAGGGGCGCGGCTTCGAGATCGCCCAGGGCCGGCTCGGCCCCGGGCGCATCCACCACTGCATGCGCCTGATCGGCGTCGCCGAGCGCGCGCTCGAGCTGATGTGCAAGCGGTCGCAGGCGCGCGTGGCCTTCGGCAAGCGGCTGGCCGAGAACGACATCACGCTCGAGCGCATCGCGCAGTCGCGCATCGAGATCGACCAGGCGCGCCTGCTCGTGCTCCACGCGGCCTGGATGATGGACACGGTCGGCAACAAGGCGGCCAAGCAGGCGATCGCCGAGATCAAGGTGGCCACGCCGAACATGACGCTCCGGGTGATCGAGCGCGCCATGCAGCTCCACGGCGGCGGCGGCGTGAGCCAGGCGTTCCCGCTCGCGTCCATGTGGGCGCAGTCGCGCACGCTGCGCTTCGCCGACGGGCCCGACGAGGTCCACCGCCGGCAGATCGGCCGGCTCGAGCTCCGAAAGTGGATGTAGCCCGCGTCTAGCGCGGGAGGACGGCGCGCGTGGCGGCGAGGGCCTCGCGCGCCACGTCCTCCGCGGGGCGCGCCCACGCGGCCGGGTGGGGCGCCTCGTAGGCGACGACGTCCCGGTAGCCCTTGTCCGCGACCAGCGCGAAGAACTCGCGGAACGGCACGATCCCCTGCCCCGGCGGCAGCCGGTCGGTGGCCTGCCCCGGCTCGAGGCCGCTCCGCGGCACGTCGCTGAACTGCACGTAGGCGATCTCGGCGGGGGCCACGGCCGCGAGGTCCGCGAGCGTGGCGCCGCTCCGCCACAGATGATACGTGTCGAGCAGCAGTCCCACGGCGGGGTGGGCGGCGCGCGCGAGCAGCTCGCGCATCGGCGCGAGCGCGTTGAGCTGCTGGGCCTGCGAGTTGAACTCGACCGCGAGCCGGACGCCGCGCGTCGCCGCCAGCTCGCCGACCTCCCGCACGCTCGCGGCCGCGCGCGCGACGTCGCCCCGCCCCCGGTCCACCGGGCTCATCACCCGCGCGCAGCCGAGCGCGGCCGCGCGCGCGCACTGCTCGTCGAAGACCGCGAGCAAGCGCCGCCGCTCGTCGCCCTCGGCCCACATCCAGCCGAGCTCGACCCCGACGCACGCGACCGGCAGCCCGCTCGCCCGCACGAGCCGCTCGACGTGGTCCGCCGGCTGCCCCGCCTCGGCCGCGCGGGTCCAGTCCGCGCGGCGCAGCTCGACCGCCTCCCAGCCGGTCGTCCGGATCACGCGCAGGACCTCCGCCAGCGGCGTCGTGTCGAGCGTCCAGGTGTGGAGCGCCAGCACCACGTTCAGCCTCCTGTCGAGGAAATCATGTCAGCCGCCGGCGCGACTCCACGCGCCGCCCGTGACACGCCGTCGAGACCGGCGGGCTGGACGGCAGCGGACTTGCGGGGAAGACCATACACCCGCCGAGGGAATTCGTGTAGCCTGTCGCCGTGGCGCTCCCGCTCGCCGGCTACCGCGTCCTCGAGCTCGCGCACCTCGTCGCCGGGCCCGTGTGCGGGATGCTGCTCGCCGACCTGGGCGCGGACGTCGTCAAGGTCGAGGCGCCGGCGGGCGGCGACCTCGCGCGCACGGTCTACGACCCGCTGCTCGGCGGCGACAGCGCGGTGTTCCACACCGTGAACCGCAACAAGCGGAGCGTCGCGCTCGACCTCGCGCACCCCGAGGGACGCGCCGCGTTCGCCCGGCTCGCCGCGGGCGCCGACGTCGTCGTCGAGGCCTACCGCGGGGGAGTCGCCGAGCGGCTCGGCATCGACCACGCGGCGCTCGCCCGCGTGAACCCGCGCCTCGTCTACTGCTCGCTCTCCGCGTTCGGCCCGGACGGGCCGTGGCGGGACAAGCCCGGGCTCGACATGCTCGTGCAGGCGCTCTCGGGCCTCATGGCCGTGACCGGCGAGCCCGGCGGCGGGCCGGTCCTGTGCGGGGCGCCCGTGCTGGACACGCTCGGCGCGTTCCAGGCGGCGACCGGCGTCCTCACCGCGCTGCTCCACCGTGAGCGCACGGGCGAGGGTCAGCGCGTGGACGTCTCGCTGCTCGGCGGCGCGCTGCTCGCGCACGCCGCACGTCTCAGCGTGTTCTTCGTCACCGGCGAGGAGCCCGGCCGCCAGGGGAGCGCGCACCCCTACCTCGTGCCCTTCCAGGCCTTCGCCGCGCAGGACGGCTGGATCTACGTCGCGGCGTGGGTGGACCGGCTCTGGGAGCCCTTCTGCGCGGCGCTCGAGCGTCCGGCGCTCGCGGCCGACCCGCGCTTCGCCGCGCGCGCCGACCGCCTCCGCCACCGCGAGGCGCTCGTCGCGGAGGTCGCGCCCGTGTTCCGGGAGCGGACGGTGCGCGACTGGATGGCGCGCCTCGAGAAGCACGACGTGCTCTGCGCGCCGGTCAACACCTACCGCGACCTCGCCGACGATCCGGTCGTGCGGGCGAGCGGTCTGCTCGTCCCGCAGGAGCACCCGCGCGCCGGGCGCCTCACGACGCTCGCCACGCCGATCCGGTTCTCGCGCACGCCCGGCGGGATCCGCGAGCCCGCGCCGGCGCTCGGCGAGCACACGGAGGCGGTGCTGCGCGAGGCCGGCCTCGGGCCCGAGGAGATCCAGCGCCTGCGCGCCGCCGGGATCGTCCGGTGAGGCGCGCGCTCGTCCTCGCGGCGCTCCTGCTCCTCGCCGCCCCGGCCCTCGCCCAGCCGCCCACGCCGGCGGGCGACGACGAGCGACGGCTGGCCGACCTGCTCGTCGAGCTGCTGGGCTACCGCACGCGGCCGCCCTTGACGGCGCGCCCGGCCGAGGACATCCTGCGCGAGATCCGGGCGGCCGCGCAGCGGCTCCTCGGCGGCGACCCCGAGAAGCTCGAGCAGCGCTTCGACGCGCTCGCGGGCGCCGTGCTGCGCACGCATCATCCCGACCACGTCGCGGCGTGGGAGGCGCAGCTGCGCCGGCGCGACGTCGCGCGCACGCGGGCCTACCTCCACACCATCCGCCAGGCGCTCGAGCAGCACATGGTCGACGAGGCGCGCTACCCGACGACCGAGGAGGGCCTGGAGATCCTGTTCGGGTCCGGCGGGCGCGGCGGGCTGCCGTACCTGGGCCGCTCGGTCCGCACCGTGGACGCCTGGGGCCACGCCTTCGTCTACCGCGCGCCCGGGCGCGGCGGCGCGCCCTACGACCTCCGGTCCGTCGGGCCGGACGGTGCGGAGGGCACGGCCGACGACATCGAGTGAGGCATGGCCAGGCGCCGGCCGGCCGCGCCCCCCCCGGAGCGCCCCGCGCTCGACTGGGTGGCGGCCCTCCTCGTCGCGCAGCTCGCGTTCGTCGCCTTCCTGCCGGCGCTCCGCGGCGAGTTCGTCCTCTGGGACGACGACACGAACTTCCTCAAGAACACGGCGTGGCGCGGGCTCGGCTGGGACGAGCTCGAGTGGATGCTCACGACGCCGCACAAGGGCCAGTGGATCCCGCTCAGCTGGCTCACGCTCGGCCTCGACTACCGCCTCTGGGGCCTCCACCCGAGCGGCTTCCACCTCACCAGCCTGATCCTCCACGCGGCCAACGCCGCGCTCGTCTACGCGGTGGCGCGTCGCGTGCTCGCGCGCGCCCTGCCCGGCGGCGGCGAGGCGCTCCGCGTGGGCGCGGGGCTGGCCGCGCTGCTCTTCGCCCTCCACCCGCTGCGCGTGGAGTCCGTCGCGTGGATCACCGAGCGCCGCGACGTCGTCTCGGGCCTCTTCTACCTGCTCGCGCTGCTCGCGTACCTCTTCGAGCGCCGCCGCCTCGCCCTCGGCGCCTTCGCCCTCGGGCTCCTCGCGAAGGCGATCGTCGTGAGCCTGCCGGTCGTCCTGCTCCTGCTCGACGTCTGGCCGCTGCGCCGCCTCGGGTGGGCCGACCTCCGCCGGGCCCCGTGGCGCGTGCCCGCGCTCCGGGAGAAGCTCCCGTTCGTCCTGCTCGCGGCGGCCGGCTCGGCGAGCGCGGTGTGGGCGATGGTCGTGGGCTCCGGCCTCACGGCGCCGGCCCAGCTCGGCCTCGTGAGCCGCGTCGCGATCTCGTTCTACTCGACGGCCTTCTACCTCTGGAAGACCCTGTGGCCCCTCGGCCTGTCGCCGCTCTACGAGCTGCCCGTGCCCTTCGACCCGTGGGGCTGGCCGAACCTGCTCGCCGCCGCCGTCACGCTCGCGCTCTCGGCGCTCGCGCTGGCGACCGCGCGGCGCGCGCCCGCGTTCGCCGCCGCCTGGGCCGCGTACCTCGTGATCCTGCTGCCCGTGGTCGGCATCGTCCACAACGGCCCGCAGATCGCCGCCGATCGCTACACGTACCTGGCGTGCCTGCCGTGGGCGCTCCTGGCCGGCGGCGGCGCGGTCGTCCTCGCGCGGCGGCTCGCGGCGCGGCCGGGCGGCCGGGCGCGCGCGGGCGCGCTCGCCGGGCTCGCCGCGGGCGTGGTGCTCGCGCTCGGCGCGCTCACGGGACGGCAGGCGCGCATCTGGCACGACTCCGAGGCGCTCTGGCAGCACGCGCTCCGCGTGAGCCCGTCGGCCATCGCGCACAACAACCTCGCGGTGCTGCGCTCGGACGAGAACCGCTGGGACGCGGTGCTCGCGCACGCCGAGGCGGCGCTGCGCCTGCGGCCCGCCTTCGCGGAGGCCCACGCGGCCGCGGGCGCGGCGCTCGACCGGCTCCAGCGCACCGACGAGGCGATCGCGCACTTCCAGGAGGCGATCCGCGTCGACCCGCGCCTGCCCGCGGCGTGGAACCACTGGGGCGTCGCGCTCGGCCGCCAGGGCCGGCTCGACGAGGCGCTCGCGCGCTTCCGCCACGCGCTCGAGCTGAACCCCGAGTACGCCGACGCCTACCACAACATCGGCGTCGCGCTCGAGCGCCAGGGGAAGACCGAGGAGGCGCGGGCCGCCTACGGGCGGGCGCGGGCGATCCGCGCCGCGCAGGCCCGCTGAGGGCGCTCCCCCCGACGGCGCTCAGGACGCGCCGAGGCGCCCGACGAGGGGGAGCTTGAGCGCGGGGCGCTTGACGTCCACGCCGAAGACCAGCGAGAACAGGTTCAGCTCGAGCCCCTCGTCCCACGACACGAGCACGCCCGCCAGGCCGAAGAGCGAGAGCTGGACGCCGGTGCCGCTCGGCGCCGGGCCCACGACGTCGCCGTGCGGCAGCCAGTCCTTGCCGATCGCCGTCGGCGGCAGGGCGAGCCCGAGCTCGGGCACGGCGCGCCCGACCCAGGCGGTGAACGTGTTGCTGTTGGGCCCGGGCCACGTCCGGTAGCTCGCGGGGTACGGGTACGCGGCGACGGCGGCCTCGACCTTCGCGACGAGCGCGTCCACGCGGGGGCCGCGCAGGTCCACGAGCCTGGTGGGCCGGGCGCCGAACCAGTGGTTGTCGGGGCCCGTGCGGTTCACGCGCACCGCGGGCGCGCCCCGGTCCACGCCCCAGCCGATCACCTCGTAGCGCGTGAAGGCGGGCGCCCCGCGCGGCTTCACCGCGATCCACGTGTGCACGGCGAAGACGCCCCGCCAGCCGACCGTGCGCGCGGCGTACACCTGCACGACCGCCTCGCGCGTCGTCGCCGGGTCGGGCGCCTGGCCCGAGGGGCCGCGCTCGAGCTGCCACCAGTCGCCCCGCGCGCGCTCGAGCACCGCGCAGCCGCCGAGCGCCGGCAGCGCGAGCAGGAGTCCCAGGGCCGCTGCGGCCCGGCGCCTCACCCGCCCAGCTCCCGGCGCACGATCCGGGCCCCCTCGACGAGCGCGGCGAGCTTCTGCTTGACGACCCAGCGCGGCGTCTCCCAGAAGCCGCAGTCCGGGTTCACCCAGAGCCGCTCGGGCGGGACGAACGGGAAGAAGCCGCGGATGCGCTCGGCCACGTCGGCGCCCGTCTCCGCCTTGAACGCCTTGACGTCCACGACGCCCGCGCCCAGCTCCTTGTCGCGCGGGAAGTCCTTCCAGCGCGCCGGCTCCTCCATCCCGCGGTTGGCGAACTCGAGCACGATCTGCGAGGCGCGCACCTCGTGGAGCGTCGGGAACACGTTGCGGTAGTCGCGCACGGCGCTGAACGGGCGCCCGTAGAGGTTGCCGAAGCAGACGTGCACGGCGAGCTTCGCGTCCACGCCCTCGACGGCGCGGTTCACGCCCTTGGCGAACTGCGGCACCGCGCCGGCGTACATGCCGCTGTGCGGCTCGTCGATCTGGATGAAGTCGCAGCCGACGGCGACGAGCGCCTTGCACTCGGCGTTGACGATCTGGACCAGGTCGGCGAGCAGCGTGTCCTTGTCCCGGTAGCCGCCGCCGAGCCGGAGCGGGATCAGCAGCGTGTACGGCCCCGGCACCGTCGCCTTGATCCGCCGGGTCGTCAGCGCGCGCGCCAGCCGGAACTCGTCCACGATGCCGAGCCCGTGGGGCGCCGCGATCTTCTCGAGCACCTCGAAGGGCGTGTTCGTGTCCCAGAGCGGCTGGCCGAGCTTGCGCGGCGGCTCGAGCGCGCGGAGGCCCTGGATGTGCTCGTAGAAGCCGACGATGAACCGGACGCGCATCATCTCGCCCGTCGTCAGCACGTCCACGCCCGCGCGCTCCTGGTCGAGGAGCGCCGCCTGCGTCGCGTCCTCCATCAGCTCGCGCACGTCGAGGGCGCCGAGGCGTCCGGCCTCCATCGCCTCGCGCGCGAGCCACACCCAGCCGGGCAGCCCGTGGCTGCCGATGACGGAGGTCGTCAGCATGACGGGCGGATTATACCGGACCGCGCTATCCTGGGGCGGCGCGACGGCCGGCGAGCCGCGGCGCGCGGGAGGACGCTCCGATGGCACTCGACCTCGTGGTGTGCGGCGGCACGGTCATCACCCCCGGCGGCGCGGGGCTCCGCGACGTCGGCGTCAGCGGCGAGCGGATCGCGGTCGTCGCGCAGCCGGGCGCGCTCCCCACCGCGGGCGCGCGGGTCCTCGACGCGACGGGGCTCATCGTGTCCCCGGGCGGCGTCGAGCCCCACACGCACCTGGCGCACGCGATCATGAGCCACCCCGACGAGCCGAGCGTCACGCTCGGGCCCGAGGACGACACGCGCGGCATGGCCCACGGCGGCACGACCACGCACATCGACTTCTGCTACGTGCGCCCCGGCGCCACGATCCCGGCGACGCTCGAGCAGCGGGCCGCCCGCTGGAAGGGCAACTCGCACGTGGACTACGCCTTCCACATCACCCTCTGCGGCGCCCTCGAGCTCGCCGTCTTCGAGCAGATCGGCGAGGCGATCCAGGGCGGCTCGCCGAGCTTCAAGACCTTCACGACCAACATCCTGCCGCCGCACCCCGGGCGCCCCGGCACCCGGCTCGACTTCGGGCGCATCGGACACGCGATGGAGCGGATCGCGCGGCACGGCGGCATCCTGGCCGTCCACGGGGAGGACGAGGACCTCGTCCAGTGGAACTACGAGCGCTTCCGCGCCGAGGGGCGCCTGGACGGGACGAACCTCCACCTGGTCCACACCAAGCTCTCCGAGCTGCTCGCCTTCCGGCGCACCCTCGCGCTCGCGCGCGCGACGGGCTGCGCCGTCTACTTCGTCCACACCTCGGCGCGCGAGGGCGTGGAGGCCGTCGGCGAGGCGCGGGCGGCGGGCCTGCCCGCGTACGCCGAGACGCTCCACCAGTACGCGTGCTTCAACGCCGAGCACTACAAGCAGCCGCGCGGCTTCTGCTCGCACACCTATCCCTCGCTCAAGCTCCCCGAGGACCAGCAGGCGCTCTGGCGCGGGCTCGTCGGCGAGGGCGTCTCCACGCTCGCGACCGACGAGTACCCCACGAGCCTCGCGCTGAAGCTCCGGGGCCGGACGATCGAGGACGTCACCGGCGGCAACGTCGGCGCCGAGGCGCGCCTGGGGATCGCGTGGACCGAGGGCGTCGTCAAGCGCGGCATGACGCTCGAGCGCTTCGCCGCGATCACCGCGACCAACGCCGCGCGCATCTTCGGCCTGTATCCCGCGAAGGGCGTGCTCGCGCCGGGCAGCGACGCCGACCTCGTCCTGCTCGACCCGACGCTCAAGAAGACGCTCACGCGCGACGACTTCCACGTGACCGACTACAGCCCGTGGGAGGGCTGGGAGGTCGCGGGCTGGCCGGTCGTCACGCTCCTGCGCGGGCGGGTGATCGCCGAGCGCGGCAAGCTCCTCGGCGGCACGGGCGACGGCCGCTGGGTCGCGCGGAAGATCGACGGCGGGGTGCTCGCCCGCCCCGTCTGCTGAGGCCGCGCTCCCATCCAGAGCCGGGGGACTCCCGTGATCGCGCTGCTCTGCGTGCTCGCCTTCTCCGGCACCTTCTCCATCGGCGCCTTCCCCGCGGTCCTGCCCGAGCTGGGCCGGAGCGCCGCGCTGGCCGACTGGCAGCTCGGCGCCGTCGCGGGCGCGTTCGGCCTGGCGCGCATGCTCGCCGACGTGCCCGTGGGCCTGTTCCTCACGCACCACCTGCGCCGGGCCTTCGTGCTGGCGCCGCTCCTCCTCGTCGCGGGCATCCTGTGCCTCGCGCTCGGCGGCGGCCTGGGCGTGCTCCTGCTCGGGCGCGTGCTGATGGGCGTCGGCCACGCCCTCTCGATGGTCGCCGGGCTCACCATGATCCTCCGCTTCCAGACGGGCCTGGCGCTCGCCTCCGCGCTCAACGCCTACGAGCTCTCGGCGATGCTCGGGATCCTGGGCGGGACGGTGGCGCTCGCCGCGCTGCCCGCGCGCCTGGCCTGGAACGTCGCGTACCTCCTCGCGTGCGTGCCGCAGCTCCTCGCGTTCGCGGTCCTGCCGCTCCTGCTGGCGGCCTTGCCGCGCGAGGAGGCGGCCGCGGCGCGGCCCCTCTTCGCCCGCGGGACGGGCGCGAGCCCGGCGCCGCTGACCGCGCGGGCCGGGCTCGCCGTCGCCGCCGGCGCCGCCGTCGCCGTCGCGTACGCGACGCTCGAGCAGTTCGTGATCCCGGTGCGCTCGAGCCGCGAGTTCGGCCTGGCCCGCTCGGGCGTCGCGCGCCTGCTCATGACGGCGCAGCTCGCCGACATCCTGGCGCTGCTGCCCGTCGGTGTCCTCGCCGACCGGCGCGGCCCGGCGCTCGTCGTCGGCGTCGTGCTGCTCGTGATGGCGGCGGCGAGCCTCCTGATCAGCCTCGGCCCGCTGCCGCTCGTCGCGGCGGGCTGCGTGCTCTTCGGCCTCGGCATGGCGGGCTGGATGCTGCCGCTCGGCGTGCTCCGCGCCGAGACGCCGCCCGACCGCATCGCGTGGCGGACGGCGCTCTATCGCGTCTTCGTCGACGGCGGGATGTTCCTCGGGCCGTTCGTCGCGGGGCTCCTCGGTGCGGCGCACGCGGGCCTGCTCGCGCTTGGCTGGACGGTTCCGCTGGTCCTGATCTCGGCGCTCCTCCTCCGCGTCCGGCGCGCGCGATGAGGATCCCGGCGCGTCGAGTTCAAGTAACATGGCTCCGCAGGGCCGGCGCCCGGCGGCGGCCCCGACCCCTGACGAGGAGGCTTCGATGGACTACGCCGACTACCAGCACCTCGCGTTCGCGCACGGGCCGAACGGCGTGCTCCGCATCACGCTGAACCGCCCCGAGGCGCTCAACGCGACCAACGCGCGCATGCACTGGGAGCTGACCCAGGTCTGGCGCACCGTGGACGCCGACCCGCGCACGCGCGTCGCCCTCGTCACCGGCGCGGGCAAGGCGTTCTCGGCGGGCGGCGACCTGAGCCTCGTCGAGGAGATGGCGGGCAACCCCGAGGCCGTCGCGCGCACGATGCGCGAGGCCTCCGACCTCGTCTACACCATGCTCGACCTCGAGAAGCCCGTCGTCTCGGCGATCAACGGCGTCGCCGTCGGCGCGGGGCTCGTCGTCGCGCTGCTGGCCGACGTCAGCGTGATCGCGGAGACCGCGCGCCTGACCGACGGCCACACGCGCCTGGGCGTCGCCGCGGGCGACCACGCGGCGATCCTGTGGCCGCTCCTCTGCGGAATGGCGAAGGCCAAGTACTACCTGCTCACCGCCGACTTCCTGGACGGGCGCGAGGCCGAGCGGATCGGCCTCGTGAGCCTCTGCGTGCCGCCGGGCGAGGTGCTCCCGAAGGCCACCGCGATCGCGGACGGGCTCGCGCGGGGCAGCCAGCCCGCGATCCGCTGGACCAAGCGCGCGCTCAACAACTGGCTGCGCCAGGCGGGGCCGATCTTCGACCAGTCGCTCGCGCTCGAGATGCTCACGTTCATGCAGCCGGACGTCCGCGAGGGCGTGCGGGCGATCCGCGAGAAGCGCGCGCCGGCGTTTCCCTCGGCGCGCTGAGGGCGCCCCGATGGCCTGGACCCCGCCGCCCCCGCGCGCCGCGCACCCCTACCACATGCACGACGCGATCTACGCGCAGCCGGGCGCCCTCCGGCTCGCCACGCGCGGCCAGGACGACGCGCTCGAGGCGGCGGCGGCGCGCCTCCGCGCGCAGGAGCGCGTCCTGCTCGCCGGCGTCGGCAGCTCGTGGCACGCGGCGCTCGTGGGCGCGCTGCTCTTCGCCCACGCCGGCCGCCTCGGCCACCGCGCGCGGGCTTTCGCCGCGTCCGAGCTGGCGGGCTACTGGCCCGAGCCCGACGCGCGGACCGCGCTCGTCGTGCTGAGCCACCGCGGCCGCACGCGCGCCGCGCTCGAGGCGCTCGCGCGCGCGAAGGCCGGTGGCGCCACCGGCGTCGCCGTCAGCGGCAAGGGCGCCGCGGGCCTGGCCGCCGCGGACTTCACGCTCCGCACCGTCGAGCAGGAGGCCTCGGGCTGCCACACGGTGAGCTACACGTGCGCGCTCTGGCTCCTCGCCGCGCTCGCCGCGCGGGTCGGCGGCGACGAGGCGCTCGCGCACGAGCTGGAGGAGCTGCCCGACCTGCTCGCGACGCTCCTCGGCCAGGAGGCGTGGGAGGAGCTGGCCGCGCGCTACGCCGGCCGGCCGCGCTACTGGGTCGTCGGCGGCGGCCCCAACGCCGCGACGGCCTACGAGGGCGCGCTCAAGCTCGCCGAGGCGAGCCACGCGACCGCACTCGGCCTCGAGTGCGAGCAGTTCCTCCACGGCCCCCTGGCGGCGCTCGAGCCCGCCGACGTCGTCGTCCTGCTGGCGCCGCCCGGCGCGTCCCGCGCGCGCTGCCTCGACGTGGCGCGCGCCGCGCACGCGGTCGGCGCGCCGCTCCTGGCGCTCGCGCCGGAGGACGACCGGGAGCTGGCGGCGCTCGCGGCGGAGACGATCGCGCTCCCGCCCGTCCCCGAGCTGCTCTCGCCGATCCTCGCCGTGGTGCCGCTCCAGCTCCTCGCCTATCACCTGGCGGTCCACCACGGCGTCAACCCCGACACGCTGCGCGCCGAGGAGCCGGCCCACGCCCGCGCGCGCGCCGCGTTCACGCTCTGAGGGGCGGGAACCCGCGCGCGCCCGCGGGTGTTTCACGAACGGATCGCTCGACCCCGGAAAGGAGACTCACGATGCGGACGATCCTCTTCGCCCTGTCGCTCGCGCTCGGCCTCGGCGCCGCCGCCGCGCCCGCGGCCCTGGCCCAGGACGTGCCGGCCCCGCTCAAGGCCGCGAAGGCCGGCGACCTCGGCACCGTCCTGACCGGCCCGAACGGCATGACCCTCTACACGTTCAAGAACGACAAGGAAGGCAAGAGCGTCTGCAAGGACGCCTGCGCCAAGAACTGGCCGCCCTTCGCCCCCGAGGCGGGCGCGCCGGCCCCCAGGGCCCCGCTCAGCGTGATCACGCGCGACGACGGCGGCAAGCAGTACGCGTGGAAGGGCCTGCCCCTCTACTACTGGAAGGACGACAAGAAGCCCGGCGACACGACGGGGCACATGGCGCGCAACATCTGGTTCGTCGCCAAGCCGTAGCTCAGAGCCCGGCCAGCAAGTCCTCGAAGTCCGGGCGGCCGACCGCCTCCGCCCGGTAGCGCGCGCGCGTCACCGGGTGGCGCACGGCGAGGCTCCGGCGCAGGTCCACGGGCGTGCCGAGCAGCACGACGTCGCAGGGCACCGCGTCGATCGTCGCCCGGAGGTCGGCCAGCTGCGCGGCGCCGTAGCCCATCGCGGGGAGCACCGGGCCGAGCGCCGGGTACGCCGCGAACACCTCGCGCAGGCTGCCCCGGGCGTGGGGGCGCGGATCGACGAGCGTGGCGCCGAGGGCGCGCGCCGCCAGCTCGGCGGCCCCCGAGGGCATCCCGCCGTGAGTGAGCGTGGGGCCGTCCTCGACCGCGAGCACGCGCCGGCCACGCACCGCCTCGGGGTCGTCCACGCTGATCGGCAGCCGCGCGTCCACGACGCGGGCGCGCGGCGCGAGCGCGCGGATCGCCGCGCGCACCGCCTCGACCTGCGCGGGCGCGGCCGTGTCCTCCTTGACGATCACCGCGACGTCGGCCATGCGGAGGTTCGCCTCGCCCGGGTGGTAGCGCGACTCGTGCCCGGCGCGGTGCGGGTCCACGAGGCAGAGGTGGAGCGCCGGCACGTAGAAGGGCAGGTCGTTGTTGCCGCCGTCCCAGACGAGCACGTCGGCCTCGGCCTCGGCGCGCGCCAGGATCTCGGCGTAGTCCACGCCCGCGAACACGACCGAGCCCGCCTCGAGGTGCGGCTCGTACTCCTCGCGCTCCTCGAGCGTCACGCCCGCGCGGTCGAGGTCGGCGAAGCCGCCGAAGCGCTGCACGCGCGCGGCGAGGAGATCGCCGTACGGCATCGGGTGGCGCACGACCGCGACGCGCCGGCCGCGCGCGCGCAGCAGCTCGACGAGGCGCCGGCTCACCGCGCCCTTGCCGCAGCCCGTGCGCACCGCGCAGACGGCGACGACGGGCTTCGCCGTGGGCAGCATCGTGCGGCGGCCGCCGAGCAGGACGAAGTCGCTCCCGCAGGCGAGCGCGCGGCTCGCCAGGTGCATGACGTGCTCGTGGCTCACGTCGCTGTAGGCGAAGACGACCTGGTCCACGCGCCGCGCGCGGATCAGCGCCTCGAGCCGCGCCTCGGGCTCGATCGGGATCCCGTCGGGATAGCGGGGGCCGGCGAGCGCGCCCGGGTAGCGGCGGTCGGCGATCCCGGGGATCTGGGCGGCGGTGAAGGCGACGACCTCGCTCGCGGGGTCGTCGCGGTAGACGACGTTGAAGTTGTGGAAGTCGCGCCCGGCCGCGCCGAGGATCAGGACGCGCACGGCGTGGCTAGGGCCGCGGCGGCCCTTCGGGACGCGGCCCGCCGCCCCCGCGGCGCCGGCGCCGGCGCCGCGGGGGCCGGCCGGCGCCCGGCCCGCCCTCGGGCGGCCGCGGCGGGGGCGGCGGCGCCGGCCGCGCCTCGGGGCGGCGCGGCGGCTCGTGCCGCGCCGGCTCGTGGCGGCGCCGGTCCGGGCCGCCGCGCCCGTGCTCCCGCCGCCCGCGGTCGCCCCCGCGGTCGCGCGCGGCCAGGCGCGCGCGGCGCTCCTCCGCGTAGCGCCGCCGCTCCTCCGCGCTCGGCTTGATCTCGGCCAGGAAGAGATCGTCGTCGGCCCACTCGACGGGGATCTTCTGGCCGATGAACTTCTCGATCGCCTCGAGGCAGAGGGCGCTCGCCTCGTCCACGAGGGCGATCGCCTTGCCGCCGGCGCCGGCGCGCGCCGTGCGCCCGATGCGGTGGACGTAGTCCTCGGCGTCCTGCGGCAGGTCCCAGTTGACGACGTGGCTCACCGCCTCGATGTGGAGGCCCCGCGAGGCCACGTCGGTCGCGACCAGGATGGGCAGCTTGCCCTCCTTGAAGTCGTTCAGGACCTTGAGCCGCTTCTTCTGGTCCAGGTCGCCCGTGAGCGCGCGCGTCTCCCAGCCGTTGCGCACGAGCCGGTCCTCGAGCCGCCGCGCCTCCTCCCGCGTGTTCGAGAAGATCAGGATGCGGTCGCCGCCCTCGCGGCGCAGGAGGCCGAGCAGGAGCGCGAACTTGTCCTCGCGCCCCACGTGGTAGAGCGCCTGCTCCACGCGCTCGGCGGTCTTCTGCTGGGGCATGATCGTGATCTGCGTGGGGTTGTTCATGAACTCCCACGTCAGCTCGAGCACCCGGAACGAGAGCGTCGCCGAGAACAGGAACGACTGGCGCCGCTCCGGCGGCGGCAGCCGGCGGAGGATGAACCGGAGGTCCGCGATGAAGCCCATGTCGAACATCCGGTCGGCCTCGTCGATGACGAGCACCTCGACCTGCCGGGGCGACCAGACGCGCTGCTTCAGGTAGTCGATGAGCCGGCCGGGCGTGCCGACCAGCACGTCGCAGCCCTCGGCGAGGGCCTCGCGCTGCTTGGCGTAGTCGATGCCGCCGTAGACGGCGAGGATCCGGAACGGCGTGAAGCGCCCGAGCAGCCGCGCGTCCGACTCGATCTGCACGGTCAGCTCGCGCGTCGGCGCGATGATCAGCACCCGCGGGTCGGCGGCGCCCGCGGGCGCCTCCCCCCGGAGCAGGCGCGTGAAGGCGGCGATCAGGAACGCCGCGGTCTTGCCCGTGCCGGTCTGCGACTGGCCGGCCACGTCCTTGCCCTTGAGCGCGAGCGGCAGCGCCGCCTCCTGGATCGGCGTGGCGGTCACGAACCCCGCCTCGCGGATCCCCTGCATGACGGACGCGGGCAGGTCGAGCGTCAGGAACTCCACGCTACGTCTCCGCCACGGGAGGCGCCGGCCGCCGCCCGAAGATCCGCGCGCACACGATGCCGACCTCGTACAGGATGATCAGCGGGCCCGCCATGAGCGTCTGGTTGAAGGCGTCGGGCGTCGGCGTCAGGATCGCCGCCGTGACGAACGCGCCGAGCACCGCGTACTTGCGGTTCCGGCCGAGCTGCCGGGCGGTGACCAGCCCCATGCGGGCCGCGAGCGTGATCGCCAGCGGCAGCTCGAAGATGACCCCGAACGCGAGCGTGAACTTCAGCAGGAAGTCGATGTAGAGCCCCACCGAGATCATCGCCTGGAGGCCGGGGCGCTCGTAGGTGAGCAGGAAGTGGATCGCGAACGGGGCGACGACCTTCAGCGCGAACACGCCGCCGGCCAGGAAGAGCAGCGAGCCGATGATGACGAACGGCGCCGCGTACTTCCGCTCGTGCGCGTGCAGCCCGGGCGCGATGAACGCCCACACCTGCCACAGGATGGCCGGCGCGGCCACGAAGAGCCCGGCGATCAGCGCCACCTTCATCTGCACCCAGAACGCCTCGGTCAGCGCCAGGAAGACGAGGTTGCGGCCGCTCGCGCGGACGGGCGCCGCCAGGTAGTCCACGATCCGCTGGCTGAACGGCAGCGTGATCGCGAGGCCGACGAGCACGCCGATGAGCGACCGCACGATGCGCGTGCGCATCTCGCCGAGGTGCGCCATGAAGGACATCTTCTCGTCCACGAGGCGCGCCATCGCCTACCAGCCCGCCACGAAGTGGCGGAGCGCGCCCACGCCGTGCCCCGGCTGGAAGCCCTCGCGGATCGCCGCGGTCACGTACGCCTTGGCCGCGCGGATCGCGTCGCCGAGCGGCAGGCGCCGCGCGAGCCCGGCGGCGATCGCCGAGGAGAACGTGCAGCCGGTGCCGTGGGTGCTCGCCGAGTCGAGCCGCGGCGCCGTGAAGCGTGTCAGCTCGCGCCCGGTCCAGAGGATGTCCGTGGCGCGCTCCGGCAGGTGGCCGCCCTTGACCAGCACGCTCCGCGGGCCGAGCCGGAGGATGCGCCGCGCCGCCTCCTCCATGTCCGCCTCCGTCGCCACCGGCATGTCCGCGAGTGCGCCCGCCTCGTGGAGGTTCGGCGTCACCACGTCGGCGAGCGGCAGCACGTCCTCGATCAGCGCCGCGCGCGCCGCGGGCTGGAGCAGCGCGTCGCCCGACTTCGCGATCATGACCGGGTCGAGGACGATCCGCTCCTGGCGGTGCGCGCGGAGGCGCGCGGCGACCGCGCCGACGATCGGCGCCGTGGAGAGCATGCCGATCTTCACCGCGTCGGCGCCGAAGTCGTCGAGGACCGAGTCGATCTGCCGCGCCACGAACTCCGGCGGCAGGTCGAACACGCCCTGGACGCCGAGGGAGTTCTGGGCCGTCACGGCGGTCAGCGCCGACATGCCGAAGACCCGGAAGGCCGAGAAGGTCTTGAGGTCCGCCTGGATGCCGGCGCCGCCGCCGGAGTCGGACCCGGCGATGGTCAGCGCCTTGGGTACGTCCATGGACACCAAAGTATACCCCGTCACTCCCCCCGCGGGATGACGAGGGTGAACTCGCCCCGCGCGCCGGCGCGGCCGAGCCGCTCGAGGTGCGCCGCGGGCGTGGCGCGCACGATCTCTTCGAACTGCTTGGTCAGCTCGCGCGCCACGACGATCTCGACCTCGCCGAAGACCTCGCGGATCGCCTCGAGCGTCGCCGCGATCCGGTGCGGCGACTCGTAGAGCACGACGGTCGTCCCCAGCTCGCGCAGCGCCTCGAGCCGGTGCCGGCGCCGCCCGGGCTTGACCGGCAGGAAGCCGTCGAAGACGAAGCGGTCGGCCGGCAGGCCCGCCGCGGACAGCGCGGTGACGAGCGCCGCGGCGCCCGGGACCGGCACGACCGGGATCCCGCGCGCGCGGGCGTCGCGCACGAGCAGGAACCCGGGGTCGGAGATGCCCGGCGTGCCCGCGTCGGTCACCAGCGCGACGGACTTGCCCTCCTCCAGGAGCCGGAGGATCTGCGGGCCGCGGGTGAGCGTGTTGTGCGCGTAGTAGGACAGCGTCGGCTTGTGGATGTCGAAGTGCGAGAGCAGCGCGCGCGTCCGCCGCGTGTCCTCGCAGGCCACCAGGTCCACCTCGCGGAGCACGCGGAGCGCGCGCAGGGTGATGTCCTCGAGGTTGCCGATCGGGGTCGCGACGACGAAGAGGGTGCCGCTCAGGCTACGCCGACTGCTCTTGGGCTTCCGTCACGAGGAGCGGGCGCTCGCGGTTCAGGATGACCTCGCGCGTGATCACGCACTCCTTGAGCCCCTGGATGGACGGCAGCTCGTACATGATCTCGAGCATGACCTCCTCCAGGATCGCGCGGAGCCCGCGCGCGCCGGTGCCGCGCTTGAGCGCCTCGCGGGCGATCGCCGCCACCGCGTCGTCCGTGAACTTCAGGCGCACCTTCTCGAGATCGAAGTACTTCTGGTACTGCTTGATGATCGCGTTCTTCGGCTCGCGGAGGATCCGCACGAGCGCCCCGTCGTCCAGGTCGTGGAGCGTCGCGATCACGGGGAGCCGGCCGACGAACTCGGGGATCAGGCCGTACTTCAGCAGGTCCTCGGGCTGGATCCTCGCGAGCAGGTCGCCGACGCGCCGCTCCTCGCGGCTCTTGATCTCGGCGCCGAAGCCCATGCCGGAGCGCCCGACGCGCGCCTCGATGATCTTGTCGAGCCCGACGAACGCGCCGCCGCAGAGGAACAGCACGTTCGAGGTGTCCACCTGGATGAACTCCTGGTGCGGGTGCTTGCGCCCGCCCTGCGGCGGGACGTTCGCGACCGTGCCCTCGAGGATCTTGAGCAGCGCCTGCTGGACCCCCTCGCCCGAGACGTCGCGGGTGATGGACGGGTTCTCCGACTTGCGGGCGATCTTGTCGATCTCGTCGATGTACACGATGCCCCGTTCCGCGCGTTCGACATCGTAGTCCGCGGCCTGGAGCAGTCGCAGGATGATGTTCTCGACGTCCTCGCCGACGTACCCCGCCTCGGTCAGCGTCGTCGCGTCGGCGATGGTGAACGGCACCCGCAGCATCTTGGCGAGCGTCTGCGCGAGCAGCGTCTTGCCCGAGCCGGTCGGGCCGATCAGGAGGATGTTCGACTTCTGCAGCTCGACGTCGCCGGCCTCGGTGCCGGACTCGATCCGCTTGTAGTGGTTGTGGACGGCGACCGCGAGGACCTTCTTGGCGCGCTCCTGGCCGATCACGTACTGGTCGAGGATGGTCTTGATCTCGGCGGGCTTGGGGAGGCTGCGGATCTCCCGCGACTTCTCCTCCTCCCACTCCTCCGCGATGATGTCGTTGCAGAGCTCGATGCACTCGTCGCAGATGTAGACCGTCGGGCCCGCGATCAGCTTGCGGACGTCGTTCTGGCTCTTGCCGCAGAACGAGCACTTGAGCGTGCCGTTGCCCTCGCGCGTCCGAGCCCCCATACGCTCCCTACCTGTTGGCCTGCGACGCGAGCGCGGCCGCCTCGCTCACCGCCCGGGTCGTCGGCTTCGACGAGATCACCTCGTCGACGATTCTATAGTCCTTCGCCTGCTCGGCGGTCATGAAAAAGTCTCGGTCGGTGTCGCGCTGGATCTTCTCCATCGATTGGCCGGTGTGGTGCACCAGGATGAGGTTCAGCTCCTCCCGCATCCGGAGGATCTCCCTGGCCTGGATGTCGATGTCGGTCGCCTGCCCCTGCACCCCGCCGAGCGGCTGGTGGATCATGATGCGCGCGTGGGGGAGCGCGAACCGCTTGCCCTTGGAGCCGGCGCAGAGCAGGAGCGCGCCCATGGAGGCCGCCTGGCCCATGCAGATGGTGGAGATGGCGGGCTTGACGTACTGCATCGTGTCGTAGATCGCCATCCCCGCCGTGACCGAGCCTCCCGGCGAGTTGATGTAGAGGTAGATGTCCTTGTCCGGGTCCTCGGCCTCGAGGAAGAGCATCTGGGCGATCACGAGGTTCGCCAGCTCGTCCTCGATGAAGGTCGGCAGGAAGATGATCCGCTCCTTGAGGAGCCGCGAGAAGATGTCGAACGCGCGCTCGCCGCGCGGCGTCTGCTCAACGACCATCGGCACCAGAGCCATCGTGGTTCTCCTCACTCCGTGATCCGCGCGTTCTCGACGAGCATGTCCAGCGTCATCCGGTCGCGGAGCCCGCGCTGCAGCGTCGCGAGGTCGCCGCTCTTCTCCATCATACGCCGGATCGCCGGCAGCGGCCGCTGGCTCGCCGCGGCCAGCTGCTGGAGCTCGGCCTCCACCTGGGCGTCGGTGGGGACGATCCCCTCCCGCTCGGCGATCGCGTCGAGCAGGAGCGCGCGCCGGACCGCCTTCTCGGCCCCGGGCTTGAGCTCGCCGAGCAGCTTCGGGTAGTCCCACGGCAGCCGGTCGGGGTCGAGCCCCTGCCGGCGCACGCTCTCGCGGGCGTGCTCGATCTGGTGGCCGACCTGGCGCATGACCAGGGCCTCGGGCACCGCGAAGGCGTGCGTGGCGAGCACGGCGTCCACGACCTTGTCCTGGAGCTCGCGCTTCTCCTCCTGCGCGCGGTGCGCCTCGAGCTGCCGGAGCACCTCGGCCCGCAGCGCCTCGAGCGTCTCCAGCTCGCCGAGCGACTTCGCGAACTCGTCGTCGAGCGCCGGCAGCACCTTCTCCTTGACCTCGACGACCTTCACGCGGGCCTGGCCGCTCTTGCCGCGCAGCTCCTCGCGCCGGTGGTCGTCGGCGAAGCGGACGCCGACCTCGCGCTCCTCGCCCGCGCGCATCCCCACCACCGCCGCGTCGATCTCGGGCAGCACCGACGCGTCGCCGGCGACGAACTGGTGGCCCTGCTGGCTCGAGGGCTCGCGCCCCTCGAGCGTGAGCGTCCAGTCGGTGACGAGCAGGTCGCCCCGCGCCGCCGCGCGCTCGACGGCGACGAACTGCGCCTGCTGCTCGCGCATGTGCGCGAGCGCCTCGTCGAGCTCGTCGCCGGTGACCGCCCGGGGGGTGTGCCGGACCTCGACGCCCTTGTACTCGGCCAGCGCGATCTCCGGCTTGACCTCGACGAGCGCCACGAAGCTGAGCGGCGCGCCCTCCTCGAGCGTGACGTCCTGCAGGTCGGGCTCGTTGACGGGCTCGAGCCGCGCCTCGTCGAGCGCCCGGCGGTAGACGTCGGGGATCAGGTGCTCGGCCACCTCGCGGCGCACGTCGGCGGCGAAGTGCACCTTGACGAGCGAGCGCGGCACGTGGCCCTTCCGGAATCCGGGCAGGCGCGCCTGCTTCTGCACGCGCCCGTAGGCGCGCTCCCACGCCTGCTGCACCACGTCCGCCGGCGCCTCGACGGCGAGCCGCCGCTTGCACCCCTCGATCGCTTCGACCTCGACCTTCATCCGCGCTCCGTCCCGGTCATCGCCGCTCCGTCTTGGTGCGAGAGGGGGGAGTCGAACCCCCAAGGGCTTTGTCGGCCCACCGGATCCTAAGTCCGGCGCGTCTGCCAGTTTCGCCACTCTCGCGGGGATGGCGGCTGGAAGGACAGCCCTTGCAGCATACCGGGGACCCGCCGAGGCCGCAAGGATCGCGGCGCCGGGCGCGCGTCACTCCACGTAGATGAAGATCGAGGCCGGCTGGCCGTCGGTCCGGATGCGCTTGACGAGCCGGACGCGCCGGCCGGCGGGCAGCGTCCAGGTGGTCTTCGACCGGACCGCGGTGCTCGCCCGGTCGACGTCCTCGCCCGGCACGAGGCCCGGATAGCAGGCCTGGACGGCGCGCTTGAACTCGAGCGCGCGCGGCTCCGCCTCGAGCGGGGTCATGCGCTCGGTCCAGCAGTTGAGGTTCGCCAGCTCGATGTCCACGCGGCAGAACCGGAAGCCGGGGAGCATGAGGCTCGAGTCCCACTCCTTCGTCTCGTCGTGGAACCGGCCCGTCTGGAACGAGCGGAACTTGTTCGCCCCGTCGGCGGCCGCGCGGGCGAGGGCCGCGCAGAGATTCGCGGGCGCCGCCGGCGCGGAAGACGGCGGCGGGGCCCCGCGCCGGCCGGGCGCATCGTGTTCCTGCGACTGGGCGCCCGCGGGGACCGGGGTGAGGGCGAGCAGGGCGACGGTGGTGGCGCAGAGGACGGAGAGCCGAAGGGTCATGGTCGCCTCCCGGGGGAGAGCATAACCCAACCGCTCGCGCCGAGCACCGGGGGAGGAACGGAGGAGTATCGTAGGGGGCCAGGGAGACCGCATGAGCGCCTTCGCGGAGTACGCCGAGCACGACGGCCTGGGCCTCGCCGAGCTGGTGCGGAACAAGGAGGTCACGCCCAGCGAGCTGCTCGAGGCCGCGCGCGCCCGCATCGAGGCGGGGAACCCGACGATCAACGCCGTCGTCCACCGGATGTACGACCAGGCGCGCGCCGCGGTCGCCGGCGGCCTCCCCGACGGCCCGTTTCGGGGCGTGCCCTTCCTGTTGAAGGACCTCGGCGCCAAGTACGCCGGCGTGCCGACCGGCGCCGGCAACCGCCTGCTCAGGGACATCCCCGCGCCGCTCGACAGCGAGATCGTCCGGCGCTACAAGGCGGCGGGCGTGGTCATCCTGGGCAAGACGAACACGCCGGAGTTCGGCCTGGTCCCGTTCACCGAGCCCGCGGTCGCGGGCCCGACGCGCAACCCGTGGGACCTCGGCCGCACGCCGGGCGGCTCGAGCGGCGGCTCGGCCGCGGCGGTGGCCGCGCGCATGGTGCCGCTCGCCGGCGGCGGCGACGGCGGCGGCTCGATCCGCATCCCGGCGTCGTGCTGCGGCGTGTTCGGGCTCAAGCCGACGCGCGGCCGCACGCCGACCGGCCCGGACACGGGCGAGGTGTGGCGCGGCTTCGCCCAGGAGCACGTGCTCACGCGCTCGGTGCGCGACAGCGCCGCCATGCTCGACGCGATCGCGGGCGCGGACGTGGGCGCGCCCTACGCCGCGCCGCCGCAGGCGCGGTCGTTCCTCGCCGAGGTCGGCACGGAGCCCGGGCGGCTCCGCGTGGCGTTCACGGCGCAGCCGTTCCTCGGCCACGCCGTGCACGACGACTGCGTGCAGGGCCTCGAGGACACGGTGCGCCTGCTGCGGGAGCTGGGGCACACGGTGGTCGAGGCCACGCCCCGGATCGAGCGCGAGGCGTTCGCCGTCGCGTTCCTGACGATCGTGGTCGCCGAGGCGCGCGCCGAGATCGAGTGGGCGGCGGGCCAGGCGCGTCGCGCGCCGGCGCCGGGGGACTTCGAGCCCGCCACGTGGGGCCTCGGCCTGCTCGGCCGCGCCCTCTCCGCGAGCGACTACGCCAACGCCTCGCGCTACCTGCAGCGCGTCGCGCGCGAGATCGGGAGCTTCTTCGAGCGGCACGACGTGCTCCTGACGCCCACCCTGTCGGCGCCGCCGGTGCCGATCGGCTCGCTCCAGCCGTCGCGCGCCGAGCGGGCGGTGCTCGGCGTCCTCGGGCGGCTCCACGCCGGCTGGGCGCTCCGGGCGATGGGGATGATCCGGCAGCTCGCCGGGCAGGTCTTCGACTTCATCCCCTTCACGCCCGTGTTCAACGTGACCGGCCAGCCCGCCATGTCGGTGCCGCTCTGCTGGAACGCGGCCGGGCTGCCGATCGGCATGCACGTCGTCGGGCGCTTCGGCGACGAGGCGACCCTGTTCCGCCTCGCCGGCCAGCTCGAGCGCGCCCGGCCGTGGCGCGCGCGCGCCCCGGCCGGGCCGGCGGCCTGACGCCGTCGCGGAGGCCCACCGGGCGCATCCGGATCGCAGTGATCGAGGTGAGCCACCGGCACCCGCTCCACGACGCCGCGTACCTGCGCGACCTCGCCGGCTGCCCGACGTGGAGCTCGTCGGCCTCCAGGATCCGAGCTGGGTGACAGGAAGGTCGACGAGATCTCCGTGAGAGATGCCTCGACCTCTTCGGCGACGGCCTGCGGGACGCGCTCGACCCGCGGCTCAAGTAGCGTGCGCTCGGCCGCCGGGCCGCAGGGGCCCGGGCGCCCAGGTCTCGAAGAAGTTCCGCGGGTACGGATACCAGACGGCACGGTAGCCCTCGACCGCGAGGCTCACGTCCACGTCGATGACGTGCGGCCGCCCCCCGGCGAGCGCGCGCCGCAGGGCTGGCGCGAACTGTGCGGCCTCCGTCACCTTCGTGGCGCCGGCGCCCATCGCCTGCGCCCACTGGCAGAAGTCGGGGTTCCAGAGCTCGCCCGTCCGCCTGAGCCGGTAGTCGCAGAACGCCTCGCGCCCGTAGGCGCGCAGCATCAGCTCACGCTCGATCTGGAGTGAGCGGTTGTTGAGGACGACCCACGTGACCGGCAGGTCCTGCTCGACCGCGGTCGCCACCGCGACGCCCCCCATCAGGAACGAACCGTCGCCGAGCAGCGCGAGCGCGCGCGCGCGGCCGCGGGCGAGGCTCGCGCCGAGGAGGGCGGACGCCGACCAGCCCATGCGGTGGTAGAAGCCGCAGTGGGCGACATTCCGGGAGGCGGCGCGAAGGAATGGCGGCCCGAAGGACAGCAGGTGGCCCGTGTCGAACAGGACGGGCATCTCCGGCTCGACGGCGGCGACGACGTCGCTCGCGTCGGCGCAGATGCGCGCGTAGTGGAGCGGCCCGGCGTCGGACGCGCGCTGCTCCGCCACGCTCGCCTCCCAGCCGGCGCGGACGGCGGCGAGCTCGCCGAGCCATGGCGCACGGTCGGGCGCGGGGCCGAGGGCGGCCGTGAGCGCGGCCAGCCCGAGGCGCGCGTCGCACGTGAGCGCGACGTCGGCCGGGTACGCGCGCCCCAGCTCGGTGGGATCGATGTCGAGATGGATCAGCCGCGCGCCAGCCGGGATGTCGAAGAGCGTCCATCCGCCGGTGTCGATGTCCGAGAGGTGCGTGCCCACCGCCAGCACCACATCGGCGCGCCGCGCCGCCTCGTTCGCCTGCGCGGTCCCCGCGCGGCCGATGGCGCCGAGGCAGAGGCGGTGCGTCTCGGGAAACGCGCCCTTGCCGGTCGGCGTCAGCGCCACCGGTGTCGCCGTGGTCTCGGCGAAGCCGAGCAGCTCGTCCCACGCGCGCGCGTTGGCGATGCCGCTGCCAACCACCACCAGCGGCCGGGCGGCCGGCGCCAGGAGCGCCGCCGCCTCGCCCACGCCCGCCGGATCCGGCGCGGGCTGATGCACCCGCAGGCGCGGCGCGGGATCGGGCAGCCGGTCGTCGATCGGGGTGTGCTGGACGTCGAAGGGGATCTGAAGGACCACGGGCCCGGGCCGGCCCGTGATGGCGGCCTGATAGGCGCGCAGGAACATGTCCACGGCGGTGTCGGGGCGGTTGACGAGGACCGCTTTCTTCGACACCGGGCGCACGACCTGGATCCACTCCTCCGGCGCGTAGCGGTAGGCCTCCTCGATCCCGCCCCGGTCGAACCAGTGCGTGGAGCCGCCGCCGGCCAGCACCACGAGCGCGACGGACTCGTAGAACGCGGTGGCGAGCGCGGGCAGGATGTTCATGTTTCCGGGGCCGACGCTCGTCACGACGACCGCGAGCGGCGCCTGCCGCCGCATCCGCCAGTAGCCATCCGCCATCTGGAGCGCCTGGTCCTCGGCGCGGGCCGGGATGCCCGTGATCGTCGTCTCGTGGACGACGGCGTCGAGGAGCGCCCAGTTGCCGTGGCCGTTCACACCGAAGACGTACTCGGTCCCCATGCGCTCGAGGAGCGTGGCGAGCGCGCGCGCCACCGTGACCTGTCCCATGGGCGTCTCCTTGCGGCCGGCTCACGCTTCGTCGGCGAGGGCGAAGCGGCTCTCGGTGGCGGGGATGGGGGCCTCGGGCAGCCCCAGCTCCTTCCGGACGATGTTGGTCCCGCGCACCAGCGCCACCATCTTGTAGAAGGCGTGGCGGCGGCTCATCCCCTCGCGGCCGAAGCCGCAGTCGGTGGAGACGCAGAGCCGCTCGGCGGGGATGCATCCGAGCGCCTTCCTGATGAGGGCCGCCACCGCCTCCGGACGCTCGACCTGGAGCGCCCGGTGGTCGATCACGCCGATCGCGATCTTGGGCCGGGTGATCCTGCGGCCGATGGCCTCCAGGTCCATGCCCCCGGTGCTCGCGCACTCGAAGGTGAGCACGTCCACGTCCAGCTCGTTCATGTGCTCCAGGGCCGGCGCGTAGCTCCTGGCCGCGTCGTAGAAGCGCTGCTGGGCCGGATTCCCCCAGCAGGTGTGGCACCAGAGCTCGAGCCGCCGGCGCAGGCCCCGCACGCTCCGGTTGAAGGCGTCGACGTAGAACTCCATCGTCATCGCGCTGTCTTCCTTGTGATGCTCGAAGCGGTGCACCCAGGGCTCCTCGATCTGGAGCACCCGGCACCCCGCGTCGGCCAGGCGCGCGAACTCGGCGTGCATGACGTCGCACAGGTCCAGCACCAGCTCACGGCGATCCTGGTAGTAGTCGTTGCCGACGATCGACTCGAGGCAGTCGGCGCTGATGGAGCCGAACTTGACCGGCTTGCCCGTCATCTGCTGGGCGGAGCGCCAGAGCTGCGCGTACTCGAGCGGGCCCGGACCCACCTGGCCCGTCACCCGGGGCAGGACGCGCGCCTCGAGCACCTCGTACATGATCTCCCCCGGCACGGAACCGCCCCAGGCCGCGTGGCCGCGCGAGGTCTCGTAGCCCGAGAAGCCCTGGAGGCGCTGTACGACGTAGCTCACCCAGGACCGCCCGCCCACGTCGGTGTCGAAGCGGTTGTCGCCGTCGGTGACGATGTCGAGGCCCGCCCGCTCCTGATCGCGGATGAGGCAGGAGACCGCGTCGAGGTACTGCTCGCGATAGTTCCGGTCGGCCATCGCCACGCGGAAGGGGCGGCCCCGGAGGTTCTCCGTGTACCAGCCGGGCCGCGGCAGGGAGCCGGTGATGGTCGTGGGCAGGACGATGGCCTTCGTGGCGATGTCCATGGGGTTATCTCCGCTCGTCAGCGCGTCCGCTCCAGGATGTGGAGCCCCCGGGCGCGGTCGATCAGGTAGAGGAGCCCGCGCGCGTCCACGCACACGTCGTTGCTGCACGGGCGCTCGGCGCCTTCGGGCGCCGGCGGGACGAAGGCGGCCACCTCGCGCGGCGCGTGCGGATCGGCGATGTCCACCACGCGCAGGCCGTGGGCGAACCAGGCGACCGGGATCTCGGTCCCGCGCACCTCCTCGCAGGGCTGGTGGCAGCCGGTGAACGGCGGCTGCGCCGCGCCGTCCACGCCCGCCACCTGGAAGGAGGCGAACGGCACGGGGCGCGTCTCGTCGGTGATGTCCACCAGCCAGAGGAAGGACGGCGGGGCGGGCTCGAGCTTCGCGACGTCCTCGTCGCTCACCAGCAGCACGCGCCGGCCCCGCACCGGGAACGGCACCGGCAGCGCCGCGTGCGTCGGGTGCGCGAAGGGCGGGCTCCAGTCGAGGCCCGCGACGAAGCGCGGCCGGCTCATGTCGGCGACGTCGAGGATCACGAAGCCCCCGTGCCAGTAGGAGACGTAGAGGCGGTCGCCGAGGCGGATCGGGTGGTGGCAGCGGTGCTGGCGGCCCGTCCACGCCGGCCGCTCGCCGCCCGCCGTCCACTGGCCGGGCATCCACCAGCGGCCGACCTCCCGCGGCCGCGCCGGCTCGGCGAGGTCGAGGATCAGCACGATGTTGCCGACGTACCCGTCCAGCTCGGGCGAGAGGTAGGCGTAGCGGCCGTCGAAGGTGAAGCGGTGCACGCCCGCGCCGCCCGCGCGCCAGAAGGCCAGCTCCCGCGGCGCGCGCGGGTTCGCCACGTCGAAGATGCCGAGCCCGCCCCGGACGCCCGCCGGCGGACGGTCGGCGGGCTGCGCCTCGCGGTTCACCAGCATGAGCCCGCGGGCGGCGCGCACCTTGTGCGAGTGCGTGCCCTCGGGGACTGCGAGGCTCGCCAGCGCGCGCGGGTGCCGGGGGTCGCTCACGTCCACGAGCGTCGTGCCGTGGGGGGCCCGCATGTGCGCGACGAAGGCCACCGTGCCGTCCACCACGACCTGCCCCCCGCCCGCGCAATCGAAGTAGCCGACCTGCCGGAGCCCGCCCATCGCCCCACCTCCGGGCCGGCATCTTCTCACAGGCGCCCGCGCGGCGTCGGCCGTCTACCCGGGGCGCGCTAGGGAACTCGCTCTACGGTGGCTGTCCGGTCGCCTCATTTACAACGCTCAGGCGTCGTGGTCCCTTGGTCGGCAGCCCGGCAATGGCTGCTCGCCGTAACCGGTTCGTGCGTGGGGAGGAACGGGACATGGCGGTCACAAGCGACAAGTCGGAAGCCGCCGAGCGCGAGACGCCTCGGAAGGTCGTCTTCGAGGATGAGACCTGCACGATCGTGTCCCTGTGCGACGACCTGTCCCAGGTGAGGGACGCCGGCACGTACGTCGCCGAGTGCTGCGCGCCGTGCCCGAGCTATACCACCGTTCCGTGCTCGTGCTGACGGCGGCGAACGACCCTCATCTGATCCCGCAGTAGGAGTGCAGGGCGAAGAAGGGCGGGCGGACGCGGGCGACGGGGTCGTCTGCGCGCTGTGGCCGCGTCCTTTGCCCCGCTCGACGCAGGCGCCCACGAACTCGCCGGATGCCATCTCGCATCGTGCCCGGCGTGCACCGCGCGCGTCGCGCGCGGTCGGCTCCATGAGGTCACGGTGATGACTCCGCCCGGACTCCTCGCGGTGACGAAGAACCTGATCGCCCTGGAACGAGGCCCCGAGGAGCTGCTCCTGGCCAACTCGTTTCACATGCGCCCGCTCTACGTGGCGCGAGGCAAGGAGCGCGTCAGGCGCGTGCTGTCCGGGATGGCCACGCCGCTCCCGCTGGACGACCTCACGTCGGCCTTCGCAGGTGACGCCGATCTCATCCAGCTGCTTCGCGACTATCGCATCCTCGTCGACGCGTCGGCGGAGAAGGAGCGCTATGACCCGTGCGAGATCGCGGCGACGGCGGCCGGGCCTCGCAGGCGGGACAGGATGACCGTGTACCTGCTGCTCACCGAGTCCTGCAACCTCGGCTGCATCTACTGTCTCAACGGGGCGGGCACCTACCAGAGAAACTCGCGCTCGATGATGAGCCCCGGGACCGCACTCCAGAGCGTCACGGCGTGTCTGGAGCAACTCGATGCCGGAGGCCACCTGGAAGTGGCGTTCTTCGGCGGCGAGCCGTTGTTGAACTGGCCCCTGGCGAAAGAGGTCATCCGCCTCTGCGAGAACGAGCTCGCGTCGACTCACGGCGACAAGAAGATCAGCTATCACATCACGAGCAACCTGACGCTCTGCCCGGCGGACCTGGTCGAGCAGATCAAGCGGCACAGGATCACGGTCATGTGCGATATCGATGGGCCGGCCGCGATCCACGACCGCTGCCGGCCCGATCGGCGGGGCGCACCGACGCACGCGCGGACGGCCGAGACGATCCGCCGGCTGGTGGACGCCGGCATCCCCGTGGCACTGCGAGCGACCCTCACCGCGGTCAATCAGGACCACATCGTCGACATCGCGACGCACCACAAGGAGCTGGGCGCGAGCAACTCGGCCTTCGTCCCGGTCTGCCCGATCAACTCCGACCGGACGTTCCTGCCCGACGAGCTCTTGCCCGATCCCGACACGCTCATCGCGGGACTGGCCGAGGTGTATCGCAGCGGCCTGTGGGACACGCAGCATCTGTTTCCCTTCAACCAGTACCTGTTGAAGCTGCGCCCCGGCGCACGCCAGGTCACGGCCTGTGCGGCGCCCTCCGGCACGACGCCGGTCGTCCGGGTGAACGGAGACGTGTATCTGTGCATTTATCTCGTCGGTCAAGAGCGGTATCGCTTCGGCACGCTGGGGACCGCGTGGGACCGCCGGCCGCTGACCGAGGCGCTCGCGGCCTTGCACGTGGACAACGACGCGGCGTGCCGGGCGTGTCCCTGGCGCTACGCCTGCGGCGGCGGATGTCCGGTGATGAAGCTGGTTCCGATGGCCGGCCTCGAGCAGAATCCCAGGGCGATGGAGTACGGCCGCAGAATCAACTGCGACTTCACCAGGGCCGTGCTGGCGGAGCTGTTCTGGGACATGGCCGACCAGGCGAGAACGAGCGCGGCCGGCGGGCGGCGGCCGGCGGCCCAGTCGCCGCCCGAGCCCGCGCGCATCTGCTGAGTCATCCTCGGCGCCGACGACGATGCTCGAGGTGACCAAGAACCTGATCGCCCTGGAAAGAGGCGCCGGCGAGTTGCTCCTGGCCAACTCGTTTCACATGCGCCCGCTCTACGTACGGCGAGGCGGAGAGCGGGTCCGGCGCCTCCTGGCCGCGGCGTCACCGGGGCGCATGGCGGAGGAGCTCGAGGCGGCCTTCCCGGCCGATGCCGCCCTCGTGCGTGTGCTCCGGGACTATCGGATCCTCGTCGACCAGTCGTCGCCGGAGCGGTTCGACGGCGCCGAGATCGCGGCGGAGGCGGTCCGTCCCCGTCGCAAGAGCAGGATCACGCTCTACCTCCTGCTGGGCGAGTCCTGCAACCTCGCGTGCACGTACTGCCTGAACGGGCCGAAGACCTACCAGACGAAGGCTCGTGCGCGGATGAGCGCGGGGGTGGCCTTCCGCAGCGTGGCGATGTGCCTCGAGGACCTGGAGCCCGGGGGCGTCGTGGAGGTGGCGTTCTTCGGCGGCGAGCCGTTGTTGCACTGGCCCCTGGTCAAGGAGGTGATCACGCACTGCGAGACCACGCTCAAGCCCGCGAACGCGGACAAGCGTATCCGGTATCACTTGACCAGTAACCTGACGCTCAGACCTCCCGACCTGATCGACTGGGTGACGCGTTACGACGTCACGGTCGTCTGCGAGGTCGACGGCCCGCCGGACATCCAGGACCGGTGCCGACCGTATCGCGGCGGCCGCGGCTCTCACGCGCGGACCGCGGAAACGATCCGGCAACTCGTCCACGCCGGAGTTCCCGTCACGCTGCGGGCCACGATCACGTCGGCCAATGAGGGCTGCCTGGCGGAGGTCGCCGCGCATCACGCCCGGTTGGGCGCCGCATCCTCGCTCTTCGTCCCGGTTCGCCCGATCAACTCGGACCAGGACTTCTTTCCGGAGGAGATGCTGCCGGATCCGGACAGGATCATCGCTGCCGCGCTGGAGCTACGCCGCAGTGGCCGGCAGGACAAGGCGAACCTGTTCCCGTTCAACGATTTCTCCGCGGAGATCCATCCTGGCGTCCGGTGCGTGGTGGCGTGCGGGGCGCCGTACGGCACGACGTACGTGGTGCGGGTCAACGGCGACGTGTATCCGTGCATCTATCTCGTCGGTCAGGAGCAGTACCGGCTCGGCAGCGTCGCCGGGCCGCTGGATCGCAGGCCCCTGGACGACATGCTGATGGCCTTGCACGTGGACAACCGCGCGGACTGCCGGACCTGCGCCTGGCGGTATGGCTGCGGCGGCGGCTGTCCCGTGATGCACCTGGCGCGCGTCCGCGGCGCGCAGACGAAACCCGCGACGGCCGAGTACAGCCGCAGGATCACGTGCGACCTGAGCCAGGCGATTCTCGCCGACATGCTCTGGGCCCTGGTCGACAGGGAGGGCTGCCGCCAGGCCACCCGTTGACTCATCGACGCGCTGGGCGCGCCGCACGCGACGATGCGCGCGGAGGCCGGCGGCGGCCTACGCCGCGCGGCCGGTGGTGAGGATCCGCGCCACCTGGTCCGCGATCGCGGCCGCGTATCGGCTGAGGGTCTCCGCGTCGTTCACCGACGCCAGCGAGCCGGTCTCGTGGGCGACGGTCGCGATGGGGTACTCCGGCAGCCCCTGGGCCCGGCACATCCCGCGCCCCGTCGTCTCCACCAGCTTCTGCACCCCGACGGCGGCGGCCGGGATGCCGCGCCGCTCCAGCGTGATCGCGTCGAGCACACTGCCCGACGTGCAGGACCCTCAGTCGCCGACGCCGGTGATGGCGGCGTCCGCGCGCGCGGCGATCTCCGCCAGGAGCGGCTCCGGGGCGATGTTGCCGAGGAACGGCTTCTCGCGGAACAGCACGTCCCGCACCCGGTACCGCTGCTTCAGGAGGTCGAGCACCTCGGAGAGGATCCGGTCGCCGTACGCGCGGCCGTTCCAGATGACGCCGAGGGTCTTGCCGTCGAGCGTCGCCAGGCGCGGCGCGACGCCGCTCGTCCCGCGCGCCGGCCCGGCCGTGGGGTTCAGCACCTTGAGCATGGTCGTCCCTCCCTCATCCCGCCGGCGCCGCGGCGCGGACGGGCTTCGTGACCGGATCCGTCGAGACCCCGTACGGCACGACGTACGCCATCCGGATCCCCGCGTTGCCACCCCCCACCACCACGTAGATGTCCGCCCCGCGCTCGAGCGCGCCGGTCGCCTGCATGAAGCGGTCGTACTCGTTGGGCTTGAAGAGGTGCACGAAGCGCGTCTCGTCCCCCGGCAGGACGTCGCGCGCGACGTCGGCGAAGCCGGCGGGCTTGTCGGCCATCACGCCCCAGGTCCCGCGCCGCTTGAGGTCCGCGACCGACCGCCCGCAGCGCTCCCACAGGTAGTCGCGCACGTGCCGCTTGGTCCAGCCGTGGGCGACGAACACCGCGACGTGCTGGGGCGAGACGAAGAGCGTGTACGTGCCGCGGAAGAACTCGTCGGTCGAGATGGCGTCCACCACCGTGTCGAGGAGCCCCTCGGGCGTCGAGCGCGCGCAGTGGAGCTGCTGGAACCCGGGGTAGAGCGAGATCGCCGTCACCGTCGTCGTCTCGCGCGGATGCCCGAGCACGACGTGGAGCGGGTCCCACGCGGTCGACTCGTCCTCGGCGATGAAGCCGACGGCGCGGAACGGGTTCCCCCACTGGCCGCGCTGGATGCCGTCCGGCCGCGCCTCGGCGCAGTTCCAGAGGA